>Ga0114931_10001444_pt1 | contig 30372 bp, 32 predicted proteins | sample 2SBtaG_FD_89579 | JGI IMG/M metagenome (GOLD analysis project Ga0114931, IMG submission 89579) | Deep subsurface microbial communities from Kolumbo volcano to uncover new lineages of life (NeLLi) - 2SBTROV14_V59a metaG | ecosystem: Environmental > Aquatic > Marine > Volcanic | place: Kolumbo... | reverse complement strand
CGAGTGAGTGCGGGTCGGCTGGCGACGGTCGTCCTCGCGGTGGCGCTCCTCTTCGCCGCGGGCGGCTTGCGCGGCGGCAACCCGAGGTCGGCGGGCGCGCTGTGGGCGTGGGCCGAGCAGCGCGCTGCCGACGACCCGACCGACCCGGCGTGGATCGACGCCGCCCGGGAGATGTCCGAGGTGCGTCCCTGGCAGCCCGGCTACGCCGAGGTGCGCGCGCGCCTGCACCGCATCGAGATCGCTCGTCGCGGCGTGCTGCGGTAGCGGCTCGGCCCGAAAAGAGGTGGAGCCGGTCCGAGCCAAAGGGGGGGCGGCTCGGACCGGCTCCTTGGGTGCCCGTGCGTGGCGGGTCTTCTCAGGCCGCCTCGAAAAAGGCGTAGAGCGCCTGCTTGCGTTTGGCGTGGCGCAGCTTCCGGAGGGCCTTGATCTCGATCTGGCGGATGCGCTCTCGGGTCAGGGCGAAGCGGGTGCCGATCTCCTCGAGGCTGTAGTGCGTGGGCTCGCCGATGCCGAAGCGCATGCGGATGACCTTCTCCTCGCGGGGGGTGAGCGTGGAGAGGACCTGCTCGATCTGCTCGCGCAGGGCGGCGGTCTCGATGGCCTCGGACGGAGCGTCCGAGCTCGGGTTCTCGATGAAGTCGGCGATGGTGGAGTCGGAGTCGTCGTTGACCTGCTGGTCGAGGCTCAGCGGCTCGCGGGTGATCTTGATCAGCGCCTCGACCTTCTCGACGTCGAGCTCGAGGTGCTCGGCGATCTCCGGCAGGGTCGGCTCGCGGCCGAGCGCCTGGAACAGCATCTTCTCGGTCTGCTTGATGCGGTTGACGATCTCGAGCTTGTAGATGGGCACCCGGATCGTGCGGATCTGCGACTCGATGGCGCGGATGATGGCCTGGCGAATCCACCAAGAGGCGTAGGTGGAGAACTTGAAGCCCTTGGTGTGATCGAACTTCTCGACCGCCTTCATCAGCCCGATGTTGCCTTCCTGGATCAGGTCGGCGAGGGGAAGCCCGCGGTAGGTGTACTGCTTGGCGATGGAGACCACGAGGCGCAGGTTGGCGTTGATGAGCGCCGTCTTGGCGATCTCGGCGTCGGGCCCACAGTCGTCGATGCGGCGGGCGACCTCGACCTCGTCCTCGGCGGACAGGAGCGGGATGCGTCCCATCGCCCGGAGGTACTGGTTGAGGAGCTGACCGGTGTCCACCTTCACGGAACGACGACGCTTGGCACTGGGCATGAGGGCTCCATTTCTCGCGGGGGCACCCTCTCCAGGAGCAAAGCCCGTGCCAGCCTGTCATGCCCCCTCGCGAGCTGTCACGACGCGTCACGCAAAGTCCGTCCACGTCGGGCTTTTCGCGAAATCCACGCCGTGGTGGACAGGGGGGTCGGTTTCAGGATTTGTACAAGGGGCGTCCGACTTTCCGGTCAAAGACCGTACGATGTCAAGAGATTTGGACGTTTCGTCGAAGGGCGGTACGGTACTTGCGTCACAGGTTCTTGACTTCCAAGGGCGCACGAGCGCCGAGAGGAGCATCGAACCATGGGCCTGTACATGGTCCGAAAGGACAGCTGGCACCGTCGCGACCTGCCAGCCGAGCCAGATGCCGGCCAGGATGAAGACGCCGGCGATTATCTACCTGGTCGTCGGAACCACTCAGACCCTCGGATCGCTGCTGGCGGTGATCCACAGCCCGTGGTGGCTGGCGTTCACCGGCTTTGTCGGCGCGATGTCCATCGGGTTCGCGTACAGCGGGTTCTGCCCGGTGGCCAACGTTCTCTACTTCCTGGGCTTCGAGCCGCGCCTCGCGCCGCCCGTCCCGGTCCCGGAGGAAGCGCGCGCCCACGCGCCCGTTGCGGCGAGGTAGTGGCGCTCAGTCCCCGGCGTCGGCAAGCGGGTCGGCGCCGACCGCTCGCGCGAGCGCGGCGTACGGGTCCTGCTGACCGCGCGCGATCTCCCCGACGCGGTCGATGAAGGCGCGCAGATCGCCGTGCTCCTGCTCCAGGAGGGCGGCGAAGTGGCCCTGGGAGGTGTTGTAGGTGCGGAACTGGGCCATCCGCGCGTTGTTCCAGGGGCCACGGCGCATGGCGCCGAGATACGCGTCCTCCCGGTGGAATCCCGCCAGGGCGGCGCGCTCGGGGAGCGCCGCGAAGATCAGCGCCTTGTCGCGCAGCTTCTCGCCGCGGTCGAGGTCCGGGTCGGTGTAGACCGCCTGCAGGGCCTGGTAGGTGTCCTGCATCAGCTTGCGGTAGGTCTGGTAGTCCTCGCGCCTCGCCTTCTCCTTGGCGACCTCGGGAGAGTCGGCGCCGTAGCGGTCGACGAGGTACCGCAGCTCCGCCTCGTTGCCGACGAAGTTCGCGAAGGACTCGTTGAAATTCACCGAGCCCGGGATCCACAGGGTGGCATGGGTGCGCTCGTGCAGCAGCGTGTTCGCGAGCTGACCATCGCTCCAGTGCAGCATCTGCGGGAGCACCGGGTCGGAGAACCACCCCAGCGTGGAGTAGGCGCCCGCGGTCCGTACGTACACGTCGTAGCCGCGGGCCCGCAGGACGCGCAGCCGGTGCCGGGCGTCCCGGGCGCGGAAATAGCCGAGGTAGGGGACCGTCCCGACGATGGGGAACCGCCAGTGCACCACCCGGAACGAGACCGGGTCGCAGGCGGAGAGGTTGTAGATCGTCCGGTGCCAGGTGGGGTTGATCGTGACGTAGCTCTTGCCCGCCGCGAGGCCGAGCTTGTCGCCGAAAGCCTGGATCTCCGGGATCCAGTCGAGGTGCTGGACCTCCTTGGCTGTCAGGTCGCCCGAGGCGCGGGCCCGGGCCAGGGGGACCCGGCCGTAGAGCAGCTCGAGCTGGAACAGCGCCTGGCGGCCGACGTAGCCGGTGGAGGTGTCGGGCGAGATCGCGGACAGGGCCAGGACGACGGCGAGGCCCCCGAGGCCCCACAGGCCACGTCGGACTTGGCGGTGAAGCGGCATGCGAGGCAAGGTAGCCCGCACGGCGGCCGCCCGATGGTCGCGGATCGTCACCGCTCTCGCGCGGCGGGGACGACGGGTTACCCGCAGTTGTCGCGGCGTGGGAGGCGATCAGGTGCTCGACTATCTCGTCGCAGGCGGTCCGGTGATGATCCCGATCGCCCTGTGCTCGGTGGTGGCGCTGGCGGTGTTCCTGGAGCGGATGTGGGTGCTCCGTCGGACGCGCATCGTGCCCCGCGCGCTCTACATCCAGGCCACGGAGCTGGCCCGCCAGGAGCGCTACGAGGACGCGATCACCCTGTGCCGGAGCGCGGACGCCGCGCTGGCGCGGGTGCTCGAGATGGCCCTGCTCGAGCGGAGTAACTCCCGCGCGCACATCAAGGAGCGCCTGGAGGAGGTCGGTCGTCGCGAGGCCGCCGATCTCGAGCGCGGGCTGCCGGTCCTCGGCACCATCGCCTCCATCGCGCCGCTGCTGGGGCTCCTCGGCACCGTCGGCGGCATGATCATGACCTTCGAGGTGATCCAGAAGCAGGGGCTCGGCAATGTCGGCAGCCTCGCGGGCGGCATCTCCCAGGCGCTGATCACCACCTTCGCGGGGCTGACGGTCGGCATCCCCACCCTGGTCGCCAACCGCTACCTGCTCTCCCGGGTCGACAACCTGCTCCTGGACCTCGAGGGCGCCGCGCTGGACGTCCTCGAGCTCGTGGCGGGGGACGAGGACGAGGCTTCCGAGTGAAGTTCACCCGCACCCGGCGCCCCGATCCGTTCATCGACATCACGCCGATGATCGACATCGTGTTCCAGCTGGTGCTGTTCTTCATGGTGTCGACCACCTTCATCAGCAGTCCGGGCTTCCAGGTCGACCTGCCGCGCAGCTCCGCCGAGACGGTGGTCTCCGAGAGCAAGGATCTCAACGTGTGGATGACCTGCGGCGACCGCCTCGAGGGCGGCTCGTGCACGGACGGTCCGATCTACCTGGGCGACCAGGCGATGACCTTCGACGAGCTGAAGGCCCGGTTCCAGGCCGCGGCCAACAAGGACCCGGGCACCCTCGTGGTCATCAAGGCCGACCAGGGCGTGCGCCACGGGTGGGTGGTCGAGGTGATGGACCTCGCGCGTTCTCTCGGCCTCGATCGGCTGGCGATCGCGACCGAGCCGGGCAAGCCCCCGGTGCCGGGCAAGCCCCCGGAGTAGGCGCCGCTCAGGGGTGCTTGGGCTCGTCGTCCTCGAAGCGGTAGAGCACCGTGCCCGGCTTGGCCCAAGTCAGCTCGTCGGCGGCGATGCGCTCCAGTACCACCGGGTCCTCGTCCATCTGGTGCAGGTCGAGCTGCAGGCGCTGGTTGTCGCGCTCGATCGCGGCGAGGTGCGCGTTCGCGTGGCTCAGTTCCCGCTCCAGCTCCAGGCGCTCGAGCAGCCCGTGCCGGCCCCAGATGGTCGTGACCACGACGCTCGCCACGAGGAGCGCGGGAAGGCCGGTGAGCAGGAGGCGTCGGAGGAGGGGGTGGAGCACGGCGGGCGCACGGGGGAAGGTGAGGCGAGCATACCAACGGCGGTACCGCGTGCAACCAGTCGGGCGCAGGAGGCCCCCGGTGCACGGGGATCCGGGATAGGGAGGAACGGGGAGGAAGCGCGTGGATTCCCTGGTCACGAGCCTTCAGAACGCGGCGATCGAGGCGCCTCTCGTGTTGCGTGTGGTGGTCGGGCTCCTCGGGGCGGTGGTGCTCCTGGCCGGGGCGCGCCTCGCCAAGCCGGCACTGTACATGGCCTCCTTCGGCGTCGGGGCGACCGGGGCGGTGCTCGGGCTGCAGGCGGGGGCGGCGCTCGCGCCGGCGCTGGGTGGGCCGATCGTGCTGCTGGTCGGCGCGTGCGTCGGTGGCCTCGCGGTCGCGGTGGTGGCGCGGGTCGCGGTCAAGGTGGCGCTGTTCGCCGCGGGAGCGCTGACCGGCGTGGTGGCGACCGGAGCGGTGGCCACGGTGATGGTGCCGGTGGTGTTGCCCTGGTGGTCGGTGCTGGTGGGTGCCCTCGCGGGGGTCGTCGTGGTGCCGTTGCTCGCCCGGTTCCTGCTGCGGCTGGCGGCCGCGGCGGTCGGGGCGGTGCTCGTCGCCTGGGCGCTGGCCATGCCCACGCACCCGTGGCTGCTCCTCGGGCTGTTCGTCGTGGGCGCGGCGGTGCAGCTCGGCGTGGTGGGGGGCGCGCCCGAGTCGAAGAAGGAGGACGGGTGAGCGACCTCGCCCGCGGCGCGCTGCTCGCAGGGCGCTTCGTGATCGAGGGCGAGCCGCTGGCCGAGGGCGGCACCGGGACGGTGTGGCCGGCCTGGGACGAGGTGGCCTCTCGCCCCGTCGCGGTGAAGGTCCTGCACGGGCACTTGCTTCGCGACCCGGTGGCGCTCGGTCGCCTGCAGGCCGAGGCGGGGGCGGCCTGTCGGCTTCAGCACCCGAACCTGCTCGTCGTCCACGGGCTGTGGTCTCACGAGGGGCGGTGGCTGCTCGCCGAGGAGCGGCTGGACGGCCCGGCCCTCTCCGCCGCGGGGGTCGCTCCGCTGTCCACGGGCTCCACCGTGGCCATCGGGCTCCAGCTCCTGCAGGCGCTCCTTGCGCTGCACGACGCCGGATTCGTGCACGGCGACCTCCGCCCCGGGCACGTCGTGCTCGCCGACCGGGGCGCGGTCCTGCTCGGCTTCGGACAGGTGGTGGCGGGCAGCAGCGCCCGGCCCGGGCAGACGGCGCCCGAGGTGGCGCAGGGTGGGCCGCCGCGGACTCCGGCCGATCTCTACGGGCTCGGGGTGACTCTGCACTACGCGCTCACCGGGCGCCTGCCCTTCGAGGGGAACTCGCCGTGGCAGGTCCTCGGGCAGCAGCGCTCCCGGCGACTGGAGCACCCGCCGGGGCCGTGCGGTCTCGCGACCTTCCTCGTCGACCTGCTGCATCCCGACGCGGATCGCCGGCCGAGCCTGCAGGTCGCGCGCCACGTGCTGCGCCGCCTGCAGGAGGAGCCGGATCGCCCGGTCCACTGGCGAGCGCCCGTCGCGCCCGTGCGCTTCGGGGGCGCGTGGGCCGTGCACGGGACCGACCCGGAGACCGGCGCCCCCGCGCTCGTCACGGCGGGCATGCCGCGCGGGCGGGCCCGACGCCTGGTCGCGCGCCTGCGGGCCCAGGGGTGGGACGTGCGCGCCGATCCCGAGGGGCTGACCGGCCCGGGCCTCCTCGCGATCGTCGCCGGTGCGGCGGTCGCCGGCACCGTGGTGCCGGTGGTCGGCCTGCCCGTGGGTGCCTGGCTCGTCGCCCGGGGCCTGAGCGCCCGTACGCGCCCGGCCCTGTCGGCTGCGCTCCCCCCGGTCCGGGCGCCGGTGCCGCCGCGGGTGCTGCCCGCGGGCCGGGAACACGCTCTTGGCGCCGGGATCCTGCTCCTGGCCGCGGCGGGGCTCCTCGCGATCAAGCCGGCGCTCGCGCTGATCCCCGGCGTGCTCTTCGCGTGGCTCGTGGTGGCGACCTGGCGTCAGCGGCGCCGCGACGCCGCCGCCGACGTGCTCCGCTCCCGCATCGCGGGCGCCTTCGCGGAGGTCCGTCACGGCTTGGAGGCGCGGGATCTGCCACTGGACGACGGGCTCGCGATCCTCGGCGAGGCCGAGGTGCTCGAGGCGGGATGGCGCGCCGGCCGGGTGCCGGCGGACGTGGCGCTGTCCGGGGCCGAAGCGCTGGTGGAGCGGGCTGCGGCCGGCGCGCTGCGTCCCGAGCCCTCGGTCGAGGGGGTCCGCGAGGCGCTCAGACGTACGCGGTTGGATGTGCCCACGTCTTGACGGGGCCTGGGGGATCGTGGAGGATCGTGGCGCTTTCGTGCCCCCTCGACGCGGGTTACGCGGGCCCGACCCCTCAACGGAGCTGCGAAACGGTGGATCCTTCCTCTCTCCCCATCAGCTACATCGCGGGCGCGGCCGGTGGCCTGTGCTGCTGCCTCGCTTCGGTCCTCGTCATCCTCGTGGTGGTCTACTTCGTCATGAAGCGCATGGGCGGCGAGGGGGCCGAGAGTGCCGGCGCCGCCGCTCTCGACGACAAGCCCGCCCCCGAGCCCATCACCTCGGCGGCTCCCCCCGCCACGCCCGGTCCCTCCGAGGAGGAGGACGAGGAGGACGTCGCCACGGTCGTCGCGGCCCAGCCGCCGATCACCCCGGCCGCGACCCCCGAGAAGAAGCCGGAGCCGGCCCAGCCGCCGCCGCCGCCCAAGAAGCCGGCGCCGCGCACCTCGGGCGCTACGATCATCGCCTTCGACGACGACTTCGAGGACGACGACGAGGACTGATCGTCGCACGTGATCCGGCCGGGCGAGGGCTCGTCCGGTTATCTGGGCCCCCCGGAGCGATCCTGGAGGGCCTGCTTGTCTGCGGACGACACGACGATCGCCGTCGATCGGACGGGCACCACGGTGCTCGCCCTCGCCGGCCCCGATACCCGGCGCTTCGCCAACGGCATGTTCACCCAGGACCTCCGTGCACCCGCGCCGGGCACCGCGACCTCCTCGGCGTGGTGTGACGATCGGGGGCGGATGCTGGGCCTGATGCGCGTGGCCGCCACCGGGCCGGACGCGCTGCTGCTGGTGCTGCAGGGGGTCGACTTCGAGGCCTTCCAGGCGCGCTTCTCGCGGTACATCGTCTTCGACGACGTGGAGATGACCGACCATACCGGCGAGGTGGCGCTGATCACCATGCAGGGGCCCCGGGCCGGGGCGGTGCTCCACGCGGCGGGGTCTCCGGCGCCCGAGGGCTGGGAGGGGGAGGCGCCCTTCGGCGTGCTTCGCCACGATCGGCTCGCTACGCGGGGCTTCGACCTGCTCGTGCCTCGGGCGGAGGCGGCGGCCACCCTCGCCGCGCTGGAGGCGGCGGGCGCCGTCGTGGCCACCGCCGCCGATCTGGAGACCCGCCGGGTGCTCGCGGGGCAGCCCGCGTGGCCCGACGACATGGACGACCACACCTTCCCCCACGAGCTGGGCCTGCGCGACGAGGTGCTGAGCTTCGAGAAGGGCTGCTACGTCGGGCAGGAGATCATCAACCGCATGGACACCTTCGCCAAGGTCCGGCGGGTGCTCGTGGGCGTGGTGGTCGACAGGGAGGAGGTCCCGCCGGCCGGGGCCGAGGTGCGGGTCGCGGGCAAGCGGGTGGGTCGCCTGACCAGCCCCGTGCGGGCGCCTGGCGTCGTCGTCGGGCTGTGCGTGATCCGGCGCGAGCACGAGGCGCCTGGCACCGAGGTCGAGGTGGCGGACGGCGAGCGGATCTGGCGCGGCACGGTCGCGGTGCTGCCCTTGGCGGGAGCCGTCGCCAAGGATGGGTGAGGCGGCGGCCGGCGCGGCTCGGGTGCTTCGGCACGCCGAGGATCGGCTGCGCGCCTCGGGCCTGACCGGGGCGCGGGCCTTCGAGGCGCTCGTGGACGCCCTCCAGGCCCGCCTCGGCGACGGCGGCGCCGCGCACCCGGTCGCGGCGGATGCCCTGGCCGACCTGCCCGCGGGCGCCGACATCGATCTGCTCGGGCTCGCCTACGAGCGATTCTTTCCCGACCTGTTCAAGGGCAAGCGCGGGCAGTACTTCACCCCGCCGCCGCTGGTGCGCCTGCTCCTGTCCCGGGTCGAGGTGCGAATCGGCACTCGGGTGCTCGACCCCACCTGCGGGAGCGGTGGGTTGCTGCTGGAGGCGGCGCGGCGGGGAGCCCGGGTCGCGGGCATCGAGCGCGATCCGCTCCTCGCGCGCCTGGCCGAGGTGAACCTGGGCCTGTCCGGGGTCCCCGCGACCATCCGGTGCGCCGATTTCTTCGCCGCGGTCCCCGAGCCGGTGGACGTGGTGGTCGCGAACCCGCCCTTCTCGGTGGTGATCGACGACCCGGCGGTCCTCGCCCGGTACGAGGTGGCGGCCGGGCGGGCGCGGGCGCTCTCGGACCACCTGTTCATGGAGGCCCTGGAGCGGTGGGTCGTACCGGGTGGGCAGGCGGCGCTCGCGCTCCCGTGGTCGCTCGTGGTGAACCCGAGCGCCGAGGCGCTGCGAGCGCGGATCGACGCCGCCTGGGTGCGCGAGGCGCTGTGCGTGCTGCCCGAGGGCGTGTTCCGGCCCTTCGGCGGCGCGGCGGGGCGCGCGTGCCTGCTGTGGCTGCGCCGGCGGCCGGCGCCGGGGGTCCGCCAGGCGTGGGCGGAGCTCTCCGACCCCGGCTACGACGTGCGCTCGAACCGCCTGAAGCCCACCTCGGAGGCCGAGGTGGCGCGGCTGGAGCGGGGCGAGGGGTTCGCGCCCCTGGAGGCCGGAGCGTGGACCCCCGCGCCCCCGGAGGTGACCGGACGCCGGGTGGGTGATCTGGCCTGTCTGCGTCAGGAGAAGTGTGTTCCCGCACGGGACCTCGCCGGATCGGTCGGCCTGGTGGAGCTGGCCGACACCGACAAGGCCACGGGCGAGGTGGGCGCGGTGCGGCGGGTGGAGGCGGCGGCGGTCCGCGGCACCAAGGCTGTGCTCGGGGCGGGGGACGTGCTGGTCAGCCGGATGCGCCCGGAGCTGGGGAACGTGGTGGTGCGGCCCGAGGGGATCGAGGGGCCGGTGGTGGGGAGCACCGAGTGGCTCCCGCTGGTCCCGCGCGCGGCCGGGCACTGGCTCCTGCATGCCCTGCGCACCCCGACCTGGCGCGACGCGCTGCCGATCACCGAGGGGCAGACCCGCCCGCGGACCACCGGCGAGGCGGTGCTGGCGAGCGCCGTCTCCTGGCCGGGCGAGGCGGTCGCCGGGCGGGTCGACGCGCTGTCGCGGCGGCTGTACGCCGAGCGGGCGTCCTTGCGCGCGCGGCTCGAGGCGCTCCAGGACGCGGTGGACCGCTTCGCGGCGGGCGAGATCGACGCGTCCACCCTCGACGAGACGGTCGAGGCCCTGGAACGGGAAGGCTGAGCCGAGGCGCCCACGGCGGGCTAGGGTGTGCGGCCTGTCCTGGAGGAACGCCGATGCGCCCGTGGTGGTGGCTCGCTCTCGCCCTGACCGCCTGCACTCCGGCTCCGCCTCCGGGCGTGGGGATCGTGGGCGACAGACTGCTCGACCCCTTCCCGACGGTGCTGCAGATGCGGGGCGGACACGTCGACATCCAGGGGTTGCCTCAGGCCGAGGGCGGCACGCCGGTGCCCGTCGATCGCGTGGCCTGGCGCACGGGCTTCTCGCCGGTGCAGGTCTCGGTGGTGCACCTGGCGGGCGTCGTTCCGGGTGCGCTGCCGTCGTGGCGCTCGCCGACGCCCGGGGAGGGTGGCGTGCGGCTGGTCGACCTCGACACGGGCACCTTCCTCCCGGTGGTGGCCGAGCTGGACGCGAACGCGACGGACCCGACCACCGCGGCGCTGCTGATCCGGCCGCTCCAGGCGATTCCGGCCGGGCACACCGCGGCGGTCGTCGTCACCACCGAGGCCGCCACGCGTCCGGCGCGCTTCGACGCGCTGATCGGCAAGCACCCGCCCGAGGATCTCGCGGACGTCGCCGATCACTTCCGGGGGCTCGTCGACACCCTGGTGGGCCTCGGGATCTCCGAAGACCAGATCGCCATCGCCTGGGACTATCCGGTCGGCGACGGTACCGCGCCCCTCGCCTCGGCCCTCGACCAGCTACCGGTGTCGGACACCTGGTCCATCGACACCGTGCGCAACGAGGACGACGGCGACCGGGTGGCGCCGCACACCTGGCGCGCCGCCTCGGGAACCGTCGAGGTGCCGTGGTTCCTCGGCGACGACGAGTGGCTTGCCCTGAACGCCGACGGCACGGTCAGCTCCCAGGGCAAGCAGCGGGTGCTGCTGTACGTGCACATCCCCGAATCGGTGAAGGACGCGCCCGCGGGCACCGTGCCGGTGGTGGTCTTCGGCCACGGGCTGCTGCAGCGGCCCGAGTTCTACCTGGACAACGACCAGGACGCAGAGGGCGTGCTCGCGATGCTCGACCGGGCCGGGGCCATCGCGGTGGCGACCAAGTGGCTCGGTCTGTCCGCCGACGAGCGGGTGGACGCGCTGACGGTGGCGAGCGACTTCGGCAAGCTGCCCATCGTGACCGACCGCCTCGTGCAGGGCGTCGCGCAGACCCGGGCGCTCGTCGACCTCGCGAAGCATGGCGGGCTGCTCGACGACCCGGTCTTCGAGGGCGCGACGGGCCAGCCGCTGCCCGATCCCGATCATGTGCTGTACTACGGCATCTCCCTGGGGGGGATCGAGGGCGCCACCCTGGTTGGCACCGGCGCCGAGGTGGACGCCGCCGTGCTGCACGCCGGGGGCGGGGCGTGGTCCACGATGCTGGAACGCTCCGCGGACTGGCACCTCTTCGACCTGGCGATGCACACCTCCATGCCCGACGCGAGCGACCGGCAGCTGCTCTACGCCACCTCGCAGCTCTTCTGGGATGCGGTGGACCCGGCGGACTGGATCGACGGCATCGCCAGCGGCCCGCCCGTGCTGTGGCAGGAGTGCTACGGTGACGACCAGGTGCCCAACCTGACCACGGAGATCATCGGGCGATCGGTGGGGGTCACCCTGCTCGACCCAGCGATCCGCGTGCCCTACGGGCTGTCCGAGGCGAACAGCCCGATCCCGGCGCCGGCCCGGGCGATGGCGCAGTTCGACCCGGAGGTCGGCGAGCCGCCCGACGCCAACGAGCCGGCACCGGTCACGAACGCGCACACGATTCCGCGGGTGTGGCCGGGCGCCTGGGAGCAGACGGCGCACTTCCTCACCAGCAGGGGCGAGGTCGTGCACTACTGCGGTGCGGATCCGTGCAGCGCCTCGAACCCCGGTACCGCACGATAGACGGGACGGCATGAAGGTGGAGCGAACCGAGCTCGAAGACGCCTACGAGGTGCTGGAGGTAGCTGGTGGCGAGGCCCCGGTGGTGCTCTCCTGCGAGCACGCCTCGGTGCGGCTGCCCGAGGGCTGGGCCTGGCCTCGCGAGGACGCATGGCTCGTGGGGACCCACTGGTCCTACGACATCGGCGCCGCCGAGCTGACCTGGGACTGCGCCAAGGCCCTGGGCGCGCCCGCGGTGCTCTCGCGCTTCTCGCGCCTGCTGTGCGACCCGAACCGCGATCTGGACAGCGCGACCCTGTTTCGCGCCCACGCCGAGGGACGCGACGTCACCCTGAACGGCGCGATCGACGACGCGGAGCGCGGCCGTCGCCTGGCCGCCTGCTATACGCCCTACCACGCGCGCTTCGACGCCGCGGTGGCGGCACGGCCCGGCGCGACCCTGCTCTCGGTGCACACCTTCACCCCGATCTACGACGGGCAGGCCCGCGATCTCGAGGTGGGGGTGCTCTTCGATCTGGACGAGGGGCTCGCCCAGGCGATCGCCGCGTCGCTCTCCGCTGCCGGGGTCAAGGCGGTGCTCAACGAGCCCTACAGTGGGCAGGCGGGGATGATGTTCGCCGCCCAGCGCCACGCCGAGCGCCACGAGCGACGGGCGGTGGAGCTGGAGGTGCGCCAGGACCTCGCTGGCAGCCCGGCCTGGCGCGGGCGTTTCGCCGGGGTGCTCAGGTGGACCCTGGAGCAGGTGCTGTCGGGAGAGTGACCTCCTCGTCCGGGTCGGCTCCGAGATCCTTGGTGAGCGCGAAGGCAAGAGGCATCGCCTGGGGGAGCCACGGGAAGTCCGCGAGACGGGTGCCAGAGCGGGCGAGGACCGCGCGAGCCGCGTCGGGCTGCTCCTTCAGCACGCAGGCGGACGCTTCGAGCAGGTCGAGGACCCCGCGGACCGAGGTCGGGTTCCCGTCGCGTAGGGGACCCCAGGTCTCCGCCTGGGCGAGGATCTCGTCGGGCTGCCGCTCCTGCAGGGCGATGGTGGCCCGGACCGTCGCGTCGGCCAGGCGCTCGCCGAAGGTTCGCGCCGGGGTCTCGGCCAGGAGCGCCTTCGCCTCGTCGACTTCGGACTGCGCGGCGAGGAGCCACGCGCGCATCAGCCGCGCCTGGTGCTCCCGCGGGTGGGCGGCGGCCAGGGTGTGGAGCGCGGCATCGACCTGTCCGAGCCCCCGCTGGGCCTGAGCGAGGGTCAGTCCTCCCGCGCGGCGGAGCGCCCGGTTCAGGCGGGGCCAGTAGAGGATCTTCACCGGCGCGGCGGAGGCGGTCGCGGTCCATCACGACGCCGTTCGTGAGCACTACGGGGAGTGGGACCCGCACGGGCGCGAGAAACCGGTCGCGGAGCTGAACCACGCTGGTCGCGAGGAAGACCGCCTCGGAGAGCATGGCGACCAGCAGGCAGGTCCCCGCGAAGATCGGCTGGGCCGCCGCCAGCAGGAGGAGCCCGGTGGCGAGGAGCACCAGGGGGATCAGCAGGAGCAGCGCGATGCGGCGGATCCCGAAGAACACCAGGGACAGCGGGCGCGAGTTCGGCAGCCCGGTCGGTGGGCGCCGGGTGCAGGCGTCGGGGGCGTCGAAGGGATTGTCGGGCGGGCGGGTCATGCGGGAGTCCGACATAGGCGGCTCGGAAGGGTTCACGGCATCGCTTCAGGAGAGATCGCGACCGGCCTCGGTGATCTTCAGCAGGTAGGTCGCCTGCTTGGTCGGAGCCTTGCCCGCGAGCACGACCAGCTCCTCGCCGGGCTGGACGAGGCCCGAGGCGAGCAGCGCGTGCTCCCCGGCCAGGATCAGGTCGTCGACGGACTGTACCGGGGCGATGCGCAGGGGCTGCACCCCCCAGGCCAGCGCGAGGCGGTCGACCACCCGCTGCTCGGGGGTGAGCGCGAAGAGCGGGCCGCGCGGGCGCCCCTTGCTCACGACGATCGCCGAGGCGCCGGACCAGGTGAAGACCACGAGCGGCCGCCGGGACTCGTTCGCGGCATAGACCGCCGAGCGCATCAGCGTGCCCGCGGCACCGTCGGGGACCGCGAGGTGGTCGGGGTCGATCGAGTGGAAGAACCGGCTGCGTTCGACCTCGCGGGCGATGCGGTTCATGGCCTGAACGGCCTCGATGGGGTGGCGGCCGGTGGCGGTCTCGCCCGAGAGCATCACCGCGTCGGTGCCGTCGAGGATCGCGTTCGCGACGTCGGTGGTCTCGGCGCGGGTCGGGCGCGGGTTGCGGATCATCGAGTCGAGCATCTGGGTCGCGGTGATCACGAGCGCGCCGGCCTGCCACGCGCGCTGGATGATCTCCTTCTGGAGCACCGGCACGCGCTCCAGCGGCACCTCGACACCGAGGTCGCCGCGGGCGACCATCACCCCCTCGGCGACCTCGAGGATCCCGTCGAGCTCCGCGACCGCCTGGGGCTTTTCGATCTTCGCGATGATCGGCAGGTTGCGCCCGTGGCCCTCGAGGGCGCGGCGCAGGGCGACGACGTCCCAGGCGCGGCGCACGAAGGACAGCGCCACGTAGTCCACGCCCACGTCCACGCCTACTGCGAGGTCGCCCACGTCCTTTTCGGTGAGGGACGGCACGGACATCTCGACGCCCGGCAGGTTCATGCCCTTGTGGGAGGACAGCGTGCCGCCGACGGTCATCCGCACGCGCACCTCGGCGGGCTCCGTGTCGGTGTCCACCGCCTCGACGACCCCCTGGAGCGCTCCGTCGTCGAAGAGCACCGGGTCGCCCTCGTGCACGTCGGCGGCCATCTCGGGGTAGGTCGTGCCGACCCGGCCGTCGTGGCCCTCGACGTCGGCGTCCATCACCACCGTGAGCAGGTCGCCCTCGGCGAGATCGAGGGGCTCGGGGATGTCGCCGACCCGGATCTTCGGGCCCTGGAGGTCGAGCAGGATCGCGACCGGCTTGTCGAGCTTGGCCGAGGCGCGCCGGACCCGGGCGACCTGGGCGCGGATCCCGTGGTGGTCGGTGTGGCTGCAGTTGATCCGGCACACGTCGACCCCGGCCTTCAGCAGGTCGGTGAGCATGGGCTCGTCCCACGAGGCGGGACCGAGGGTCGCGACGATCTTGGTGCGGCGCTGGAGCACTCGCGGCTCTGCGTCGGACATGGGCGCCTCCGGGCCCGCTGTGCGGGCTTGCTGGGCAACGGGGGGCATCATACGGCAACGGCCATGTACACGGACTCCCACTGCCACCTCGATCCCGACGTCTACGGCGGCGACGCAGGCGTAGACGCGGTCGTGGACCGCGCCCGCGACGCCGGCGTGGGCACGATGGTGACCATCGGGTCGGGCTACGGCGCGCCCTGCGCGGAGGCTGCGGTGCGCGTCGCCGAGCGGCACCCCGACGTGTGGTGTACGGTCGGTCTGCACCCCCACGACGCGAAGCTGTGGGACGACGCCTTGCGCGCGCGGCTGATGGAGCTGGCCCGCCACCCGCGGTGCGTCGCCTTCGGCGAGATGGGGCTCGACTTCCACTACTACCTGTCGCCCCGCAACGTGCAGCGCCGGGTGCTCCGCGCGCAGATCGCCGCGGCGCTGGAGGTCGGCCGCCCGATCGTCATCCACGACCGGGAGTCCGACGGCGAGACCCTGGCGATCCTGCAGGAGGAGGGCGCCTTCGGCGGCGGCGTGCTCTTCCACTGCTTCACCGGGGACGTCGCGCTGATGGAGCGGATCGTGGCGGACGGCGGGTACATCTCGATTCCCGGCATCGTCACCTTCAAGAACGCGGGCTCGATGCGGGAGGTGGCGCGGCAAGTGCCGCTCGATCGCCTGCTCGTCGAGACGGACTCGCCCTTCCTCACGCCGGTGCCCCACCGCGGCACCCAGAACGAGCCGGCGCGGGTGGTGCTCGTTGCCGACTTCGTGGCGGGACTGCGCGACCTGGACCGGGCGGAGCTGGCGCGGGTGACGAGCGCGAACGCGCGCCGGTTCTACGGGGTCGCCTGAGCGCGATGGACGCCGACGCCCTCCGCCGGCGCCTGACGGCCGACGACCCCGCCGAGCGGGTCGCCGCGGCGACCGCGGTCGGCGATGCGGTCGTGCTGGACCTGGCCGAGGAGCTGCGTGCGGCGGTCGCCGATCCGGACCCGGCCGTGCGCCGGGCGGCGGCGCGGGGGCTGGGGGTGCTGCACGCCTTCTGCGGCGCCGCGGAGGACCCGGAGGTCGAGGAGGCGGTGGCCGCGCTGGTCGAGGCGCTCGCGGACGCCGAGACGCCGGTGCGCGTGATGGCGACGGCGGCGCTCGACCTGATGCAGGCGCCCGCGGCGGCGCGGGCGCTGGTGCCGCTGCTCCAGGACCCGGAGTGCGCGGAGATCGCCGAGGAGGCGCTCGTGAACCTGGGCGCCCGGGCGCTGCCAGCGGCCGGGGCGCTGGAGCTGGTCGTGCGCCAGGCAGGAGAGGGGGCGGACGCGGCGCTGGCGGTGCTCCGGGAGCTGGGGCCGGGGGGGCTGCCGGTGCTCGGGCGGCTGCTGGACGGGCCCACGTCGGCGCGGGTCCTCGACGCGCTGCCGCCCCTGGGTCCCTGGGCGGCCCCGCTGCTCCCGCAGGTGGCCGCTCACGCCTTGGGTTGCGGGGAGGCGGCGATGCTCGCGGCGGGGGTGCTCGCCGCGATCGGCGAGACGGCCGGCGAGGCGGCCCAGGCCGTGCTGGAGCGGGGCGAGGACGCGGTGCGGGTCGCGCTGCTGCGGGCGCTCGACCCGCCGGGGTCCGCAACCGTCGGGTGGGCGGTGCGTGCGCTGTTCGACCCGGAGGCGGCGGTGAGGCGCGAGGCGCTCGCGGCCCTGTCGCGGGCGCCGGCGCTCGCGGCGGGCTTCGCCGGGGAGATCGGGCTCCTCGCGCAGGATCCGCACCCCGAGGTCGCGGCGGCCGCCGCCGCGCTGCTAGCAGGTCTCGGGAGCAAGCCGGACCGAGCCCGCTGAGCCAGGCTCGAGTCGCTGCTGGGATAGGCTCTGCCGGGAGGCTCGCTTGGGATTCGTGCAGGTGCACAAGGCCTACTGGATGCCGCGCACCGACGCGCTGGTCCTCACCGGGCAGCTGGTCGGCCAGGTCGAGCCGGGGATGCTCGTCGACCTCCCGCGCGAGGTGAACGGGCCCGGTCCGGTGCCGATCCGGAGCGTGGAGCTGGTCGAGTTCACCACCGGCACGATGCTCGCGATCACCGTGGACCACGACGAGCTCGAGGTCGCGCCGCTCATGGAGTACGCCGACCTCGAGGGGCGGCTGCTCGAGGTCACCGCCGCCGAGTCGCCTCGAGGGTCGGGGCGTCGCGGGCGCCGTAGTTCAGCGCCACCTCGCTAGGCCTCGCGGCCCCGGTCGCGAGAGAGCTCGCCATACTCGGCGATCAGCGCCTTCTGCAGGGCGTTGAGCCGGTCGACGAGGGCCTTTTCGAGGGGCTGCTCGTCGTGCAGGGTGCGGTACAGCTCGTCGAAGACCTCGGCGTGGGCCGGGTCGACGCCCTCCGGCGCCGCGCTGCCGGTGTGGGTGCGCGAGCTCGGGTCGATGGCGTCGAGGGCGCCCTGCAGGTTGCCGCCACCGACCCATTCGAGCACCGTGGACACGATGCGCTCGGGCTCGGCGAGCAGACGCTCGTAGGCGTACAGGCGCATCGGGAACCGCCGCGCCGAGAAGTCGCGGATCAGCTCGTAGTTCTCGAGGAACCACTCGATGTGCGGTGGGAGCGGCGAGCGGTTGTCGTGGGCCTTCTGCACGTGCGTGTCGCCCTTCTTCGCGAGGTGGGCGTCCTCCAACGCGTACAGGCGCTGCAGGGAGCCACCGTAGTCGCGCCAGTCGCGGATCGTGGCGATCACCCGGTCGAGGAACGCGAAGTCCGTGCGGCACAGGCCCGGGATGAACACCTTGACCGCGTGGCGGTGGGTGGCGTTCGGGTGCACGAAGTGGCCCGTCTTCGGGTCGGGGTTGGTCGCGTAGAACACGCCCTGCCGAAAGCGGGACTCGTAGAAGCCGTGGGGGTTCGCGTCGCGAATGGACTCGCCCCACTCGGACGGGAACGCCTCGCCGATCACCGGCAAGCCGGCGCCGGCGAGGATCTGGATCCACATCGAGGTGCCCGAGCGCTTCGTGCCGGTCACCAGGATCATGCGGAGGCGTTCACTGCTGGGTGAAGATCATCAGGTTGCTGCTGCCGTCGAAGCAGTGCAGCTCGCTGCCGTCGGTGAAGCACTGCAGGACCTTGGACTGGGTCGTCGGCGAGTCCGTCGTGTCGGAGGACGGGCTCTGGTCGCTGCCGTTGATGACGATCTTCGTGTCGTCGGACGTGTTGTCCATGACGATGTCGAACTGCCGCTGGCCCACCTTGGTGGCCGCGCCCGAGTAGGTGCGCGCGTAGCTGAAGTCCACGTCGGCCACGTAGGGATCGGAGCCGTCACCGTAGTCGTAGGTGTAGGTGTAGACCTTGGACATGCTCGTCTGCAGGGTGCCGACGCTGTCCTTGTCGACGCTGATCGACATGTCTCGGGTGAACTCGGTGTAGTCGCTGGTGGCGGTGCCTCCGAAGAAGCTCTGCTGCGACACGCTGCCCGTCCACGAGAAGGGAAGGGCGTAGGTGGACCCGCCCGACGTGATCAGGGCAGAGCCCGACCAATCGCCGTGCAGGTTTCCGATGTCGGTGCAGCCACTCGACAGGGACATGGCGGCCAGCGAAGCGGCCGAGATCGCGAACTCGCGGTAGCGGATCATGAGGTCTCCTCCAGACGGTCCCCGCCCTCTATCGCACGACTGGCAAGGTGCCAATGCGTCGATCGGGGTTCGCTGGGGATCCCGGGCAGGCCCTCCGGCCGCTACTTGATCTCGATCTTCCCGGGCAGGTAGGCGAGCACGCCGTTGTCCCCGGCCATCGCGTTCACCTTCAGGGCCTCCTGGAGCGCGTCGTCGGCACCCGGAATCTCGGGCGCGATGTCGATCTTCAGCTTCGGAGCCGTGGCGTGGCCCTCCTGCATCTGCTCGACGAGGACCTCGAAGAAGGTCTTCTGCTTGGGCCAGTTCTCGATGCCCCAGGTCTTCAGCTTGGCGAGATCACCCGCCTTGGCCAGCGCGTCGTCCAGCCCGCCGAGCTGGTCGACCAGCCCGCGGTCGAGGGCCTGCTTGCCGGTCCACACGCGGCCCTGGGCGATCTCCTGCACCTTGGTCGGGTCCATGTGGCGGCCGCTGGCCACCCGGTCGACGAACTCGCCGTAGAAGCTCTGCAGGTAGTCCTTGAAGGCGGCGCGGCCCTTGTCGCTGAAGGGCTTGTTGACGCTCAGCAGGTCGGACAGCTCGCCGCGCTTGAAGTCGTGGGTGTGCACCCCGATCTGCTCGTAGGTGCCGGCGAGGTTGAACTTGCCGCCGAACACGCCGATGGAGCCGGTGAGGGTGGCGGGCTGGGCCACGATCCAGTCGGAGTTGCAGCTCATGAAGTACCCGCCGCTGGCCGCGTAGTCGCCCATGGAGACCACGACCGGCTTGCCCGCGGCCTTCATCCGCTCGACCTCGTGCCACATCATGTCCGAGGCGAGCCCGGAGCCACCGGGGCTGTAGACGCGCACCACGACCGCCTTGACGCTGTCGTCCTCGCGGGCATCGCGCATCCACTGCTTGAAGGCGCCGTCGGTGAGGGCCTGGGAGCCGAACAGGCTCGGCTGGGCGTCGCCGCTCTTGATATCGCCTTCGGCGTAGATCACCGCGATCTTGTCGTCGGGACGCGCCTGGTCTGCGCGGAGGTCCTTCACGTACTCGTCGACGCGGGTGAGGCGCTTGTGGAGCTCCTTCCTGGACAGCGCGGGCTGCACCTTGGTGACCTGGTCCTTCCAGTCGTCGTCCAAGAGGTGTGGCAGGGTCGCGGTGACCGCGTCGGGGAACGCGACCGCGTCGACGAGCCCGCGGTCCACCGCCGCCCGGGGGGACAGCCGCAGGTCGTCGATGTCCTTTTCGACCTCGTCGGGCTCCATGTGGCGGCCCTGGGCGATGCCCGCGACCATCTGGCTGTAGATGGAGTCGAGGAGTGCCTCGTAGGCCTCGGCGGCCGGGTCGGACGGGCCGTTGCGCTCGAAGGGCTCGATGGCGGACTTGAAGTCGCCGACGTGCTCGAACTCGGGCTCCACCCCGAGCTTGGCCAGGGTGTCGGCGTAGTAGGTGATCGACAGCGACAGGCCCTTGACCAGGCTGATCCCGCTCGGGGCCAGCACCACCCTGTCGCACTCGGACGCCAGGTAGTAGGTGCCGCTGGTGTAGGTCTCGCTGTAGGCCACGCAGGGCTTGCCGCTCTGGCGGAAGTCGGCCAGCGCGTCGCGGATCTCCTGGACGCTGGCCCAGCCGACCGCCGGGCTCTCGATGTCCAGGTAGACGCCGTTGATGCGGTCGTCGGAGGCGGCCTTCCGCACGGAGGCGGCGATGTCGGTGACCGTCGGGGGGGCCTGGTCGGGCTCGAAGATCATGCTGCCCTGGACCGGGGCGTCGTGCACCGAGCTGTCGAGGTCGACGAGCAGGTAGCTGCCCTGGGAGACCTCGCCGCGGGGGGTGCGCATCACCAGCCACGCAATCACACCCACCGAGCCGACGAACACGACGAGGCCCGCGAGCGTCACTGCAAGCAGGATCCTCGTGACCCGGGTGGTGTTCGGACGCTTCTTCTCTTCCGCCATGACTGCTCCTCGTGCGGCACTCGCCGCAAGTGCCACGACGTAACGCGGCTCGGCGACTCGTCAGGGATGCACACGGCAGCAGCCCGAGGCAAGGGGCACGAGCGGTCAGGCGGCCTCGGTCTCCTCCAGGGGACCGATGGCGGCGATCACTTCGGCGACCCGACCGCGGGAGTTGGCGCGGCGGCTGATCGCTCGCGCCACGCGGGGTCGGGCGATGTGCTGGAACCCGCTCCGCGCCGGGTAGAGCTCGTTGCGGACCACGGGCAGGTCGTGGTTGGAGAGCACCACCCGCGCACCCCGCAAGGCCGCCTTGCGCGCGGCGAGGGCCAGCGCCTTCTGCTCTGGGATCCCGAAGGGCTCCTTGCAGTAGCCGGTGAAGCAGGCGGTCTCGGTGAGCGGCACGTAGGGCGGATCGCAGTAGACCTGGTCGTCCTCGCCGGCGTGGCGGAGCACGTCGCGGAAGTCGGCGACCACCAGCTCCGCGTCCTGCAGGGCGTCGGAGACCGCGCGGAACTCGTCCTCGCTCGGAAAGGACAGGCGCGCGTAGCGACCGACCGGCACGTTGAACTCGCCCTTACGGTTCTCGCGGTACAGGCCGTTGTACCCGGCACGGTTCAGCCAGATGAACCGTGCGGCGTGGCGGGGGCCCTTCCACGGCCCCTCGTTGTAGGTCTCGCGGACCTCGTAGTACCGCTCCCGCCAGTCGTCGCCGGGCATCGCGTCGAGCTCGTGCAGGACGTCGTCGACCCGCTGCTGCACCTCCCGGTGGACGGCGACGAGCTTGCCGTTGGCGTCGGCGAGCACCGCGTGGCCGATGCGCCCCGCCGCCTTCCGGTAGAGGAAGACGGCGCACGAGCCGGCGAAGGGCTCGTAGTAGGTCCCCGCGCACGGCTGCTCGAAGGCGTCGCAGATCTGTGCCGCGAGGCGGGACTTTCCGCCGGCCCACTTCATGATCGGTCGCATGGATTTCCCCTGAAGCGTGGCCGAGCCTACCAACGTCGGGATCATCGGCCAAGGAACGGGATCAATTCATGTGTCGACACAAGCCTGCACGCGCCCGGTTAATCGGCGTTCGCAGATCCTTTTGGAGGGATTCCATGCAGCGTTGGTGGCTGATCGTCGCAGGCATCGTGGGCATCGGGCTCGCGGTGCTCCTGATCCCCCGACCCGATACGGGCGCCGACGTTCCACAGGTGAACCTGGACAATGTCGAGGTCCCTCCGTTGCCCCCCATCCGGCAGAACGAGACCCTGCCGCTCCAGGAGCGGCACGACGAGCCCCAGCCCACCACGACGCAGCTCTCGTCGCCGCAGGCGCCGCCCAACCGCGAGCCGCCGACCGCGCTGATGAACCCGGGCCTGCACGAGGGCGGCCCGCTGCTCAACCCGAAGGCGCAGCGCCTCGCCATGCGCCGCGACACCCCCGAGGCACGCTACGCGGCGCGCGCGATGGGCCCGTGGACCCAGATCCGTCGGCTGCTCGCGATCAAGCAGGCCGACGACGGGCAGGTGCAGGAGGTCGCCGACATGGTCGACAGCCTGCGCCAGATGTTCCGCGACCCGAGCAGCGTCGACCCGGCCCAGATGGAGCACCAGCAGACGCAGCTCATCGGCGAGATCCGCAAGAGCGACGGGGGCGACCCGGAGATCGAGAAGATGCTGGGGCTGGTCGAGCAGCGACTGGACGACTACCACACGGACCAGCGCAAGAACGCACCGTGACGACCGGGGCGCGTCGAGCCTCCAGCCGGCCGACCGGATAGTCCAGTCTCTTCACTGGAGGCCCCATGTCCCTGCCGCGCCGCGTCTACGTCCTCGGCGGACACACCACGCCGTTCATCGGCAAGCGCCACCCCGACTTCATCTGGAAGGGCCACCCCGAGTACGGGCAGCGCGAGAACCCGACCCTCGAGCAGTACATCACCACCGCGGTGAACGGGGCGCTCGAGGCCACCGGGACGCCGGCCTCGGAGGTCGACCGTGCGTGGATCGGGAACTTCGCGGGGGAGCTCTTCGCGAGCCAGGGGCACCTTGGCGCCGCGGTCGTCGGCGCCCACCCCGACCTGCTCTACAAGCCGGTGATGCGGGTCGAGGGCGCGTGCGCTTCGGGCGGGCTGGCCTTCGTGAGCGCCGTCGAGTCCCTGCAGGCGGGCTCCGACATCGCGCTGGTCGTGGGCGCCGAGGTCCAGACCACCGCCTCGGCCCGCACCGGCGGCGACTACCTCGCCCGTGCCGCGCACTACGCCCGGCAGCGCGAGATCGACGACTTCACCTTCCCGGCGCTCTTCGCGCGTCGCAACAAGGCGTTCCTCGAGTCGGGCGCCGGCACCGAGGAGGACCTCGGCCGCGTGTCCGTCAAGGCCTACGCCAACGCCAACCGCAACCCGCTCGCCCACATGCGCGCGGTCCACATGGATCTCGAGACCGCGTCCCACGCGGGCGACCGCAACCCGACCTTCCTCGGGAACGAAGAGCTGAAGCCCTACCTGAAGATGTCGGACTGCAGCCAGGTCTCCGACGGGGCCTCGGCGATGATCGTGGTCACCGAGGAGGGCCTCCGCAAGCTCGGCAAGACCCCCGAGGACGCGACCGAGGTGCTCGCCGTGCAACTCGCCACCGGCAACCTGTACGTGGACGAGGACCCGCTGCGGATGAAGACGGTCGAGACCGCGGCGCGCCGCGCCTACGGGGCGGCCGGGATCCGCGCCGACGACATCGACGTCGCGGAGGTCCACGACTGCTTCACGGTCTCCGAGATCCTGATGTACGAGGCGCTCGGCTTTGCCGCGCCGGGCCAGGGCGTGGGGCTGATCCGCGAGGGCCGCACGGCCATCGAGGGCGACCTTCCGGTGAACACCGGGGGCGGCTTGATCGGCTTCGGCCACCCCGTCGGTGCCACCGGCGTCAAGCAGATCCTGGAGCTGCACCGCCAGCTGCACGGCCAGTGCGGCGACTACCAGGTGAAGAACGACCCGCAGGTGGCCCTCGCCGCGAACATGGGCGGGGACGACAAGACCGTGGTGGCCACCGTCCTCCGGCGGTGATCACATCGCGGGGAGGGTGCTCACCGGGTAGACGAGCATCTTGCCGGCCATGAAGGTCGACAGCACGGTGTTCATCTCGACGAGGTCGCTCGCGCCGGTGTGCACCATGCCGGCGACGCCGACCGCGTACACGCTCTCGCTCGGGAACGCCTGGCTGCCGGGGATGGTAACGGTCAGCGACGCGTCCGACCGGTGGGTGAAGTCGTAGACGCCGCGCGCGTCCGTGGGGCGGTTCGACCAGGTGATGTCGCCGCTGTTCAGGTCCATCACCGCGACCAGGACCGAGTCGTAGTCCTGGCCCGACAGGTCGACGGTCATGTCGTCGCCGGCGGTCCAGGTGCAGGTGGAGCCGCTGCCCGTGGCGCACGGCGGGGTCCAGGTGGAGGCCTGCGGCAGGGTCAGGGAGGCCGCGGCGGTGCCGTTGCCGATGCGCGCCTCCACGTCCCAGGTGGCGCCGGCCTGGTAGGTGAGGGTGCCGGGCTCGATGCCGTACAGGCCCTGGCCGAGGTCCGACGCGGTGGCCCCGTTGCAGGTGACGTCGGCGCCGGTCACCGGGGCGTTGTTCAGGTCGTTGACCTTGGCCGCGTCGGCGAGGAACGCGGTCAACGCGGTCCCGTCCTGCATCTGGCTGTTCGAGAGGTCCATGTTGCCGCTGGAGTCGGCCGGCTGGACCGAGACGACGAGCCCCAGGGCCACGAGAGGGTTGGTCATGCCCTCGAAGGTGTCCTTGGCCTTCGAGAAGAAGGCGCAGCCGGGAAGGGCGAGGAGCAACAGGACGGGCGCGGGGTGGCGCATGCGGGATCTCCGGAACTGGGCCGGCGCGGCTTGACGCGCCGGGGTGCGAGCACTAGGTTGCCGTGCTTTCCGACCTGCCGTCTATAGGCGGTACCCGACGGAGTACGAATCATGGCCTCGAACACCAAGCAGACCGAGTTTCGCCGCAAGCTTCGCGCCACCAAGGCCGGCCGCGATCGGAAGCGGAAGCAGCAGTCCCAGGGCACCACGCCGGTCTTCCCGATCCATACCGAGGCCGCGCACGAGAACGCCCCCAAGGAGCAGCTCCCCGCCGACAAGCGGGAGTGATGGTCCGCCGCGATGCCCGGCACGACGGATCTCCTCGGGCATCGGGAGGCGCTCGCCCTTCTCTGGGGCGCTCTGCAACGCGGCGCGCTCCACCACGCCTACCTCTTCGAGGGCCCGCAAGGCGTCGGCAAACGCACGGTCGCGGTGCGCCTGGCGATGGCCGCGAACTGCACCGGGGCGGCCGAGGTGCCGCCGTGCGGGGTCTGTGGCCCGTGCAAGCAGATCGCCGCGGGGCATCACCCCGACGTGATCGTGCTGGAGCCCGAGGCGGACAAGGCCACCGCGATCATCTCGGTTTCTCAGGTGCGCGAGGTGGTGCGCCTGGCCGGCTACCACCGGTACAACGCCCGCCGGCGCTTCGTCATCGTCGACCCGGCCGAGGCGATGCCGCCGTCGGCCGCCAACGCCCTGCTCAAGACCCTCGAGGAGCCCCCCGAGGGGACGGGGTTCGTCCTCGTGGCGACCCACGCGAGCGCGCTGCTGTCCACCATCGTCAGCCGCTGCCAGCGGGTGCGGTTGCACGCGGTGCCCGACGACGATCTCGCCACCTGGCTGCAGGAGCGCGGCGTCGAGGACCCGGCGGGTCTGGCCTGCGCCGCGCTGGGCTGTCCGGGCCGCGCACTCGCGCTCTCGGAGGGGAGCCTCGCCGAGCGCCGCGCCCTGCGCGACGGCCTGCTCGCCGCTCTCGGCGGTCGCCTGGGCGGAGTCTTCTCCTGGAGCGTGGAGGTCACCAAGGGCGACGCCCGCACCTGGCGCGCCCGGGCCGAGGAGGTCCTCGACCTCGTCGACGAGCTGCTCCGCGACGCGACCATCCGCGGCGCGGGGGGCACGGCCCCGCTGCTGAACGCCGACCGCGCGCAGGTGATCGACGCCTGGGCCGCGGCCCTGTGGCCGGACGGAGTCACCCGGTGCGCCGAGGCGGTGGTGGAGGCCCGGTTGGAGCTGGCCCGGAACGTCAGCGGGAAGAACCTGCTGGACGCGCTGGTCGCGACCCTGGCGACGGAGCTGGGGAGCGCGCGGAAGGCGGGCGCTCAGTAGGAGCCGCGGATGTAGCGCTCCAGGTGCTCGATCGTGTGCTTCTGCTCGACGATGACCTTCTTCACGACGTCGCCGATGGTGACGATGCCCACGAGCTGGTCATCCTGCATCACCGGAAGGTGGCGCACGCGCCGCTCGGTCATCAGCGCCATGCAGTCGTTGATCGAGTCCGACGGCGACACGCAGTAGACCGTCGTGCTCATGAGCGCGGAGACCGGCGTGTCGCGTGAGCCGCGCCCCTCCAGGATGCCCTTCCGGGCGTAGTCCCGCTCCGATAAGATGCCGAGCAGCGCGCCGTCATCGACGACGGGCAGCGCGCCCACACCCTTGTCGGCGAGGATCTCCAGGGCCTCGTACACGGTCTTGTCCGGCCCGACGGTCCACAGCTCGTCCGGCTTGCCGGCGAGCAGCTCCTTCACCTTCACCATGGGTTTTCCCCCCCTCCCAGGAGATCGAGATGGAGCGCCCCGCTCGCGTCCAGCGCGGGGAGCGCCACATCGAGGATAGCACGACTTCGAAGCGAAAGATGGGGGGACTCGAGCTCGTGCTGCCCGCGCGCCGGTCGGAGCGTGCCGGTCGCCTCGCCCTACCTGCGTGACCCCGAGGGCAGCTGTGCCGGCGCCATGGGCATGGGGCAGTTCATGCCCTCGAGCTACCGCCACTACGCGGTCGACGGCGACGGCGACGGGCGCCGCGACCTGTTCGGCAGCGCCGATGACGCCATCGCGACTGAACGGTCAGCCCTCGACGGGCTCGACGGGCTCGACGGGGCCTTGTCCGGGCTCGATGCCGTCCAGCGCGCCCGCCGCGACGAGGTCGCGGACCGCGCCGGCGAGGAACAGGCTGCCGCTCACCCAGGTCTCGTCGGCCTCGCGGTAGATCTCGGGCAGCGCGCCCTCGATCGGGCCCCCGTCGGAGACCACGGCGCCGAGGCCTTCCAGCTGCAGGCCCAGCTCCAGCGGGTCGCGGGCCTTGGGGTGGGCGCAGCGGGTGGTGACGATCTCGTCGAAGTACTCCAGGAGGGGCTCCACGAAGCGAACCGGGTCGCGACCCTCGCCCATGCCGAGGAGCAGGTAGCGCGGGCCCTGCTCGGGGTGCTGCTGCAGCCACCGCGCGAGCACCTTGGCGCCGTCCTCGTTGTGGGCGCCGTCGACCCACAAGCTCGGCAGGAGCTCCTCGAGGCGGCCTGGGAGTCGCGTGTCGCGGAAGCCGTCGAGGATCGCCTCGTCGGGGATCAGGAACCCCTGTTCCCGCAGCCGGTGCAGGATGCCCAGCGCGACGAGCGCGTTCGAGCCCTGGTGCTCGCCGCGCAGGCCCAGGGTGGCCTTGCTCAGGGTGCCGCCCGGGGTCGCGAAGTTCCAGGTGTCACCGCGGTGCTCGCGGAGCAGGTCGCGGCCCGGCTTCCACAGGGGAGCACGCATCCACTCGGCGCGGCGCTCGATGGTGGCGAGGGCCTCGGCCGGCACCGGGCCGACCACCGCCGGGACGCCCGTCTTGAAGATCCCGGCCTTCTCGCCAGCGATGGTCGCGACGTCGTCGCCGAGGTCCGCCGTGTGGTCGAGCCCGATCTGGGTGATCGCGGTGACCAGCGGCCGCACCACGTTCGTAGCGTCGAGCCGCCCGCCCATGCCCACCTCGACCACCGCGACGTCCACCGGCACCGCGGCGAAGTGCAGGAAGGCGGCGGCGGTCATGAACTCGAAGTAGGTCAGCGGGACGCCCTCGAACTGCACCGAGTGGGCCCAGTCGGTGCGGGCGCGGTCCAGCTGCTCGATCACCTCGGAGAGCCGGGCGTCGTCGATGGGCTTGCCGTCGACCTGGATGCGCTCGTTGACCGCCTGCAGGTGAGGGGAGAGCGTGGTGCCGACCCGGTAGCCGGCCTTCACGAGCACCGAGGTGACGAAGGTGCACACGCTGCCCTTGCCGTTGGTCCCCGCGACGTGGACCACCGGGTAGGCGCGATGGGGCTCGCCGAGGAAGGTCAGGAAGGCGCGGATGTTGTCGAGCCCGAGCCGGACGCCGTGCTGGGAGAGCTGGTCGAGGACCGGGTGTCGGATCACGAGGCACCGTGGGCGGGCTTCTTGGCGAAGATCGGCCCGTGCGCGGCCTTCTCGCGGTCTCCGGCGGGAATGGCGGTGTGGCTCGTGGCGGCGTCGACCGAGGAGAGCCCGAGGAGCTGCCGCAGGACGCGCACCAGGATGCGGCGCAGCTCGCGCCGGGGGACGATGCGGTCGATCATCCCGTTCTCGAACAGGTACTCGGCGGTCTGGAACCCCTCGGGCAGCTCCTGGCCGATGGTCTCGCGGATGACGCGCGGGCCTGCGAAGCCGATCAGCGCGCAGGGCTCGGCGAGGATCAGGTCGCCGAGCATCGCGAAGGAGGCCGCCACGCCGCCGGTGGTCGGGTGGGTGAGCACCGAGATGTAGGGCATCTGCGCCTCGTCCTGCAGGCGGGCCAGCGCCGCACAGGTCTTGGCCATCTGCATCAGCGAGAGCACGCCCTCCTGCATCCGCGCGCCGCCCGAGGCGGAGATCACGATGACCGGCCGGTGCCGTACGGCAGCCCGCTCGAAGAGCCGCGTGATCTGCTCGCCGACGACGGAGCCCATGGAGCCGCCGAGGAACCGGAAGTCGAACACCCCGAGCTCGATGGGGATCCCCTCGATCTGCGCGCTCACGCTGATGAACGCGTCGTTGCGCGCGGTCTTCTTGCGGCTGGCGGCGATACGCTGGATGTAGGGCTTGGAGTCGACGAACCCGAGCGCGTCGACGGGCGCGAGGTCGTCATCGTACTCCTCGACGGTGTTCGGGTCGACGAGCGCCTCGATGCGCTCCTGGGCGCCCACGCGAAAGTGGTGCCCGCACAGGTGACACACCTTGGCGTTCTCGGCGAGGACCTCGTTGTACAGGGCCTCGTTGCACGAGGGGCACAGGGTCCACAGGTCGGGCGACTCGGTCGCGTCGCCGGCCTCGCGGGGGCGGGCCTTGAAGTGCTTGCGCTGCTCGAACCAGCGGCGTCCCTCGTTGGACATGGTCACCTCGGGTGCGCGGGGGACTTATCGGATGCGATGCCCCCGCGGTAGCCTGCGGGTCGGAGGTGGAGCGGGTGAACCTCGACCGCGAGCTTCGGGACATTCTATCGCGCTACCGGATCCCGTCGGTGTCCCTGGCGGTTCGCACCGATGCACGCGAGGTCCTGCACGCCACGGTGGGGCACGCGCGGCTCGACCCGGCGCGGCCCGCGGCCGAGGACCAGCCCTACGACCTCGCGTCGCTCACCAAGGCGCTCGCCGGCGCGCCGGTGACCGCGGCGCTCGTCGCGGCGGGGCGCGTTTCCTGGGAGGATCCGGTCGCCGCGGTCCTCGCCGACGTGGACCCCCGGGTGACCGTGGCGCACCTGCTCGCCCACAGCGCCGGCTACCCGGCGTGGCGTCCGCTGTACGCGGAGGCGAAGGACGCCTGGGGGCTGGCCGAGACGCGGCGGCTGCTCCTCGGCGAGGCGCGTCGCACGCCGCTCGAGTCGGCGCCCGGCACGGCGCACCGGTACTCCGACCTCGGGTTCCTCGTGCTCCTCAACCTGCTGGAGACGGTGGGGGAGGCGCCCTTCGACGTGCTGTTCCGCGAGCGGATCCTGGAGCCGGCGGGGATCGGCGACCTGCACTGGGGCTGGCCGGGGGCGGCGGCGACCGAGGCGTGCCCGGTGCGCGGCTTCGTCGTCGAGGGCACGGTCCACGACCTGAACGCGGCGGCGCTCGGGGGCGTGTCGACCCACGCGGGGCTCTTCGGTCCGGCGCGCACCGTGGCGGAGCTGGCCGAGGCGCTGATGCTCGCCGCCCTGCGCCACCCGGCCCACGCCGCACTCCCCGGCCGCGCCCTGCGCCAGCAGTGGCAGCTCACCGGCCCGGGCACGCACCGGGGCGGCTGGGACACGGTCACCCGGGACGGATACACCTCCACCGGACGCTTCTTTCCGCGCGATGCGCTCGGACACCTCGGCTACACCGGCACCAGCGTGTGGGTCGTGCCGAGCCGGCGCACCACGATCGCGGTCCTCACCAACCGCATCCATCCCGAGGACGACCTGACGGGCATCCGCGCCGCCCGCCCCGCGATCCACGACGCCGTCGCCCGCATGCTCGGCTGGGACCAGGAGTGACCTTGCGCACGCTGACCTCCATCGCCGGCAACACCCAGCGCCTCGACGGCGGCGCGATGTTCGGCAACGCGCCGAAGGCGCTGTGGTCGCGGTGGCTGCAGCCCGACGACGAGAACCGGGTGCCGCTCGCGACCCGGTGCCTGCTCGTGCGCGACGGCGAGCGCACGATCCTGTTCGAGACCGGGGTGGGCGCGTTCTTCGAGCCGAAGCTGCGGGACCGCTACGGGGTGGTCGAGCCGCGGCACGTGCTCCTCGAGAACCTGGACGCGGCGGGGGTCGCCCCCGAGGACGTCGACGTGGTCGTGCTCTCGCACCTGCACTTCGACCACGCGGGCGGGCTGCTCACCCCGTGGCGCGAGGCGGGTGGGCACGAGCTGGTCTTTCCCCGCGCGACCTTCATCGTGAGCCGCGACGCCTGGCAGCGCGCCCTGCGTCCGCACCCGCGCGACCGGGTCTCCTTCGTCCCCGAGATCACGCGGTTGCTCGGCGAGTCGGGGCGCCTGGAGATCGTGGACGGGCTCACCACGGACACGCTGGGCCCCGGGTTCCGTTTTCACCGAAGCGACGGCCACACGCCGGGCCTGCTGCTCACGGAGATCACCATGCCCGGCGGACCCGTGGT
>Ga0114931_10001443_pt1 | contig 30378 bp, 26 predicted proteins | sample 2SBtaG_FD_89579 | JGI IMG/M metagenome (GOLD analysis project Ga0114931, IMG submission 89579) | Deep subsurface microbial communities from Kolumbo volcano to uncover new lineages of life (NeLLi) - 2SBTROV14_V59a metaG | ecosystem: Environmental > Aquatic > Marine > Volcanic | place: Kolumbo... | reverse complement strand
TGGGCAATTGAACTGCTGATCAAGGATGAAAAGCAGCATCTAGGGCTGGGCGCTTACCGCGTCTTGCGGGACCGGGCTGTGGTTGGACACCTGCACCTGGTCGACTGCGCCTATGCCTGCCTGCGCGTGTACGCACGCAGACAGGCCTGCCTGACCCACCTGGGCATGGACGCCCACGGTGCACAAGGCAACGAGAAGAAAGACAATGTGCTGCGTCTTCCGCCGATTCGCCAGCTCAAAGCCCAACTGCGGCAAGAGGTATGGAATGAAGCCGTCAAAGATGTGGTGAAAGTCAGTCATGAACGACCCGTCATTCGCCGACTCGAAAAACTCCTGGCGGCGTAGAATCGGTCAGTTTGAGTAGATAATCAATTGCAGCCGCCCACGCCGCCATGATCGACCTACCGGGCTTTGTTTTGGGTCGATGACCACACCACAGGGTTCCAGATCAGCACCGCCCCTGCTTCTCCGCTGCCGATTTCCTTTTCCTCTCTGCCGCGTACGCCCCTTACCGGGGACGCGCAAAAAGTTCTACGCGGCAAAAATAATCGTTCCCTAATGATCTTTGACGTATCTCGTTTTTCGGCAAACATCCCATAGCCGAACGATGACCCTGTTTAGAAAGAGGAGAAAAGTACAAATGTGCATTAAACCAAGACTGTGTTTGCTTTTAGGGGTTTTTGTTCTGGGGGGGGCGTCGGGATGCTCCGGAATCGACGTAGCGGGCTTGCTTTCAAACCTCGGCATCAACACTGACACGGGCTCCAACTTCGACACGGCGGGAAGCTCAGATAACAGCGTCGGGCGCGCGGTCGACGGGAACTCCAGCGGTGACGACGTGAGTTCCAGCGACAACGACACTACCGGCGAAAGCGACTCCGATACCGGCGGTGGATTCGACGACAATAGCGACTCTGAAGACAACAGCCCCGACGAAAACAGCGTCGACGACAATCGCCCCAACGACGACAACCGTGCCGATGACAACGGCCCCTCGCAGTTGGTCGGTGACGCAATGGCGGGGGCTTCGCTCTTTGCCGCCAACACCTGCAGTGCCTGTCACGGACAGGACGGCAGCGGTCCACCCAACATCATCGGGCGATCCTCTTCATCCCTGGCAGAGCACGCAAGGGATGGCCAAGAACACCCCGGGGGCGCGTTCCCGTCGCTGACAGACCAAGACCTTGCCAACTTGGCGGCGTTTCTGGCACGGTAGTGAAGTCGCTGCTCGGACGCGCGGCGACGACCAGGCCTGCCCCTCGGAGGGGGGGCGGGCCCCTTTTCTTCCGCCTCGTTTTTTCCCCTCCCCCCCGACAAAGCGAAACGAAAGCAGTATGGACAACTCCGCGCGGAACCGTCGACCGCAGGTGCGTCCTACAGCAAACCGGGAGTGTCCTTAAGTGCCTCAATCATCTTCAATGCGGCGGGTCCAGCCAGGACCACGAGAATCGCCGGGAAAATGAACAAAATCAAAGGAGCCATGAGCTTGACCGTCGTCTTTTGTGCCCGCTCCTCCGCCGCCTGCCTCCGCTTGAGGCGGAGTGCATCGGATTGATTCCGCAACGCACGCGCGATGCTGGTTCCGAAACGCTCAGCCTGGTTGACAATCGCTACGAGTGAGCGTGCCTCATCAATCCCGCTTCTCGATGCAAAGTTGGCAAGGGCTTCGGCTCGAGGAATCCCCATTTGGCTCTCAATCGTGACGAGCTGGAGTTCTTCACAAATGATCGGATGCACGTTACTCATCTCGTCGCCCACCCGCTGAAACGCCGCGTCCAGACCAAGACCGGACTCGACCGAGATGACCAGCATGTCGAGCGTATCCGGCAACCCGCTTCGGATTGCGTCCGCCCGCTTTTGCCTCGCGGAACTAAGCCAAAGCTCGGGCGCAAGAAACCCCAGTCCTGCACTAACCATGACAATCCCAATGGCGTTGTGAATGGCGACTCCGTCGGTCCAAACATATACGGCAGCCACAATCCCCGCGAGCACCGCGACGATCGACTTGCTGGCCAAAAACGTCGTGACCGCGGATTCGTCACGATACCCCGCGTTGCTGAGCTTCATGCGAAGTTTGGACATTTGAGCGGCGTCGTCGCGCGTGGCGCTTCGAATGGCGATGGGGGCAACGCTGTTAACCACTCTTTTCGCGACGGACTCCTTGGCCTGCTTCCGCAATTCGGCAAGGTTGTCCTGTGCCCGTCGACCGCTCATGCGACGCTTGACGGTATCGGGTTCGTCCCCTTTGGTGGGCCACACCGAGTAGATAATCAGCACGATGCTAAGCACAATCATCGCGCCCAAAACGTAAGGTGCCATCATTCCAAGTTCTCCTCAGTCTTCCGCAACGTCATGGCTCTGTTTGTTGCCATTCTTACCATGCACGCTTTCAGACCTTGATGTTGACGATCCATCGGATCATCGCAATTCCCATCAGTTGCATCCCCGCCGCGACCATCAACATCATTTGACCTTGTGGTTCCTCGAGCAGGACCGTTGCGTAATCCGGGTTCAGATACATCGATCCGATAAATACGATGAAGGGAAGGGCAAAGAGAACCCACCCCGACAATCGCCCCTCGGCGGTAAGTCCGCGAACCAAGCCCGCCAGCTCGATACGCTCTCGAATAACCCCGCTGATGTTATCGAGCACTTCAGCAAGATCGCCACCGGTTTGTCGTTGAATCATCACCGCGGTCACGAAGAAACGGACATCGAGCGAGTCTACGCGAGCAGCCATGGATTGCAGCGCATCTTCGATTCGTATACCAAGATTCTGCTCGTGATAGACCTGCGCGAACTCGGTCGCAATGGGTGCCGGCATTTGTTCGTATACAAGCTGAATCGCTCCCGCCAGCGAATGCCCGGCACGAAGAGCCTGGCTCATCATCTCAAAAACGTCCGGGAGTTGATTATTCAGCTTGGCCATGCGGCTCTTTTTTCGAAAATTGATCCACGCCAGTGGCAAAACCATCGCCGCACCACCGCACGCAAACGATACAATCAAACCCACGTGCATCGTCCATAATCCAAGAACGGTCAGAATGGCGACACCGCAAAGGTTAAGAAGCGTCTGCGACGCCGACCATTCGAGGTCAGCCTGATCGAGCATCGTCTGAAGCTTCGGTACGATCTCCATCTTTCCAAGGATCGAATCAGCAAACGACGCCCCCTTTCCCATCGCGTGTCGCCGGAGGATTGTCGACTCAATCTTCTTTTCCTTGTGCGCACGTTCTCCGCGCAGACGATCCTGTAGTTTCTTCTGATTGGACGCCTTGGAGTCGCTTACCGCCTGAAAGATACCGTAAAAAAGCAGCATAGACCCCAACGTGGGGAAGAGGTATACCCAAAGATCGGATTCCGCAAGCAAAACTTGTGCCGCTATCGCATTCATTGTCATCACCCCGTTCGGATTCACTGTCGATGAATCTATTCCCCGTCGTCGGTCAAAAGAACCCGCCGCGTAAACATCTCCGTGCCAAGATCGCACCCGCTTGATTTCAATCGATCCAAAAACGTTGGCCGAATCCCCGTTGCCACGAACTGACCGTACGCGGCTCCAGACTCGTTGACCCCTGTTTGCTCGAAAGCAAATAAATCCTGCATGGTAATAATATCCCCCTCCATTCCGGCGACTTCCGTTACGCTGCAGATCTTTCGCGCCCCTCCGGTCAGACGCTGTGCCTGAACGAGCACATGGATCGCCGAGGCAAACTGCTGACGGATCGCACGAAGGGGAAGCTCGAACCCGGCCATCATCACCATGGTTTCCACTCGGGCGACCGCATCGCGCGTGCTGTTTGCGTGAATAGTCGTGAGAGAGCCGTCGTGACCGGTGTTCATGGCCTGCAACATGTCCAGTGTTTCGGGGCCTCGGCATTCGCCAACCAAGATTCGGTCGGGGCGCATCCGCAAACTGTTAATCAGCAAGTCTCGAATCGTGATTCGTCCCTTACCCTCGATGTTGGCCGGTCTTGTTTCCAACCGCACAACGTGGGGTTGTCGAAGTTGCAACTCCGCCGCGTCTTCGATCGTAATGATGCGTTCGGTCTCCGGAATAAACGTAGATAGGTTATTCAAAAGCGTCGTTTTCCCGGAACCGGTCCCCCCCACCACGAGGATATTGAGATGCGCTTTCACGCAGGCACTTAGAAAATCGCGAACTTCGGGCGCAACCGACTTGAACCTGATATAGTCGTCCCACGTAAGAGGGTCCGCGCCGAACCTGCGAATCGACATGCTGGCGCCGTCAATCGCCAGAGGTGGAATGACCGCGTTCACACGACTTCCGTCCGCCAACCTTGCGTCGACCAGTGGGCATGTCTCGTCACATCGTCGCCCCACGGCGCTGACGATCTTATCAATCACGTGCATGAGGTGCGCATTGTCACGAAACTCGACCTCGGTAAGGATGAGGTTGCCTCCGCGCTCCACGTACACATGTTTGGGACCGTTCACGAGGATGTCGCTGATCGATGCGTCCGCCAGGATGACTTCCAACGGTCCAAGTCCGAATGTTTCATCGAGGACCTCATTGATCAACCGCTGGCGTTCATTGTAGTTGAGCAGCGTGTTCTCCTGCTCGGCGAGTTGAGCAACGACATCCTTCACCTGCTCGCGCAGCGTATCCTCGTCCCCGACCATCCGCGCGAGGTCGAGCTTGTCGATCAGCTTTCGGTGCAATCGCATCTTCAGCGCGTTGAATTGCTCCGCTTTTTCTTTCGTGACCTTCGGCTTGGCGATGATTCCGGCCGGCTTGGGCGCACTCTTGGGGACATCGCCTTCAACGTGCAACGCCTTTTTTCCCTGGGCGACAGCGGCCGGTGTTTTTTTCCCAAACATTCAAAAACCCTTCTTTCCTGCAAACTTCGTTTTAGACTCGCCCCGGTTCGTCTCGCGGCGCATTGCCGAAGTCCATGCAACCTTTCCGTCAGGCGTTCGCAAAGATTCGCCCGATCAATCCCTTCTTTTGATGCCCACGATCCACGCTCGAATCGTTGGGATCGTGTAACCGTCGCGCGATATCCTCGATCGAGGCGCGCAGTTTCGACTTGGGCGCATGGGTCACAAGTGGTTCACCCAGGTTGATCGATCCGCTTACCGTGGGCCAATCGTCGGGAATCGTGGCAAACACCTTCATCCCCAGCGTTTCGCTTACCGCATCGACCGTTAGATGACCCGCGTCGCGCCCGACACGATTGCAGATAAGCCGAATGTTCTCGGTATTGTGGCCGTTGGCACGGAGCGTTTCCAGAATACGCATCGCATTGCGAACGCACGGAACGAGCAGTTGCACGATCATCAAACTCGCATCGGAAAGCGACAACACCGAGGTACCCCCGATATCAAACCGCGTCGGTCCGTCGGTAACGACATACTCGTTCATCTGGAGCAGGCTTGAAACAACACCCATACAGGAAGCTGCGGTGATCGTGTCCGCCTCGGCAAAACTCTGGGGTCTACTCAATACGTTCATTCCGGTTTCATGCTTGGTCAGCGCACGCTCAATCACGGACGGTTCAAGCGCTTCCGGAGACCCGCACAAATCGGCAAGCGTATACGTGGGAGAGACATCCAAAACGGTGGCAATCTGCCCAAAGCGATAGTCCAAATCCGCCACCGTGACCCCACCGGTTGCAAGGGACGCCAGTTCCGCTGCAAGGTTCGCGGCGATCATCGTGGAGCCAACTCCTCCCGACGACCCCATCACCGTAATGAGTTTTCCAGTCGGCGCAGAATCAGCCTTGTCAACTTCAACTTTCGCGATGGCCTCACCCAGTTGCGCCGTGTCGACGGGAACGGGAAAGAACTCCTTGATCCCCAGCCGGATCGCCCTTAGAATCAAGGGACCATCCGTCGAGTTCGAGCAGGCAAAAATGGTCAACCCCTGGTTGGACTTGGCCACCTCGGCAACAATCGGAAGGACTGCCTCGGGGTTCGGGTCCAGGTGGACCATCAAAACATCCACCGGAAACTGTGCGACGGCCGGTCCCATGAGCGCAGGGTCGTCCACCTCGGCCAGGATTTTCACGTGATCAAGTGCCAAAAGTTGCGTACGCAACTCGAGCGCTTTGTCCTCCATCGCACTCATTACAATGAATTTGATATTCCTCGCCACGTCGATTTCAAATCCAAAATCAAACAACCCCGTTGCTTCCCGCGCCGACCGTGCGCAACAGCGTTCACCGGCAACCAATCAACCGGATAACCGCGTTGACACCCCACGTTCATCTCGCCGGGCGTGCATGGTCGCAAAGCGCACGACGCGCACCTTCGGCGAAACGTTCCCCAGCTATATCGGCGAATCGAATCCGCTTTCACATATCGCTTGCAACGAAACAAGGTCCGCTAGACGCTGTATATATAGGTCCATACGTATCGGGCGTAACAGTCAGATGCAGCGGGCAGCTTCATCATTGGAGGGAGCATTTTCGGACAGACTCCTTCAACACCATATCGCTCGTGCCCCGTCGATGATTGGGTCATTAAAAAACAGATTTGAGTTGAGGGCTTGGAAGTGAAGCGATACGCCAATTGCGACGGTCCAAATGTCCTCTGAAAGGCGCACTTAAGAGCCATTATACAGAGCCAAACCCAAAAGGAATTGGCCCAGGTGGCTATAATGGAACACACCCTGATAGTCGCAAAGCAAGCCGGAGACGTTCCCATCCAAAATGGATTTCAGCCTGCCGATAACAACCGGATCAGTTCGATCTCTGCGTTGGATTGTGACCGGCGCATGAGTTACAACCCCATCAAGCAATGGGCACCGCGGGGGTACGCATCCACTTATCGGTACCACTTCTATCTTGCGAGGATCAACAGCCCAACCATTCCGCCGGTGCTCGGTGCGTCCGGGTCGATTTTAACGCCGGCGCCCGCGTAGGTTACCGGCTGAATGAAGAAACCCCGCTGATTCGGGTTTCCGGTCAATCGGATGTCCATGACGCGTCCAAACCGCAAATCCGTTATCGTATAGGTTGCATTCGCGCCAGAGAGTGTGACGCCATTATGAAGAAAGAAACCAACGACCTGTCCTTGAAGATGCTCAATCGAGGACTCAAGTGTGACCTCTAAACCCGGACTTCCGGTTATGTCGTACGTGATTGGGTTTCCCGCGTCGTCGTAAAAGGTCGGATCTGAGGTGCCGATCTCGATCTGAAAGTCGGATGGTGGAACGCCGTCTATGATCTGATTACGCTCCACACTGACTCCCTGGTTTCCGGTCCCGATATTAAGAACTCCGAAGTTACCATCGCCCTGTGAAAAAGTACTTCCTGAGAGCGGATAAGGATAGAGACGAATCTCGCGGATGCCGTCCGCCCCGTTGGAAACGGTCTGCGTTGTGTCGTCCCAAGCGTAAGAATCGCCCCCTCCGGCCAACTCACTGTAATACGCTGTCTGAGAAACTGTGAACGGCAGGAGATTGGCCGCCCCGGGTGCGCCGGTCTGAAACCCGGTGACTCGATCGTCAAGCACGGCGACGGCCGACGCGGATGAGTCAGTCATGTAATGGCCGAAAATTCCAGAAAAAAAAAGTGGAACCGGTCCATTTAAATTCGCTCCCTCGGCGCTCGACCGACGGGCCATAACATACACTCCGTTGTAATCGCCCGGGATAGCGTTGGTGTCAATCGGCTCAGAGGCCGAGTTGAGATTCAACCATCCTGTTTGGATATCGCCGGATTCGATGAGTGTCGCAGCGCCGAGCGTATCGTTCATCTGCGAGAACTGCTGGGCGTAACTGGTGGCGAGCTCTTTCACGGTACTCAGCGCACCGCTTCCGCCGGTTCCCTGCCTAACGGTCATCATCGTATCGGTGACATAGGCGGCCGCACCGGCAAAGGCAGCAGCGTCAGCTGTAGCCTGAAGATTCGCCCGTGCGGAGTAGACCTGACCGACATCGATCGTTAGTGCCGCAAAACCAAGTAATACAAAAAGTGAGATAGCGACCTGAACCCAACAACACCCCTTTTTCGAATCCCATTTCGACCATGAGCAGTCATTGATTTACCCTCCAATCACGCGGCATCCGCCGCTAGGTTCATCTGCATCAAGGTCGCCTCCTCAGGGCGATCGCCTTAAGTTTTTCCTCGCTACCGGTAATCGTTGGCGGTAGCGAACCCCCACGGACCATGAAGCGAAACATTGTCGGGTTCAGACGGCAGTTGTCCCGTAACGTTCTGCTTTGGACAATTGGAACCGCGGCATCGCTCGCCCTCAACCAACCCGAGCGCATAAAGCTCAAAATCGTCGGGGTCGATTCGCCCATCCGTTGGCAACGATACCTTTTGATTTGCTTCAAGCGGCGAAACGATTTCCGGGGTGACCAGAACGACCAGTTCGGTCAGCGACCGTTGATAGTTGACGGATCGAAACAACGCCCCCAAAACGGGAATCTCACCCATCGCCGGAATCTTACTGGCCAAACCGCGAACCTGTTCACTGAGCAATCCGGCAATCGCGATTGTTTGTCCACTGGTCAACTCGACCGTCGTCTCCGTGGATCGAGACGTCAGTCCAGGAATCACAAAACCTTGAAACTGAATGGCCGTGCTGAAATCCAGCTCCGAAACTTCGGGCGCCACACGGAGTCGAATACGCTGCCGCCCACGCACCACCGGCGTAAAGTTCAAACGAACACCAAACTGACGAAAGTCGATCGAAACAGTCCCCAAGCTCTGAGGAACCAGAATCGGGAACTCTCCACCAGCCAGGAAATGAGCGGTTTCCCCGCTGATTGCCACAAGGTTGGGTTCAGCAAGAATGCTTAGCAACGAATTATCCGCCATGGCTTTGAGAAAAAACTGGGTTTGACCACGCGGGAACCCAAGTGACAACGTCGTTGCCTGCGCGATCGGGATTCCATCCGCCCCCGTGAGGAAAGGAAGGTTGTCCGTTACCACTGAATCGGCGGCGGCTCCGATGTTGATCGGATTAATACCACCGAGCTGGTTTACCAGAAAACCATCGCGAAAGTTCTGCCCCGCGAGAAACCCATTGACCCCCAACTCGCGCGAGGCCGTGCGGTTGACCTCCGCAACGGTGCATCGGAGCAAAACCTGTTGCTCACCCGCGACATCCAGATGATTTTGCACCTGCGTCGCCGGCCTGTCGGCAAGCGCCGGAGGAAGATACAACTCAGCCATTTCCACAATTCGGCGCGCACGGTCGGTGCTGCTCACCGTTCCGGTCAGCAGAATGTTCCCGCGAACGCTTCGTGCATCAATGACCGCAAGCGGGTCAATAGCACGGGCGTTTTTAAGCAGGTCCTCCAGGTCAAGCTCGACATGAACATCTAAAACGTACTGAGCACCCCCCGCTCCCACAAGAACCACAGTCGTATCCCCGAAGTTGGCCCCGGTAATCAGCAATCGCTTCGGACTGATCAGCTGAACGTCGGCGATTTGCCTGGACATGGCGTCCGCGCGAGTCGTCTCGATCGTTGTCTCGACCGTTACGCTTCGGTACAGGGGAACAGAAACCTGCTGCCTGGAATCCTTCTGATCTTTGACGGTCGCCTCGAACTTCACCTGCGCCCGCGCGACGACGCCCGCCGGAAGGGAGACCCCAATCGCCGCCGCCACAATCACCATGCGTACCGAACGTGCTACCCGTACCTTAACGCCACGTCGGACTCCGCCATCTTCCGTGATATTCGTAAACATTTCGATCATCCTTAACTTTGTTCTCTGCCCTGGTACTTTCCTGTCCCAGCGTCTCCAGGCATCGTCCGGTGCCTTCCCAGGATCACGCCCTCGTCAGTGCCTCACGAATCGAACCTACGTCCCAACCCTGTCAGTTTCCCGTATTCGCACCGCGATCCTGTCGCATGGCCGCCCCCGCACGATCCGGCACCCCCAGTTGAACCGAGAGCAATCTTGACGATTTCGAATTCTCGAAAACCATCTGTTCAACGACATCGCTCTCCCCGCGAACGGTTGAATGGTGAAAAACAAGAACACCATGCGGAGAAAGCTTGTTTTTTTTCACCTCCGGTTCGGGAGATGGTGTTTGCGTGTTCGAATTCTCTTTCCGGCTGCTGGCAAACAGGGCCATCATCTGTGCGAGCGAGCTTGGCTCTTGTTTTTTCTCTTTCGAGACTCCCAACAAATCGTCGCCGGTCGCCCTTACAACAGCGGAGGAATCGGTATCCTGCTCTCCACGCAATGCCAGCGCTATTTTCCCGCGCGTCTGAGCGAGGTGCAGCTTGGGAACGTCTTGCTTGCGAACAAACAACGTTGCCGACTTTGCCGGTTTGATTTTCCCCGTTTGCCCCTCGGCTTCACCTTGCATCCCATATCCGACGGATGCAACCTCGACCCGCTGGAGAATAACCTCCGAAACAGTCTCCTTCCCGCCGCGGATGTTGCGATTGTTGTTGGCAATATCCATTACGACGGTAACGTCCACAAAAACTCCTGGTCGCAACTGGTAGGAGGCACTGTTTACCTCGTCAATCTTGACCGATACCGCTCGATACCCGGGTTTGATCCGTCCTAGAATCCCGGCAACAGTCCCCTCGGGGGCCAGCATCGACGAAAGCACAGGCGACCCCCGCGGTATCGACTTTCCCGCAACACGCCCCACAACCTTATCCACATCGCCGATGCGATCGTTAGCCGGAACCATCGGCGACTCGACGACTTCGACCGCCTCGATCATGTTCGGCTGAATCTCGTCGAAGGCGTTAATGTCTTGCTTGGCCTTAATCACTGAAACCGTAGTCTGGCTAACTCCCGAAGCCTTGGCCTTTCGAATCGCGTCGATTCCAAACTTGACCGCCAAGAGACCGATCCCCAAACCCAGTACCAACGGGACAATCGCTTTTTTGTTCATGGTGTGCCCTCTTTATTCGCCAAGGTCGCGCCAACAACTCTACCCTGTTGACCTATTTTCTCTGTAACTCTCGCGGCCAGGCGTCACCCAACACAGGCAACCCAGCACCGCAGAACGATTGTTTATCGGAAGGATCGGCCCCTCATTCGACCAAACGCGCGCGAAAATAAGTATCCTGACGACTCCTGCTGACCCTTTCCCCTCCCAAGGACGACTTGGCGGGGTGAAAATGCGAATGGCCGCGCCCCGGTAGATGGGTCGCGGCCAACGCCTCAGTCCTATAATCGTGGCTGCTGCTAACCGGAATTGCCCTCTTTTCTCATGCTGCAGGTGCCCTCAAGGTTCCCCGTCCGGGGTCCGAAAAAGTTCCCCATCAGTGAGACATCCGCGTACGGCACCGTCACGTTCACAGACTCGACCGGGTTGCCCGGACTCGCGTGGGTCATCGTTAGCGTATAGGTCAGCCCCGTCGGAGCCATAACCTGCTGCACACGGCTGGTGACCTCCGCATACGGCGCCGTCGAGCTTTGAAGAACGGCCACCCGACAACCTTCCCGCGCGGCGGCTTGCAGTGTTTGACGAACCATGAACGTCCACCCATACTCGATGATCCCGAATAGGATCGTCAAAAGCAGTGGGAGCACAACGGCAAACTCGACCACCGCCGCCGCGCGGCTGCGATGTGCACCGCGCCTGCGAGATGTTCTTTTTAAGATCGGATTCAGCTTCATCTTTCTAGATCCCCCACCATCCGAACATTTTCGCCGCGAGGATGACCAGCGTCCCTCCGGTAAGGGGAACGCCGTAAGGGAGTAACTGCGAGGTCTGCCCAAAACTCTTCGCGGAAGCGGTCTCATCAAAAATTGTCGTGCGACTCGAACACTTGGCCATGATGAGACCAATGTTGGCGCACGCCATACGAAGGCGACCCGTCGACAAAATCATGATCGCCGCCGTGACTCCGCCGATCACCGCGCCGAGGGCAAACGAATAAAGCGTCAGCAGCGGACCAAGCCACACGCCGATCGCAGCCATCAACTTCACATCCCCGGCCCCCATCCCGTGCATCATCCACGGAACGATGAGAACGCCGAATCCCATCAGCATACCCATCGCCCCCGTTTCCATTCCGGACCAACCGAAATACATCGCCTGCACGACGAATCCGGCGACAAGAATCGCCAAGTTCAACCAGTTGGGCACGCGTCTTTGCGAATAATCAATCCATGACGCCAGCAAGATTCCGGGTATCAAGATCGCACATGTGGCGTTCCAAAAAGCCTGATCCATCGGGAACACTCCGCAACTTTTCGAGGGGTCGAGTTAATCAACGGCATAACCGACAAGAGCTTCACCTCTTTTCGCGTTTCGCCCCCCTCCTTTCCCCTCCTTCCAACAGGAGACGACAGGGAGGATTGCACCACGCGAAAACGAGGCCGCTCTAAACGTCATTGTGTGGCGAGCCGCTAAGCTTGAGCTCTCGCGGATAGCCCGAACAGACTGACGAGCCACCTTGAGGAGAAACGCCTCGCAATAACCAGTAAAGCTCCAACAACAAAACCAAGCCCGCGGGCACCGGATGTCGCCACACAGGCGACACCCGACGCGACCGAAAACTCGCCAGAACGCCCGAGCCCACGAAGGAATCCGGGCGCCGCGTTCTCTCCTACGAAGCCGAACCGGTGGGCAGACTGCTGTCCACGTTCGTGAAGATCGTGTCGACCGTGGTCCCCAACCCCGTAATCGCGCCCAACGCCACGATAATAATCAGGGCAAGCATGACCGCGTACTCCGTAGCGGTCGGGCCATCCTCGGACTTCAGAAAGTTCTTTGCTCGAGTTACAAATGCGTTCATCTCAAACTCCTCTTGGATTTCGACCGGACTGTCCCCGGTCTATGCACAACATTCGAAGGTCAGTCGGACACACCTGCGCCCGCCCCTCCCCGCTTCCGCGCCGACCTCCTTGGGGTCATCGCTGGTAAATCACTTTGCAACGAACCACGGACCGACACCCGCCGATGATTCGTGTTCGCTCCTTCGCATGCCGACTCGTTACGAAAAGACTACGATACGAGGATCGCACCGACCACGGTCAATAATACCCGCCGTGTTGGACGCCCGTTTCCCGATACGTATCGCGTTTCGTTACGAACCTGCCCCCGTCGGCACGGTCGAGTTAATGCTCGCGTATACCGCGTCCATATGGACTCCGAACGCGCTGAGCGCTCCCACGGCGGCAACAATGATCACGGCAAGCAAAACAGCATATTCCACCGCAGCCGGACCATCGCACGAAACGAATAACCGTCTTACCGTCATCAATAAGGAGTGCATCACGGAACATCCCCTTCCTCTTCAACCTCGGCGCACCTCAGATCGCTGACCGTACCAGCGTGCGGTGCTCTCATTGTAAAGTGTCTAATACGTCGATGAGCGATGCAAAAAGAATCACCCACAAAAAAAGGGAGCGAACGCGGCACTTGTATTCGGACCTGAAAGCTGCCCTCAAGCACGCGCAAACACCCGACGATACTCCCGCGATGCGCACCTTGTGGAACCAGACCGTACTCGACCGACTCGTCCGCAACGCGTCCCCAGGCGGCGGATTCGGTTATCGCCCCCTCTCGTGCGCTGCGCCGGAACCAACCGCCCTGGCATGCTTGGCCCTTCACGCCAACGATGATCCGTCGCCGCTCATATCCGAGTCGCTCAAACGCCTTGCCCGCGAACAACAGAAAAACGGCTCGATTCCAGTCGACGCGGCAACACCAAGCGCAACCTGGCCAACCTCGATCACGATCCTCGCATGGTGCATGATCCATCCCGAGCGGTACCAGCGCAACATCACCGCAGCCATGGATTACCTGCTCACGATCGAGGGAAAGACCTTCAGATCGGACCCGCACATCTATGGTCACGATACGACCCTGGTCGGGTGGCCATGGATTGAACAAACGCATACATGGCTCGAGCCGACTTCTTACGCGCTGCTTGCCCTGCGCACAATGGCGATGATGGACCATCCGCGCGCCCGAAACGCCCTGCGCGTCATTTACGATCGAGCGATTCCTTCAGGCGGGTGGAACTACGGAAACTCGAGAATGTTTCAAAACCCATTACGCGCGTTTCCCAGCACGACCGGCATTGTCCTGACGGCACTTACCGGTCAAAAAAAGGACACGACGATCGAGCGCGCAGTAGCGTTCCTCCTCAAGGAACTCCCCTTGGTTCGCTCGCCCTTCTCGCTGGCGTGGGGTGTAATCGGGCTGCGGTGTTGGGATGCCCTCCCCGACGACGCGTTGCGATGGATGCAAACCGCCATCACGCGCGACCGCCTCGCACCGCCGTCACCACTGGAGGACGCACTCATGCTTCTCGCTTCAGCTCCGGTCAATCTATTCGCTGCGCATTCGCAGCAGCGCGGAAGCGCACTTTTTTCGCAGACAGGTGCAAGTCATGCGTAACGGGCACTCGGCGACATCAGACCAGGTAACCCGGTGGAACCCCTCACGCCGGGAGCTACTGGGCGCGGGGGCGGCCTTGGCGATTGGTGGCGGACTCGCCGGCGGAATGAGGTTTGTTTCACAAAATGAACGAGGTCTGCGAGCGAGCGTGTGCATCACCAAAGTGCGGGACTACCATGTTGACATCGCACAACGAATCCTGGATGGATTCGGCGTCTTGGGGATCGGACGCGACACACTGCGAAACAAGTCGATCGTACTCAAACCCAACCTGGTTGAGACCGCGAGGGGACAGGCTCACATCAACACGAACCATGCGGTGGTTGTAGCGGCGGCCGAGGCGTTTCGACAAATGGACGTCAAGTCCGTGGTGGTGGCTGAGGGACAGGGACACCGTCGCGACAGCCAGATCGTATTGGATGAGTCCGGGATGGGGCAAGCACTACGCGAAGCACGGTTGCCATTCGTTGACCTCAATCACGATTCATTTACGAAGATCAACAACCGCGGTGAATGGTCAAGACTGGGACCACTCTTTTTGCCGGACACGATTTTGGCGGCTGACTGGGTCGTCTCGATGCCCAAGCTCAAAACGCACCACTGGACAGGTATGACCTGTTCAATGAAAAACTTCTTTGGCGTCATGCCTGGGATCGTCTACGGTTGGCCCAAAAACGTGTTGCATTACGCAGGGATCGCCGAGTCGATTCTCGACATCAACGCGACGGTTAAACCCGCCCTATCGATCGTCGATGGAATCGTGGGAATGGAAGGCGACGGACCGATCATGGGAACGCCCAAGCAAACCGGGTTGATCGTGATGGGTCGAAATCTTCCCGCCGTAGACGCCACCTGTGCACGATTGATGGACCTGAACCCTTTGGGAATCGGTTACCTCAACGGAGCATCCGGAAAACTAGGCCCGGTCCGCGAAGCGAATATCTCGCAACGCGGCGAGACGATCCAATCCCTTTCCTCGAGCTTTTCCATCCTGGATGAACCGCACCTTCGATCCGTTGTTTCCAACCGGTCGTGATCCTTCCCAACACCCCACGGAAAAAACCTCAACAGCACGTGTTGCAACGTACGCGGCACCGACATCTTGCCGGTGAAATCAGCGGAAAAAAGCCCGTGCCGCACCTGGTCAACAGCTAAACCGGGGACGGATAAGCGGTAGACGCAACGCCCCTGAAATACGACACCCTACTTGTTCTCATCCATCTTGTTCTCATCCATCAGGTCGCGATACTTTTCATACAGCTTGGGTTCCCGATCTTTGAGATCGTCAGCGTTGTCGAAAAGCTGAACGAGCTCGGAATCACCCTTGCGAATCTTCACCTCGATCGTCCCGTCTGTACGGACCTCAAAGGAGTGCTTTGCTTTGCCGAACGGGCCGAGGTGCGCGATCCCGGGGAACGTGAAATCCTTCCCATCCCCACCGCCAAACATCAGGTCGCGAAAACGCTGCATCTCCGTGCCCTGCTTGTCGCGAAGCCCTTCCTTAAACTCGCTAAACTAATCCATCGCGCGTTCATAAGCCTCACGCGCATCGCCCAATGATTCGTCAAGTTCGCTGCGCCATCGAGCTAAATCCTCCTGCAGGTTGTCTGTATCAATGTCGAAATGCAAATCAAACGCACCGTCCCCCGTGCCCTCGAAATCGGAAACAGCCACGTTCGCCTTACTCTCTTTGAAAAGGTCGTACGCCTGCTCGTCCGACTTTTTCAGCTCGTCCTCATCCGCGTACGTGGCGACGGTTTCGTTGCCGTCCTTGTCGACATGCGTCACCGTGATTTCGTCATCTCGCTGCTCGACCGTCAGCGACTCACCGTCGATCGTTCGCTTAACGGTCACCACCTTCTTTTCTCCGTCGGCGGTAATCGAAATCGTACGCGTTCCGGTTTTGGGAACGAACATTTGAATGTTCTTGGGAAGGTCTTTGATGGAATCAATGTCGCCCAGGTCTCGAATCTCCCAATCGCCCTTGTCGTTTTTCAGCACAATATGACCCCGGGCCTGAACACTATCCTCGATCTCCCCCATGCCCATCGGCCCAAGCGCTAGCGCAATCGCAGCCGACGCGCGAGAACCAAGTGTCACGGAAAGCGTCTGCTCCTTTCCATCCCGATTGATTCGAAGCTCCACCTCATCCCCAGGTTGGTAGGCTTTCAAGATCTTCGTAAGCGCTCCAATTCCCCCGGTGACCGATTCACCGTTGACGGCCAGAACTACATCCCCTTTTTGGAGACCGGCCTTTGCTGCCGGTCCATCATCGACCACGTCCGAAATGCGTGCGCCGGGTGTTTCGCCGTCCTCGTCTTCCGAGGTCGGGGCCAAATACACGCCCAAAAACGCCCCCTTTTCGCCGCCTCCGAAGCTCTTGGCCATGACGCTGAGCTTGTGCTTGACCTCATCACCGTCCTTGTGCTTCACCTCGTCGCCCTCGTCGTCACCCGTTGCAATGGCCGTCACAAAAACGTGCTTCGCACCGTCGCCACCGGGAAGAACCTTCACGTCGGCGTCCCCGGAGGTCACCCACTGAACCGTACCGGGGTCGTCCGCCATCCATCGAAAAACGACCTCGTGATTCTCACCGTCCCCATCCCCGTGCGATATCCACGCAAAAGCGTTGGGGATCCGACCGTCGTGCAACGGGAACACGCCTTCACCATCGCCGACATGGATGCAGTTGGCATTGTCTCCCAAACCATCGCACTTCTGAACGAACACGTTCGCCGCATCATCGCGCCCGGATTCCTGGGCACTGGCGGTCTCCACAAGAAGATAAAACGGAACAGCAGCAATCAACACATGAATGACCCACATTTTCATTTTTCTGACTCCTATATCTGCTCGCCCTTGTTGGTTTGTGACCGTATCGGAACAATCCGGTCTTCAGCTACTCCTACTCCTTAGCTACCTTTCAAGAAACGACCCGCCCATCCGCCGGTTATGCCCGGCAATGCGTATGGTGCGGGTCCGTTGCACCTCGATCCAATAGACGTTCCCGTCATCGCCCACGACCCCGATCCACTCCGTACCGGCACGACGCCGAAGCATCGACCTGTCTCCGACAGTCCGCATCGGCGCGGCGTTGCTCCCCATTGGAACCGGAAGTGGCGGTCGACCTAACTGCCGATGTGTTGAAGATTCCGCGTCCACCGAAAAAGTCGGAGCGTGTAAATCGTCGCCCCCGTCGAACAACGGTTTGGGAACAACCATCGCCAGCACCGCCGCCGCGATCGCCCCGGGAACAAGCAACCAACCACGACGCGACCGGTGCCTGCGAGGAACCTCCGCTTTTCGCCGGGTGGCTTTCGCGACAATCCGATCCACGTCGACACCCGCTCTCCCCAAGTCAGCCAAAGCAGCCGCCGCGAGCGCGTCTGCACCGCGATATTCCTCCATCATTCGCCGCGCCTCGGGGTTACGAATCAACTCCCGGTCCAATTCGAGTTGCTGCCGATCATCCAGCATCCCATCCAGACTGCGCGAAATCAGCCTCTCAATGTTTTCCTCAACGTCGCTCATGATCTTTCAACGTCGCCCAAGACGACTTGCTCTTTCAAGGTTTCCCGCAAGAGACGCCTGGCTCTGACGAGTCGTGTTTCGACCGTGTCGACCGGCAGCCCCAGCGCCTCCGAAATCTGCTTGTAACTCCACCCGTTCATGTGTTTCATGACAAATGGTTCGCGATACAACACGGGCAGCCCTCCGATAGCTCCAAGCACCGCCTCGTAACGTTCGCGCGTTTCATCCCGTGGACCGCCGGCGGGAACTTGACCCTCGACGCCCTCAATCGAAGTCGAAGGAAACCGTGTGCGTCGCCGCGTCTTTTCTCTTCCCGCGTCGATCGCCGCATTGCGCGAAAGTCGATACAACCAGGACCGCCAGCTTGACGTATCACGCAGTTCACCAATCCGGCGCCAGAAAGTAATCCACACTTGCTGGCATACGTCGTCTATGTCGTCGCAACTACCCAAGACACCGAAAACGACACCTCGAACCCACTTATCGTGGCTACGAACAAACTCCGCAAAAGCACGGCGATCGCCGGCGCGTATCGCGTCGACCTCTGGCCTTTGCGCGTCAAATTCTGTCGCTGCCGGCATCGCCATTGTCACCTATCAAGACGCCCCCGCCTTCGATTTCCTGTCAATTCCAACCCAAATTTTTTTTATTCGGGCCATTCCCCGGATTTGTAGACCGAGCCGAGCGACTCTGCCCCCGCGGGATTCTCCTGGTTTTTCCGCCCCATCTGCCCGAAAACCCCACCCGGCAGCTGGAATTGATCTGAAAACGCGTGTGACAAGGATACCACCAACAGGGGCATGACCGTAAGGGGGCGGAAAGTCAGCCCTACAGTCGGAGCGGCGACTTAACGACCCAATCATTCGAAACGCCCCGCCGCAAAAGCGGTGCGACCGTCTTCGGACGCTTCTGGTTCGGCGACCGCGTGAGTCACGGGCGCATATCCCATTCGTCACTCGCACATCCTCCACCCGTGACTACACTTCAACGCAGACCGCAAAGTGAAAGACGCAATGACAACCCAACAGCCCCAAGAGTCCGACGCCATATGCGACTACTGCCACTTACCCGTGCGCGCGCAAAACCAACCGAAAGAGAGCGGTCCGCTTTACTGCTGCTACGGGTGCCGATTCGCCGGGCAAATCGCCCAGGCGGGCGGACAGCGAGGCCAGGCAACCTGGATGGTTACGCGACTCGGCGCGTCCGTGTTTTTGTCGATGGGCGTAATGGTATTCAGCCTGGCAATGTATAGTTTGCACGTTTATCACATTGACCTATCGCAGGAGTCGGCGTTTGCTTCCAGGTGGATCGCACTGCTTCGTTACACGTCGTTGCTCCTGGCCACTCCGGTGTTTTTGATGCTCGGCGTTCCCATTCTAAGCAATGCGCTGGATCAAATAGCGCGGCGGCAGATGACCACCGACGTGCTGGTGATCGTTGGAGTCGGCGCTGCGTTTTTGTCGTCTTACATCTCGACACTGACCGATCGCGGCGCCGTGTATTACGAAACCGCCTGCATGGTTCTCGTCTTGCTTACCCTGGGGCGATATCTTGAAGCGATAGGACGGCTGCGGGCGTCGGAAGCAGTTGAAAAACTGCACAAACTCATTCCCGATCGTGTGATGATTATGCGAGCGGGGAAATCGGTCTCGGTTTCGCCATCCGAGATTTGCAAAGATGACGTTTTCGAAGCAACACCCGGTGATCGCATCGCAGCCGACGGTGTGATCGAGCGCGGAAGCGCACACGTCAACGAGATGATCGTCACCGGTGAAAGCGTCGCGGTTGAAAAATCTCCCGGAGACAGCGTCGTTGCGGGTTCGGTGAACACGGACGGTCTGCTGACGATTCGAGCGACGTCGGGCGGATCGGATTCAGCGCTCGCGCGCCTTCTTTCGCTGCTGGAGCAGGCCAAACGATCGAAAGGGTCGTACGAACGATTGGCAGATCGGGTAGCGGGTCTGTTTGTTCCGATCGTAATCGGGCTGTCCGCTTTGGCTGCGGTGTGGGGATACCACCGGGGGGGAGGAAACGAAGCTATCATGACCGCGTTGGCGGTTCTGGTGGTTTCCTGTCCTTGCGCCTTGGGGATCGCCACTCCGCTTGCAATATGGGTCGGGTTGGGTCGCGCCGCCGCCGGGGGTGTTTTGTTTCGTAACGGTCAGGCGGTGGAAAAACTCGCACGCGTGCGCGCAATCGCGTTCGACAAAACAGGAACGCTCACAACAGGCGAACCTCATGTTGAGGCGATCCACATCGCGGCACACGGAGACCTCACTGACATGCAAGTTCGCATGTTGATGCGCGAAATGGCCCGTGCGTCAAACCATCTACTGGCAAGGAGTCTCGCGAAACATCTCGGCGCGGGGTTGAACAACACGGAGGTGACCGAGCTTCACATCGTCGCCGGTCGGGGGATGACCGGAAGATCAAACGGGCTTGTGCTACGACTTGGAAGCGTAACGATGATGCGGGAAAACCGGGTCACCTTCCCATCGTACATGGGCGATTTCGCCAAGTCTGCCATGTCGCAGGGGTTCGGAGTCGTTTGCTTCGCCGCAGGCGACGCCGTCGTGGCTTGTGCCTCCTTTCGCGAATCTCTCAGGTCGAGCGCGTGCGACGCGATCGAACAAGTCAAAAAACTTGGAATCCACGTGTCCGTCCTGACCGGGGACCACCAAGAACGGGCAAGACGCATCGCAGATGAGCTGGGCGTAGACGTAGACTCTCAACTTTCGCCAGAGGAAAAAGTTGACGCCATAGCAAAACTGCGAGCGCGCTATCGCAGCGTGGCGATGGTTGGGGACGGGCTCAACGACGCCCCGGCGCTACGCACGGCCGACGTCGGATTGGCCATGGGTTGCGGCGCCGACCTCACGCGAGAAAGCGGCGACGTATGCCTCCTGGGAAATGATCCCGGCGCAGTCGCATTCGCGGTCGCGCTGGCCAGACAAACCGTGCGAACGGTCCGAACCAATCTCTTTTGGGCGTTGGTCTACAACGTGATTGGAATCGCCCTCGCTACAAGCGGCGTTTTGAACCCGATGATCGCAGCCGGCGCGATGGTGCTTAGCAGTATCTTCGTGGTGACCAACTCGCTGCGATTGGGAAACAAGGGCGTTTCGTCCGAAAATAACCCCGAAATTGGCAGGAGTTCGCCGATTGCCACGTAGCATTCGCTTTGGGCACAATAATCGCCTTTTCTCCCGCACGAGGGCGTATTAGACCTCCCTTATTCACCTTGTGGCCTGGCTAGCGTTTCCATAAAAATGCACGCTGGCCGTGGTTTGTAGGAGCTCTACGCGTAAAAGCAAAACGCGCGATTTCGGCAGGTATGGCGGAACGAGACGTTTTGCAAGCGCGCGGCGCAATGTTAGCGGGCGTCGACGACGACGCAGAAGATGGTCGAAATACGGTGCGAAACCTGTTACAATACTTACCGGATCACCGTGCGGGGGCACGTCTGCAAATGGATTCGCGTTGGGGTGATTCCGTCTTGGAGCCTGACACCGTGAAATGGAACCGACTCGACCGCCTTGCGCTCGCAGCCGTTGTGTGTGCGGCGTCCATCGTTTCGAGCACCAGCGCTTACGCCGCTGGTTTGATCGGTCTTGGCGGTTCGGGCACGCTTGTTGACCGTGTTGCAGATGCCGTCCCACGGCGCACCGACGCCGGCGCAACGCTTGCGTTTGACACGAACGCCCACCGACTTCCCGACCTTGTCAAAATTCGCCTGACGGGGTTTTCACCGTTCGACGCGTCAACGGATTTGTTTGATGGGACCACACTCCCGTTCGAAACAGACGCGGATTTTTTCCGACTTGATATCGTAATCAACGGGCTGGTCAATCCACCCGGCAGTGTTGACCCGACGGGCTACGCTCCTTTTGAGTATGGGGACAATCCGGTCTACGGATTCATTGAATTGGATATGGATGACGACGTGAGCACCGGAGGCGAACTCGAAGCCCCCCAGTACCGCTACCTCGGAAATGTCGTGCGCTTCGGCGGGAAACCCGGCAACGAGGAGCTACACGATCGGGTAGCAGTGGACGCCAGTGCGTTTGACGGAAACTTCACGACCGCACCGCAGGTCGAGCGTAGCGGGGAGGAGTTTCACCTGGCGTTGCACGGGGCGGACTTTTTGCCAGGCGATATACAGGTCATCGTTGGAGACGGAAACGGAACGTTCGACGCCGGTGAGACCTGGTGGATTACCGCCGCGTTTTTTCACCGCGCGCACGGTTTTGCCCCCTTCAGTTTTATCAAGGGCGGCTTGCACGCCGGTGAATATCAGCCCGAATCAACGTTGCAATTCGCGCATGATGTCACTACGGACGAAACTGTGATATCTCTGGTTTTCCCCCTAACACAGGTTGGAGCAGCCCTGATTTCCGGCGGACCGGTGGAGAATCTCGACCTGGATCCCACCAACCAGGCATCAGTCGAGGAAGCGTTGTCCGATTTGACCCTCAGTGCCGATTTTCTGGTGAAAAACCCCACTGGCGACCCTGAGGAAGCGATTTTGGTCGGATGGACCGAACGCGACGCGGAGAGCTACCTGGACACCGAAGACTGGCGGGTGACCGCCATTTTGGGATCGGCCTATACGGAATCCAGCCCGAATCGTGTACACTACCTGTGGTCGGATGTTTTTCCCGATGTTCTCCTGGGGGACGTCGATGGGGACGAGGAGTTTGATGCCGACGATCGAGACTTGATCTCCGGGTATATCGCCTCGATGGATGCGTCCGATGGAACCGTTGACGGAAAGGTCGAGATTGCGGGATTCGCCGACAATTTCAGCCTTTTCGATGTGAATCACGACGGAATGGTGAGCGCGTTCGACCTTGTTGTAAACCAAGCAGACGGAGACAGCGATGGAGACAAGGATATTGACCTGAACGATTTCGCCGTATTCCAGCGATGTTTCGCCTTCGATTCATCTTTGGTTCCGGGTTGTATCACGATGGACCTCGACATTGACGGTATGGTTGGATTGAACGACTTGAAAAAGATGAGCGTGCTGCTTGTCGGGCCACGGTAGACCAAAGAGATGATCGGAAAGCTAAGGACAGGCTCGAAACGCCGCGTACAAAGGACGTACCAGGGGATGCAATTCTTGAAGTCGCAACGAGCGCAGTTGCCTGGTTTTTCTTCGCGCTCCTTCCGCGCGCGCCCGGCGTTCTCACTCATCGAATTGCTTGTCGTCGTCGCGATCGTTGCAACATTGCTGAGCATTTTGCTTCCGGCGTTGAATTCAGCGCGTGAAAGTGCCAAGATGCTCGTCTGTTCAGCCAACATGCGCACCATCTCGCGCGAGTTTGACTTTTTTGTCCGCGGCGAATCGGCGCAGGGTCGCGGCGACAGTGAGCAGCTCGGCCCCAGTTGGTTTCGTATCAACGACTTCCAGGAAGACCTTTACCGGATTGACGAGTTTTGGGATTTGGGGGATACGACGACCGCCCCACTCTCCGCGAATCGCGAGGTCATGCTTTGCCCCTCGGGTCGTGCGAAGCTTGAGCGGCGTAAGGGGTTCCCCTGTGGACGCGAGTCGATCACGCCGGTCGAGAATGTAACGCTGGCGATGAACATGCGCTTATACAGGGCCGCCCTTCATTTCAAGGGAAAGTCGGTTTTGTCGCCGGTCCGTGCCACGCGTGTGTCCTCAACGATTCTCAATCGCCCGTTCGTTCCGATCGTCATGGAGGTGGACGGCGCGATGGCGAGTCGAGCGGGGGTTGACCCTTATTACATGGCCCCACCCCACGGAACGGATGATTCGCCTTATTCCTCCGGACGCTTTTGGATTCCTTCCAAGAGGCACGGGGGAAAAATGAACGTAGCGCTCACCGATGGACACGTCGAATCAAGCGCCCACGCCCAGGATGAACGGTGGGATTGGGGATATCAGGCGGAGACCGGAAGGTGACACGACCGCGTTCTCCGCATGGATTACGCAGAAAACTCGTCGGACTCCTCTCGGCGTTCGGCGCCTTTGCGTTCCTTGTCGCGATCGCAACGATTTACGGGACGCAGTGGTATGTGGGTCGGGCGGTGGCCGGTTTTGAGCGGGCGATGAGTCAAACCGTCCGCGCGGACCGGATGCACCTTGCGCTGGAGCGACAGGTCTTTGCACTCCATGAATTGATCGAGGGTCGCGACAATGCCACACGAGCTTATTTCAATTCGCGTGACGAGTTTTTCACCTCACTCAGGCAGTTGGCTTCTTTTGCCGGCGGCGACGGAAAAGTCGTCTGGTCGCGGCTTCTGGGGCAGACCGGCGGTCTCACCACCGCGTGCGATCAATGCTTAGGGTTCCTGCAAAACGGAAAGCAAAAGGCGGCGCGAGATTTGTTCGCCGACCACATCGAATCAACGATTCTCCCTGAACTCGAATCGCGAATCGTCGAAGCCAAAACGGCGCTGGATGCCCAGGTCAACGAATCAACACGGCACCTGGCCGCAACCTCGTCACAGGTGCTTTCGCTAACCCTGGTGATCGCCGGGATGGCGGCTCTTTTGGTCATTATCGGCGCGACTTTGATCCGACGCTGGTTGCTCGTTCCGATTCGGACGCTGCATGACGCGACCGACCGCTTCAGGCACGGAGATTTCGACCACCAAGTCAGCGTCGCAGCAGACGACGAACTCGGCTCGCTTGCGCAGGCGATGAACGAAATGGCCCGGTCGGTCTGGGTTGCGCAGTGCGACCTCGCGTCATCTGAAACCAAACATCGCCTCTTGTTTCAGGAATTGCAGGACGCCGTCATCCTGGTCAATCACAGACGCGAAATTACGGAATACCACGATGGCGACAGCAGACTGCTCGGCGTCGATGGAACCGGACCGATTGGGAAGACCTTGTTGGAGGTGTGGCCTCACTGGGAAAACGCCGAATGCGACTGGAATGGCGTGGTTGATGCCGCCATCCAGCAGGGTCGCCGCTATCGTGCCATCGAGGTGGAACTTCAGTCGGAAGCAACGGGAGAACAAAACAGAATCGCCGACGTTTTGATCTATCGGGTCGATTCCGGAGAGGCAAGCCATGCGGCGATTGTGCTTCGCGACGTAACCGAACGCGTCCAACTTCAACGAAAACTGCGTCAGGCCGAAACGATGGAAGCCGTTGGGACGCTGGCGGGTGGACTGGCACACGACTTCAACAACCTGCTTGCCGGGGTCATCGGAACCCTTTCCCTTCTAGAAGGCGAAGTGGGCATCCAGAGGCAAACGAACCGCATTCGGATGGCCATACGGACCTGCTGGCAGGCATCCGCACTGTCCAGACGACTGCTCAACTTCGCCGGCAGCGCCCATGGAGAACCCCAAGTCTTTTGCATTCGCGACGCAGTACAGTTGATCCTGGACTCGCTGGACCCGTCTTTTTCCGAGGGGATTGACCTGGAAACCCGACTTGGTGATTCACTGTTGATCCGAATGGACCGCGACCAATTTACGCAGACGCTTTTGAACCTGTTGCGAAACGCACGTGACGCCATGCCGGACGGTGGAAGTCTCCGCGTTAAGTTATCGCAGTCCAGAATCGCCAACCCCGGAATGCGCCGCGGGGAACATCCCCATGCGGTACTCACCGTGTCCGACTCGGGCGTGGGGATGACACGTGATGTGCAGGCGCGACTCTTTGAACCCTTCTTTACAACGAAATCGAGAAGTTCTCACCGTGGTCGTGGAATGGGAATGGCGATCGTGTACTCGGCGGTAAGAAACGCGGGGGGGTTTATTCAGTTTGAAAGCACGCCGGGACAAGGTACCACGTTTCACCTCTATCTTCCGATCTGCGAGGCCGTGGACAGTCCCGTCCTATCAACCAGCCAGGAAGTTCCGACTCGCGCCGACGCCGGGAGGATTCTCTTGGTTGAACCCGACGCGGTAATTCGCAACACCATGGCCACCGCTCTGCAGAGTTGGGGTTATTCCGTAGTCGCCTGTGATAATGCGTCGGACGCCGTTTATGAAATCGAAAGCGACCCACCGACCGCACTGGGAATCATCGACCAAACAGTATCCGGCGATGGCACGATCCGAATCGCGCTGGCGCTTCGCAAGAAAAACGCCGGGGCGATCTTTACGACCGCAAATCCAACTTCGAACCTGCCGGCGGAACTGGAGGAGGCTTCGCTGGGACGCCTCATCAAACCATTCGAGATGAACGCCCTGGCTGCATCCGTCTATGCAGCCATCGAACAGGTTCAATCACAAATGTAGTTCTCTCCCCAAGGCAAGGGCGTCGACAACCATCCGGCGCGCCGACCAAGCCGCGCGGACGAAAGTCGCGGTTCGCAGTCATTCGGAGTCCGCGCAAGCGGGCGAAGAATCTCTCTGCATTCCAGACGCGCTTGCGATTCTACCGTTGAGATGCCTCGCTGCGTTCAGCATGACGGATTGGACGTGAGAGGACCGCCCCAACTGTCATGGCCCCACGCAGACGCCGCGAACCCAATCGCGAAAGCGCGACGAAACGCCAGGAAGATGTTTTCGTTTTTGTAAGTTTCATGTCGCACGACGAACCGGGGCAATGAAAGGGTTCACCACGGCGATAATCTCACAAGTTGCGTTTTTATCGGTCACGTTTCTGTTTCGTTCCCTTCCGGCGGTTGCCCCGCGCTATTTACAATTCTACGATTCTAGGGGTGGTACTCGTTTCCCCCGGGGTCATGGGGCGAAACGACCGAATCGCTACCGTGAGATGAAGATGGAGTCGATCGGAGAAAAACATCCACTACGCCGCCTGTTTGCCGGGCTTGTCGAGTATGCTTTTTGCACCGAGGTCGGTCTGTGCGATCCGGAGCTTACCGGCTATATGTCGGACCTTCTGATCGACTTTACGCGTATCGACCGGCTTGATTTGTTGCGTCGCACTGCCGGCAAGTCGCCGGGACAGGTCGCGACCATGCTGGCGATGGCGTCGGAGAGCGAGGTTCCGCTGTCACAGGTCGAGCGAGACCGTCAAATGTATCGTAGCCTCGGGGATTACACCCTTTTCTGGGCGGGAATCTATCCGGAGCAGCTTCGTCGCATGTCACTGGAACCATCCGATACCTTGCTTGAGTTTGTAAAGAAGGGGCGTCGATCCTATGCGATCGTGTCGGACCTGGTGGCCCCGGACGCAGCCCCTCCGTCCAGAGTTTTCCGTCAGCTTAGTGAGGACTTCGAGTATTGCCTTTATGGGCTTGGAGTTGTCCGGCGAGAACTAAGCGAAGTGGCGACCGAAGGTTCGGATAGTGGAGAAATCATCTTGTAATGCCGGTGCCCGCGGGTTGATTCGCCCGTTTTGTTTGGTAGAGTATGGGCTGCGCTTGAAAGGAAGGTGCAAGCCACCGACAATGCTTCGGATTGCGTCGGCCGTGCGTAGCGCGTTTTGACCCTTGGGGCGGGTTTTGAGACTTGCACCGAGGATTGATCCCCGATAGCTCAATTGGTAGAGCGAGCGGCTGTTAACCGCTAGGTCGTAGGTTCGAATCCTACTCGGGGAGATGCTTATTGCACAACCCTATCGGAACGCCCGGTAGGGTTTGTTCTTGCGCGAGGCCAGCCAGGTCGGTCTCGATGACGATCTCGCGCGTCTGGGCGTCGGCAACGATTCGATTGCAGAACCCCGACAGCGCAGAACGCTGATCCTCAACCTCAAGGCTGTCAAGCATTGCGGTCAGATCATGCACGCGCGACACCAAGCTGGCTGCAATGGCATCGGGATCGAGATGGATTCCCGCCACCCCCAGAATCTCCTGCCGTCGGGTCGTGGCAACACATAGCTCCTCGTCGATTTCACGGGATTTCCTGCTGACCGCCGGATCGCCCCGGTCGAACACGCCATCGACAACGCTCTCTACCAGCCGGGCTTTCTTTTCTTCCAGCTCGGCGATTTGCTGGTCGATGTGGCCTGTGTCCATGAGATCGCTGCGGATGAGCTGACCAATCCGCCCGATCAGGTAGGCACGCAAGTGACTCTCGAAATCAGCGCCCGAGACACGATCCTGAATCTCGCCGAAGATGTACGCCTTGAGACGGCCGGCGTTGACAGACCAGCCATCGCATTTCTGATCCGTCCGCCCTGACGACCGACCGGAGCATTCGTAGTAGTAGTAAGTCTTGCCGTTCTTCTTCCGAGGTCGGCAATGGTAGGCCGCACCGCAGTGCTTACAGGTGATCGCCGACGAGAAAAGCAACATTCGTCTACGACCCGGCGCTCGGTTTCCTCCGCGCTTGCCCGTTGTGCCTATCGAATCGGCAGCGCGCTGGAACAGGTCGGCAGTCACGAGCGCCTCATGCGTGTTCTCGACAAGTAGCCACTCGTCTTCTGGGTTACGGGTCAGCCTAGTGCCATCCATCTGGTTGCGAAAACCTGCGTGCTTCCTGCGAATCCCGTACCGCGTGTGACCCAAGTATGCCATGTTCGTCAGGCATGAGCGGACAGTCGAGTCCTTCCAAGGTTTCCCCTTGAGGGTCTTGAATCCTTTTCGATTCAGGGCTTGGGCGATTCAGCGGTAGCCCTAACCTTCATATGCCCGTTTCTCAAACATGGTGCGGACGGCTTCCTGCTCATTGTCATCACCCGGAACGAGGATGACATGGTTCTGACTCCCCCTTCAATTGGCCGCGCTCGAGGACAACGGGCTTGCCGTTTACATGTACGGGGTTGTGGTTGTTATCGACAACAAGACGCGCATAGCCGAGCGACGCACCGGACGGCCAGAAACCGTTTTGCACAAGTGCCTTCAAACCTCGCCTAATATCTTTCGAGAGTCTGACAAGAAACTCTCGGTTCTGGTGCGCCGAGATGTAACCCATCAAGCCGTCGGCAAGACCCGCGTCTCCGCAAATCGGCTCGGTAGCGCTGACGATCGCAACGCCTGCCTGGCGCAGGTCTCGCTTCTCAACGATGAAATCATCCGGGTCTACGCGACCGAACCGCGACAGGCTCCACACGACGATATGCGACACCTGGTCCGGGTTGCCGCCCAGAATCCGAGACCGCATCCGCGTGTATTCTGGCCGATTGAAACTCTTGCCTGAAACACCGTCATCCACAAACCACTCGGCGACATCGTATTCCTGATGCCGACAAAACTCGGCGATCGCAGTCTTCTGTGCAGGAACGCTGGCATCCTGATGGTCGGTCGATGCTCGTAGATAGGCATACACACCTGTCATGTTTACACGCTTCTCTTTCCTCGCTTCTTCGTCTCGTCGCCGACTTTCCCCACGGGTGATGTCCGCGTCTGTCGGACGCGGGGAAGGTTCTTCTTCATCCACTCTTCAACCAGAAAATCGCCGAGTATCTCGACGAGCGGATCACAGACTTCCATTTCGCCCGCCGTGTCGTTGGAGACTATCGTACAGGACATCCCGCCTGCGTGCCGTCGACACTTGGCGGGCGTCTCCGGTCGTTCCGGGCGATTCCGGTCGCCGTAATCCTTCGCGTCTTGGCTGCCGCTCGGTGGACGGCTACCCGGTCGCGTTCGCCGCGTCCGTTCCGACTCTCTTCTTCCGCCCGACCCGTGATCCGAGTCTGTTGCGGTGATGCGGTCGCTATTTCCCTTGCCCTTCATCCACCATTCTATCCGACGGTCTCAAAACAGATATCGGGGTATCTAGCGATGCGACTGTCGCGCATGGATAGCTGAAATAGACCGATGCGCGTGGCGGCCGCCCTTTTGATGGCGGCTATTGCGCTGATCACGTTCCTGGCGACGCGCAATGGCATATCTTCGCCCGAGGAATCATCGCCTAAACAAAACGTGCCGGCTAATTCCACGTCCGAATAATTCCAAGAAATAATATAAAAATCAGAAAAAATACTTGACTGAGGAGGAGGCGATTTGGTATGTTCGACCCAAGTTATCGGGCTATACGTTTGATGCTCCATCTGCTCTTGGTAGCAGGCTGATCCGTGAGAAACGCTGGGTGTCATTACGGTTAGGGACCACTGCTTGAACGCAAGTCGGAGGAGCTTGACGCTGGCACAGACCGCCCATCGATGATCGGAGGCATCGGCGAAACCGAACCGTTCGAGTCAATTCAAATCGACCAAGAAGACAAAGGGAGGACCGTAGAATGAAAAGAATCTATGGGGCACTACCAAAATGTGCGCGCATGATCGTTGTCTCTGCGTTGACACTGCTTTTGGTTTCATCCGTTCATTCCGGCGACGAACCAACATATCGAACAGGTACATCAAGGCCGTCGCCTAACGCAATTGGGGTTCCTGTATTGCGGGATCTCGGGCCCAGAATCCCCCAGTCGCCTATTGCGATTGCGCTAGACCAGTGCGTTGAGGAGCAGAAGCTGACCGCCTCCGACGCGGCGGCGTCTGACCGGTTCGGGCAATCCGTCTCCGTGAGCGGGGACACGGCGGTGGTGGGGGCACGGAATGATGACTGCGCGGCGGGGTCCGACTGCGGGTCGGCGTACGTCTATCGCTTCAACGGGACGTCCTGGGTCGAGGAGCAGAAGCTGACCGCCTCCGACGTGGCGGGGGATGACAAGTTCGGGATTTCCGTCTCCGTGAGCGGAGACACG
>Ga0114931_10001442_pt1 | contig 30390 bp, 25 predicted proteins | sample 2SBtaG_FD_89579 | JGI IMG/M metagenome (GOLD analysis project Ga0114931, IMG submission 89579) | Deep subsurface microbial communities from Kolumbo volcano to uncover new lineages of life (NeLLi) - 2SBTROV14_V59a metaG | ecosystem: Environmental > Aquatic > Marine > Volcanic | place: Kolumbo... | reverse complement strand
TCCCATGGTCCTACAGCCGCGTGTCCCATGGTCCTACAATAGCGAGATGCCGAAGGAGCCCAAGAAACGGCGGCACTCCGCCGACCTGCGGATCCGCCTCCTGGAAGCGCACCAACAGCTCATCGTTGAGCCTGCCGAACACTCCGGCGCGTCGCTCTCCGATTGGGCACGTCTTCATTTGATCCGAGAAGCCCGGAAGGAACTCGGGAAGAAGGCAAGGAGCTAGACCGAGTTGCAAGTAGAGCTACACGCCTGGGCTCAAATCTCGATCTCTACAACCTCGGCAGGCACTCCGACCTCGGCAGCAACTGGGGTCCACAGATCGACGTCGGTTGCCTCGGTCTCGATCGAGACGACGAGCGCGTAACGTGCGCCGTCGGCGCTTCGGTCGCGCTTGGGTTGCTCCTTCCACCAACCGCCCACCGGATAGACGCCGATCACGCCGCGGTCAGCGAGATCTGCCGCGGTCCCTTCCCATATGTCCGAATGCAGCGACCCTCTATTCCTCGCCTGTTCACCTAGATACCATTCCGAGGAATCTCCGCCGGCGTTGGGCTTCTTCTCATCTTCGTCTAGGGCGCGCTTGTTGAGCCTCTTGCGAAACTCATCGGTGGTCTCTGTCGGCTTCCTCACTTCAAACCGAAGGCCGTGAGAGGCGTAGCGATGCCTCGTCCCCCAACCTCGGCGGCCAGGATTGGGCTCCACGAAATAGGACAGCGTCACGCGGAGTCTCACTCCGGCGTTGCCGAGTCCGGCAAGAACGTCGGCAGGCCAGGGAAGCGCGTGAAGGTGCATCTCGTGCATGCTGCCCTTGGCGAAGGGAGCGATCTGAGACTGAACGACCAGAGTGAGAGCGTCGTCGGCGCTTCGAAGAGAGCGCAAGAGGCTCGGCACGCCGAAGCCATATCGACGAATCAGTTGCTCCCGCGCTCTCTTGCCGCTTGCTCCGCTCAGATGGGCCTGCATGGCTCGCGTCCATTCCGCGGAGTGGACTACCAAGGCACGAATCGTCTCCGGCCAGAACTCGGGGTATTCCGCGGAGATCTGGGCCGCCATCCGGGCCACTTGGGTTGACGCTGCGCTCGTCGCACAACAGGTCACAAAGGGCTTCTCGACCGGCCGGAAATACGTCGTGAGAAGACTCAAATCCTCCACCCCGGCTGAAAGCTCACCGGCGCCGCTTTGAGCCACGTTCCCGCCTTCAAAGACGACGTCGGGTTTGATGGGCCACTTCGACGCGAAGGTGACAGAGGTCGTGCTGTAGGGCGAGAGTTCTCCTGGAGGTGCGATCGGCAACCAGCCTTCGAGAGTCGGATCGTTGATTAGGGACTTCTCCGTGTAGGCGCCAACCGCGAGCGCATTCCAAGCCTGCGCAGGATCATGAACAGCCTCGGTATCGCTTCGGTCTAGGTGCGCGGATTCAAGCTCTGAGGTATTACCCGCGCTGATCACGAAGAGTCGGTGCGCCTTGCGCTCTGCCTTCTCCAAGTAAACCAAGCCTTGAGTCGAAGGGTCGAAGGCCCGGCCGGCCGAAAGGGCGTCGACGGCTGCCGACCACGAGGAGGGCTGGCCGCGGTCACGATCATCGGTGGCTGTGACTGCCATAGAGAAACACCGGCGACGCAATGGGGCTTGGATCTCGGGTCGAGTGGTGGCCTCGGCTGTGACCGCGCCATAGAGTTCTGGCGGATTCTGCCCTCTTGGTGGGAGTATCTTTACCGACTCCAAGCGGTGGCGAAGCTGGACAGGAGTAGAAGAGGCAAGAACCGTCGCCAGGTCTCCCCAGAGCGCCAACCCCGCCATCTCGGTACCGTGGCCTCGCATCGTTGGGCCGCCACCATCATCATGCGAGCCCCACGCGGGATCTACCGTGTGGCAGTCTTCGGTAGGAAGAGACGGTTCCAGGAGCGGATGCTCTCGAGTGACGCCTGTGTCGAGTACACAGACCGCCGGGGCATCAACTGGAGCGGGGCTGGATCGATCGCTGAGATCGCCCAGCCAGTCCGCCTGGTCTGCCGGAGACAGATCGACGAAGAACGCGGCAGTCTCTTTCGCCTTCCGTACCTCAGCGAAGTCGCTGAGCACATCGATCGACTGCGATAGCCGTCGTGGGGTTCCATGGACGAGCGTCACGATCCGATCGTCGAACTCCAGGCGCCGGTCACCAACTTGAATATCGACCGAGGACGCGAATTCCAGGAGTCGTTCCAACTCCCTTCCATCTTGCCTGCGCAACCATACTTCCCACCAGATGCTGCTCTCGTCGGCTGGATAGTCCTCCGGCGAGTCGGTCCACAACGCCCGCAGGGTCGCTAGCCGAAGGCTGGCAATGCGATCGAACAGATCTTCGTGTCGCCGCTCCCTCGGTTTCTTCGGTGTCTCGAGAGCATACTTCTCCAATCGCTCCACAAAATGTTTGAGCTGACCATCGGGAACGAAGACAGTTCCGCGTTGAAGCCAAGTGGCATCTGTCTCACCGGTTTCGATTTCGATCTCAGAAACGGCAACGAGCTCGATTCCACGCCGAATACTCGTAAGGCTGCCGTGGTTCAGCTCAAATCCGGGCTGGCTATCGAATTCAATGTAGAGGCCAGGCTCCGCGCCATGGACCCGCGGTCCAGCGTCGGCTCGGCGAGATCTCCCGGCCATCTCGGCAGCCAAGAGAGAGGTTCTGAGCGCCTCAGCGTGTGCGGCGCGGCTTGCAGGTGGTGGAGGTTTCTTACCGCCGCCGCCTCCTGGATGCCGTGAGTAAAGCTCGGTCTTCGGAGGCTGCGAGACAAGAATATGCTTGCGGTTGCGCTCGGCAGCCACGGAATGCTCTCCCTAAATCAAATAACAGCCGTGCGTCGCTCGTTCAGCATGTCTATCAGGTCCTCGGTCTTGATCTTCGTGGTGTGCTCCAGAATCGCATTTTTCGCCGCTTGCTCACAAGCGCGAGTCACATCGGCATGGCTCAGGCCATCAGAAGCCTTCACTGCGGCTTCCCAATCGACTCGACCCGTATCCAGTAAGGCAAGGCGCCCTTGCATGACTTCCTTGGTGATCACACCGGATGGAAGCTGATACTCGATAACAGCGTCGAAACGCCGAAACAGTGCACGGTCGAGGAGCTTGGCGTGATTGGTGGCGGCAATGACCAGGCTGTCGCTGTGGTCCTGCTCCAGGAATTGCAGGAAGGAGTTGAGGACGCGGCGAATCTCGCCAACGTCGTTCGAGGCTGCTCGCTCTCCCCCTAGCGCGTCGAACTCGTCGAAGAGATAGGCGCCGCGCGTCTGCTCCAGGGCGTCGAAGATCAGCCGCAGCTTGGCAGCCGTCTCACCCATGAACTTCGTGATCAAGCCGTGGAGTTGGATGGTGAAGAGTGGGAATGCCAACTCGCCTGCGAGCACAGATGCCGTCATGGTCTTCCCCGTGCCTGGCGGACCAACGAGCAGGATCTTGCGTTGCGGCGCAAAGCCATGCTCACGAATTCGGTCTCGTTGTCGCTGCTCCAGAAGAATCCGCTCGATCCGTCCCCGAGTCTTGGCATCCAATGCCATGTCTGCGAGCCGCGCCTTGGGATAGCTGACGGTGATAAGGCTGGCAAGCTCGCCGCGGGGTTGCGCCAGGGGCGTCGGCGCATCCGGCCTTCGAGTCCGGCGGAGCTTGGCCTTGTCGACCATGTCACGCAACTCCTCGGCTAGCTTCCCATGTCCGATTCGAGCGGCCTTGGCGGCGACCTGCATGGCGATCGCATAGAAGCGCGTATCGTCGCCATCCGCGTGGCTCCGGATCATCGCCTTGATCTGTGCAGCATTCGCCATGACAAACCTCGAAAACGAGCAACTCTCAAAGAGAGTTACGGTCGACCTCTATTGTAGTTCCTCGAACTCCCCTGATTCTCCTCGATCGGCGGCGCAGACGCAACGGGACGACACCTCGTCGCCGATCGGTTTCTAGGCTCGCGGGAAACACCAGGGCGAAACAGAACGCCTCCATCGGCCGGCTGTGGAGACCGACGACCACACAGGTGACATCTAGGTGACAGCCCACCTCCAGAAACGCCAAACGCCGCCTCTGCCGGCGGCGCTAACTGGTTCAGCCTTTGAGGCTTGTAACTGGTGGAGCCGAAGGGAATCGAACCCTCGACCTCTTGAATGCCATTCAAGCGCTCTCCCAACTGAGCTACGGCCCCACGGACGGCGGAGTGTATGCGCGACGGTTCGTGGCTGTCAAACTGGCGGCGATGGGGCTTGGGGGCGTAGGGTTCGGGGATGGCGATGGGGTCTGAGGCTCGGGGCGCTGGTGCTTGGCGTCGCCGAGATTGGCTGCTGGTTTCCTCGGGCGTGGCGTTGGTGGCGGCTGTCGGGTTGGCGGCATGGCTGTGGCCCCGCCCGGAGGCGCCTTCGGCGGTGCTCGCGCGTTCGGCGGTGCAGGATGCTTCGGGGCGGCCGGTGACGCTCGCCGGGCGGTTTGGACGGGTGAGCCTGTTGCATTTCTGGGCGACCTGGTGCCGTCCGTGTCGCGCCGAGGTGCCGGCGTTGTTGCGCCTGGCGGCCGCACGGCATGCGGACAGGGATTTTGCGCTGGTGATGGTGGCGGTGGCGGACGATCCGCAGGCGGTGGCAGCGTTTCTTGGCGATGCCCGAGGGGCGCTGGCGCGCATGCTCTATGACGACTGGACGGTGGCCCGTGCCTTGGGCACGGAAGGCGTGCCGGAGAGCTACCTGGTGGTCGATGGCCGGGTGGTGGCGAGCTTCGTCGGGGCTACGGATTGGGATGCAGCCTCCGTTCGCCAGCGCCTGACAGCCGCAGTTTCGCGCGCCTCGGGGCTCTAGGAGCCTGTTGCGCCGAGCCCGCCCGGCGCCTCGTGGGCGGCGCGGGGCTCTTGCTGCGTTACGTTCTCGACAAATACCTACCCGTACTCGCCTTCGAACGCGCCTTGCGAGCCCCCCTCGCGGCGCTCCGCAATGCACCGTCCGTCTATTTGCAACAGGCTCCTAGCCTCTTGAGACTCCTTCGTTTTCGCTCCTCGCCGGCGTCTTGGGCCCGTGCCGTGGTGGTTTCTTTCGCAGATGGTCGCTTGCGCCTGCGTTCCCTAGGGGCAACGGACGCTGCTTGCTGCGGCGTCGCGTTCCGGGCGAGGACCGCGGATGAAGCGCAAGGGAGATCTCTGGACCAATGAGCAGCCGGTGGGTAGGCGTTCGAGGGCTCGGGTGTTCGCCCAAGCGCTCGACTTGCTGTTGCCGGTGACGTGTGTGGCATGCGGCCAGCCCGCTGCGGGTGCGGGGCGCCCGATCGCCTTGTGCCGACGATGCCACGGTCGATTGCTGCGCTGGCCAGCCACCGCCTGTGCCGCCTGCGGCCGGGCGCTCGGCGAGGTGCCGCGCGCCATCGGCTATCGCTGCGGCACCTGCCGCCGTCACCCCCCGCCATTTACGGGTGTCCATGCTGTCTGGCGCTACGCGTCGCCGATCGATGCTGTGATCCGCGCGCTCAAGTTCGGGCGTCTGGATTTTCTGGGCCCGGCGCTCGGGCGTCTGGCCGCCGCGCATCTGGCCGCCGAACTGCCCGCGACGGGCCTGGTGGTGCCGGTGCCGCTGCACTTCACCCGGCGCTGGCGCCGTGGCTACGACCAGGCGCAGTTGATCGCGCGAGGGCTGGCCCAGGCCGCAGGACTCCGGTCGGTGCGAGCGCTACGACGCCGAGGGCGCACCCGGCCCCAAAGCAGGCTGCCGCGAGCAACCCGACTGATCAATCCCGCGGATGCCTTTGTTCCACGCGCGCCACCATGGCAGTGTCGCATCGCGGGCCGCGAGGTGGTCTTGGTCGACGATGTGGTGACCACCGGCGCCACCGTGCGCGCGGCAGCCCATTGCCTGCTGCGTTCGGGCGCTTTGCGCGTGCAGGTGGTGGCCGTGGCGCGCGCGATGTAGCGTTGTGACGCGCAGGCCGCAGGGGGGAGGGGGGTGCTGAGCAGCGCACGGCACGCTCTTGGCGCACAGAAAGGTATCGATGCGGCCGATCGGCGACACGCCGGGATGCTGGCTCGAACGGATGCTATCGTGACGGCTTGGCGCCCTCGCGCAAGCATTCCATGCGACTGGCACATGATGTGCCCGCGAACGTCGGCCCATTGGGGTGAGCCGGCTCGAATGCGGGATGATCCGTGGTCTTTGCCCGAGAAGCATCCGCTAGCATAGAGTGCTGTTTCAGCGATTGGACGAATACCGATCTGACCGGAACGAAACGAACGTGCCCACTTTGCCCACAGCCGCTTGGCCCAGCGTGAAGCCCAGCTCGTCGCGATCGAGCTGGGCGCGTGAGCAGGCCGCGTGGGGGATTGCTTTGTTCTTGGCGCTCGGTGCGGGTGTGCTCGCGGCGGGCCCCCTGTCGGCGCGGCCGAAAGCGAGTCCGACGCAGCAAGCCGCTGCGGCGGTCGCCGGGAGGGTGACCAGCGGCAAAACACCGCTCGCTGCGGCCAAGGTCTACGTCTATGACGTCGGTAGCCTACGTTTTGAGAAGGCGCTGACCGACTCCACCGGGCTGTTCCTGTTTCGGACCTTGCCCGCGGGCCTTTACAAGGTCATCGCGATCAAGGAAGGCTTCCTACCGGCGATCGAGGTCCTACGCCGCTGGCAGAAAGACGCTGCCCAGCGCCTCGATCTCGCGCTGGCGCCCGCCGATCCGCGCGATCCGCGCAACGGCGAGACCTACTGGGCCGTGCGCAGCCGGGTGCCAGCCGATGTGCTGCGCGATGCCGCCCAACCCTGGAGCGGCGACCTGCGGGCACAGCGTGGCGAGCTCGATGCCACGATGGCGGACCTCGGCCGCTTCGAGACCCGGCTGAGCGCCGTCGGCGGCATGGCCGACGTACCCGATGGCTACCAGGGCCAACTGGCGGCGGCCGATATCGGGCTGCACGGAACGCTCGGCGGCGTCGACTTGGGGCTGCGCGGCAGCATGCGGACGCTCTCGCCCGACGATCCGGGTCGTTCGGCGGCGATGTCGCAGGCCGAGCAGCACGGTGTCGCGCTCGAGATTGCAGCGCCGGGCGAGCACAAGATCTCGATGTCGAGTTCGAGCAGCGCCATGCCGGGCTTGGGCGAAGGTGGCTTGCGTCCGGTGGACCTCGAGCACCAACATGTGGGCTGGAGCGGACCGACCGGCGCTACTGGTCATGCCGGTGTGAGCGGCAGTGTGACCCGGGAGAGCAACTACTTCCAGCCCGGTTGGATCCAGCTCGCCAACCTGCCCAGCGCGTCACGCACGCTCGAGCTGGCCGGACGCTACAGTCGCGATCTGGGCGCGCGAACCTCGATGGCTGCCGGCGTGCGGTTCAAGGAGCGCAGTGGGGTGGATGCTACGGACGGTCTCCGCTTGTCCGAGGAGCAGATCGACATCTTCGGCACGGCCGACCGCCAAGTGCAGCCACGGGTGCTGGTCGAGGTGGGCCTTTACTCACGGGTGCGCGATGGCAGCCTGTCGCTGATGCCCAGTGGCAGCTTCGTGGTCGACCTCGGCCAGGCCTGGAAGGCGAGCACGTCGGTGGCCTATCGCTTCGATCGCGAGGAATCAGGTGTCTCTTCCGTGCCCGGTTTCGACAGCGCTCGCTTCGGTGATCGCTCGGTCTGCGAGCGTGCCGGTGAAGCCTGCTACGAGGTCTTGCTCAGCCGCGGTGACCAACAGCACGGACAATTCTCGGTCGGTGCCATCCATCGCGAGTATGCCGAGACCCTGCGTCTTTACTTCAGCGACGACTTCTTTCACCGGCTCGAGAGCCTGTTCTTGGTTCGTGGCGACGAGGTTCCTGAGCTTCAGGTGAGCTGGGCACGTCGCCTGGCGCCGAAGGTCCTCGCCCGTCTCGAATCGCATTTCGCGGAGGGCGGTGGTGGCGTTGTGTACGCCACGGACGACCGTTCGTTCGAAAACGAGGTCCGCTACCTGGTGACGTCGATCGACGCGCAATTCGAGCGCACCTCGACGGGTGTCTTTGTCGCCTTCCACCATCTCGAGCAGTCGCTCAATCCGATCGACGATGCGGGCCGAGCCACCACCCAGCTCAACCTCGAACGTCTGCAGCTCATGCTGACCCAGGATCTCGACATCCTGCACAGCCTCCCCAGCAACTGGGCCGTGAAGCTACAAATGGAGCTTTCGCGCGGCACCACGCCCTATTCGCTGCAGGCTGATGATGCGTTGATGAAGACCCTGACCGGCGGCATCGCGGTCCGTTTCTGAGTTCGTTCCAAAGCCGGTCTCCCGCCTCCTGCGCGTCCGCCTCCTGCGCGTCCGCCTCCTGCGCGTCCGCCTCCTGCGTCGCTTTCTGCTCGCAGCTTCTCTTTCCCGGGGCAGGCGGCACCTGCGCGGCGGCGCGCGCCTGGCATCGATGCCGCGCACAGCGGGCACGGATGCCGGATTCTCGATCACTCCGTTGAATCCAGCGCTCTGGATTGTATCCAGCACATTGAATCCTGGGCGTGAACGGCTTGCTGGAACCACACCTTCCACGCTCCAATCAAATGGTTGTCGATGGCATGGAACCTGCTATGCCAATCAGGCCGAGGATCGTCTTGTGCCCGCCTTTACCCGCCATCGCAATGTCCTGTTTGCGCTCGCGCTGTCCCTGATGGTCAGCGCCCTCGCCGCGATCAGTTTCGAGCGCAAGGTCGCCACCTTTGAACCTCTTGGCTTTGACGCGGTCTACGCGCATGGACTGTGGCAGGTGCGATCGGCGACCCCGCGTGCTTCGGGGCTCTTGGCAGGCGACGCGATCATGCAGGTCGCTGGCGAACAGCCGAGAACGCTCGCGCGTTTGCGTGCGGCGCTCAACGAAGCGGAGCGCACGGAGCTCGCCATCTTGCGCCACGGTGCGCCGATGCCGCTTACCTACCTGCGGCCCAAGCTCGAGATCGACTACGCCTATCTGGTGCTGTGCCTGGTCGGTCTCGGCTATTTGCTGGTCGGGTTGTTCACGGTGTTGCGGCACGCGCGTTCCCCGGCGATGCTCTTTTTCTTCTGGTGCCTGGCCTCGGCCACGCTCTACATCGTGGCTCGTCCGGTCGTGGTCCGCGACGTTCTCGATCAGGCTTCGTTCTGGGCCGACCAGTTGGCCAGCATCCTGCTGCCGGCGCTGACCCTCCACCTCTTGGTGGTGTTCCCGGCCGGGTTGCCCACCTTCGAGAGCTTGCGCCGCCTGCTGCCTTGGGTCTACTTGCCAGCGGCTGTCCTGCTCACCTACCATGCCGACCTGGTCTTCAACCACGGTCGCTGGCTGGCGGGCCCGCCCACCGTGACGAAGTTGCGCGCGCTCGACAAACTCGACCTGGTGTCGCTGGTGACGCTTTCCCTGCTCGGTGCAGCGGTGCTCGCAGTACGCCTCGCCCGCCATCGCGATTGGCATGCGCGACGCCAGGTGCAATGGGTGCTGACCGGGTTGATCGCGGGCTACGTGCCGTTCCTGGCGCTTTACGCCTTGCCGCAGTTGTTCGATGCCGCGCGCCCTGCCTGGCTGAGCGTGCCAGCGGTCTTGGCCTTGGGGCTGGTGCCGCTCGCCTTCGCCTACGCCATCTTGGAGTATCGGCTGTGGGACCTCGGTTCGATGCTGCGCGACGCCGTGGCCAACTCCTTGACCGTGCTGCTCGGTGTTTTCGGTTTCGTGCTGATCAACCAGCTCGTGAGCCATAGCCTGGGAGTGGACCGGGCGCTGTTGCGCAACTTGCTGACCTACGCCGCCGGTCTCGGCATCGCAGGTGTGCTGGTGCCGGCGCGCAGCGCGATCAGCGGCCGCCTCGACCGCTGGCGCCACGGGCGGCGCATGGCCCAACGCCGCGCGCTCGCCCGCTTGGGTGCCGAGCTGATGCACGAGCGCGACCTCGATCGGCTTTGTCGGCACCTGGTGCGCCACCTGCGTCAGGGTCTCGGTGCCGAGCGGGCAAACATCCTGCTCAGCGAGCCGGGCGGCTTGGTGCCGGTGGTGCCGGAGCGTGGCCTGCCGCGGGTTTTCGGTGATGGGGCGTTCGAGGCGTCCTTCTGGCAGCGTGATGTGCTGCGTCTGGCGGGTGCGCCGATGCAGGATGTGCCCGACTGCGAGCAGCAGCTCTTCCTGGCCGGCTACCGCTACGCATTCCCGCTGGCCTTGCGCTCGCAGGCGGTGGGCATCGCGGTGCTCGGCAACCGTGCCGGCGACGCGCCGCTCGGCAGCGAGGATGTCGCGCTGGTGCGTTCCTTGTGCAACCAGGCGGCCTTGGCGCTCGAGAATGCCCGCCTGCTCGACGAGGTCCATCGTCAACTGCGCGCCGTGACCCGGCTCGAGGCCTCGAGCAAGGGCATTCTCGAGTCCTCGCCCGCGGGGATCGCATTGATCGATCCAGACGGCACAGTGCGCGTGGCCAACCACGCCTTCGCTGCCATCGTCGCTACCGCACGCCCGGACGTCCTCGGTCGATCGCTCGAGACCTTGGTGCCCGTGGCGCCGCTGATCGAGGTCGATGGCGGCATGCACGAGATCGCCTGGTGCGAGGCCGGCGGGCATGAGCACTACTTGCAAGTCTCCCTCGCCCGTCACGGGGTCACCGGTGAGCCGGGCGCTGCACAGGTCGTGGCCGTGCTTCAAGACATCAGCGAACGCCGGAAGATGGAAGCCTCGCTCGAGGAAAAGGAACGCCTGGCGTCGCTTGGGCTTGTGGCTGCCGGCGTCGCGCATGAGGTCAATACGCCGCTGACCGGCATCGCCAGCTACGCACAGATGCTGCTCGCCGACACACCGGTCGATCACCCGCATCGCGGCCTGCTCGAGAAAATGGAGCGCCAGGCGTTCCGCGTCTCCCAGATCGTCAACAACCTGCTCGACTTTGCCCGCCGGCGTGGCGAGCCCATGCGTCCGGTGGCGCTCGAGGCGCGAATCCGCGAGTGCCTGGACGTGCTCGCCGCCCAGATCGACGAGGCCGGCGTCGAGCTCCGCTGCGTGACCCCGTCGGGCGCGCGGGTCGAGGTCATGGGACACGAGGGCGAGCTGACCCAGGTGCTGACCAACCTGCTGGTCAACGCCCTCGATGCCATGGCGTGCCCGAATGGCCCGGCGCCTCTGTTGCCAGGGACGCCGGCAGCGAAGACACTGGAGATCCGTCTCAGTGCCGAAGATGCGTTCGCCGTGCTGCGGGTCGCGGACAGCGGCCCGGGCATCCCAGCCGAGCGTCTGGCGCGGGTCTTCGAACCCTTCTTTTCCAGTAAGCTCCACAGTGGTGGCACCGGGCTGGGGCTGGCGATCTGCCACAACATCATCCGCCGCCACGGTGGCGAGATCCGGGCAGAGAACCTGCCAGAGCGCGGGTGCGTATTTACGATTCGACTGCCACGCCACACTGCCCAAGAGGGGGATCGCGCAACGTCGGGACATCTCGTGTGACTGAAAACGCTAATATTCTTGTCGTTGACGACGAAGAGGTTCTGCAGGATATCCTGACCACGCTGGTCGAGCGCGAAGGCTGGCGGGCCTTGAGTGCGTCGACCGGCGAGCGAGGCCTGGAGATTCTGGCGCAGGAAGAGATCGATCTCGTCCTGCTCGACCTGATGCTTCCCTCGATGTCGGGCGTCGAGGTTCTGCGGCAGATCCGCCAGCGGGATCCCGATCAGGTGGTGGTGATCATCACCGCGTTTTCCTCCATCGAAGGCGCCATCGAGGCGATGCGCGAAGGCGCCTTTCACTACATTCCCAAGCCGTTCAAGAACGACGAGGTCCTGCTCACCATCCGCAAGGGGCTGGAGCGGCGCTGGCTGACCAACGAGAACCGCTCGCTGCGTGCTGAGCTCAAGCAGCGCTACGGCTTCGACAACATCATTGGCAAGAGCAAGCCGATGCAGCGCGTTTTCGAGCTCGTTCGGCTGGCCGCGCCTGCCAAGTCGAACATTCTGATTCTGGGTGACTCCGGCACTGGCAAGGAGCTGGTGGCGAAGGCGATCCACCACCATTCCGGCCGGGCTGACGGGCCGTTCGTCACCGTCAACTCGGGATCGATGCCCAGTGATCTGCTCGAAAGCAACCTCTTCGGGCATGTCAAGGGTGCATTCACCGGCGCGGTGGCGACCAAGAAGGGCCTGTTCGAAATGGCAGCAGGTGGATCGATTTTCTTCGACGAGATCGGCAACATCCCGCTCGAGACCCAGGCCAAGCTGCTGCGTGTGATTCAGGAGAAGGAGTTCATGCGCCTGGGTGGTGTCGAGACCATCCGCGCCGATGCCCGAATCATCGCCGCGACCAATGCCGACCTCGAGACCATGGTCGCTGAGGGGAACTTCCGCGAAGATCTGTACTACCGGCTCAATGTCATCACGGTCGCCCTGCCATCGCTCGCCGAGCGCCCGGAGGACATCCCACTGCTCGCCCGCCACTTCCTGGCCGCCTATGCGGAGGAAAACGAGAAGCCAGTGACCGAGATCGCGGCCGAGGCCATGGAGCGCCTGCTCGACTATCGCTGGCCGGGCAATGTACGCGAACTCGAGAACGTGATCGAGCGCGCCGTGGTGCTGTCTGGCGGCAGCGTGGTCGACCTCGCGTTGCTGCCCCCGGCGGTGCGCGAGCCGCGTGCCCACAGCGGTCTGCCCGCCGCCATGCCGCGCAATGGCCTGTCGCTCAAGGAGGCCTTGGCGCACTACGAGCGCCAGCTCATCGTGCATGCGCTGCGCGCGGAAAGCGGTGTGCAAAAACGCGCTGCGAAGCGGCTGAAGGTCAAGGCCACGACGCTGCATGAGATGATGAAGCGGCTCAAGATCACCGCCGAGATGTATGGCGTTGCCTAGCGATGCGGGCCGCCGGGCGCCGGACTGCTGGGTGGCGACGCGCTTTGGCGGTACGATCGATGCCCCCCGGCGCGCGCCGACCGAGTCGCCCACCAACCCTGGAGACGAAGGTGATGAAGATCTGGATTCCAACCGTGATCGCCTGCTTGTTGCTCAGTGCCCTACCCATGCACGCCGCCCAGCTGCAGGGCGTGACCCTGCCCGAGACCAAGCAGATCGAAGGACAAGAGCTCACCTTGACCGGCCTCGGGCTGAGGAAAGTTGCCTTCATCAAAGTGTATGTCGCTGGGCTCTATGTCCCTGAGGCCGGGCAGACCGGCGAGCAGATCCTGGCCGCCGACACCCTGCGCCACGTGGAAATGCACTGGCTGCGGGGCGGTGGCAAGAACCGGATTTGCAATGGCTGGTACGAAGGCCTGGAGGCCAACACCCCCGACGCCTCTACCGAGCTCAAGGCACAGTTCGACACCCTCTGTACCTACATGCAGGACGCCCAAAAGAACGATCTTTTTGCGTTCACCTACGTTCCTGGGACGGGAACGCGGGTGGTCATCAACGGCACCGACAAGGGCACGCTCGAGGGCAAGTCGTTTGCCGACGCGCTTTTCGCCTCCTGGATCGGCCCGCATCCGGGCCCTGGCGAGAAGTTCAAGGCCAGCCTGCTTGGCAGCCAGTAGCCAGCCGCTCGGATCCCTGGTTCGAAGGCGCGATCCTACTGCGCTCGATCGGCCAGCGAGACGACGTGCGCCTCGCCGATGCCCGTGGCATGCACCACCGCATCTGCTTCCGCACTCCGGTGAAGCACGCCCAGTCCGATGGCACCTCGGGTTTCGGACATCGCGAAGCTGGTCACCGTACCGACCGTCCGTTCGCCGAGCAGCAGCGTGGCGCCGGTGGGATCGGCGGCAGGCCGGTCAAAGCGCAGGCCGCACAGCCGTCGCTGTACGCCTCCGCGGTAGTGAATGCGGGCGACGACCTCTTGGCCCAAGTAGCAGCCCTTGGTGTAGCTGACGGCCTCGGCCTCCAGACCCGTCTCTTGGGGGAAGTTGCCGCCGTCGATGTCCTGGCCAAAGCGTGGCCACCCCGCCTCGATGCGCAGCGTCTCGAGCGCTCGCCAACCCACCGGCATCAGCCCCTCGCCACGTCCCGCTGCGAGGAGTTGCGCGAGGACCTGGCGGTGCTCTCCGTCGATCCACAGCGACCAGGCAGCAACCCCCCAGCGACAGTCGCGGACCACTCGCACGGCGGTTGGGAGCAGAGCATGCGAGCGATGCGCCCAAGGCGCGTCCGGCGGCGCCATGGTGAGGAACTCCGTGAGCACGGAGGTCGCCCCGGGGCCGAGGATGGTGGCGATCAGTGGTGCGTCGTCCGCCACGATCTCGACCCGGTCGGCGATGCGGTAGTGCGACAGATGCTCGAGAATCGCGGTCGAGCGGCCCGGCGGAAGCTCGAGCAGCAGGCGATCTTCCGCGGCCAGCACCACCATATCGGCGAGCAGGTGGCCCTTGCGGTCGGTGATGAAGCCGAAGGCACCGGAGCCTGGCGCGAGCGCCTTGACATCCGCGGTGGTCAGACCCCCGAGGAAACGCTGGCGATCTGCGCCGGTGAGCACCAGGACCTCGGCCCAGGGTCGCACCAGCAGGCCGGCCCGCTGGCGGAGCGCTCGGCATTCGCCGTCCGGATCGCCAAAGTCCGCGCTCGAGTCGATGCCCGAAAACGGCGCCCAGCGCGCGCCGAGGCGATCCAAGAAGGGTTTGAGCATGGTGTCGCGGGTCATCGCTGCTGCGAGCATACACGCCCCCGGGCCGCTTGCTTCACACCGGCTGCTGCTGTGCCTCCAGCAGGCTTCGGACGTAGACTCTGCGAATGAATGCCAGCCCCCGATCGCTGCAGCCGTTTCAGCTCGAGGTTCCCGGTGGCCCACCGCTCGATGGGGTCTTGCATGCACCCCATCGCCCACCGCCGTGGCCCGCGGTGGTGGTCTGCCACGGCTTCAAGGGTTTTATGGACTGGGGCTTTTTCCCCGTGCTGTGCACGCTGCTCGCAGATCGCGGCATGGCAGCCGTGCGCTTCAACTACGCGGGAAGCGGCCAGCGCCCGGGTGAAGATCGGGTGAGCGACCTCGACGCCTTTCGTAGCAATACCCACAGCCGGGAGCTGGAGGAGACCGTGGCGGTGGTCCGCGCGCTCGGTCCAACGCTCGGCAAGGGATGAATCGACCGAGACCGGATCGGCCTGGTGGGCCACAGCCGCGGTGGCGGCGCAGCGCTCTTGGCGGCGGCGGACCCGCGGCTTGCCGGGCGCATCGGTGCGCTGATCACCTGGGCGGCGGTGGCGAGTTTCGAGCGCTACGACCGAGCGACTCGGCAGGCCTGGCGTTCGCGCGGCGAGCTGGAGATCGTCAACGGGCGCACCGGCCAGCACCTGCCGCTCGGGCTTGGTCTGCTCGACGATATCGAGGCCCATGCTCGGGGCGGCCACCTGGATCTCGAGGCGGCTGCCGCTCGGCGCCGCATGCCCTGGTTGATCCTGCATGGCACCGAGGACGAGGCCGTGGACTTCACCGACGCCCGCCGTCTCGCGGCCGCGGCCGTGCCGCCGGTCGAACTTCATGCCATCGAGGGCGCTGGCCATACTTTCGGTGCTCGCCACCCCTTCGCGGGTCCGACGCCGCATCTCATCGAGGCGATGAACGTCACCCAGACCTGGCTCAAACGCCATTTACGGGGAGCGAGCCCTTGGGGCTGATGCTCGGCCGAACAGGCCCGCTCGCAGCGCGGCGTGACGTTTGCCGCGCCCCGCGATGCACCATCCGTCTATTCGCAACAGGCACCTAGCGCCAGGTCGGGGGCCTCTTGGTAGCCAGGAAGGTGGCGATGCCGTGCCGGCAGTCGTCGCTCGCTCTCGCCTCGCTGTTGATCTTCGCCGCGCGTTCGAAGGCGCTGTCCAGCGGCCGACCGACCATGTCGAGCAGCAGGTGCTTGGTGCGAGCGATCGACTCGGAGCTCGAACGGGTCAAGATCGAGGCTGCGAGCGCCTCGCCGGCTTGGGCCAGGTCGGCAGCGGACGCGATGCGGTTGATCAGGCCGATCTCGAGGGCCTGTTGGGCGCTGATCATCTGCGGATCGAGGAGCATCTCGCGCAGGTCACGACCGCTGAGGCGCAGCGGCAAGTAGGTGGCGACTAAGGCGGCGACGAAACCGATGCGCGCTTCGCTGTACATGAAGCGAGCATCGCTGGCCGCGACCACATAGTCATGGGCGGTCGCCAGGCCGCAGCCGCCAGCGACGCAAGAGCCCTGCACCAAGGCGATGGTCAGCGCGTCTTGGTAGAGAATCGAGGCGAACAAGCGTTGGAGACGCCTGGAGTCGGCGTGATTCTCCGCGGCATCGGCATGTTGCAGTGTCTCGAGGTAGGCGAGGTCGGCGCCGGCGGAGAAGTGCTTGCCGGCGCCACGGAGCAAGACGGCCCGGATGCCCTCGCGGCGGAGCGGCTGGCCGTAAAGATCGGTGAGTTCGCGGACCATGGCCGGCGACAACGCATTGGCCTTGCGCGGATTGTCGAGGGTCACCCACAAGAGATCCTCACGGCGCTCGACCGCCAGCGTTCGGTACGTGTCCAAACCGCCGCTCACCGCGAGCCGCTCGTTTCGCCGTTCGCGAGCGCCACATCGGCCAGCACCTCGTCAGGCACCTCGATCTCCATTTGCAACAGACCTTGGCCGTGGGTCTTGCCCTGCGCATCGGTCTTGAGGCTTTCGGTGCCGCCGCCGCCCAAGGCGTCGTGGAGCAGGAAGTTGAGCGCGTGAAGGTTGGGGACTTCGAAGCGCTCGACACGGCCCCGGCAGATCTGGCGGAAGTGTTGCTTGACACGCTCGGCGGTCACCGCCTGGAGCAGAATGGGATAAAAGCGTGGATGATTGGCGATCAGACCCACATTCGATCCGTCACCCTTGTCGCCGGAACGGGCGTGTGCAATGCGCTCCAATCGGGTCTTCATCGTCCTCTCCTCAGGGGGTCGGGGTCGGCGGCACTCATGACGATTCCACCGTGATGCGGAGGTGGTTCTCGACCTCTTCGCGGGCGAGCAACGCCGGCCAGTAGGCGGCCACGCGCTGGGGTTTGGGTCGGCCCGAGGCAAAGCCAGTGACGCCGGGCGGCCCCGAGGTCACCAGCGGCGCCAGCTCTTTGCCGAAGCGTTCGACCTTGGCGAAGTCGGGGTCATGAACGCCGATGTGCAGGACCACCTCGGTCGGCTCGTCGGCTGTGGTGAAAATGCCCGGCAGGCAGGCGCCGGTACCCACCACCTCCACCTCGCGTTCCGCTTCACCGAAGTGTACCCCGGCGCGCGCCAGGCGTTTCCAGATGATGTCGGCGCAAAGGCGCGCCTTGTCCACCGCCCGCGGTCCCACCACCGTGAGTTGCCCGGAGGTCTTGTAGCCGTGTAGGTAGGACGCAGAAACCTTCAGCGAGTCGGTCCGGGGCCGGCCGCGGATGCCCGTGACCTGCACGCGGTCGGGCCCCTGCTGCTCGAGCTGGATCGAGGTGAAGTCGGCGATCACATCGGGGGTGATATAGGTGGTGGGATCACCCATTTCATAGAGCAATTGCTCGGACACCGTATCGACCGTCACCATGCCACCCGTGCCGGGCTGCTTGGTGACCACGAAGCTGCCGTCGGCAGCCGCCTCGATGATCGGGTAGCCGATATCCCACAAGTCGGGAACCTGCCACCAGCGGGTGAAGTTGCCGCCGGTGCTTTGGGCGCCGCATTCAATGATGTGGCCGGCGATGGTGCCGGCGGCCAGCCGGTGCCAATCGTCCTCGGCCCAACCGAAGGCATGAATCGCCGGTGCCAGCGCCAGCGCGGTGTCGGTGACCCGCCCGCAGAGCACGATCAGTGCATCCTGCTCGAGGGCCTGGACCACCGGCCGCGCGCCCAGGTAGGCGTTGGCGCTCGACATCATGCCCAGGTGTTCGGCGATTGGTTCGCCCGTGTCCATGTTCTCGAGCCGATGGCCAGCAGCGACCAGGTCACCCAGCCGTGCGAGCAGGTCATCGCCCTCGACGATTCCGACGCGGATACTCGAGAGCCCGAGCTCGCGTGCCACCTCCAGGATGCGTGCGCGGCAGGCGTGCGGATTCAGACCCCCGGCATTGGTCAGCACACGGACACCGCGCTGCGCGAGCTCGGGCAGCACGCGGCGAACAAAGTCGATGAAGTCGCGCGCGTAGCCGGCCGAAGGGTCTTTCAACTTTTGACGCATCATGATCGAGAGCGTCACCTCGGCGAGGTAGTCCATGCCCAGGTAGTCGATATCACCCTTTCGGAGGAGCTGGACGGGTGCGTCGATGTTATCACCCCAAAAGCCTTGGCCGTTGCCGATTCGAATGGTCTTCATGGTCGCTTTGCCTTTCGTCGAGAAAGATGCGGTCGGCGCAGTACAGCGAGGTAAGCGCGTCCTCAGGTTTGGAAGACGCCGAGCTTGAAGTCCGCAAGGTGTGGGTTTTGAGCGCAGCAGGCGAGCGAGCGGGCGAGCACAGTGCGGGTGTCACCGGGGTCGATGATGGCGTCGACCCACAAGCGCGCGGCTGCGTAGCGCGGGTCAAGGGCGTCTGCGTAGCGTTGCCGGATGTCGGCGAGCAGAGCTTCCTTTTCGGCCTCGGGGATCTTGTCGCCACGGTTCTTGAGCTGGATGCCGAGCAGCGTCTTTGCTGCCTGCTCGCCACCCATCACCGAGATCGCAGCCGAAGGCCAGGCGTACAGAAAGCGGGCACCGTAGGCCTTGCCACACATTGCGTAGTTCCCGGCGCCGTAGGAGTTGCCAACCATGACGGTGATCTTGGGCACTACCGAGTTCGCGACCGCGTTGACCAGCTTGGCACCGTCTTTGATGATGCCCCCGCGCTCGGCACGGCTGCCGATCATGAAACCGGTTACATCCTGGAGGAAGATGAGCGGGACCTTTTTCTGGTTGCACAACTGCACGAAGCGGGCCGCCTTGTCGGCCGAGTCCGAATAGATCACGCCTCCGATTTGCAGCTCGCGATCGCTCGCGCCAGTACCGGTCTTGCGCTTGACCACCAGTCGTTGGTTGGCGACCACGCCCACGGCCCAGCCATCGATCCAGCCGGTGCCGCAGACGATGGTTTGGCCATACGTCGCTTTATACTCGTCGAAAGCACTGTCGTCGAGCAGCCGGGCGAGGATTTCGCGCACATCATAGGGCCGTGAGCGATCGATCGGCATGACACCGCAGAGCGTCGCGCTGTCGTGGCGTGGTGGCGAGGGGTCGCGGCGCGCGAACGGCGTCGTGTCGCCAGGCGTCAGTTGCTCGATTTGTCTGCGGATCTTGGCCAGACAGGCGCGGTCGTCGGGGTGGCGATGGTCGACGATTCCCGAGATATCGCATTGCACTTCGGCGCCGCCCAGCGCCTGGTTGTCGATGGTTTCGCCGATCGCCGCTTTCACCAGATGGGCACCCGCCAGGAAGATGGAGCCGGTGCCTTCGACAATGTGCGACTCATCGCTCATGATCGGCAGGTAGGCACCGCCGGCAACGCACGATCCCATGATCGCAGCGATCTGAAAGACGCCGGCGGCGGACAGGCGGGCATTGTTATAAAAGGCCCGCCCAAAGTGCTCTTTGTCGGGAAAGATCTCGTCCTGCAAGGGCAAGAACACCCCGGCGGAGTCGACCAGATAGACGATCGGAAGACGGTTCTCGAGGGCGATCTCTTGCGCCCGCAGCACTTTTTTGCAAGTGATCGGGAACCAGGCACCGGCCTTGACCGTGGCGTCGTTGGCCACCACCACCACGTCGCGCTGGTGGATGCTGCCGATGCCCACGATGACGCCGCCGGCCGGCGCGCCGCCGACGTCTTGGTACATGCCCCAGCCGGCCCATAGCCCGAACTCGAGGAAGTCGCTGCCGGCATCGACCAGCGCTTTGATGCGCTCGCGTGCGAGCAGCTTTCCCTTGGCCACCTGTCGGGCCTGGGCCCGTGCGCCTCCGCCCTCGCGGAGGGTCTCGGCCTGTGACCGCAGGCGACGGACCGCTTCGTTCCAGGCGGCGCATCGGTTTTCATAGGCCGAATCGAGGCTGAGTTGGCTTTCGAGCACGGTCAAGGCGAGTCCTCCAGTGGCTGAGATGTCCAGGCCGAGATGTCCAGACTGGCACGCCCACCCGAGCCGATGGTATCCCGAGAGATTGCCGGGCTACCGTAGGCCATCGCTGCGCTATGCTCGGGCCCCCAAACGCCACACGCCCAACGCCGCACCGAGAAGCCGACAACCTGTGGTTGCGGCGCCCGTGTGGCTGCACCGACACGCATCCGTACGCTCATGCCCAGCTCTCAGATCGCCAGCCGACGCTTCCGAAGCCTGCGGGGACGCTGGCCATGGCTCGTCGTGCTGCTTCCCGCCCTGCTGTACCTTGCCTTCCTGCCGCGTTTTGGTGCGCTCCAAAACAACGACTACTTCGGATCGATCCTCACCTACCTGGGCACCGAAGGCGGTTTCGCAGCCCATGCCGAGCGCTATGTTCAGGCGCGCTCGAACGAGCATCGCATCGCCTTGCCGATGCTCGTCTATGACCTCAACTACCGCCTCTCGCGTGGCAGCAACCGGCCGTTGTCAGCCCTGGCCGTGGCGCTCATGGGAATCGTTTTCGTGCTCTTGTACCGCTTGCTGCCCCTTGCAGCCCGTCAGCCTCCGGTGCACCAAGCCGCCTTCGGGCTGCTTGTCGCTGCGTTCGTCTTCACGCCGGTGGCAGCGCACAATGTGGCCATGGGCTTCTCGGGGATCATGTGGTTCATGTCGAATGTGATGTTTATATCGGCCTTGGTCGTTTTGGTGCGCCGAGGGCCGGAGGGTGGGCTCGCTGCGCTTTGGCCGATCGCGTTTTTCGGCGCGCTGGGCCTTTTCTCCTACTCGACCAGCCTGTCGATGTGGCCGGCGCTGGTGGTGGCCGCGCTTTGTCTGCGGCTCGGCTGGCGCAAGATCACCCTGCTCACCGCCTTCGCCATCCTCGCCTACGGCTACTATTTCGCCACCTACGCCACGATGCGCGGTCAGCCCGGGCCGAATACCGATGATCCCGGCGCTGCCTTGGCGTTCTTCGGCATCTACCTGGGCGGAATCTTTACGCGGGACACGGCGTTGGCCACCTGGATCGGCTGGGGTGGTGCACTGCTGGCGCTGGCGCTTGTGGTCTTCGTGCTGGTCCGGCGGCGGGCGCTCCTGCCGCGGCTGGCACCGTGGCTGGCGATCCAAGCCTTTGGCGTGAGCAACGCCGCGGGAACCGCCATCGGCCGATCGAACTTCGGCGACCAGATGGCGGTCTCCTCGCGCTATGCCACGCTGCCGGGCTTTTTCTGGGCCGGGCTACTGCTGAGTGCCGCCGTGCTGTCGCTCGAGCGGGCGCTCGCTGCCCGCCGCCGGCGTGTCGCGCTATGCGCGGTGTTCGCGGTTTTCCTGGCCCTCGCCGTGCCGATGTACGTCCGCGGCGTCGCGCTGCTCGAGGCCTTTGCCAACCGTGCTCTCTTTCAACGCTTGGCCGAGCTGGCGCTGGTACGAGGGTACTATGATTCGTATGCCATGCATGCGGTGACGCCTGTGGTCGAAGAGTTTTGGCGGGCGCGTGGGCCGCTGATTCGACTCGGCCACCATCCTTTCGACCGACCCCATCCACCGCCGGCTGACAGCGCGATCGCGCCGCGCGCTGCCAAGCCTCATCCCGCGTTGCGCGGTGCCATGACCGGCGCCTCGCGCACCGAGGACGGCACGCTTCGTCCGGTCGGCTGGTCGCTCGCCGAGCGTGCGCATGGGGACGGGCCCGGGATCGAGGCGATGGCGGTGGTTGATGCCGCGGGGCGACCGGTGGGCGAGCTGATCCTCGGCTTGCCAACGCCGGCAGAGGCCCGGCGCGCTGGCGTCCAAGATCCGCACACCGGCTGGGCCGGCTATGCGCGCGGCGTCGCGCCCGAGGGCTTGCGCATTTACGCCCGTTTGTCCGGCGACCCGCGTTGGTATCCACTGCCCGGCGAATGAATCGGCCGGCGTAGGTCGGCCGCTTGAGAGCATTGAACCCTTGCGCCATCACCGGCCAGCCGCAGCCCACCGGCAGGTATGTCTCGCGCCGAGCACGGCCGGCGCCCAACCCCCGAGGAGCGTTCCATGCCCAGATGCCTTTGCCTACCCAGATGCTCATCGCGTGTCATCGCGACCCTCTTCGTCCTCGCCTTGTTGCTGGGCGCCACCGGCGGAGCGGCGCAGAAGCAGGCGCTCGTCGGTGGCCGATTGATCGACGGTTTCGGCGGCCGACCGATCGCCAACAGCGTGATCTTGGTCGACGGCGACACCATCGTGGCGGTGGGCAGTGTCGGCGCGCTGCTGGTGCCGGATGGCTACCGCCTCATCAGCACAGAGGGCATGGATGTGCTGCCTGGCTTGTGGGAGAACCACGCCCACTTGATGATCAACGGGCATGCTGACTATCCCCACTGGCAGCGGACCTACACCGATCGCTTCGCCGCGGAGATCATGCCCGCTTCGGCCGTGCAATTGCTGCTCGCTGGCATCACCACCGCGCGGGATCTCGGCGCGCCGCTCGCTGCTTCGATCGCGGTCAAGACGCGGATTGCCGAGGGCGCGATCCCCGGCCCGCGACTGTTTGTTTCAGGACCGTTTTTGCAGCACGAGGTGGATGATTGGCAGCAGGCCTACCGCTGGGGGGTGCGCGGTGCCGACGATGCACGCGCCAAGGTCCGGCGCCTGGCGGAAGCCGGGGTCGATCTGATCAAGCTCATCGATCAAGACAAGCTGACGCTCGAGGAGGCGCAGGCGATCGTCGACGAGGCCCATCGTCGCGGCCTGAAGGTGGTGGCCCACGCCCACCGGCCGGACGAGATTCGCCGCGGGCTCGCGATCGGCGTCGACGAGTTCGAGCACACCGGCCTGACCACGGCGCCGGAATATCCCGAAGACATCATCCGCGCCCTGCGCGAGCGCACGGCCACCGGCCGCATCGCGGGCGGACCGCTGTTTTGGACACCGACGGTCGAGGGCCTGTGGAACTATGAGCGCACGGTCGATAACCCCGAAAAGCTCGACAGCGATTGCTGGCACCGCGGCCTCTCGGACGACATCATCGCCGATATTCGCCGATCGATCCGTCACCCCGGTCAACTGGCCTACGCCCAGTTGACTCCATTGCGCAAGCCCACGCTCAAGCGCAAGATCGTGCAGCTTCGTGCTTCGGGCGTGGTGTTTCTCATCGGCACCGACAGCGGCATCCCGTTGAAGTTTCACTGCCAATCGACGTGGAATGAGCTGGCGGTCTGGGTGCACGAAATGGATATCCCACCGATGCAGGCGATCCGTGCTGCCACCTACTGGCCGGCGGTGATGATGGGCGTCGCCGAGCGTTGGGGCACGGTCTCCGAAGGCAAGCTTGCGGACATCATCGCGGTCGAAGGCGACGTCTTGCGCACCATCGACTTGCTGCAGCGCGTTGATCTGGTGATGAAAGGCGGGGTGCTCTTCAAGCAGCGCGGCCAGCCTCTCGAGTCGGCCTTGCGGCCCGCTATGCGCTGAGCGCGCCACGCGCCGCTATGCGTCGACGCTCTCTTGCTGGCGTTGGTTGTGAATCAGCCGCAGGTTGCGGATGTAGACGATGGAGCCGGTGAGCTGCCCGACGATGAACACCGGGTCGCGGCGGTAGATGGCGTAGACCATGACGATCGCCGAGCCTGCCAGGCTGAGGTACCAGAAGGTCACGGGCACCACACTGCGCCGCTGCCGTTCACTATGCAGCCACTGCAGGACAAAGCGCATGAAAAAACATGCCTGGCCGGCGAAACCGACAGCCAGCCAAAGGGAATCGCTCATGGTTTGGTCGGATCACTCATCGAACTTCAGCTCCTCGACCCCGTGCGATGGGAGGGTACGTCGAATCAACCACCAGACGCCGAAGAGATCGCTCAGGCCGACCCACAGGCGGTTGTGAAATCCATACTTCGAGCGCCCCGCTCTGCGCGGGCGGTCGTCGACGCCCAAGCAGCGCGACCGGCCGCCGTGCATGAGGAAGAGGGCGGGCAAGAAACGGTGCATGTGCGCGAAGTGCGGCAGGGCCAGAAAGTCGTCGCGTCGAAATGCCTTGAGGCCGCAGCCGGTGTCGTGCGTGTGATCACCGAGAACGCCAGAACGGACACGGTTGGCGACGCGTGAAGAGATGCGTTTGATCCAGGAAGCACGCCGCCGCCGACGGCTGCCCGCGAGAATCAGCGCTACCCCGGGTTCGGCAGCCTCGCGCAGTGCGCGGTAAAGCGCCAGCGCGTCGGCGGGGTCGTTTTGGCCATCACCGTCCATGGTGGCGATCCATGGTGCGCGCGCGGCCTCAATGCCGGTCAGCAACGCAGCGCTCTTGCCACGCCGCCGGGGATGCTGGAGCAAACGGATGAAGGCGCGACCGGCCGCGGCCTCGAGCACGCGCTCGGCCGAGTGGTCGCGTGAGCCATCGTCGACAAAGATGATCTCGAAGTCGACCGCGCCTTGCAACGTGGCAACCACTTCCTCGAGCACGGGTGCGACATTCTCGGCTTCATCGGATACCGGCACGACGAGTGCCAGCTCTGGCGCGGAAGCGGGCTGTTCAGCGGTCGGCATGGTCGGCGCACGGTGCGGCGCTGCGGCTCGGCAGGCCCCGGCGGGCGGATCCTACACGAAAGGCGTGGCCCCCCAAGCCACGACCCGAGTTGACAGGCCTCCAAGGCGATGCCAGCATGCGCCTTTATCGGCGCTTCATCCGTCTCGCGCGCTTGCTTGGGGCGCTGTGGTGCTGGAATCGGAGGACTTGGATCATGGATCGCGCCATCCGTATCGCGCTGTTGGCCCTGCCGTTCATGCTCGTCGCGCTGCCCGCTCACGCCTACCTCGATCCTGGCTCGGGTAGCATGATCTTGCAGATCATCGCTGGCGGTATCGCTGGATTGGCGGTTGCGCTCAAGATGTTTTGGCACCGCATCCGGGGGTTCTTCGGTGGCGGCAACGAGCCGCAGAACACACCGCCCACCTGATTGCGTCCGGTAGCGCGCGACCGCCTTGCGGCCCAGCGCCGCCATCACGCCTTCCCCGGCCGATTCTTTCCCCATCGCATGTTCCCGGATCCAGCTTGCCCCCATCCAGCTTGAAGCCTGCCAGCCCGCATCTGCCCAATCTCGACCCCGGTTCGTTCCGCGATCGTCAAGGACGGGTTTTTTACCACCAGGGGCGTGTCCTGCGCGCGCTTTCGCCCGTGGCGCTCGCCGCCTGGCAGCAGTTTCGCGATAGCGCGCTTTTCCAACGTACCCAGCGCGAGGCGACCGTGGTCGCGACGCGCGAGGTCGATCTCGAGGCGGGTTCGGGCCTCGACCGCGCGGCGCTCGCGACGTTGGGCGAAAACTGGTCGGCGGTGCTCGAGCACGAGCGTGTGCCCTTCCTATCGTATCCCTACGAGTGGCCGTTTTCCATGCTGCAAGAAGCAGCTCTCTTGACCCTCGGCTTGTTGCGCGATGCCCTGGCCGAGGGCCTGGTGCTCAAGGACGGGTCCGCCTACAACGTGCAGTGGCGCGGTGTGCGGCCGGTGTTTATCGACGTCGCCTCCTTCGAGCCCTGGCAGCCGGGTCGTCCGTGGGACGGCTATCGGCAGTTCTGCCAGCTTTTTCTCTATCCGTTGCTGCTCACCGCCTACCGTGAGGTGGACTTTCAGCCGCTGCTGCGCGGCAGCCTCGAGGGGGTCGAGCCCGAGGTCATGCGCCGTCTGCTGCGCCCGCGAGACCGTTTGCGCCGTGGCGTGCTGATCGACGTCGACCTGCAGGCGCGGATCGGCGTGTCCGCCGCGGCCAGCCAGCGCCCGCTGCGCACGGACGTTGCGCGGGCAGGTTTCAAGAAGCAATTGATCGAAAACAACGTCCGGCGCCTGCTCAAGGTGATCGCCGGTCTGCGCTGGAAACGGAGGTCTTCGACCTGGTCCGGATATGCTGCGGACAACCGCTACAGCGAGACCGACCGCGAGGCCAAGGCGGATTTCATCGCGACGGTGGCGGCCGAGCGCCAGCGTTCGTTGGTCTTTGATCTGGGTGCCAACACCGGCAGCTACAGCCGCATCGTCGCGGAGCACGCCACGTGGGTGGTGGCGGTGGATGTCGACCACCTGGCGGTCGAGCACCTGTACCGAGCATTGCGCGCCGGCGGGCCGCAAAACATCCTGCCGCTGATCGGCAACCTGGCCGATCCCGCCCCCGCGCTCGGCTGGCGTCATCGCGAGCGCAAGGTGCTGGCTGCGCGCGGCCGCCCGGACTTGGTGCTGGCCCTGGCGCTGATCCATCACCTGGTGATCGCGGCCAACATCCCCCTGCCCGAGGTCATCGATCACTTTGCGGATCTGGGCGGCGAACTGGTGGTCGAGTGGGTGTCCAAGGATGACGCCATGGTCCAGCGTCTGCTGCTCAACAAGGACTACATCTACGCCGACTACACCCCCGAGGTGCTGGAGGCGGCGCTCGCACGGCGCTACCGGGTGGTGCGCCGTCTGACACTGGCGAACACAACCCGCACGCTGCTTTACGCGCGTCCGCGAGACGCCTGAGGCCATGCTCCGCGCGATCGGACGCAGCGTGGTCCTGGCGCTGATGCTGATCAGTGCCACCCTGGCGGTGGTGCACGCGGGGCGCCATGCGTACCATGCTTGCCAACCGAACGCGCAGGTGGCCGAATGGGCCCTCGCTTGGCGCATCGGGGGCCCTGCGTGGCGCGATCTCGCCACCTTTACGGCGGCGATCAAACAGGTGGTGCCTGCCGGCAGCGTGGTGGCCTTCCGGGCGGTGCCAGCAGAGCACGTCGTGGCCTGGCGAGCGGCCTATCTGCTGCCACGTTACGAGATCATCCCCGCCGGCGTGGCCAGGTTGCCGGCAGCAGCGCGCTACGCGGCCGTGTTGCGCGGCGCGTGGCCAGACCCCGGGCTCGAATTGCTGCTGGCCCACCCATTGGGAAACATCTACCGGCTTCGGGTGCCGTCGCAGGCGAAGCCACCATGACCCGGCTGCCCGATCTGCTCGATCTGCTCACCGTACCGCTGCTCTTGGCGCTGGTGAGCTTTGCGGGAGCGGCGCTGCTCGGGGGGTGTGAAGCCGGGCGCACCATCGCCTACCGGCTCGCCTTGCGCGCGGTCGCGGGCACGTTGGCGCTCTTCGTCTGGTTGCAGGTGCTCGATCTCATGGGTGTGCGCTGGCGCCTGGCGAGCGTGCTGGCGCCGCTCCCGGCGCTGGCAATGATCAGTCTCGTGCGCATCCATCGCTCGAGGCGCACACCGCAGGCCTGGCGCTGGCGCTGGCCGGATTGGGGCGAGGTGTTGGTGTTGGGAGCCCTCGGCGGGCTGGCGGTGTTGCTGCTGCGGCCGTGCTTGACCATGCCGGACGTGGTGTTTCATTGGGGGCTCAAGGCGCAACGAGACGTTCTCGCGGGCGGTATCGACCACGAGTTCCTGAAGCGTCCGTGGAACTTCAACAAGCACGCCGACTATCCCCACCTGGTGCCCGACCTCTACGCAGTCGGCGCTTTGCTGCGCGGGCGATTCACCGAGGCGACCTTCCTGCCCTGGACCTTGGCCAATCTGGGGTTGATGGCAATCGCGGTGCGCGAGGTCTTCACCCACCCGCGTCGTTTTCCGGCACAAGCGGCGCTGGTGATCACGCTTTACGCCACCGTCGCCTTCACCATCAGCCACATGCTCGGTGGCAGCCCCGATCTGCTGCTGGCAGCGGTGGTGGTGGCAGCGATCGCGCCGCTGCTCGATGAGCCGCGCGAGGCCGGCGACGGATGCGGCATCGAGCGGCGCCAGGCCCTGTGCGCGCGCGACTGGCAAATCGCCCTGCTGGCGGCGCTGGCGGCCGGCGTCAAGTATGAAGGCATGACGCTCGCTGCGTGGCTGGTGCTCGCCCGGCTGTGGCAGCGATGGCGGCTCGGTGCGCGCGTTGGCCCGCGCATCGTGGCGCGCCTGGCGGCCGCGCCGGCGCTGGTGGCGGGCCTTTGGTGGCTCGATGTCATGCGCTTCGGACTCGCGCAGGGCAACCGTGCAGGAAGCTTCGACGCTGGTCATGCCGGGGCCATTGCCCGGGGTGTGATGCATGCGCTCGGCCATCCCGACTGGCATGGCTTCGGCTGGTTCGTGCTGCTGGTCCCGGCGCTGTTGCTCGTGCCGCGTGTTCGGCTGCTCGCGGCGGTGCTCGCTGCACAGCTCGCGGTCTATCTGTGGGTGTACTTCACCACGCCGCTCGATGTCGCCGTGCTGGTGGCCACCAGCGCCGAGCGCCTGCTGCTGCACGCCGTGCCCGCGACGCTGGTGCTCGGCGGGCTGGTGCTCGGCGAACGGAAGATCTCGTCGCAACGGGCTTCTGGCGGGCAGGCCGCACGCGGGGCGGTAGCATAGGAGGATGCGGATTCGCGTCATCGCCTTCGCCAGCGCCGCCGACGTGCTCGGTACCGGTGCCCTCGAGCTGACCCTCGATGCCGGCGCCACTGTGGCGGTGCTCGGCAGGCTCTTGGGTGAGCGGGTTCCCGCCCTCGCGCCGATCTGGCCGCGGCTGGCGATCGCGGTCGACGGTGCGATCGTGCACCAGGACGCAGCGCTTGGTGACGGCTGTGAGGTTGCGCTCTTGCCGCCGGTCTCGGGGGGCGCGCATCAGCGCGCAGCCACCGAGCCCTGCGCGCAACCACCGGCAGCGGGCTCTTTGCGGGTCAGCTTGGTCGATCGAGCGATCGATGTCGCGGCGATCGAACGGTCGGTGAGGCATGCGGCCTGCGGCGCGGTGGTGCTGTTTCTCGGAACCGTGCGCGATCATCACCGCGGGCGCGCGGTGCGCACTCTCGCCTACAGCGCCTACCGACCCATGGCCCACGTGCGACTCGCGCGCATCGTGGCGGATCTCGAGCGCCAGGCACCGGGCCTGCACGCGACGATCGTGCATCGGCTCGGTGCGGTACCGATCGGCGAGCCGAGCGTCGTCATCGCCGTGGCCTCGCCCCACCGCGAGGCCGCCTACCAGGCCAGCCGCACGGCCCTTGAACGCCTCAAGCGCGAGGTACCCATCTGGAAGCGTGAGACCTATGCGGATGGCTCAGCCACCTGGCGGGAAGAAGAGGCCCTGGTTCCCGCGGAATGAGCATCCGTGCTACGCCCGGCGCCACGCCTCGCTCAAGGTGGCGTCGTAAGCAGCCAGGCGCGATAGCCACCATCGAGGGCATCCCAACGCGTTGCGAGCCGTGCCCGCAGCGCCTCACCGCGGGCATCGTCGCCTTGCGCGACCGCGTCTAGGAAGCCTTGGAAGGCACGCGCCCAGCGCGCGTCGTCGCCATCGAGCAAGTAGCGGATGAAGGTGCCGGCCATGGCATAGCGTTGCTCGGCGTTCGGCGCGTCTCGGCTGAAGTTGCCGGCATCGAGGGCCAGCAGCGAGGCGAGCGAAGGCAAGGCGCCGGTGCGCAATGCACGGCGCAGACGCATGCGGGCTGCCCGCCCGCCCGACAGCTCGATGCGGCTGCCGAATTGCCGACGAATGCCTCCCCAGTGTCGTGGCTCGAGATCGCCCCAGGGCAGGAGACGCGCAGTGGCCAGCGCTTCGGCTAGGCCTTCCCCCAGCCAGGGCGGCAAGGCGGGTCCGAGCGCGCGCCGGTTGATCAGGTGCACGAGCTCGTGGATGAAGGTCGCGGAAACGTTCTCGATGTCTCGACGGCCGCGAAACAAGGCCGCGATACCCCATCCGGCGTGACCCGCGGCGTTTCGCCCGGAGAGCTCCGGGGACAGGCCTTGGAACTGCCGGTAGTCGGCTTCGTGCTCGAAAAGCACCACCGTTTCGCGCGGCGTGCCACGTGGCGCCCGACCAAAGCGCTCTTCGTACACCCGATCGAGCCGCTCGGCGAGACGACCCAGGCGGGTGATCAGCAGACGATTGGTGCTGTCGGTGAGCAGTGTGTAGGGACCGAGCGCCTGTTCGCGGGCGTTGGTTCCGAGTAGCGCACAGGCCGCAGCCAGGCGTGCCCGATCCGCGCGGCGCGGCGGCAGTGGCCTGGGCGGTTCGGGCGCGCGGCCGAGCGGCGGCCCGCTGTCCGGCGCCGGTTCCAGCCAGCCGATGGTGTCGTGCCAGCGAACCCGTGCCCAGCCGTTGCGGGTCTCGAGATGGGGGAGGTTGGCGTAGGCCGCGAAGCGGACGGTGATCGGGGCGCTGACCGCGGGGCGGTGGTAAAGCTTCATACCCGGCTTGACCCAGATCGAGGGCTGGGAGGTGATCCGGTCGCTTCCCGCGTCGGCCGGCGCATCCGCGTTCGCGGTCCGCGGGTCGGATGCGGGCTGCTGCGGGGGACGCGCGTAGCCATCCTGCATGCGGCCCACCCATGGGCCGACCAGCGGCCAGCTTCGCGCCCGTGCCAGTAGTGGGTGCCCCGGATGATGGCTGACCCAGGCGAGCGCAGCCACCAGGCCGACGGCGACCAGCGGCGTCGCCGCGGCGAGCATCTGTCGCAGCCGGCGCTTCATGGCACCATTGTCTCATCGCAGCGTCTCATCGCAGCGTCTCATCGCAG
>Ga0114931_10001441_pt1 | contig 30398 bp, 21 predicted proteins | sample 2SBtaG_FD_89579 | JGI IMG/M metagenome (GOLD analysis project Ga0114931, IMG submission 89579) | Deep subsurface microbial communities from Kolumbo volcano to uncover new lineages of life (NeLLi) - 2SBTROV14_V59a metaG | ecosystem: Environmental > Aquatic > Marine > Volcanic | place: Kolumbo... | reverse complement strand
TACGTCCTCGCGGCCTGCGGTTATGTATTTCAATACACGCCCTTGACCGCTCCGGGCGTGCGGCCGACCTCGCCTCGCATCTCACCATCCTCGCGACGACGTCTATCCACAACACCCTCCTAGCCGGCGTTGAGCCGCTGAGCCATCCGGCGCACGTACAAACGCTCGTCCCCCGAGAACCAGGGCGGACTGCCGGCGGCGGCGTTCTCTTTCATGTGGTCGGCGCTCGACGTCGCCGGGATGACCGTGTGCACCTGGCGGTTGCTGAGGATCCATTTGAGCACCGCCTGGGGCCAGGTGTAGACGCCGAGCGAAGCCAGAGGCGCCAGCTCTTCGGCGCTCGGTTGCCGGCGCAACAGCCGCCCCGTGCCCAGCGGCGACATGACAATGACGCCGATGCCCAGGCGTTCGGCTTCGGGCAAAAGCTCGCCCTCGACCGTGCGCTCCAGCGGGTGATACGGCAGCTGGATCGCATCGATCTCGCGGTGGCGCATCAGCTCCAACAGCTGCGGGATCGCCGACGGTAGGTAATGGGTCGCGCCGATCGCCTTGATCCGGCCCGCCTCCTTGAGGTGGCGCAGGTACGGCAGATGCTCGTCGGTGCACAACAGATTGTGAACCTGATAGAGATCAATCGACTCGTACCAGCCGAGGGCACGCTCGATCTGCTGCTCGCCCATGGCGCGGTCCCGAGCCCACACTTTGGTGGCCACCACGGCGCTGTCCCGCCGCTCCTGGAGCGTGACCGACAGCACCCGCTCGGCCTCGCCGTACATGGGCGAGCTGTCGAAGAAATTCGCCTCGTTGTCCAGCGCTGCGTCCACGACCGCTTCGCAGCGCGCCTCCCCCGCGTCGTCACTCACGTTGAAGACCCGGTAGGTCCCCAACCCCACCGTGCCGACGCTCAACCCCGTGTTTCCAAGTTGCCGGCGTTCCACTACCCCTCGAGCATAAGGCGAGCCGGTGCGTCTCACCAAAGAATCGTCGCGAGGAGCGCGGCTGCCGAGCAAGATTGCGAGCGCGCCCGGAGCCAGTAAGGGAGCCTATTGCGATAGGCGACCGCCCCGAGCGAGGACGTAGCCCGCAAGATTGCCGGCAGAGGCGCCCGCCGCAGATTCGGTGGTGAGTCGTGCCGGCTACGCCCAAATTCCAAAAAAAACGCCATCTCCGCGGAGGGAGATGGCGTTTGAGCGTTTCCTCTAAAAGGGGCAACGCCCTGCTAGCGCGGTCTTACGGGGTGGTTTTGCCCTCGCAGGGGTTCTTTTTGCCCTCACAGGGGTTCGCCGGCATTTTGCCATCGCACGGATTGGCTTTCTTGCCCTCGCACGGGTTCTCCATCTTTTTACCCTCGCACGGGTTCTCGGTTTTCTTACCCTCGCAAGGATTCATCTTCTTCGCGGGGGTGGTGTCAGCCTTCTTGTCACCGCCGCCGCAAGCGACGACGCTGCCCGAAAGCGCGACAACACCGATGCCCAGAACGATTGCACGCAGAGTCTTCATTTTGAAAATTGCCCCTTCTCAGTTGGTTTACTAGTTGCGATCTTCCGCGGCCTACACGGGTCCGCGACTGATAACTAACGGGTTGGTTGGGGGATGCTTACACGCCCGTTCGAAAAAATCGACGCCGCGGAGGCGCAAAATGCGACGCGCGGCGCGGTTTGTCGGCGAAATGTAACTCGATGATTACACTCGTAATTCCGGGAACTAATTGTCGAAACGAACGTATTCGAACTCGAACGGTTGGCCGTCGATCCCGCGCAGTGGCGGGGCGATCCAGTTGGCGATCTTGCCCGGTTCCAGAACCGGCTTCATGATGCTGACCAGGTAGTCCTCGTCGGCCTGGATGGGCAGCCACTCGGCCTTGCGCGCCTCCCACGTGGCGGCGTCGATCACGTTGCCATCCACGTCGGTCTGGATGTCGGCGAAGTTGCCGATGGCGCGGTGGAAGCGCCAGCTCGGCAGGCTCAGCTCGTAGTCGACGCCCACCTTTTTGATCGTCTTGTTCCACTTGCGCACGGCGCGCTCGCAGTCCTTGGTGAAGTCGGCGCGCAGCACGTCGTTGAGCGCGGTGCGCATGGCGACCTGTTTGGCCACGACCTGGCCGTTCTCCACCATCTCGACCTGCTGCTGTTTGTCGAGCAACGAGTGGTCCTCGTACCTGGCCTCTTTGTAGCGGCCCTTGAGGCCCGAGGCGAACGCGTCGGCGGCGTTCGACGACACTTCGCCGCCGAACAGGTCGAGGCACACCGAGTACCACATGTTGATGTACTTCTGGAGCGTGGGCAGATCGATGCCACCGGCGGCGCGGGGATCCTCGTTCGGATCTTCTTTCATCAACTCGGCGCTGCGCCGCACGATGCGATCGACGCCGGTCTCACCGACGAACAGGTGGTGCGCTTCTTCGGTCAGCATGAACTGGCAGGTACGCGCGAGCGGGTCGAAGCCGCTCTCGGACAACGCCGCCAACTGGTACTTGCCGTCGCGGTCGGTGAACATGGTGAACATGAAGAACGACAACCAGTGGTTGGTCGGCTCGTTGAACGCGCCGAGAATCCGCGGTCGGTCTGCGTCGCCCGAACGCCGGCTGAGCAGCTCCTCGGCTTCTTCGCGGCCATCGCGACCGAAGTAGCTGTGCAGCAAATAGACCATGGCCCACAGGTGGCGCGCCTCTTCGACGTTCACCTGGAACAGGTTGCGCAGGTCGTACAGCGACGGCGCGGTCTTGCCCAGGTGGCGCTGCTGCTCCACCGACGCGGGCTCGGTGTCACCCTGGGTGACGATCAGCCGGCGCAACATGTTGCGGAACTCACCCGGCACTTCCTGCCACACCGGCTGGCCGATGTGATCGCCGAAGTGGTGCAGCCGCCCCTCGTTTGGTGGCGTGAGGAAAATGCCCCAACGGTAGTCGGGCATCTTGACGTAACCGAAGTTGGCCCAGCCGCCGGGCTCGACCGAGATGGCCGTGCGCAGGTAGACGTCGTCCATCTGGAAGCCTTCCGGCCCCATCTCCATCCACCACTCGAGGAAGTGGGGCTGCCACTTCTCCAAGGCGCGCTGCAGGCGTCGATCCGTCGACAGCTCGACGTTGTTGGGAATCTTTTCGTCGGAGATATGCATGCGGGTTACGTCCTCTTCCAATTGAAGGTGGGTCGCTCGGGTTGACCGTACAGAGTGAGTGCGCCGGTTTCGCCGGTGGCGTTGGAGCGCGTGAAGATCCAGTTTTGCCAGGCGGACAGGCGACCGAAGATTTTGGTCTCCAGAGTCTCGGGGCCGGGGTAGCGCAACGACGCCTCCATGCCGGTGAGGGCATCGGGAGACAGCGACGCGCGCTCTTCCACGGCGATGCGCAGCTCGTCTTCGAAGTCGATGTCGTCGGCTGCGACGGTGACCAGGCCGATCTCGTCGGCATCCGTGGTGGCAATCATGCCCTCGGCGCCGCGTGACAGCACCTTGTCCACGTGCGCGGGCTCGGCGTAGAACCGAACCTGCAACCGCGACAAGCCGTTGCCCATGGGGAAGCCGCCGGCGTTGGCGACCGAGGTGTACACGCCGATGGCCTCGTCGTCGTCCTCGAGCATGTAGAAGCGGTCGGCGGCCAGGGCCAGCTCGAGCAGCACGCCGGCGAAACACGCGCCCGGCTCGTCCGCCACGGCAAAGAACGACCGCGCCGTGTTGTCCATGCGGCGCAGCACACGCGCCTGGAACAAAGCCACCTCGCGAATGAAGCCATTGCTGCCGCGATTGTCGGCGACCAGCTTGTCGGCGGCGATCACGTGCTCGGGATTGCCGCTGGTGCGCACCAGCACCGTGCCGATGTCGGGGCAGTTCACGCGCAAGCGCAGAAGTGCGTCGTCCAGCTCGCGGAACGCGCGCAACGACCACAAGTCGGCGCCCTCGGCGACGGCCGCAGCGACATCGGCCGGCGGCGCCTTGTCCGGGGCGTTGACCTGCAACGTGGCGGTGCGGTTTTCGCGCGACAGCTGCAACGACACGTGACGGTAGGTGATGGTGTCGTCTTCGATCTTGGGCGCCAGCGGAGCGAGCGTAACCGCAGGACCGTGGGGAACGTCGGCGACGTCGGACGCGAGCTGTTTTGCCCGCGCTTGGACGCCGTCGTCGAATTTGCTCTTGGCCAGGACCTGGTCCACCAGGTTCCACTTGACCGCGCGCTTGCCCTTGATGCCCTCGGCCAGGGTGCAAAACACGTCGGCGCGATCGCGGCGAACCTTGCGCTTGTCGACCAGGCGCGTGAGACCGCCGGTGCCCGGCAGCACGGCCAGAAGCGGCGTCTCGGGAAACGACACCGTGGACGAGCCGTCGTCGACCAGGATGATCTCGTCACACGCCAGCGCGAGCTCGTAGCCGCCGCCGGCCGTGGCGCCTTTGCACGCGGCGACAAAACGCAGGCCGCTGTTGTTCGACGCGTCTTCCAGGTACAGCCGGGTCTCGTTGGTGAACTTGCAGAAGTTGACCTTGAAGCTGTGGGTGCTGGACCCGAGCATGTAGATGTTCGCGCCCGAGCAGAACACCCGGTCGATGTCGGCGGAGATGACCACCGTGCGAACCTCGGGGTGCTCGAAGCGAATGCGCTGAATGGCATCCGCGAGCTCGATGTCCACGGCCAGGTCGTAGGAGTTGAGCTTTAGCTCGTAGCCGGGACGCAGAGGATGATCTGGATCAACTGCCATGTTGAGCCGGGCGAGCTCTCCATCGAAGGAGAGCTCCCAGTGGTGGTACTGGTCCGGGTGTGTCTCGAACGTAATCGGGTCCATACGATGCAGGTCTACAAGAAATAAAACGCCCTGGCAAGCATTTTAGTGCTGGACTTTCTGATTTTAATCGCAGTATAGTGCCCGGCGTTATGAAGCACCGAGGTCTTTTGACTACTGTAGGAGCCCGGGTTCGCGCCTTGCGCGAGCACCGCGGCTGGAGCCGCCGCCAGCTCTCCGAGACATCGGGGCTGTCCGAGCGTTTCTTGGCGCAACTCGAGAGCGGCCGCGGAAATATCTCGCTGTTGCGCTTCGCCGATGTCGCCGAAGCACTCGACACCACCCCGTCGGAGCTACTCGCGGGCGCTGCCACGCCCGCCAATGGCACCGGCATCGTGGCGTTGCTGGGTGTCCGCGGCGCGGGCAAGTCGACGATCGGCATCGCGCTCGCCGAGGAGTTCGAGGTGCCGTTCATCGAGGTGGACCAGCGCATCGAGCAATCGGCCGGCCTGAGCCTGTCGGAGATCTTCGAGCTCCACGGCGAAGCGTACTACCGGCGCCTCGAGCGCGAAGTGCTCACCCGCCTGCTCACCGAGCCCCGCTCGATGGTGCTGGCAACCGGCGGCTCGATCGTCAACGACCGCGAGAACTACGCCCAGCTGCGCGAACGCTCTCAGACCGTATGGCTGCGCGCCAAGGCCGAGGACCACTGGAACCGGGTCATCCAGCAAGGTGATGCCCGGCCCATGGCCAAGAACCCACACGCCTTCGCCGAGCTCCGCGCCCTGCTCGCCGCCCGCGAGCCCATGTACGCCAATGCCCACCACGTCGTCGACACCACCGGCCGCAACGTGGAAGAGGTCGTGAGCCTGGTCGGCGCGGCCGTGGGCGACGTGTTGCAGTCGCGGGCCGCGGCCTAGCCCGGATCATTCGCGGGGACGTTCGATGATCGGCGAAGATTCTGGGTTCACAGCCGAATCGGCGATCGCAGTGAATACCGGGTGTATTTGCAAGAGGGGTGATATCGGCTGTGGGGCCAAGGACTTGGCGAGGGCGGACGCTCCTCGTGAATAATCCGGGCTAGCCGCGCTTGTGAAGACGGTCCCCATCTCCCCCGCTCCGGGGAGGGACCCGTGGGGAGGGGGACTCGTGATTTACGGCGTCGCGGGCGTCCAGCCCAGCAGACGCGTCGCTTCGAAGTTCATGTAGAACCACCAACCCGACGTGGACTTCGGGTCGCCGGGGATCAGGTTGTCGCGGTCGTCGTGCAACGCAGGGCATGTCGAGGTGCCTGGAAGCAGCTGATCCAGCGTGATCTGCATGCCCATGACGTCAATGGTCGCGTTTTGCGCGTCCGTCTCGGATACGAATCCGCGCATGACTCCCGTTATCAACGTCTGCACGTTCGGGTCGCCGTTGTACATAGCTGCAACCGTGACGTTGTGCAGCGTGATTTGCGCACCGGACAGCGTGAACGCCAGCGTGACCTCACCCGTCGAAAAACAGTTGTCCGTGGGGATGGCGATCTCCGGGGTGTAGCTGGCCGGAGACAGCGTCGTCTGGTCGATGGTGATACACGCGCCCGTGCCGGTGTTGGTGTAGGTGGTGTTCTGCGGCGTGGTGCCTGCAGACTCGGTGCAGTCCCGCGGCGTGTCCTTGTCGCAGTCGCCGGTGGCGATGGTCACGTTGCCGGTCGCCGCGTCGGTTGTATCGAGCGGATCGAAATCAGCGATCAGGCTGAGGTCCAGATACGTATCCATGTCGGTGCCGTCGAAGTCGATGGACTGCTGGAGCTGGCCGTTTGCCGAGAAGCCAATAGGGGACGTGTCGGTCACATCCGTGCAGCTGAAACCACTCAGTGGCGCCGGCAAGATAGGCGTAAAAACGTGCGGATCGCGCAACCACAACTTGGTCACCCGAAACGCCGGCGGCGCGCTGGTCAGATCCGCGTCGGGCAGCGGCGCATCCGGGATCGCCGCATCGGGCACCGGCGCATCAGGCGTCGGGGCGTCAGCGGTAACCACGATCAGCGCATCGGCATCCGCTGCCCCGTCGTCCCCGCACGCCACCCCACTCAAGCCAACAACAACAATACTAAGACAAGTGAGCTTCCCCATGGCCGACACAGTAAGCACGTTCTGTGCCGCGGCGCAGTGAAAAACGTCTCGTTGGCTCAGCTGTCTTCGCCGTCGAGGGTCTTGGGATCTTCGTAGGGGGCGAAGGGATCCAGATCACCCATGCCGCGATTCGGGTCCAGAGCGGGGTCGCTCAGGGGGCGCAGGTGGTCGGGACGCAGGGCGCCGTCCTGGAAGGCTTCGAGCTCGACCGCGCTTATGCTGGGGTCGTCGAACTCCTCGGCTTCGATGATCTCCTGGATGTCTTCCAGATCTTCCAGGTCGATTTCGTAGGTTTGGCCGACTTCTTCGATGTCTTCTTCTTCGACCAGCTCGACGCGGCCGGTGACGGCTTCGTCTTCTGCCGCCAGGTCGGGCTTGGTGCCGTAGAGCGCGCCGGCTTTGACCGTGACCTCGAAGGCGCGGCCCTCGAAGTAGGCGTCGATGGCTTCTTTGATGTACCAGAAGACGTCCTGCATCTCCTGGCCGTTGCCGGCGATCGCCTTCCACGACGACAGCGGGCCAAACTCGATGACCGGGGCGAAGAAGAACTCGCGCGACGACTTGAACAGCATCTTGAACTCATCGACGTCCACGCGGACGTCGGTGAGGCGGGCCTGGTTGAGCCACTGCTCGCAGTCTTCGACGCTGGGGTGACGCTCGATGTAGTCGTTGAGCCGGTCGGCCGCCTCGTGCTTGTCATGCTTGGTGAGCACTTCGCGGTAGATGTCGTAAAACTCCTGGAACGTGCCGGCCAGGGGCAGCGTGACCCGCACCTGGCCGCCGGGCTTGGTCACCCGCGCGAAATCGGCGATGGCCCGGGGCGGGTCCTCCATGTCCTGGACACCCAGGTTGCACACGACCACGTCGTAGACGTCGTCGGCGAACGACAGCTTGGGCGACACGCTCTCGGTCCTGAAGAACACGCCTTTGTAGCCCGCTTCCTGGATCTTCTTGCGCGCAACGTCGAGCATGGCCGACGACTCGTCAATGGCGATCAACCGACCGCCGTCGGGCATCCGGCGCAGGATCTCCACGGCGGCGTAGCCGGTACCGCACGATACATCCAGCACCTGGCCCTTGTCCGGAATGGACAGCTCACGCAGCAGCATGCGGCCGAACCGCTGCGCCCAGATGGGAAGAACCTCGTCGTCGTAGATACGAGCGAGCTTCTCCATCTTGAGAGTTCGTTTCTTGGCTGACACGATGAGGACTCTTCGCAGTGCATCATAACAGGAAGGCGGGCGTCGTGCGTCGCCCGCCTTGCCATAAGCCCGCTGAAGAGCTGTGTTTTGGCCTACCGATCCGTGTAGAGCCGCTTACCACGGCTGCGGAACTCCGCGGCCTTCTCTTCCATGCCCACGCTCAGGGCCTCGCCCTCGCCCAGATTGTGCTGGGCGGCGTAATCCCGGACATCCTGGGTGATGCGCATCGAGCAGAATTTCGGCCCACACATGGAACAGAAGTGTGCCCCCTTGGCGGCCGGCGCCGGCAGGGTCTCGTCGTGGAAGTCGCGCGCCGTATCCGGCGCCAGCGACAGGTTGAACTGATCCTCCCAGCGGAACTCGAACCGCGCCTTGGACAGCGCGTCGTCGCGAGCCTGGGCGCCCGGGTGGCCCTTGGCCAGATCGGCGGCGTGCGCGGCGATCTTGTACGCGACGACCCCGGCCTTGACGTCATCCCGGTTGGGCAGGCCCAGGTGCTCTTTGGGCGTGACGTAACACAGCATGGATGTGCCGTATTGGCCGATCAGCGCGGCGCCGATGGCCGACGTGATGTGATCGTAGCCCGGGGCGATGTCGGTCACCAGCGGGCCGAGGGTGTAAAACGGCGCCTCGTGGCACAGCTCGATCTGCCGGTCCACGTTTTCTTTGATCTTGTGCAGCGGCACGTGGCCGGGGCCTTCGATCATCACCTGGACATCGTGCTTCCAGGCGATTTCGGTGAGCTCGCCCAGGGTCTCGAGCTCGGCGAACTGGGCGTCGTCGTTGGCGTCGGCGATGCTGCCCGGGCGCAGACCGTCGCCCAGCGAGAACGCGATGTCGTACTTTTTCATCAGCTCGCAGATGCGCTCGAACTCGGTGTACAGGAAGTTTTCTTTGTGGTGCACCATGCACCACTTGGCCAGGATGGAGCCCCCGCGCGACACGATGCCCGTGACCCGGTTGGCGCTCATCGGGATGTAGCGCAACAGCACGCCGGCGTGGATGGTGAAGTAGTCCACCCCCTGCTGCGCCTGCTCTTCGAGGGTCTCCATGAACACATCGATGTTGAGGTCCTCGGCGACGCCGTTGACCTTCTCCAGCGCTTGGTAGATGGGCACGGTGCCGATGGGCACCGGCGAGTTGCGCAGGATCCACTCGCGGGTCTCGTGGATCTGGTCGCCGGTGGACAGATCCATGACCGTGTCGGCGCCCCATTTGATGGCCCAGCGCAGCTTGTCCACCTCGGCGCCGATGTCGGACAGCACCGCGGAGTTGCCGATGTTCGCGTTGATCTTCACCTTGAAGTTGCGGCCGATGATCATCGGCTCGGACTCCGGGTGGTTGATGTTGACCGGGATGATGGCGCGGCCGCGGGCGACCTCGTCGCGCACGAACTCGGGGGTCACGCCCTCGCGAATCGCGATGAACTTCATCTCCTCGGTGATCTCGCCGGCGCGGGCGTAGTGCATCTGGGTGCGGTTGGGCGCGCCCCCGGCGGTTTCGCGCTCACGGCGCGCGTCGATCCATTTTTGCCGCAGCTTGGGCAGCCCGGCTTCCAGGTCGTGGCCGGCGGGGCCGGACGTGTCGTAGACATCGAACGCAGGTTCGTCGCCCGACAACTCGATGCGCCGCATGGGCACGCGCAAGCCGTCTTGCTCTACATGGATCTTGCGAGAATTGGGAAACTCTTCGAGGTTGCTCAGGCCGGCAACCGGAGACGCTTCGACCATGGGCAACCCGGTGCTGTCGTGCTTGCCATTGCCGTTGCCATTGCCATTGTGGCCGTTTCCGTTCTTGCTCATCGCTTTCCTCCGCCGGTATGACCCGGATCAGGTTCAGGGGTCGCACGTTTCGTGCCTCTCAGCCCTAGCAGCGCGGGCTCCCCCAGCCTATTTCTGCTATCAACGCCGGGACCATACCCCCCCACCGGAGTAGCCTGCAAACGAAACCCGTCGCTTTGACATCACACAAGCGGTATGTTGAACGCGTCGTAGCCAAGGTGAGCCACATGGACGAAAAAATCCCCATCGACATCGAAGACGCCATCTCAGAGCTCAAGCGCGAGCGCAACGCGGTCATCCTGGCGCACTACTACCAGGAGTCCGAAATTCAGGATCTGGCTGACTTCGTAGGTGATTCGCTGCAGCTGTCCCAGCAAGCGAAAACCACCGATGCCGACGTCATCTGTTTTTGCGGCGTCCACTTCATGGCCGAGACCGCCAAGATTCTCAACCCCGACAAGGTCGTCGTCGTTCCCGACCTGGATGCGGGGTGCTCGTTGGCCGACGGTTGTCCCGCACTCGCGTTCGAAAACTGGCTGCGGGATTATCCCGACCACGAAGTCATCAGCTACATCAACTGCAGCGCCGAGGTCAAAGCGCTGTCGGATGTGATCTGCACCTCGTCCAACGCGGCCAAGATCGTCAAGGCGATGGGCGACAAGAAGATCGTGTTCGCACCGGACCAGCACCTGGGCCGCTACGTGTCCAAGCAAGCGGGACGCGACGACATCGTCATGTGGCCCGGCAGCTGTGTCGTGCACGAAACCTTCAGCGAAAAGAAGCTGCTCGAGATCATGGCGCGCCATCCGGAGGCAAAGGTGGCTGCGCACCCCGAGTGCGCCGAGCCGATCTTGCGCCACGCCGATCACATTTCGTCGACGTCCGGGCTGATCAAGTTCGTCAAACAGAGCGACGCCACCGAGTTCATCATCGCCACCGAGGTCGGCATCCTGCACAAGATGCAAAAGGAAGCGCCGGACAAGACGTTGATTCCGGCGCCGCCCGAAGACGACACGTGTGCGTGCAACATGTGCCCCTATATGCGCAAGAACACGCTCGACAAGCTCTACCTGTGTTTGCGCGACCTTTCGCCCCAGGTAGACGTGCCCGAGCCAATCCGCGTCAAGGCGCTCCGGCCGATTGAGCGGATGCTCGAAATGTCGATGTAATCTCGAGAGATTGCTCGACAGTCAGGGAGCTTGTTGCTCCTGAGCAAGGCGTGCGCATGAGTAGAGATGATCACGTCCAGTTAGAGGGCGAGGTAATCCTGGTCGCCGCAGGTGGAAACTTCCGGATCCGCACCGACTCGGGTCACGAGATTCTCGCCCAGCTCGCCGGCCGCACGCGCCGCATCCGCATCCGCGTAGTGCTCGGCGACCGCGTCACCGTCGCGGTGTCACCCTACGATCCCAACCGCGGCCTCATCGTCTACCGCGCCAAGTAGTGTGTCATTCCCCCTCCCCCCTGGGCGGGCGGAGAGGATGGTGCAACGCCGCTGCCCGCACATCACGCCACGACGACTCCTCGGTCTCGGTCTCTCCGTCAGTCACTCGCGAGGCGCAGCGACTCTGGCAGCAGCCGCGAGGGGCGGTCGGTGGAGACCAGCCACAGCTGGTGGGCGGCGCGGGTGGCGCCGATGTGGAGCAGGTGCCGCGCTTCGACGTTGATGGGGTAGCTGTTGTCGTTGACCTCGACCATGATGACGTAGTCGAACTCCAGGCCTTTGACCTGCATGATGTCGGTGACGTCGATGCCGGGCTCGAAGGTGAATTCCTGGCGGCGCACCCGGCGGAGGGCCGGGACCTCGGCGCGCTCGAGCCCGGCGTAGTAGGCGTCCGCTTGCTCGGGGTGGCGCGAGATGATCGCCAACGACGCGGTGGGCTCGCGCGAAGCCAACGTGCGCAAAGCGTCGGCCAAGAAGGCCACGGCTTCGCCGATGTCGCCGAACTCGTGCAGCTCGACCGGCGCGCCGTTGCGCGCGACCAGCGGCTCGTCCGGCGCCAGCTCTGGGCCGAGGATCTCGCGCGCCAGCGCCATGACCTCGGCGGTGGACCGATACGACAGGTGGAGCGGGCGGATCACCGAAGCGGCGTGGCCGGTTTTTTCCAACAGCGTGCTCCAGCCCTCGAACGCGTTGTCGAACACCACGCGCTGGGCGGTGTCGCCGGCGATGGTGACCGAGCGGCTGCTCGGGTCGTCTCCCGCCTTGGTCGTGGCCTCGAGCAACACTTTGACCTCGATGGCCGAGCGGTCCTGGGCCTCGTCGATGGCCACGTGGTTGTAGGTCACCTCGTCGCCGCGGGGCGTGCGCAGCCCGCCGCGCTTGAGCTGGACCAGGCGCAGCAAGATCGGCTCGTCCTCGACGTCGAACCGGCCGCGCGGGTCGTCTTCGTCCACGGGCCGGCCATCGATGGCGTCCACGTCGTCGTCGCCGGGCTCGGCGTACTGGCGCCCCACCCAGGTCACCGTGCGGTTGATGTCGGCCGCACGAATGTCTTCGACCTCGGCGAACGCGACTTCCAGCCGCGGCGTGTCCGTGAGCATCTGGGCCCAGTCGGCGAGGATGTCGTCGGAGCGATCGCGCCAGCGTCGCACCACGCCGCGCGCCGCGTTGATCGTCACCTGGTCGACGGCGCCGCTGGCCTCCCCTTTGAGCCAGCGCAGCAGCCGCGCCAACCGGCTGACCAGGCCCAACTGGCCGAGCCGTTGCCACTGGTCCATCACCTGATCGGCGCCGGGCTGATCGGCCACGGCCTCGGCGATGTCGGTGGCCGCGGCGGCGATCTGGTCGGCCACATACTGATCGATGAGCTGCAGCATCGCCGGGTGTTTTTTGATCCGCGTGGCGGAGTCGGGCGGGAACGCGTTGACCTTGCCGCTGGTCTCGGGCAGCACGCGCTGGCGCGTGGCCCGCGCCCACGATGCGTAGGTCACCACGCGCACGCCGTGCACGCCCAGCGCGGGCAGCACGTCCGACACGTAGCGCACCAGCGCCGGCGACGGCACGACGAACAAGATCCGTTTGGGCGCGAACCGCCGCTTTTCGGCGAAGTTCAAGTACGCGATCCGGTGCAACGCCACGGTGGTTTTGCCCGAGCCGGCGCCGCCCTGAATCACCAGCAAGCCCTCTTCGGGTTGGGTGATGAGCTCGAACTGCGCCTTGTCGATGAGCGCGGCGATCTCGGGCATGTGCTTGTCGGCCCGATGGGTCGGCCCATGGTGCACGCCCAGGGTGCCGCGGCCGTTCTTCTTGCCGCTGCGCGCCAGGTCCCTGGCCTTGCGCACGGTGGCCCGGCCGACCCGCGCCGCCTTGCCGCTGCCGCCCTGAAGCTTGGGCGCGGCGCTGCCCACCGCCTTGTGCCACTCGCTGGTGCGCGCGTCGCGAATGAACGTGCCCTGGGGCGCGCCGATGCGGCGCAGCTTGCCGCCGCTGATGGACACGTTGCGCCGCACGTCGACCAGGCCGACCAGCTTGCGCCCGGCGATGTCTTCTTCGTAGTCGTCGCCCTCGTCGTAGCGGTAGTAGACCTGGGAGATAGGCGCGTTGCGCCAGTCGACGATCTGCACGTTGCTGCCGCGGTCGATGAAGCCGCGTTTGCCGATGAGCACGTCGCGGGTCTTGCCGCCCTCGCTCAGCCGCATGTGCGCGAAATAGGGCGAGCGCACGTCCACCGGCAGTGAACGGGAGCCACCGAGCTTGCCGCGCAGCGCGGCCAGACGGGTCATCTGTTCCACCAGCGGCGCCAGGTCCTCGGGCTTGGCCTCGGCGATGGCGTCGCGAAGCCCAATCAGTTGCTCGTCGATGTCCGAAGCCGCGACGGTCTGGCGCCGCTCGCCGGTGCCCATGGCCACGCGCGCCTGGACCCGCGCGAACACTCGCTCCTCGTCCTCGATGATCTCGGTGGCTTTGGCCTCGGGGGATTCACTCATGGGAAACCAGACACTTTAGTAGCTTCAGACCACAGTGGCCACATGGTCTGTCATCGTGATTGGTTTTGCTTGCACATGGCCCCGAAATCACAATAAATGGATTCGTCGATGGCACGCACGAAGGCCAAACACGACCCTCTCCGCCGCTGGTCGGTCGCAGACTCGGCAGAGACCTATCACATCGATAAATGGGGCGACGGTTATTTTGGTGTCAACGCCGCCGGCAACGTCGAAGTGCGCCTCGGCGACGACCGCGTGGCCGTCGACCTCAAGCTGTTGACCGACAATCTGCGCCGGCGCGGCATCAGCACGCCGCTGCTGCTGCGCTTCTCGGACATCCTCAGCTCGCGCATCCGCCGGCTCAATGAGGCGTTTGCCGGCGCCATCGCCGAGTACGGCTACAACGGCGAATACCGCGGCGTCTATCCCATCAAAGTCAACCAGTCGCGCCAGGTCGTGCACGAGGTCATCCGGTTCGGCCAGCCATACCACTACGGGCTCGAGGCCGGCTCCAAGCCGGAGCTGCTCGCGGTCATGGCCATGCACGAGGATCGCGAGTCGCTGATCGTGTGCAACGGCTACAAGGACGACTGCTACATCGAGACCGCGTTGCTCGCGTCCAAGCTCGGCCGCACGGTCATCCTCGTCGTCGAGAAGTTCAGCGAGCTCGAGCACATTCACCGGCTGTCCGAGCGCATCGGCGTCGCACCCACCATTGGCCTGCGCGCCCGGCTGAGCGCCCACGGCTCCGGCCGCTGGGAAGGTTCGGGTGGCGACCGCTCCAAGTTCGGCCTCGGCGCCCGCGAGCTTCTCGCCGCGGTGGAGCAGCTGCGCAGCTGGGGCCAGCTCGACAAGCTGCGCCTGTTGCACTTCCACCTCGGCTCGCAGATCTCGTCGATCCGCGCGATCAAGAACGCGCTGCAGGAAGCCAGCCGGTTCTACGTAGAGCTGCACAAGCTGGGCTGCGCCGAGCTCGTCTACTTCGACGCCGGCGGCGGCCTGGGCGTGGACTACGACGGCTCTCAGACCAACTTCGCGTCGTCCGTCAACTACTCCATGCAGGAGTACGCCAACGACGTGGTCTACATCATCCAACAGGCGTGCGACACGGAAATCGTGCCCCACCCGACCCTGGTGACCGAAGCGGGTCGCGCCGTGGCCGCGCACCACGCGGTGCTCATCGTCGACATTGTCGGCGTGAGCGCCATCAACGAGAGCAACATCCCCGACAAGCTTCCCGCCGGCGCTTCGCCCGTAGCGCACAACCTATACGACGCGCTGGATACGCTGTCGGCAAAGAACGCCGCCGAGGCGTACAACGACGCATTCGACTACAAAGACCAGGCCAACCACCTGTTCAACCTGGGCCACCTGTCGCTGCCCGACCGCGTGCTTTGCGAGCACCTGTTCTGGGAAATCTGCCGCCGGGTCCACGAGCTGGCCAAGGACCTGCCCCGCATGCGCCGGCAGTACGAGACCCTGGACCGGCTACTCAGCGACATCTACTTCTGCAACTTCTCCATCTTTCAATCGCTGCCCGACTCGTGGGCCGTGGATCAGTTGTTTCCGATCATGCCGATCCACCGCCTGGACGAGGAGCCGACGTGCAAAGCCGTGCTCGCCGACATCACCTGTGACTCGGACGGCACCATCGACTCGTTCATCGATCCACGCGACCTCAAACACGTGCTCGCGCTGCACCCGAAGGCCGGCGACGACTACACCCTCGGCTGCTTTCTCGCCGGCGCCTACCAGGAAATCCTCGGCGACCTGCACAACCTGTTCGGCAAGACCAGCGCGGTTCACATATCGCTGGACGAGATCGGCAACTACAACATCGACGAGGTGGTGGCGGGCGAGACCGTGAGCGACGTGCTCGGCAACGTGGAGTACTCACCGACCGGGCTGCTGCGGCGAATGCGCAGCAAGGTCGAATCCGCCCTGCGCGACGGCGTCATCACCCTGGACGAGTCGCGCCAGTTGATGGAAGCGTTCCGGCGCGGCCTGGGCGGCTACACCTACCTCGAGCGCGACTGATCTACAGGCGATCGACGCTGTAGTTGAGCGCGCAGCCGTAAAATCGCGCCAGGCTGCTCGCGTTGGCGCCGGTGTACCAGTACACGCGCAAAAAGTACGAATTGCCCGTGTTGTCGATGACCAGCGGGCTCGCCGGCGACGCGGTGTTGGACCGCATGGTCGTCGAGCTCTCGCCGCTGGTCTCCAGCGGAATGTTGAGCTGATTGCTGCCACTCGTCGCCGTGTAGGCGCGCCGATAGATGTAGGCATCCGAGGTGATGTCCACCGTCGTGCTGTTGTCGTAAAAGTAGCAGGTCATCGAGTCGATGACCGCGCCGTCGGGCAATTGGATGTCTGCCAGCATGTAGTTGTAGTAGCTGGCGGACCCCGTCGAGATGTAGGCGTAGTTTCCCGTCGACGCGATCGACACCGGGTCATACGAGGTGCTGGACGGATAGGCGACACGGAAGCTGGCGGGCGAGTAGAACTTGGTGCGCATGCGCGCCGGGGACAGCCGGTAGTCTCCGGTCGTCGATATGTCGCCCGACACATCCAGGCTGGTGACCGGCGGGTTGACGCCGACACCGACGCGGCTGTTGGCGGTGTCGATCACCAGCGCGTTGTTCTCGAACACCTGGTCGCCGGTCAGCGTCGCCGCCGTGCCCGAGATCTTGAGCGGATCGATGTTGGCGCTGAATGAAATGTCCTCGTTGAGGATCGTCGCGTTCATGATGTGGGCGGTCGTGATGCCCTGGTCGGCGATCGAGATGTTGTTGCTACCGTCGATGGTCACCGGGTAGGTCGCGCTAAGCGCCGTGCTGTCGTCCACGCCACAGACCCACGCGTTGCCGTCCCACTTGGGCACCGCGCCCATGGCGCAGCTGAGCTGACCGAGAACGTCGCTGCCGCTGCACACCCAGTCGGTGCCGTTCCAACGCGGCACCTGGTCCGGCGCGCACATCAGAGTGGCCAGCTGGTCACCGTCGCCGGTGGCGCAGGCCGCGCTGGAGCAAAGGAGCACAACCAGAAAGAGTCGGCGGACGCTGTCGAACATGGCGGGCATCATAATCGAATTGGTCGGACCGGACGCCCGCCCCCGCAACGAAAACGGCGTTCGGGGTCAGGCCGCCAGGCCGACCGAAACGATCGCAAGCACGACGGCGACGATCATCACGCCGACGAGCACGTCGTAGTTGGTTACTTTTGTCTGCATTGAAACTCGCTCCTACCTATCCTCGGTGCCGACCATCCAACAGTGAGCAGAGGGAAACTAGTGGCGTTCCGGGCCGCGGTCAATGTGCGATAAAACAAAAGACGCTGACAGAAGCCCGGTTATTGCCATCGCGCTGCTGAGAATACGCATCACTGTGACAGCGGCCGCACCAACCGGCACCAGCGGCCGCCGGCAGGCCTAGCCGCCGGTGTCGTGTTTGGGATCGATCCGCGAATTCGCCCAGTTGTGCGCCGATCCCGTTGGCTTAGCGCCGATCGACGCGGAGCTACCGGCAACTGCAGCTTGGGGGGTGATCTAAAAAGCGACAGATCCGCGCAACGCTGACCCCCTGAAATCTGGTCGATCCGCCCTGGAACGGGGCTTGCGATAGGGCGGGGCATGCGCAGCTCCATCACAACATTGGTCCTTTCAATCGGTTTCGCTCTTGGGCCCGCGTGCTCGACCGTTGATAGCGATGCTCGCGATGGCGCGAACGACAGCTTTCCCACCGGCAAGGCCGACGGCGCCCTGAGCGCCAACGAAGAGCTAGCCGTGCTGGCCCTGGTCAACGACCAGCTGGTGACCGCCGCCGAACTCGATGGTCCGGCGCACCTGTACAAGACGGCCGCCTACAACATCATCGATCAGCGCAACGGTCCCGACGGCGTGGTCGGCACCGCCGATGACGACGCGTTCGACACCCTGGCCGAGCTGGATGCGGTCAAGTATGTCGGCCCGTCGGCCCTCGACGCGCTGCTGGCCTACGCCATCGATCAGGGCTACCTGGACCGGCTCGAGGGCAAGACCGCCGAGGTCATCTTTTCCCCGCAGCCCTACGAAAGCAGCCACAACGTGCGCGTCGCCTCGTTGATCGACGGCGCCCAGCACAGCGTCGACATCGCGATGTACAGCTACTCGGACGCGCGCATCGCCACCGCGCTGGAAAACGCCGTGGCTCGCGGCGTCGAGATCCGTTTCATCTTCGAAACCGCCAACGACGACCGCACCAAGACCGGTAGCGCGCTGGAGAACAGCAAGTCGGCGCGGCTCGAGCGCATGGGCATCAACGTCCGCTACGTCAACAAGATCATGCACCACAAGTTCATGATCGTGGACGGCCCGCGCAGCGACGTGAACGCGGCCGACACCGCGTGGCTGGTCACCGGCAGCGGCAACTGGTCCAACGGTGCCGCCACCCGGTACAACGAAAACACCCTGTTTCTGCGCGGCCAGCGCGAGCTGAACCTGCGCCTGCAGGCCGAGTTCAACCACCTGTGGGAGCACTCGCGCGACTTCATCTGGGACGCCGCCCTGCCCTACGAGCTGTCAGAGCTTGCGATCGATCGCGCCGACATCGAGGACATCCCCTCCACGCACGCCTACTTCACCTCGGACAACTTCGACATCCGCGGCGACACCACCTTTACGGTGACCGGCCGCGACACGGTGAGAGACGCGCTGGTGGACGCCATCGAGCGCGCACAAACGTCGATCCACATCGCGTCGGGCCATCTGCGCTCGCGTCCCGTGGCCGAGGCCTTGATCGCCAAAAAAGCCGCCCATCCCGAGATGGACATCAAGATCTACCTGGACGACCAAGAGTACATCAGCTCCTGGTACCACAACCAGCAGGTGGCCGACGTGGCCGATTGCGTCGCAGCTGCCACCACCGAGACCCAGCTGCGCCACTGCTACGACTCGGGCTTTTACTTCGGCTACCAGGTCGGCCAGGCGGGCATCGACGTGCGCTACAAGTACTACTCGTACCGCTGGCACTACACCTACGCCGAGCAGATGCACGACAAGTACTCCATCTTTGATGGCGTCGAGCTATGGACGGGCAGCTACAACCTGTCCAACAACGCCGAGCACAACACCATGGAGAACGTCGTGATGCTGCGCGGCGCCGAGTTTGCCGGCGTCATCGCCGCCTACGAGCACAACTTCGCGACCATGTGGGAAACCGGCCGCGCCGAAGGCAAGCTGGCCCAGCTGCACGACGAAATCCAGACCGCCAGCAGCATCCCGCTGGTGTTCGACTCCATGGCGCTGACCTGGAACGAGGTCACCGAGCTCAAAAACCTGGTCCGCGCCAACTGCAGTCACATCAACGACACCGACTACCGCACGCACCCCGAGAACCACTGGTACTGCCCGCGCTAGCCGGGTTTGCATGCGGCCCGGGCCGCTTTCGTGGTAGCAATCGGGCGATGCCCATTTTCGACAGCGTCGTTGATACGGTCGGAAACACCCCGCTCATCCGCTTGAAAGTGAGCGACTCGGCGGGGGCCGAGATTCTCGGCAAGATGGAGTCGCGCAACCCGTGCGCCAGCGTCAAGGACCGCATCGGCGTGGCCATGATTCGCGACGCCGAGCAGCGCGGTGCGCTCAAAAAGGGCGCCACCCTCGTCGAGGCGACCTCGGGCAACACGGGCATCGCCCTGGCGTTTGCCTCCGCGGCGCTGGGCTACAAGCTGGTCATCACCATGCCCGAGACCATGAGCCGCGAGCGTATCGCCCTGCTGCGCCTGCTCGGTGCCGAGGTCGTGCTCACCAAGGGCGGGTTGATGCGCGACGCGGTCGATCGCGCGCAGAAGATCGCCCGCGAGACCAAAAACGCGGTCATGCTCCAGCAGTTCGAGAACCCCGCCAACCCCAACGCGCACCGCGACTCCACCGCCGTGGAGATCCTGCGCGACTGCGACGGCAAGCTCGACGCCTTTGTCGCCGGTGTCGGCACGGGAGGCACGATCACCGGCGTCGGCCGCGTGCTCAAAGCCGAGCTGCCCGCGTGCAAGGTGGTCGCCGTCGAGCCTGCCGATTCGGCGGTGCTGTCCGGCAAGCCGCCGGCGCCTCACTACATCCAGGGCATCGGCGCCGGGTTCGTCCCCGCGATCCTGGACCGCGACGTCATTGACGAGATCATCCCGGTGACCGAACGCGCTGCCATCGAGCACTCGCGCCGGCTGGCGCGCGCCGATGGCATCTTGTGTGGAATCTCGTCGGGCGCCGCCGTCGCCGCCGCGGCCAAGCTGGCCAAACAAAGCGACATGCGCGGTAAGCGCATCGTGGTGATCTTGCCCGATACCGGCGAGCGCTATATCTCTACAGCGCTCGCCGAGGACCTCAGTCGCTAGCCCCCGACCGCGGGCCATGCTACCCGCTGAAACCCCGCGGGATCAAAGCGGAAATCCGCCGTACCGCGCACTCTTGTGTGGCTGAAAAATTCCGTTCGGAGAAGAGTGCGCGGTACGGTCTAGAACGTCTTTGATTACGGCTGGTTGCTGGACGTAGCCGTGCCCGCGGTGGCGGTGTTGCCGTCGACGTCCAGGGTGACCAGCTTGCCCTTGCCGAGCTTGCCGCTGGCGACGAGCATCTGAAGGCTGTCGCGCAGCTTGACGGGTTTGCCGTTGACCATCAACGGAACGTCCTTGCCGTCCTTGCGGACCTTGACCATCGCGTCGCCATCGCCGACGACTAACAGGCGGGCACCTTTGAGCCCCAATACGCGGTGTGCGGCGCGGTTGACCTGGGCCAGCGTCAGCCGGCTGAGCTTGCGCGCGTAGCTGTTGTAGTAGCCCAGCGGCAGGCCGTAGTAGATCAGGCCGCGGTAGCGCGCCAGGGCGCTGCGCGCGGTGGCAAACCGTCCCGGCAGGCCCAGGATGTCGCCGTTGCGCTCGCGGGTGAGCTCGGCGCGGGTCGCCGGCTTCTTGCCCGACGAAATCGCCTTGATCTCTTTGATCAGCTCGAGCACCGACTGATAGGTGGAGTCGCTGCGCACCTGGGCGCCGGCGTAAAAGCGGCCGAACTTGCGGTTGTAGACGAAGCCGGCACGCGCGCCGTACGAGTATCCCTTGTCCTCGCGCAGGTTCATGTTGACCCGCGCCGAGAAGCTGCCGCCGAGCACCGCCACCGCCATGCTGTTGGCAAAGTAGTTACGCGCTTTGCGCCGCGGACCGCGGTTGAGAATGACCACGGACGACTGGGCCGAACCGGGGATGTCGACGAAGAACACGCGGCCGGGCATCGGCTTGGGGTTGCCCACGCGGGCGCTGCGCGGCGCCCGGCCCTTCCACGCGACGAGGCCCTTGCCGAACTTCTTGCGCAGCTGGGCGCGGGTCATGTCGCCGACCACGAACAGCTTCGCCAGGCGCGGTTTGATCCAGCGCTTGTGGTAGGCCACGCAGTCGTTGACGTTGATGTTGTTGAGCGACTGCATTGTGGTGATGCGCGCCAGCGGATGGTTCTTGCCCATCGCAATCGCGCGCGACAGCCGGCGCGACACCGACGCGGCCGAAGCCCGCGCCTGGCGCAACCGCGCGACGCGGCGCTTGATGATGCGACCGAGCTCGTCGGCGCGGAACCCCGGGTTCAGCAGGCTGTCGCGAAACAGGGCGAACGTGGCGTCGAAGTACTTGGACAGCGTCGCCATGGTCACGACTTGCTCATCGCGGCCGGCGTAGCTGTTGACGCGCGACGCGGTGTCTGCCAGGGCGGCGGAGAACGCGAGGCGATCGAGCTTTTTGGTGCCGGAGGTGAGCAGGTCCATGCATACGCCGGCCAGCCCCTCTTTGCCTTTGGGATCGTTGATCGAGCCACCCGGAATCACCAGCGATACCGAGATGGTCGGCAGGCTGTGATCTTCCATCAGATAGCCGTGGATGCCGCGGCGCAGGTTGACCCGCTTGAGCCGGGGCAAGCGGAACGTGTGCCGCTCGCCTGCTTTGGGTTGCTTGTTGCGGAACGGCTCGTCGGGGAACACCAGGTTCTGCACCGGCGGTTGGGCGCGCGCGACCACCGGCGGTTTCACTGGCGCGGCCGGCGGCTTTTTGACCGCCTCGGGCGGGGTCGTCGGCGGGGTGGCAGGCTTGGCCTTGGCCGTCTCGGGAGGCTGCCCCGGAGGCGGTGTGGTCGACTGCTGGCTGGCCCCGCAGGCGGCAATCGCGGTCGCGCACGCGGCGGCCGCACACAGGTTGATCGAAGTACATAGCTTGGTCATGACTTACCTCCCGCCTTTGCGGTGCATTCGCGGCCCGCGTCCGTGATGCATGTGCCGTCTGTGGCCGCGCCGGTGACCGTGGCGGCCCGGTATCGTCAACAGCTCGACGCGCCGGTTGTCTACCAGATACTTGGCGGCATAGTCGCGAATCTGCCCGTTCGTCGCCTTACGGTAACGATCGAGGTCCTGGCTGATGTAGTCGGGTTTGCCGACGAAGTGGTTGTAGCTCTGCAGCGTGTTGGCACGGGCGAGCAGCCCCTGCAAGCCCCAGACGAAGCGCGCCTCTTGCTGGACGACGACGCGCTTGATCTCGTGGGCGGTCAGGCCGTTTTTGCGCACCTTGGCCAGCTCCTCGTTGACGATGCGCTCGACCCGCGCGAGGTCCGCGCCCGGCTTGAGCATGACATCGACGGCAAACACCGACGAGTACCCCATCGAGTCCTGGTACACGCTCACCCGCGTCGCCAGCTGTTCTTTGTGCACCAGCCGCTTGAACAAGCGGCCAGTGCCGCGCGCGCCGAGGGCCGTGCTGATGATGTCGAACTCGGCGTCGCCGGGTTTGAAGCTGCCCGGGGTGTGCCAGGCGTAGGTGAGCTTGCGCAGCCGGGCAAAGCGGTCCTTGATGGTCGCGCGCTTGTGCGTGATCATCGGCATGGGCACGGGCCGCATTTTGGGCTTGGTACTCTTGGGAAAGCTGCCGAACCACTTTTTCACCAGGCGCTTGGCATCGGCGATTTCGAAGTCGCCGGCCAGGGTCAGCGTGGCGTTCGCCGGCACGTAGTAGCGCTTGTAGAAGTTCTTGACGTCGGCGACGCTGGCGTGGGCCAGGTCCTTGTGACTGCCAATGGTGGTGCCGTGGTACGGGTGGCTCGGCGGGTACAGCATGGCGAACAGCTCGAGGTAGCTGCGTCCGTACGGCCGGTTGTCGTAGCTCTGGCGCTTCTCGTTGCGCACCACCTCGATCTGGTTTTCGAGGCTCTTTTTGGTGAGCATGGGCAGCAGGTAACCGATGCGGTCGCTCTCGAGCCACAGCGCGGTCTCCAGCTGATTGCTCGGCACGACCTCGAAGTAGTTGGTGCGATCAGTGTTGGTCGTACCGTTGATCGTGGTCGCGCCGATGTTCTTGAGAATGGCGAAGTGCTTGTCCTCCCCCACGTGCTTGCTGCCCTGAAACAGCATGTGCTCGAACAAGTGCGCGAACCCCGAATGGCCGGGGGTCTCGTTGCCCGACGCGACGTGATACCAGACATCGACGGCGACGATGGGCACCGACTTGTCCTGGTGCAAGATGACCTCGAGGCCGTTTGGCAATTTGTAGCGTTCGAAGTTGAGTTTTGGATCGTTGGCTTGAGCGGCGGCGGGGCGAGCGGCGGCAAACGCAAACAACACGACCGCCGAGGCCACGCGCCAAAGATGATGAGTCTTTGTCATGCGAACCCTCTGTTTGTGTGCGGCGCAACCCTACGGCGGAGGGGGAGCCGCGCGCAAGCCGCCCGGGCTTACAGCCAATACCAGATTAACCTACTGCAATTACTAGGTTTACTCAGGGTTCGTGTCGTGCAGGGGCGTCCAGGGGATACACCCCGAACATCACCTGGCCCTCGACTGAGCCCTGGTCCACCCACAAAAGCAGGCGGCGAATGTCGTCGGGGCCGACGTCGACTTCGACCATGCGCCGCATCGGGTAGCCGCGCAGCGCTGCGGCCAGATCCTGTTCGAACGTCGGCCACGCGGTCGCCAGCGGGGTGGACTGCAGGTTGAGTCCCTCGACCGACACGGCGACACCCATGACGAATTTTGCGAACGCCGCGTTGGCCACGAGAATGACGCCGTCGGCGCTTATGACCGACAGCGGCAGCCGGCAGGTGTCGAACGCCATGCGCGCCAGCTCGTCCCGCTTGCTCTGGGGCCGCTCGACCATCACCTTGCGCATGGACTTGGCCTTGCGCCGGCGATTGAAACCGAGCATGTCCATCACCGTGCGCAGCTCGTAGATGAACGCCGCAGAATCTTTGTGGCGCTCCTCGACCGACTTGGCGAGCGCGTGCAGGATGAGTTTTTCAACCGCCGGATCGAGACCGTCTGCAATGAGCTGCGACGGCGGCGTCGGCTCGAGCTCCAGGTGGCCGCACAGGATCTGCGCCACGGTGCCATCCCACGGCACCTTGCCGGTGATCAGCTCGTAGAACAGAACGCCGAGGCCGTAGATGTCCGACGCCGGCGACGGCGGCTCGCCGCGAATGCGTTCGGGCGCCACGTAGTGGGGCGTGCCCGCGAGCGAACCGGTGTTGCGGCTGGCGGTCATGGTGCGCGCCAGCCCGAAGTCGAGCAGCTTGATGTGTTTTTTGCTGCGCTTGCTGCCGGGGATCTCGCACAGCAGTAAGTTCTCGGTCTTGATGTCGCAGTGGACGATTTTGTTGCCGTGGATGTAGTGCAGGGCCTCGGCAACTTCCATCATGATTTCACACGTTTGACGCAGCCCCAGGCGGCCTTCCCGGGCCAGGATCCGGCTCAGGGGCTCGCCCTCCAGAAACTCCATGACCATGAACGCGCCGAGCTTTTCATCCTCACCGAAGTCCACCACCGAGGCCACGTGCGGATGGGACAACGAGCTGGCTAGACGCGCCTCGCGATAGAACAGCTCGCGCGCTTTGCCGGCCGCCGCGTCGTCGTCGTTCATCTTGTCGTGAATGATCTTGAGCGCGAACGTCTTGCCCAGCTGGGCGTGGGTCACCTTGAACACCTTGCCCATGCCGCCTTCGCCGACGCGCTCGATCACCCGGTAGCGCCCACCGATCAGCGGTGCCTTCATCGGTGCCAGCGGATCCATCGAGATCTGCGTGGCCTGATCGTTGACGCTCTTGTGAATCGGCAGCGGGGTCGGTTCGGGGGTGGGCATGGCCTTGAGCGGCATCTGCGGGCGATGGCTGCGCTTGCCCAGCAACGTGTTGCGGTCCATGCGCTCGTACTTGGAGGTCATCTCGTCGCGGGTCGGCGAGCGTCGCTGCGCGGGCGGCGGCGGCGGTGGCACCGCGCGGCGCGGCGGTTGCGGCCGCGGCTCGACCCGGGTCGCGGCCACGGTGTCCTCGGTCGCGGCCACGGTGTCCTCGTGAGCCGCGAACGCCTGGGTGGGGTCGACGATGGTCTCGTCGTCGAGCGCCTCACGTTCCGGAGGCAACGCGGGCAGCGCGGGCGAGTGAACCATCGACAGGTTGCTGCTCACACGGACGGCCGTGCCCACCCGCGTCTCTTCCCCCATCGGCGGCGGCAGAGGGAACGAACGGCTGGGCTTGCGCCGGCGCCCCCGCTTGCGACCTCTGTCGGATTCGTCAGACAACCCGTCCATTCTACGTTGACCGCCTCCCGCTTGCCAAATACCCAATTCTGCTCGCCGAATAGCCGCCGAATCGCGCCCGCGGGGGTATGATCAACAGGTGGTTTCGGGGGCCATTTCCGTCGGCGACGTGCTCGGCGGCAAGTATGTGATCGAAGCGGAGCTTGGCGCCGGGGCCATGGGACTGGTGTTTCGAGGTCGTCACCGGGACCTCAACAAGCTGGTGGCGATCAAGACCCTGCGCGCCGATATCGCAGACAACCCGGAGCTGCTCGGCCGCTTCGAGCAGGAGGCGCGCGCCGCCAGCGCCATCGGCCACCCCAACATCGTGGCCGTCTTCGACCTGGGCACCAGCGACTCGGGCGCGCGGTACATGGTGATGGAGCACCTGGAAGGTCAGAGCCTGGGCGAGCTGCTGTCGGCCACGCCGGTGGTGGCCACCGACCGCGCCGTGCGCATGATGTCGCAGGTGCTGTCGGCTCTGGCCGCGGCACACCGCCGCGGCATCGTCCACCGGGACCTCAAGCCCGAGAACATCTTCGTCACCCACACCGACGAGAACCCCGAGCTGGTGAAGCTGCTCGACTTCGGCATCTCGAAGATCCTCGAAATCGCAGACCCGAACATCGCCGGCGCCGACTCGGCGGCGCCGCGCACCCAGTTCGGCTCGATTCTCGGCACGCCGCTATACATGTCGCCGGAGCAGGCGCGCGGTGTCACCGACATCGACCATCGCGCAGACCTGTGGGCGTCGGGTTGTGTGCTGTACGAAATGCTGTGCGGCCGGCCGCCGTTCGACGGCGGCAACTACAACCAGATTCTGCACAACATCCTGAGCAGCAAACCGGTGCCGCCTCGCCAGCTGTGCCCCACCCTGCCAGCCGCCGTCGACCAAGTCATCGCGCGGGCGCTGTGCAACGATCGCGACGCGCGCTACGCGTCGGCCAAAGCCATGCGCGACGAGCTGCAAGCGAGCCTGGCCAAAGCGCCGGGGTACCGCGATTTCTCGCCCATGCCGACCCCACCGCCGCGCAAGCCCGATGCGCTGGACGGCACCGGACTGGGCGCCAGCGCCCTCGCCGCAGCTGCGGCCGGACCGAGCGACCAGGATGCAGCGCTCGCCAGCGCCCTGGACAAGCTGGACGAGAATGCCCTGGCCATGGGCGTGAGCGCACAGCCACCGGCGCGCGAACCGGCGCGCAGCCAATCGCCGGCCGCGCCACAGCCACTGCCAGCGAGCGCCGACGCGTTCGCGCCGCCGCAGGAGCGAGAGCGCGACCTGGCCCTCGATGTCGCCTTCGACACCCCGGCCGTCGCGCCGGCGCGACCACACCGCAATCGCGAACAGCCCACGCCGGCACCTCGGCGATCGGCAGCGGCCGTCTCGGCCACCACCCGTCGCGGCGGCGGCGACGTGTTCAAGCTGATGGCAGTGCTGGTCGTATTGGGCGGCGTCGGCGTCGCCGGCTTCATGCTGTACAAACAGCGCAAGGTCATCACCGGGCCCGAGAAAACCACCACACGGGTTTCGGTGCAGTTGCCCAAGGGCGCCGAAATCGCAATGTACGTGGATGGCAAGCTCGTACGCGACACCGGCTTCGACGCGCGCCTGGGCCAACGCTACGTGATCGAGCTGCGCGCAAAATACCATCTCACCAGGCGCATCGAGGTCATCGGCAAACAGGGCCTGGCGCCGATCGCGGTCACTCGCCTGCCCCTGGTGTACCTGCCGCTGGCCCGCGGCCTGGAGCCAACCAAAGCCGTGGCGACGAAACCAACCGCGGCGACCACGACCAGTGCTGCCGCGCTCGACCGGGCGTTCGAAGCCCTGCGCCTGTACCGCAGCTGTGCCGTGCCCGTGCGCAGCGCCCTGCGCAAGACTGCCGACAGCTACGCTCGCGTCACGCGCTCCGAAATTCGGCGCATGCGTGTCAAAGCCATCGTGCCGCTCACCGACGACGTGGTCGACGCCTGCCGCGGCGCCATCGCGCGCGCCAACGACCGCGGCGGCTTCCCCACCATCGCGAAGGCGGCCAACGACCTCGTCGACAGTGCTGGACAGCTGAACCGTTTGACCAAATACCTGGCGGCGTACTACGGCGGCGACCGCTACCAAAAAGACCGAGGTCGCCTGGGAATCAAATCACACCGGCGGCTCGAACGTCTGCTGCGGACGAGCCGCGCCCAGCAAGCGGTGTTCGAGGCCACGGCGCGGGCGCGCCTGATCGCCTTGCGCGGCGATGAGCTCGCCGGCGGCCCCGGCAAAAAGGACAGGGCGCATCATGCCCTCCGCGCCGTTCTGTACGCCTCGCTGCAATGGCTGTGGGCCGAGATCGGGGCCGGCGATGAGCAAGCGCGCAAGTCGCGAGCCGCGGCGGTGATCGCGGCACGCGCCGCCGTGTCCGAGCTGAAAACAAAATCTCCCAATGCGCTGGCAGCCATCGCGGGCACACCCGCGCTGCTCGAGCGCCTCGACGCCGTGGTCGAGCTGGCCAAAACCGCCGACGCCGGCAAGACCATCGACGTCAATCGCGCGCGAGAGCTTCACAATCGCGCGGTGACGAGTTTCAATGGGTTGATTCTGTAAGCGGCCATGAGCGAGATATTCAAGGCAGAGAATTATCAGTTCAGCGCGCTGAGCATTCCGTTTCTGATCGCCACGGTGGTGGTGTTGTTGGTGGCGGTCTACGTCGCGCTGGTCCGCGGCGCACCGGTGCTGCGGTTCGCGCTGCTGATGGTCTGTGCCGGGTTGCTGCCGTTCGTCAGCGCGAGCGCGATGGTCGGGTCGACGCAAAATCCCGAAGTCGCCGAGGTGCTGTACAAGTTCGGCTTCGTGCTGCTGGGTTTTGCCAGCACAGGGGCGATGTTGTTCGAGCTCGCCCTAATCCACCGGGTGCCGCAATTCAAGTGGGTGATCATCGCCGCGCTCGTGATCTCGGCGGTGAGCGGCGCACTCGGGATCACCACCGATCTGTTCATCGACGGCACGCGCTTGACGGAAACCGGTCTGCTGTATTTCACCATGGGCCCGCTGGGCCTTGTCAGCTCGACGCTGATCGGTGTGTGGGTGGGTATCGGCGTCACCACCGTGTGGCGGCACATCGACCTGGAGCCGTCGCCGGCGCGGCGCAAAGTGCTGCGCAACGCCAGCCTGGCGTTTTCCATCTGCGCCCTGGGCTTGGTCGACGTGCCGCTCAGCTACGGCATCGGCTGGCACCCGGTCGCGTGGCTCGCGCTCACCGTCGGCTTGTTGCTCGCGCTGCGCTTGCTCATCGCAGACGATCTCATCCACGTTCAGGACTTCGACCGGCGCGTGCCGCTGGTGATTCTGTACATGGTCGTCGCCGCGGCGGCGGTGTGGCTGCTGCGCGACCGGTTGGGGCCGCATTCCTCGATCGCGCTGTTCACGCTGTGCGTCGTGGCGCTGTACTACGCCCTGCGCGCAATGCTCGCGCTCATCGAGGTCAGTTTTCGACCAACGACCACCAACCAGGATCGAGACTCGCCGCTGGACCGTGCCTTGTCGCGCTACGCCGAGACGGTACAGCGACTCACCAGCGAAGAGGCCGTGGGCGCCGAGACCATCGAGATCGTCAAGCTGGGCCTGGGCGCCGAACGCATCGGCTTCTTCTTGCCCTCGGAGGACGACTACTCGTGGGTCAAGTTGGACGGCGGCGTCTTGCCCGAGTCCCACACCCCCGACCCGCTCACCCTGGGCTGGCTCAGCGAACAAAACGAGCCGATCCTCAAAGACACCCTCGGCACTCTCCGCCTGGGTGACCTGCGCGAACCCATCGAGCGCTTGTTCGACGTCCACCGGGCCGAGGTCATCGTGCCGCTGGTCAACCGGGACGAGCTGGTGGGCATCATCACCGTCGGCGACTTGCCCGACGGCCGTGCCGTGCGCGCCGATGAGCAGCGGTTCTTGCACCGACTGCGCGACCACGCCTCGTCGGCGCTGGTGTACGCCCGCATGCACCGCGAAGCCGCGCGCCGGGTGGAGGTGGACAAGGACGTCGAGCTCGCCGCCGCGGTGCAAACCGGATTCGTCCCCAGCAACGACGCGATCGACGTCGGCGCCGGGCACGTGCGCATCGCCGGTGCGTACACCCCGGCCAGTCAGTGCGGCGGCGACTGGTGGTCGGTACACGGGCTGCCCGACGAACGCGTGCTGGTGTTGATCGGCGACGTCACCGGGCACGGCATCGCTGCGGCCATGGTCACTGCCGCCGCCAAGGGTTGCTACGACGTAGCCCAGCGCCTCATGGCCACCGATCTCAATCTGGTACGCCTGCTCGAGCTGCTCGACGGCTCGGTGCGGCGGGTCGGTGCCGGCAAGTTCCACATGACCTGCTTTGCCACCCTGCTGGACCCGGCCAACGGTACGGTCACCTACGCCAATGCCGGCCATGTAGTGCCCTACCTTTGCCGTAAGTCCGGCGACCGCGGCTATGATCTGGACGCGCTGGTCGCCCGTGGCAACCCGTTGGGCGCCGGCGAAAACCCGAAGTACCGCCAGGACACGGCCAAGCTGCGAGCCGGCGATATGCTGGTTTGGTACACAGACGGTATCGTGGAATGTATGAACCACCAGCAGCGCCAATTCGGCGATCGCCGGATGCAGCGACTGCTGCGCAAGTTGGAGACAGAAGACGTGGTAAAGGTACGGGAGAAGGTGTTGCGCGCGTCAGCGGCGTTTCGCGAGGGCGTTCCGGCCGACGACGACATCACGCTGGTGGTTGGGCGGGTAACCTGACAGCAGTGGATCGAGTGCCTTGAAGCTCAAACTACTTACCTACAACATTCACAAGTGCATCGGCGGCGTCGACCGGCGCTACGATCCCGATCGCTTGAGCGATGTCATCGCTCACTACGAGCCGGACCTCGTGTGCCTGCAAGAAGTCGATCACAACGCCAGGCGATCGATGAAGCACCGCCAGGTCGACCTTTTGGGCGACAAGCTCGGCTTTCGCCACCGCACCTACTTTCCCAACGTCAAGGTGCGAGGCGGCGGCGAGTACGGCAATGCCATTCTCAGTCGGTTCCCGCTCACCGAGACCGTCAACATCGACCTGACCATCCCGCCCAAAAAACGCC
>Ga0114931_10001440_pt1 | contig 30401 bp, 31 predicted proteins | sample 2SBtaG_FD_89579 | JGI IMG/M metagenome (GOLD analysis project Ga0114931, IMG submission 89579) | Deep subsurface microbial communities from Kolumbo volcano to uncover new lineages of life (NeLLi) - 2SBTROV14_V59a metaG | ecosystem: Environmental > Aquatic > Marine > Volcanic | place: Kolumbo... | reverse complement strand
TTTTCCTTTCTATGAAGAGTTTTTAATGTTGATAAACTCTCTTTTATCGTAATTTCAAATACTTTTCCCATACCATAAATGTATGAAATATATAGCGTATTATGAAATTAAATTGGTATTACTTGCTTTTCCCGCAATTAAAAAATCGTAGTTAGAGTTGAAGTAGTTTTTTAGTTTTAAAATATTGTTTTTACAAGATTCAAAATCATCGGTACGATCAAAAGATAAAGCAATAATTTCTAAACCAGCAGCATTATTTTTATTATATAATTCTGTTAAGTAGGCTGTTTCATCTTTACAATTTGGGCACCAAGGCCCCATAATATTTACAATAACAACCTTGTTTTCATATTTTTTATCATTCAATGAAATAGGTTCTCCCTGTAAATTAGGGAAAGTGAAATCTAACTTATCGTAACCTTCCTTAAGATAGGTTAATGAATCGGGATGAGAAAACTCAAACGTTTCGTTTCGATAAGCGATCCATGGTTCTTCCCAGTGTTTTCCAGACCAAAACCATCCTTTTAAGGTGTCATTTTTCAGTGTGGCTTTAAACAAAAATAAATGGGAACCATCATAACATGAAAGATAAAAATTATTGCCGTACATGTTTCCTTCTAAATATCGGTAGTCACCCGTTTCTGTAATAAATGTCCCAGTGAGCTGTTCTCCATTTTGTTGAAATAACCCAATTGATTTATAATGATTCTCAGAATCATTTTTACTAAAATCAACTTCCCATTTTCCTGTAATATCTGGGTTAGCTTCATCAATAGTATTGGGTTTTACGAACCTTTCTCTTTCTTTTTTGATAGCAGTAAATGGAATTTTATATTCTTTGTCTTTTTTAAACCAAGCGCCTTCTATTTTATTTGGAGAAGTAATTTTTCCCTCAAACCAGGTGTTAAAGAATGGGTCGTTAATTTTAATGGTATTTCCATCAACAATAACATTGATGCTTTTGGATGTTATTTTTTCTGTTGAATTAATAAAAGTAATTTCATAACGGTCGTTAATTTTCTTAATGTGGGCATCAACAGGGATGTAGTTTTCTATGCTGGGGTGGAATGTAAATATCCAGTTTCCCTCAGCGAGAGAGACCGTTCCCTCAGACTTGTTTTGAGAACAAGTAATAATAGTAAAAGCGAAAATTATATAGAGTAGTTTTTTCACTCTCACGAAGATAGTAAAAATATAAAAGAATTAACGAAGGGTGAAAAGATTATAGGGGGAGAAAGAGTTTTAATTGATGCATTATTTCCCTTGGTTGTATGCTAATAATTCACGATTTATAATGTTATACACTTGATCGCGTAAATGGGTAACATCTTTTTGAGTCATCCCTTTGGTAGGAATAGGCTCATGAATAACGGCTTTTGCAATTCCTGGACCAGCTTTCCCTGAAAATAAACCAGCCATTTCTAAACGTTTGTAGTTGGTAAAAAACGTAATAGGAATTACGGGGACTTGTTTTTCGATAGCTAATTTAAAAGCACCATTCTTAAATCTTAACATATTAGGGACATCTTTAGGAATGGTTCCTTCAGGAAACATCACTACACTATGCCCTTTATCTAACTCTTTAGCGCAGCGTTCCATTGCCCGTTTTCCTGAAGAAGCACTTGAGCGATCAACTGGAATGTTCATTTTCTTAAAAAAAATGTTAAAAATGGGAACACTTGCCAATTCATTTTTACCCATAAAAATAAAGTATTGCGTAAAAGTTTGATAGAGTATAACAATATCCAGATATGAAGAATGGTTGGGTGTAATCACGTAGGCTTGCCCTTTTTTAATGTAATGCCTGTTTTTAACTTGCATAAAAATACCTACGAGGTACATTAGTACTCCAGTATGAACTAATAGCAACTTAAAACCTTTGTTAAAATGCTTTTCGTTTAACAAGAAAAAAAGATAAAAAGGGTAGAGTAGCAACAGTATTATAGAAAACCAAATGAAAACATATATTTTCCATAGTCCGCCAAGTATTTCTCTTACCTTTTTCATAGAAGGTTCAAAGGTAGCTAAGTTCTAATCAAAAAGAAATATTATTTTTGTTGCATGGCGAGAATATTAACAGGAATACAAAGTACAGGAATACCTCATTTGGGGAATTTATTGGGGGCGATTTTACCTGCTGTGGAGATGGCCGATCAATTGGAAAACGAGTCGTTTTTGTTTATTGCAGACATGCATTCTTTAACTCAAATCAAAGATGCAAAACAGTTAAAAGAAAACACTTATGCTACTGCTGCTGCTTGGTTGGCTTGTGGGTTAAACCCTCAAACAACTGTTTTTTATCGTCAATCTGATGTGCCTGAGGTTACGGAATTGACGTGGTATTTAAGTTGTTATTTTCCTTATCAACGATTAACGTTAGCGCATTCCTTTAAAGATAAAGCAGATAGATTAGAATATGTAAATGCTGGTCTTTTTATTTACCCGATGTTGATGGCTGCGGATATATTACTGTATGATGCTGAGATAGTTCCTGTAGGGAAAGATCAATTACAACATTTAGAAATGGCTAGAGATGTTGCAGGTAGATTTAACCATCAAATGGGGGAAACATTTGTGTTGCCACAAGCAAAAATACAGGAAGATACGATGTTGATTCCAGGAACGGATGGGCAAAAGATGAGCAAGTCTAAAAATAATCTCATTAATATCTTTCAGAACGATAAACAGCTAAGAAAGCAAGTTATGTCGATTGAAACTGATAGCACTCCACTAGAAGAACCAAAGAAAACAGAAGGATGCAATGTGTTTTCATTATATCAGCTATTAGCTTCTGAAGAAGAAGTTGCAGCAATGAAAACCAACTATGAAGGAGGGAATTACGGTTATGGGCATGCTAAACAAGCTTTGTTTGAATTAATTTGTGAAAAATTTAGCAAGGAAAGAGAGCAGTACAGCTATTATATGGAAAACTTAAATGAATTGGAAGAGCAGTTACAGATTGGCGCAAAAAAAGCCAGAGATGTAGCTCATCCTGTATTAAAAAGAGTTAGAGAGAAGTTAGGGTATTAATACTTAAAAATCCTTCTTACTCTGGGAGAATAAGAAGTAAGTATTTCATAAGGAATTGTTCCTATTTTTTCAGCCATTTCGCTAATTGGATTTTTATCCCCAAAAATAAAGGCCTCGTCATTCTCTTTACATTCAATATCAGTTACATCTATCATTACCATATCCATGCAGACGTTACCAATAATAGGAGCTTCTTTACCGTTTACTAGCATCGACCAATTTCCATTACCTAAACGCCTACTTAATCCATCGGCATAACCAACAGGAATAGTTGCTATTGTTAAATTTTGACTGGCAATTCCATTTCTATTGTAGCCAATAGTATCACCTTTGTTGATTTGTTTTAGTTGAGCAATTTTAGATTTTAATGTGCTAACAGGCAGTAAGTGTTGTTGAGTAACAGGATCATTAACGATTCCATAAACACCAATTCCTAAACGAACCATATCCATTTGCGCATGGTTAAACCGTATAATTCCGTTTGAATTTAAAATGTGCTTATCAATATGATAGTCAAATTCTTGCTCAAAAATACCAGAACAAGAGTTCAAATTTTCAATTTGCTGGAGGGTAAATTCATCGTGCTCTATTTCATCACTAGCAGCTAAGTGGGAAAAAATACTTTCGATTTTTATAAAAGGATATTTTTTGACCAAATCAATTAATTCAGCAATATCTTTTTTATCAAACCCCAGTCGGTGCATTCCTGTATCTATTTTTATACTGATTAAGAAAGGGTGCTCATTACTGACTGAGGAACTGTTTTCTAACGTCTTCACTAATTTATTTAGAGCGTATAAGGAGAAAATAGTTGGGGTTAATTGATTTTCTAGCACTAAATCAAAGCTATCTAGCTCAGGTTTCATTACCATAATTGGGATTTGAATCCCCTCTTTTCTTAACTCTATTCCTTCATATGTATTCGCAACAGCTAAATAATCTACATTGTTCTTTTCTAGTAGACTGGCTATTTCATAAGTTCCTAAACCGTAAGAAAAAGCTTTAACCATCACCATTATCTTGGTCTGAGGCTGAATTAAAGATTTGAAATAATTGAGGTTGGAAATCAAGTTATTCATGTTGATTTCAAGGGTGGTATCAAAAACTAATTCTTTTTGTGCCATTAATATCTAAAGGTTGTTATGAGGTATAATTTGGTTAAGAGATTCACAAAAAGCGATTAAAAATTCTTATCTTTAGTTTTTACTATACAAGCTTCGAAGTTATGGAAATTGAACAATTAAGACAAGAGCTAAATCATTTATTAGAAAGTATTAATGAACGCTCGAATAAATTGACAGGGGAGAGAAATATATCTCCTTTAGAGATAGATGTGATTTTGTCTAAAGTGAATAAACTACAAGAAAAACTAGTTATTTTAAGGTATATATTGAATAATGGAGGGAAAGAAAAACAAGTTTTTGTTGAGGAGAAAATAGCTGATGAACCTGTTGTAAATAAGGAGAAAATAGATGAACCTGTTGTAAACGAAGAAGGGCAATTGCATTCTGTGGCGGATAAATTAGAAAAAACAACGATTACTAAACTGGCTGATGCTTTTAATTTAAATGATCGATACCTTTATGCCAATGAGTTATTTAACAAAGATATGAATGCATTTAATAATTTAATTACTACTGTAGATAATGCCTCAAGCTTATCAGACGCCAAAGAATTGGTAATGCAAGCGAAGCAAACTTATAATTGGGATGAAGAGGGTGAAAGGGTACAGGAAATATTTGGTTTGGTGGAAAGAAAGTTTGCTTAAATCATGAGGATATTATTTATGTGTATAGTAGGTCAACTACTATCATTTACACTCTATTCTCAAAATATTGAATACGCAAGGCATGTTGTGGACACGCTTACTTCTTCTTATTTTGAAGGTCGAGGAGCTGTAAATCAAGGAGAAAAGAAAGCTGCTAAATACATAGCAAAAGAATTTACCAAGTTGGGGCTAAAACCAATAGACTCCTCTTATATTCAATCATTTAAATACCCCATCAATACGATTCAAGGAAAACTTTCAGTGCAAATTGATAAGCAAGTACTTGTTGCTGGTAGAGATTATATTGTGGATGCTAAATCCAGTAGCATATCAGGAGAATATGAGTTGGTGTGGTACAACAAAACTAATTTACCGACAAGTAAACAACTGAAAAAACTAGTGGAGCGTGATTTTTTTAGGGATAAATTTATTGTCATAGATGATGAGGGAGTTGAGAAAGAAAATGACTTGTTTAGCCGTTTAAAAATAAATGCATTTGGTGCAACGGGACTCATTTTTCTAGAAAAAAAGTTGACCAAACGTTTGTCTCAAACTTATGAAGATTATGCAGCAATCCACATCTTAAAAGAGGTAATAGAGAGAAATTCGAAAAGTATAGTGTTAGAAGTAAATCAAAAATTCCTAAGAGATTATGAGTCTCAAAATGTAATTGGGATGGTGCCTGGAGTTGAGTGTCCAGATTCATTTATTGTTTTTTCTGCTCATTATGATCATTTAGGAAGAATGGGTGAAGAAGTGTTTTTTCCTGGAGCAAATGACAATGCAAGTGGTGTGGCTATGTTATTAAATTTAGCAAAGTATTATGCGCAAAAAGAACCACCAAAAAAAACGATAGTATTTATGGCTTTTGGAGCAGAAGAATCTGGAATAGTAGGATCTAAATATTTTATTGAGCACCCTACCATTGATTTAAAGAAGATTAGATTTGAAATTAACTTAGATTTATTGGGTACAGGAAGTGAGGGAGTGATGGTGGTGAATGGAGCACTGCACGAGAAAGAATTTGAATTATTACAAAAAATCAACACAAACAATAATTATATGGCTGCAATTAAAAAAAGAGGAAAAGCTGCCAATAGTGATCATTATTGGTTTAGTGAAAAAGGGGTTCCTGCTTTTTTTCTTTATACCATGGGTGGAATAGCGGCTTATCATGATGTTGAGGATATCGCCAAAACACTTCCTCTAACAGAGTTTGAAGATTGTTTTCGCTTGATTCGTGATTTTGTAGATGAATTGTAAGTACCTTTGTTCTAAGAAATGAGTGAATAATGCTATCTCTATGAGATAACTATCGCCAGTCTCGTGTAACATAAATACAACGACTATGAAAACAAAAACAGCAGAATCCACAAAGGCTATAATGACGGAGATCGTTTTACCTAACGATACTAACACATTAGGAAATTTAATGGGAGGAAGGCTACTTCATTTAATGGATATTTGTTCTGCCATATCTGCTCATAGATGTTGTAATAGAGTGGTAGTTACGGCTTCGGTTAACAATGTTTCTTTTGCTCACCCTATTAAATTAGGAGATATCATTACGCTAGAATCTAAAATAACTAGAACCTTCAATTCTTCCATGGAGGTATTTATTGAAGTTTTTGTAGAAGATCACCGAACTGGAGAAAAAACGCTAAGCAATAATGCATATTATACTTTTGTAGCGGTTGATCAAATAGGAACACCTATTGAAGTGCCAAAAATAACCACAGAAACAAAAGACGAAGAAAAACAGTACGAAGGAGCTCTACGAAGAAGGCAATTAAGTTTGATTTTAGCAGGGAAAATGAAACCAGAAGAAGCTTCAGAATTAAAAGCCATTTTTAGTTAAGAAGAGATTTTGTTTATTGGTTACTTTTGATAGCCATTTCTTACAGCATTAGCAATACAGTCACCTTTGTTGATGTATCCCTCTGTTGATGCACCCACAATTCTCCCATTACTAGCAGTTCTTCTCCAACGCCATTCATTTTTTTTGTCTTTATAAATTTCCCAAGTATCTCTTTTCCCTTTAGTTGGCGAATCCATATTTATTTTTTTTATTGTCTACGCTAAAGATAAATATTTTTATTTTTTTAGTGAGAAAATTCTACTAGATATTTTTAGTTTTTCATCTTAATCTTGTTAAGATTTCGAGTATCTTTGCTTTCAATAAAACAATATTGATGAATAATAAAAAGGTAGCGCTTGTAATATTAGATGGTTGGGGATTGGGAGACAAATCTAAATCGGATGCGATTTACAACGCAAATACGCCTTTTTTTGATAGTTGCCTTAAAAAGTATCCTTATTCTACATTACATACATCAGGGGAATATGTTGGTTTGCCAAAGGGACAAATGGGGAACTCGGAAGTGGGACATCTTAATATTGGAGCTGGACGAATTGTATATCAAGACTTTGCTAAGATTAATAAGGCAGTCGCTGATAATTCTATTGCAAGTAATGAAACCTTGCTGAAGGCATTTCAACATGCAAAAGAAAATAATGTAGCAGTTCACTTTATGGGATTAGTCTCCGATGGAGGTATTCATTCTCACCAAAACCATCTGTATAAATTATGTGATGTTGCCAAAGAAAACGATGTTGAAAACGTTTTCGTTCATGCATTTACTGATGGAAGAGATTGTGATCCAAAAAGTGGAAAAGCTCAAATAGAGCAGTTGGAAAATCATTTAAAAACTTCGAAAGGAAACTTGGCATCAATAATTGGGCGTTATTATGCGATGGACAGAGATAATCGTTGGGAAAGAATAAAGTTAGCTTACGATTTGATGGTAAACGGGGTAGGCGAAAAGTCAACTAATCTAGGCGAAAGTATTGAACAATCATATAACAATGAGGTAACGGATGAGTTTATTAAGCCTATTGTAAAGGTTGATTCTGAAGGAAATCCTATTACAAAAATTCAAGAGAATGATGTGGTTATCTGTTTCAATTTTAGAACAGATCGTTGTAGGGAGATAACCATTGCGCTTACCCAAAAAGATATACATGAACAGAACATGCATACTATACCGCTATACTATGTTACGATGACGAATTACAATAAGAACTTTAAAAATGTTCATGTAATTTATGATAAAGAAAACTTACACAATACATTAGGCGAAGTTTTAGAAACCAATCATAAAACACAGATAAGAATTGCCGAAACGGAGAAATATCCTCACGTTACTTTTTTCTTTTCAGAAGGTAGAGAAAAAGAATTTAATGGTGAAAAAAGATTGATGGTGAACTCTCCAAAAGTGGCTACCTATGATTTACAACCCGAAATGAGTGCTGAAGAAGTAACTCAAACTATTTTACCTGAAATCAATAAGGAAACAACGGATTTTATTTGTTTGAATTTTGCGAATACCGATATGGTTGGTCATACGGGTGTTTATAAAGCCATTACCACTGCTGCTGAAAAAGTAGATAATTGTTTACAACGAATTGTTGAGGCTGGAACCCAGCACGGATATTCTTTTATCATTATTGCTGATCATGGTAATGCAGATTTTGCTATTAATGCAGATGGTTCTCCTAATACAGCACACTCTAAAAACCCTGTTCCATGTATATTAATTGATAACGATTACAGTGCAATTAAAAATGGTAAATTGGCAGATGTTGCGCCCACTATATTAAAATTATTAAATATCCCTTCTCCAAAAGAAATGACAGGGGAAGTATTAATCTAGAAATATATTATGTCAGAAATTAAAAATTACATTGATTCTAATAAAGATCGCTTTATTAATGAGCTAATAGAATTATTAAAAATCCCTTCAATTAGTGCTGATCCAGCTTATAGTGATGATACTTTTAAAACAGCTGATACTGTAAAACAAAGTTTGATTGATGCTGGTGCTGATAATGTTGAGGTTTGTGAAACAGCAGGTTACCCAATAGTTTATGGAGATAAAATTATAGACAGCAGTTTACCAACGGTTTTAGTTTATGGTCATTACGATGTGCAACCTGCCGACCCCATTGATTTATGGGATAGTCCTCCGTTTGAACCTGTCATTAAACCTACCGAAATTCACCCAGAAGGAGCAATTTTTGCTAGAGGATCGTGTGATGATAAAGGACAAATGTACATGCATATTAAAGCTTTTGAATTAATGATGAAAACCAATTCCCTTCCATGTAATGTGAAATTTATGATTGAAGGAGAAGAAGAAGTTGGTTCTGAAAACTTAGGAACATTTGTTCAGGCTAATAAGGAAAAATTAAAAGCAGATGTGATATTAATTTCTGATACAGGGATTATTGCTAATGATATTCCTTCTATTACAGTAGGATTAAGAGGATTAAGTTATGTTGAGGTAGAAGTTGCCGGGCCAAACAGAGATTTACATTCAGGATTATATGGAGGAGCGGTAGCTAATCCAATTAATATATTATCAGAGATGATTGCTAAAATGATGGATGATAAAAACCATATTACTATTCCTGGGTTTTATGATGATGTAGAAGTTCTTTCTGAAGAGGATAGAGCTGAATTAGCAAAAGCCCCTTTTAATTTGGATGAATATAAAAAGGCATTAGACCTTTCCGATGTGCATGGAGAGGAAGGCTTTTCTACTAATGAGAGAAATTCTATTCGTCCCACTTTAGACGTGAATGGAATTTGGGGAGGATATACAGGAGAAGGAGCAAAAACAGTTATCCCTTCCAAAGCGTATGCAAAAATATCTATGCGACTAGTTCCTCATCAAGACAGTAAAAAAATTACTCAACTGTTTACTGATTATTTTGAAAGCATAGCACCTCCATCTGTAAAAGTAAAGGTTACTCCTCATCATGGAGGAACACCTTACGTAACTCCAACCAACTTTGTAGGTTATCAAGCAGCAAAACAAGCGATGGAAGATAGTTATGGAAAAACACCTGTTCCTGTAAGAAGCGGAGGAAGTATTCCGATTGTTGCGTTATTTGAGGAAGAGTTGGGGATTAAGTCTGTGCTTTTTGGCTTTGGTTTGGATTCCGATGCGATTCATTCACCTAACGAACATTATGGAGTGTTTAATTATTTAAAAGGGATAGAAACAATACCTCTGTTTTATAAATACTTCGCTCAATACTCTCAAGCTTAAAAGGTAACAATGCTCAATAAGTTTTTATACTCAATTTCTCTTTTCATTTTACTTACAACTTTTGTGGGTTGTTTTAAATACGAGGAGGTTAAAATGGTCAAAGTGGTTGATATGGGAGTAAAAAATATTACTACTAAAGGAGTAGATTTTCATGTAGATATGCAGATTAAAAATCCTAACAATTATAATATTAGTGTAATAGGTTCTGATTTGGATCTTTTTGTGAAAGATAAAAAATCAGGAAAAGTAAACTTGAAGAATAAAGTCACATTACCGAAAAAATCTAACATGGTGCATCATTTTGTTTTTGAATCTGATTATAAGAACATTTCGGCTGATCCACTGACAATAATTTCTACAGTATTAGGAGATAGCCGGATGATTGTTCAAGTTAAAGGCACGATTAAAGCGAAAGCTAAGGGGGTAAGTAAAAAGTTTCCTGTAGATTTTAAAGAAAAGGTTTCTTTATAGGACTAAAATAATATTGACGACATATCAGAAAGTAAACTACTTTTGTTTGAATAGAATACAATCAACGAAAGAACAGTGTTAAACGTATGATAAACAAAGTACTAGAGTTGTATAGTTAATCATGTTCAAAAAAGGGATATTATATATTGTGTTTAGTTACTGCTTGGTGACTTCTTTTTATGCTCAACAGCAAAATCTACCCTTAAATAGAGAGTTTAATATTGTTAATCAGAAAGTTTTTAATGATTTAAACAATAACACACACACTGCTTTTCAACCGATAATCCAATCTTTTATTCAAAAAGATTCTTCTGTTTCATTGTCAAAAAAGGAGCAAGATTATTATTTAATTAATCTTTCCAAATCTGATCCAAAACCGCGTAAATTTTTCAAATGGCTATATAGAACTGCTTTTTATGAAAATTTTGCAGTTGTTGATACGGGAAATTTTTATTTGACAGTTGATCCACTTTTAAACCTTGAGAACGGGAAAGATCAGAAAGATTCATCTGATAAGGTGCTTTATAAAAACACAAGAGGAATAATTATTAGAGGTAACGTTGGTGATAAATTCTCATTTCAATCTTCATTTTATGAAAATCAAGCAACATTACCTTCTTATATGTCTGATTTTGTTGAAAATAGAGATGTTGTTCCTGGGCAAGGGAGAGTGAAAAAATTTAAAGAGAATGGATATGATTTTGCAGCAGCTTCAGCCAATATTTCATATACTCCTTTTTCATTTTTAAACTTACAATTGGGTACTGGTAAAAATTTCATTGGAGATGGTTATCGTTCATTATTATTGTCTGATCAATCATTTAATTATCCATTTTTTAAGGCCACAACTCAGTTTGGAAAAAGGAAACAGTTTCAGTATGTAATCCTCAACGCACAGTTAACCAATTTGAATAGAAGAGAAGGAGGGTCAAGTAATGAAGCGTTGTTCGAGCGTAAAGCAATGAGCACCCATTATTTTAATTGGATTGCAACCAAGTGGTTAACCATTGGCCTTTTTGAAAATACTATATGGCAAACAGAAGATTCCTTAGGGACAAAATCTTTTCAATTTCAGCAGTTAAATCCAGTTTTTGGTATTAATGCATTAACAACCATCAGTAGCGATGTTCATCATTCTGTAGTGGGTATGAATACCAAAATTAAATTACCATTTAAACTTATCTTATATAATCAATTTGTGTATGATGGTAATCAATATGAGAAAACAAGAGGCTATCAGATAGGATTAAAGTACCTTGGGTTAAATTATTTTACCGTTCAATTAGAATACAATAAAATGGAGAACCCTTATACAACTACTTTTGAACCTCAACTTCAAGGGTTTCATCATTACAATGAATATTTAACACACCCTTTAGGAGATAATTTTGATGAGTTGGTAGGAATTATCAATTTTAAATACAAGAGAGTGTTTACTCAAATCAAAGGAAATTATGCCACTCTTTCTGATGCTACTGTTACAACTTTTCAAACGCACCTAGGATATTTAGTCAATCCAAAAAACAATATGGCGATTATAATAGGGCTAAATAATAGAAAGAAGGATGTGGATAATCAAAAAGTACTAAACGAAACTAATTATATATACATTGGTTTTAGAACAGCATTAAGAAACTTATACAATGATTTTTAAAAAATTAAGATGAAAGAATTAATTCTCCCGATAATAACTTCGTTCTTGATTGTGTTGCTTTCAACACCTTCTTTTATAACAATTGCTAAATTGAAGCATTTGTTTGACGATCCTTCCGATGATAGGAAGCTACATAAGCAAAAAACTCCATTAATGGGAGGGATGATGATTTTTGCAGGAACTTTGTTTTCTTTTTTATTGTGGCTGCTATCCAATGAAATGGGTGTGATTAAATACCTAGTGCCTTCTCTTTTAATTATGTTTTTTGTAGGGATGAAAGATGATATTATTGGAACAGCACCCGTAAAAAAGCTAGCAGCTCACTTGGTGGTGGCATTTATAATGGTATTAATGGCAGATGTTCGTTTAACCAGTTTGCATGGATTATTTGGTATTAGAGAGATTCCAGAATGGGCTGGAATTATGCTTTCGGTGTTTACCTACATTGTTGTAATTAATGCCTTTAATTTAATAGATGGGGTGGATGGTCTAGCAGCTGGTGTTGGCTTAATTGCAGCAACAATATTTGGCTTATGGTTTTACACTGCAGGAGATATTACATATGCCGTACTGTCATTTGCTTTGGCTGGAGGTTTGTTAGGGTTTTTACGATTTAATTTCAATCCTGCAAAAATCTTCATGGGTGATTCAGGGTCTTTAACGATAGGGTTTTTATTTGCTGTACTGGCTATTGAATTAGTAGAGTATGACGCCCAGTTTTTACCTAAAGAGATAATTAATATCTCTAAACCCATTTTAGCAATGTCGATAATTGTTTACCCTTTAATAGATACTATTCGTGTGTTTACACTACGTGCTGTGAAAGGAGTATCTCCATTTACAGCAGACAGGAATCATATTCACCATCGATTAATTGATTTAGGTTTATCTCATAAGCAAACAGTTTTAATAATTTATTTGTTCAATCTTTTTATTGTAGGGGCTGCTGTTTATTCCCAAAAATTTAACCCTAGTTATGCCTTCATTGCTATTATGGCCTTAGTAATATTGCTGGTGAAAATTCCTTTCTTTATAAAGTTGAGAAAAGTAAAAAAAGGTCAAGCTTAATATGAGAACGTATGGTGCTTACATATTACCTCTTATTTGTTTTGTAATGCATTGCACTACCGATGTAGTTGGTCAAAATTTTAATATTGCTAATGAAAGAACTTTGGAGAAGAAGTTTATCATGTATGCTGATACTTCGAGCTCATTTCATTCAAGTATTCAACCATATTCTCAAAATGAGTTAAACACAATACAAAATATTGACTCTCTTAATAGTTCATTAGATATCATTTCATCTTCTAAGCTAGTTAATCAGTTAATGAATAACCATCAATTAAGTTTAAATAAGGAGCGCTTTTCTTTTTCTTTAGACCCGGTAATTAATGTAGGGGTTATTCAAGAGAAAAGTAATTTAATATCTCAAAATTTAGTCGAAACGTCAGCGGGTTTAAATTTCAAAACTGCTTTTGGAAAAAAATGGACAGGACAATTTCTTTTTTTATTAGATAACTCTAACTATCCAAGTTATATTGATGATGTAATTCAGGACAAAAATATTAGCCCAGGATATGGATATTCTGAAAATAACCAGTCGATTTTTTCTCAAGGAAATATCACCTTTACGGCAGATAAAAACTTTACATTTCAGGCAGGTTATGGGAAAAACTTTATAGGGGATGGTTATCGCTCTTTATTTCTGTCGGATCATGCTAATAGTTACCCCTATTTAAAAGTGGTAGCTAAAATTTGGAAATTAAAATATATGGCACTTTATACCAATTTTCAAGACATAAGAGGTGCCAATGGTAAAATGAGTAGTTATTCTCAGAAACTTTCATCGATTCACTATTTAAGTGTAAATGTTACAAAATGGTGGAATATCGGATTTTTTGAGAGTATTATTTGGCAAGCACAAGAAGGATCATTCTATAGAGGTTATGATATTAACTATTTGAATCCTGTTATCTTTTTGCGGCCTACAGAATATGCTCAGGGATCAGCAGATAATGCTTTGTTGGGGGGTAGTATGAAATTCAAGATAAAGAAAAAAAACATTTTATATTCTCAAGTTATCTTAGATGAGTTTCTACTGCAGGAAATAAAAGCGCGTAATGGGTGGTGGGCAAATAAATATGGTATCCAATTGGGAATAAAAGCATATGATTTTTTATGGATTAAAAACTTGAGGGTACAGTTAGAATATAATATGGTGAGACCTTTTACATACACACATAGTTATCACCCTGCGAGTATAAGTACTTTGCAAAATTACGCTCATTTTAATGCGCCTTTAGCTCACCCCCTAGGAGCTAATTTTCAAGAAGTATTGGCTGGATTATCTTATCATAAAAAAAGATGGATTTTTGAGGTAAATTCAACCTATGCAAAGGTAGGGTTAGACACAAACAATACGACAAGTGTTGGACAAGATATATATATCCCTAATAATTCTAGACCAATTGATCCTACTACTGGAAAAGTAATTAATTATGGCTATGCTTTAGGAGATGGGCTGCTTACAGACATTATTAATAGCACAGTTAAAATAACTTACATTGTTAATCCTAAATCAAAATTTACAGTAACAGGAGGGGTTACTAATAGAATGTATAAAAACAATTTAACTGATTTATCTACTAATTACTTTTTTGTTGGATTTAAAACAAACCTAATTAATCGTTATTTTGATTATTAGATTAAAAGAAAAGAATATAATAAGCTAAAGCTAATAATGTAACAACATAAATAATAACTCTTTTATTAATTTGATTCCCTGCTTTACTTCTACTGTAATTATTTTTCCAGTTTTCTCTTAGTTCAGATTTAAAATCTGAAGAGGGAGTATTTTTCTCAGAAGTTGAATCTACCTCTTTAGCTATTCTTTCATAGCGTTTTTTCATCTTTTCTTTTCGTTCATCGTAATAGCGAGGTTCAAAATAAAATTGATTAGGTTTTTTAGACCTAAGCCCAAACATAGATGGTATTTTCGGTGCTTCCATGAAGAAAAAAGTTTAATTCAAAGTTACTATAAATATATAACGTAAAAACAAGTACTAAATTATTAACTAATTTTGGGGTATGAATTTTAGAGATTTACTAGAACAGGATCATTCTAAGAAAATCACTTCAGCTATTGTGAAAGAAATACTATCTCATCCTAAAAAAATGGACGAGTTAATGGCAATCTTTCTCAAAGAAGAACCTGTTTTAGCTCAACGTTCGGCATGGCCACTGTCGTTTGTTATTGAACGAAACCCAAACTTGATTAGTAATTATTACCCTTCTTTAATTAAACTATTACATCAACCTAATAAACATAATGCTATTAACCGTAACATTTTAAGAGCGTTACAATACGTTAAAATTCCAACTAAACATGAAGGTGTTCTTCTTGGTATATGTTTTAAACTGATGTTATCATCAAAAGAACCTATTGCTGTTAAAGTTTTTTGTATGACTATTATTTTTAATTTATCTAAGAAGTATCCAGAGATTAAAGATGAATTAAAAAATAGTATTGAAACACTACTTCCGGACGGGAGTGCGGGAATTAAAAGCCGAGGACAAAAAATTTTAAATCAACTAAGTTAGAAGTACTATTATATCAGTTATTTGACAAAACCTTTCTTACATTAATTACTAACTTTACTATCTTATTTGATGTGTTAATTATGAATATAGGAATTGTTTGTTACCCTACATTTGGAGGTAGTGGCGTTGTGGCGACAGAATTAGGAAAAGCATTAGCAGCTAAAGGGCACAAAATTCATTTTATTACCTACCAACAGCCTGTTCGTTTAGATATATTTTCAGCTAACATTTTTTACCATGAAGTAAAAGTTTCAGATTATCCATTATTTGATTATCAACCTTACGAATTGGTACTCACGAGTAAATTAGTAGATGTAGTTAAGTTTGAGAAATTAGATGTGTTACATGTGCACTATGCAATACCTCATGCTTCTGCTGCTTATATGGCTCAACACATATTAGAGTCTGAAGGAATTAAAATTCCATTCATTACTACACTACATGGAACAGATATAACTTTAGTGGGAAAAGACTCATCATTTGCTCCTGTAATTACATTCGCTATTAATGAGTCTAATGCTGTAACTGCTGTTTCTGAAAGTTTAAAAAATGACACGCTAGAACATTTTCAAGTCACGAGAAATATAGAGGTGATACCCAATTTTGTATGTTTGGAACATTACAATTTAAATGGTAGTATGGAGTCATTGAAAGAATGTTTTGCTCCTGCTGGTGAAAAGATATTGGTACATGTTTCTAATTTCAGGAAAGTAAAACGAGTAGAGGATGTTATTAAAGTATTTGATATTGTAAGAAAACAAATTCCCGCTAGATTATTAATGGTAGGAGATGGTCCTGAAAGGCATCATATAGAAGAGTTGTGTAGAGAATTAGATACCTGCCATTTAGTGAAATTTCTAGGAAAAGTGAAGGACACAGAGCGGGTTTTAGCTGCTTCAGATCTTTTCGTATTACCCTCTGAATCTGAAAGTTTTGGATTGGCAGCATTGGAAGCTATGGCTGCAAAAACACCTGTTATTTCTACTAACACAGGAGGAATACCTGAGGTAAATAAAGAAGGAGTATCTGGTTACCTAAGTAATGTAGGAGATGTAGAAGCTATGGCGAAAAATGCGTTAATTATTTTGTCTGATGATGCTACTTTGGAAAAGTTTAAACAAGGAGCTTATGAACAAGCAAAACAATTTGATATTCACACTATTCTCCCTCAGTATGAAGAATTATATGCTTCTTTAATAAATAAGTAGAATTAAAATTCTTTGAATTCTATTTCAGGGTTTTGAGCGTGAATCATAATCAAAAAATCACTTAATATATTAACATCACTATTTGTATAAAACCTAAAAGCGGTATTTTTTGAGTGAGCTAAGCTGTGTTTTTGCGTTAAAATATTTTTGGTTTGTAGCGCAACAGCTTTCCCAGAATCAATTATGTGAACTCCTTTTGGGACTATTTCTTGAATAATTGGAATTAGGAAAGGATAATGAGAGCAACCTAAAACAACATTATCTACTCCTTGATTAATCATTGGAGTAAGATATTTGGTTAAAAGTTCTTTTGTTTCATTAATTCTACCTGATTCGATTAATTTAACTAAACCTTTACCTTCTACTTCTATAAAATCTTTAGCATGTCTAAATTGTTCTGAAGTAGCAATGAATAACTCACTACTCAATGTGCCTTTTGTTGCTAACACACCAATTTTGTGCGTTTTGCTTTGTAAGGCTGCAGGTTTTATTGCTGGTTCTATTCCAATAAAAGGAATAGGGTAATTTTCTCTTAGTGTTTTAATAGCATTAGTTGTGGCGGTATTGCATGCCACTACAATTAACTTACAGCCTAAGCTCATAAGAAGTTCCGTGTTTTTAATACTAAAGTGTATTATTTCTTCTTTTGTTTTCTCGCCATAAGGAGCGTTTAAACTATCTGCTAAATAAATTGTTGATTCATTGGGTAACAGCTCATGAATTTCTTTCCAAATGGAAAGGCCTCCTAGTCCTGAGTCGAAAATACCTATGGGAGAGTTAATATTGAATAGATGATGGCTCATTTGCTGATATAAAAAAAGCTCCTCTGAATTTCAAAGGAGCTTTAAATTTAAACTAAATAATTTTAATTTATTGCTAATTTCTTTTTTACCATCGGTAGGATGTCATCTCCTTCAATAGAATAAAGAACAACACCAACACTTGAATCTAAAACATAAGTATATCCATTTTCCTTAGCAACAGTATTTATAGCTTCCTTTGCTTTGTCAATGATTGGCTGCAACAACTCTTGTTCCTTTTTTTGTAAGTCAGCTTCTGCAGTTTGCTGAAATTCAGTAATTCTTTTTTCTAAATCTGTAATTTCTTTAATTTTTGTTTCTTTGATGATGTCTGTCATAACATCTTGTTTACTTTGAAATTCAGCAACTTTTGTTTCATACTCTTTTCGCATAGCATCTAGTGTAGCTCTCAACTGTTCTGCATGTTGTTCTAATTCTTTCTGAATATTTGCTCTTTCAGGCATTGCAGTTAATAAATCGTTAGAGTTAATATGCCCAATTTTAGGTCCTTTCTGCGCGAACATAGCAATTGAAACGGTCATCATTACTATTAGCATTATTGCTTTTTTCATCTTCATATGTTTAAAATTTTTGTAAATCTATATTATTTTTTTGTTTCACCGGGCTTATATCCTAACTTTTTTAAGACATTGTCACTTAGGTTGTATTTAGGATTAGTGTATAACATGGTTAATGCACTAGATTTGTCAAAAACCACACCCAAAGACTTTAAATTAGCAATTTCACTAATTGCTTTATATACTTTATCTTGTATTGGTTTTACCAGCTCTTTTCTTTTTTGAAAGAGTTCTCCATCAACTCCAAATTTTGTCTTTTGATATTCCTTAGCTTCTTTCTCTTTTTTAATGATTTCATCTTCTCTTTTCGTTTTCATTTCTTCTGTCAACAAAATTTGTTCAGCTTGATAGTTTTTATACATTTTATCAATTTCATTGTACCTTCTTTCTAACTGTTTTTGCCAATCAATAGAGAGCTTGTCTAATTCTTCCTGAGCATCTTTATAATCTGGAATATTTTCAAGAATATATTCTGTATCTACATAAGCAAACTTTTGACTAAATCCCAAAGATGTTGTAGCGGTCATAGCTAACACCATAATTAGTTTTTTCATTTTCATAATTTTCTTCATTTTATGGTCCTCCTAATTTTAAAACTCATAATAGAGTATGTTTAACAATTATTACCACCCATTTAGATTACTACCAATACTAAAATGTATTTCAGTGTGGCTATTCGGGTCTGTTTTCCCAGGAATATCATCAAATCGGTAACCCCAATCTAAACCAAGCATTCCAAACATTGGCATAAATATTCTTATGCCTACTCCTGCGGATTTATTCATTTGAAATGGGTTTGCTTGATTAAATGCTCCCCAGGAATTACCTGCTTGTCCAAATACCAGGCCATAAATTGTTGCACTTGGATTTAATGACAAAGGATATCTTAATTCTGCTGTATATTTTGTAACAAATGCAGCTCCTTGTGATGGGGATAAATCACCGTTACCATAACCTCTAAATTTAATTATTTCCCTTCCATCCAATGAAAAACCAGATAGTCCATCTCCTCCTATGTAAAATCTTTCGAAAGGAGAAGTTCCTAAATCTTTACTATATGAGCCTAAGTACCCAAAACCTGCTTTTGTATTTAACACCAAATTCCCTATTAATGTAGAAAACCAAGAAGTTTGAAATTTCCATTTGTGATATTCTACATACCTATTTAATTCTTGAGAAGTTAGCGTAGAGTAATCTGTATTAGATGGTCTAAACGCAGAATAAGGAGGAGTAAACTTTATGGATAAAGTTGTTTTTGAACCAGAACGAGGGTAAATAGGACTGTTTACAGAATTTCTTGATAAAACTGTTTTAAAACTAATATTATTAGCAAAGCCATTTGCAAAAGCAAAAGTGGAAAAATAATTGTTTAGCACATAATATTGGTAAGAAACTTCATTATATATGGTGAAAAAATCATCTGGAAACTTTAGTCGTTGACCAAGCCCAACTGAAGCGCCATAAATTTTAATTCCTACGTGATTTTCATCACTAGCAGATAGACCATTTCCTTGAGCAGAATGAGTTAAACTTACACTTAGAGAGTTCGGTTTTCTCCCTCCTAACCATGGTTCAGTAAACGACATGTTATAAGATTGATATTGTGGTCCGCTAGATTGTGCTCTTAGACTTAAACGTTGTCCATCTCCGGCTGGCAATGGCCTCCAAGATTCAGCATTAAAGAAGTTTCTTGCAGAGAAGTTGTTAAAAGAAACTCCAAGGGTACCAAGAATTCTTCCTCCTCCCCATCCACCTGATAGTTCTATTTGATCTGAAGGTTTTTCTTCAACAACATATTCAATATCTACTGTTCCATTTTCTTGATTAGGCTTAGGGTTAACACCCAAAGTTTCAGGATTGAAATAGCCTAATTGAGCTAATTCTCTTTGAGTTCTAATGATATCAGCTCTACTAAACAATTGACCGGGAGTTGTTCTAATTTCTCTTCGAATAACATGATCTCTGGTTTTAGTATTACCAATAATTGTAACACTATTAATTACAGCTTGTTTTCCCTCATAGATCCTCATTTCATAATCAATAGAATCATTTTCAATGTTTACTTCTACGGCAGAAACTTGAAAAAATAGGTAACCGTCATTTAAATAAAGAGAACTGATGTCTCTCCCGTTTTGATTCATAAATAATCTAGCATCTAGCGTTTTTTTATTGTAAACATCTCCTTTTTTGATATCTAAAATCCGATCTAATTTTTCGGATGAATGAATGGTATTTCCTACCCACTTTATGTTCCGGAAATAATATTTTGACCCTTCGTTAACTGTAATGTCGATATTAATTAGTTTTTTATTGATATCATAGATGGTGTCAGATTCAATTTTTGCATCTCTAAACCCTTTTTCATTATACTTTTCTACGACACCTAATTTATCTTGATTATAGGTGTGAGGAATATATTTAGAGGTAGTAAAAATGTTGTAGAACCGCCTTCTTTTAGTATCTTTTAAAGTTCTTCTTAATGCGCCTGATTTGATAGTCGGGTTATTGATAAAGTTAATGTCCTTAATTTTTATTTTTTCTCCTTTATTGACATTTATAGTAAGTATAACATAATTCTGAAGGTTAGAATCTACTGTTTGAACTACATTAACAGCAGCATTAAAAAAACCTTTTTTTACAAAATGAGATTTTACTTCGCTTTGTGTGTTAATTAATAGATTTTCATTTACAACTTTCCCTCTAATCAGTTCTAATTCTTCTCTTAAATCTTTCTGTTTCGATTTTTTCACTCCTGTAAATCTAAATTTAGATAAACGAGGAAGTTCCTGCACATTGATATCTAAAAATATTCTGTTTTCTTCAATTTTTGTTGCAGTTATTTGAACATTAGAAAACATTTTTTGTTCCCAAAGACTTTTAATTGCTTTGGTTATTTGATCACCAGGGACTTGTATTTTATCTCCAATTACTAATCCTGATAACCTTTTGACTGAAGTGGCATTAAAATATTCAATACCAGAAACAGTAATTCCGCCTATTTCAAATTCTCTAGGGTTAGAATAACTAATATCATTTAAGTTAGCATTAATTGAAAATTGAGCATTTACAAATAGCGGCAAGAACGTTAAGACGATATATAAATATTTTCTCATCAATTTTTTAATTGATCGCTAGTTAACCCGAAACGTCTTTCCCTTTTTTGGTAATCACCAATTGCTTTAAACAAATCTTCTTTTCTAAAATCAGGCCATAATTTTTCAGTAAAGTATAATTCTGAATAGGCAATTTGCCATAAAAGGAAATTACTTATTCTTGATTCTCCACTTGTTCGTATAAGTAGTTCAGGATCAGGAATATGAGTTGTTTGCAAATAGTTTTGAAAAACAGTTTCATCAATACTATCAACAGAAAGAGCGTTGTTTTTTACGTCAGCGGCAATTCCTTTTACGGCATTTATAATTTCCCATTTGGAGCTATAACTTAAGGCTAAAACAAGGGTTAAACCTGTATTGTTTTTTGTTTTTTCTATAGCTTTAGTCATTTCTTTCTCACAATTTCCAGGTAAACTCTTTAAGTCACCTATTGCTACTAATTTGACATTACTTTCATTTAATGATTTTACTTCTTTGCTAATAGTATTTACTAACAGCTGCATTAAAGCAGTAATCTCAACTTTTGGACGATTCCAATTTTCAGTAGAAAAAGCATATAATGTTAGGTAATTTAAACCAATCTCTCCAGCACCCTCAACAACATCTCTAACGGATAAAACTCCATTCTTGTGGCCAAAAACTCTTGGCTTATTATGTTTTTTGGCCCATCTACCATTGCCATCCATAATAATTGCTATATGCTTTGGGAGGTGGTCTTTATTGAAAAATGATGTATAGTCCATTAATTGCCTAAAAAATCAGGAGTGGCAAATATAGTATAATTACTAATTAACAGGGCCTCGACAATGATCCTTTTCTGTTAAAAATTTATAATTTAGGGTAATACCTAAAAAAGAGTACCAATCATTATTGTTGGAGTTGCTTAGTTGAAACCCTCCAACATATGTTTCCGGGAGGCCATCAATCTTGTCTGTATAGGTTTTATGCATGTTCCATTCAAAACCTATCCCTAGGTTTTGAACAAAATTAAATTTTATCCCTACCCCAAATGGTATAGAGGGAGTAACAACTAATTCTGATGTATTTATTATACCTCCATTTTTACTTTCAACTTCTGGGGTGGAACTAAAAATGGCAAACCCGATAAAAACATAAGGAGAATATTTTGATGTAGTATGATTATTTATTTGATAGGGTAAAAAATTAAATTCTAGTGTAGTGTACCCTTCTATAACACTACTAGAGAATGATAGTTCCCGAAATTTACTGAGCTCGCCAGAGTTTAATTTATCAGATGCAGATAGTTTTCCGTAATTGGCTCCTACTCTAATGGAGTATCTATAACCTAGATTTTTTCTATAAAAAATACCAACAGCAGGCCTTACTTCATTAATAATTTGTACCGAAGGATTTAATTCTCCAACATAGTAAGAAGTTCCTCCAAATATTCCAAGTTCAGAATGTTGAGAAAACAAAAAAGAGTGGGCTAACAAAAAAATGCTAACAAGTAAAAGTTGAGGTTTCATTTTTTGTTTTTAAGAACTATATTCTTAACGAAAACTATTTTGGAATATTATTCCAAGAGACAACTTTTCCTAGAACTTAGGGAGGTTTCGTCTTCGTTTCCTTATTTTGTAATTAAGCGCTAATATGCCCAGCATGTAAGCATCTTTGTCAGTTACATCACCCCTTTGTTGAGGTTCTCCATATCCTCCCTCAGCATAATGTCCAGATGGATCGTGAAAATAGCCAGCATCTGCTCCGTATGCAGCCTCTATTGCTCGAGAACCACCATCATTATAGTAATAAGTGCTTACATCATCTATATAATCAGTAAATGTTTTCCGAACGGTTAACTCTAAACTGATGCTAAAAGAACCAAACCTTCTTGATCTAGCTCCTCCACCTAAATTTCTTCGAAGACCAATTCCATAAGGAATTACTGCTGAAAACCCACTATAATCACTTGGCCCTCCAGGTAATCCTTGTCCCTCTGTATTTAATCCGCTAAGAGAAGTCCATGAACCATTTCTTCTTCCATAAGGAGAATACCATATACCTCCAATACCTCCTATTAAATAAACTTCAAATCTAAACCAAGATTTTCCACGTACACCTCTTAATCGATATAAATGTCCCGATTTTTGTCGAACTAATAAATACTCCAACTGTGCGGAAAGTTCAACAATGTGTGCCTTAAAGTTTAATTTTCTTCTGGCTCTTGAAGGTTGTTGAGTTAAGGCATCATCACCACTTACTAGTGCATAGATAAGATTACCTTTTACAAACCAGTCTCTTCCAAATTGGTATCTATAGCCTAAATTAGCAGCGTACCTAGTGGCTTGCAATTCTAAATCCATTACAAAATCGGTACCTTCTTGATTTCTTCCTCCTAGGTCACCTAAGAAGTTCGATGCTCCAAAGCCTAAAGAATATTCCACACGCTGTCTTTTCCATTTTTGGGAAAAGGAAGTTAAGGGTAATAGTATAACTAAGACGAAAATCAGTACAAATACGTGTCGCATATTAACTCTAAATTTATAGGCAATTGCAAATATATTACTTTATTTTGGTACAATGCAACATTTTATTCATCCTAAAGGACCTAATTACGTTTGTCGACTCCCCACATCAACTTATTTCTCAATGTATTTAATACGTTATATTCTTTTAATCGAATTAAGCTTACTTTGTGAATAGATTTTGAAATGGTTATTTCTGTAGTTATTGGCATCGTTACCGAATAAGAATCAATGGCTGCTAAGAAGTTATCTGTCCGTCCTTCTACCTTCAACTGAATGGAGGTGTCATCAGCAATAACCAAAGGCCTAACATTCAGATTATGAGGTGCAATGGGAGTAATAATAATGTTTCCTGAATCAGGTAGTACAATAGGTCCATTACAGCTTAGAGAATATGCAGTAGAGCCAGTTGGTGTAGCAATAATAATTCCATCTGCCCAATAAGAGTTTAGAAACTCTCCATTTAAGCACACATGAATAGTGATCATGGATGAAGTATCTTTTTTTTGAATGGTTACTTCGTTTAGGGCATAATTGGTTGAACCAAAAAAATTGTCTGAGTTGGTTTCAATATTCAGTAAAGTTCGGTTATCTAGCTCGTAGTCTTTGTTGATGATACTGGAAACGGCTTCATTAATTTCATCAGTAGTGATGCTAGATAGGTAACCCAGCCGACCAGTGTTTATACCTAGTATTGGAATGTTTTTGTCTCTAACCAATTTAATGGTTTCCAATATTGTACCGTCACCTCCAATACTGAAGAGGTAATCTACATCTTTAATTTCATGATGATTAGTGAATGTAGTATAGGTAGGAGGAGTATCAATTTTTTGTTGTAAAAATTCATGAAACGACTTGCAAATAAAAATTCCAATTTGATTTTCATCTAGTTTTTGAAATAACTCATTAATAAATGAAATGTAATTTTCACTTACCGTTTTTCCATATATTGCTACTTTCACTACAAAGAAATTTATACTGTGAAATTAGTCATTAATATTAAAAGCACTAAATAGGGGCAACAAAATGTAAAAACAAGCCGTGCTCCTTCATCCTATTAATGGAGTACTCAATCCTAAAAACGATATCATAATAACTAACAAAGTCCATAGAAAAACCACCTCCGTAAAGTAATGTATTGGTTAAAAAGTTGTTGGATCGCATGGCTTTGCTATCTACATAACCAGCATCGAAGTACATTCCTATATAAATTGAAAGAGGAATTTTATTAAACTCATCAAAAGGTATAGGTGAAACATTAAATATTTTATTAGTAAGTAAAGCATATCGTAGTTGAGACTTTAATAACCCATAATGATCCCCATTAATTACATATAGTTCATAACCTCTAACTAAATTACTTCCATAGCCTAACCCTGAAATTAGATAATAGGGGGCTTTCGTAAAAGAATATTTTCCATTTATCGAGTGAGATAGAAAAAGTCGATCAGTTAATTGAAAGAACTTCCTATAATCAACAGTAGAATAAAAAGAATTAACGTCACTATCCAGAAGGTTTAAACCATCTTGTTTTAGCCTAAAACTGTAGAAGTACCCCTTAGTGGGATAACTCTTGAAATTTCTTTTATCTCTACTTAAGAAGTATTGTAAACTCAAAAATTGGCCCTTTGACTTTCCTTCTGATAAATAATTAGGATTGAAAAGTAGTAGAGAGTCTGTTACTTGTATATTTCGATAGCCTAATAAAAAGCGGTGGATGTTATAAAGCTTTGGCCGGAATTCATAACTGAATTGAGAGTAGTATTCTTCTTTAATATACGCTGGTTCTGATTTATAAAAAGCTCTTTTATTTTCTGTTGTATTGTATATGATTTCATGATTTCTACTATACATGGACGTGACACTAAACCCTTGAGTTCTGTTTTTATTGATATAAGGATTAGCGTACTTAAATCCTATTTGTTCGGTATATCCTTTTTGGAATTTTATAGCAATTCTTTCCCTTCTTCCCCTGAAGTTTTCTTTTGCAACGAACATTCCATAATTGGCTCTATCTAAACTTTTTTCTACCCACCATGTGTTAAAGTTATTTTCTTGAACATCAAAAATGGGTATTGGCCACCAGTACCATCTTTCTTCAACAGTTATGTATATTGAGATGTGTAGGGAATCAAAATGGACAACCTCTACAGTTACAAAGTTAAAGAGCAAGGTGTTTAATAAATTACTTTTTGCTCTTTCTAAAATTTTGTCTAATTCAGTTCTAGGGATAGAATCTCCTAATTGAAAAGGCAACTCTCTAATGATTATTTTTCCTTTAGTCGTTTTATTGCCAATAATTTTAATTTCCGCAATATAATTTACATCGGATTTATTTTGAGCGACAAGAGGATTCCTCCATTCAAGAAATAATAAAATGAAAGTTAAAACAATAACGATTTGCCTGGGCATAATGTAGGGAGAAGAAAAAGGTATAAAAATTATGGGTTTAGAAAACGGAGAAATTCATCGTATCTACTTTTCAAATCTTGTTGATATTCAGTTTCATTATATGACCCTGTAACCACATAATCAAACCGTTCGAAAGTATGTAAAATCCGAGTAATTTCTGTTTTGTTTATTTTTAAAGTCACTTCTAGCTTAGTAGAATCAGGATGTGAAGTGATAAATGATGCTAATATTTTTGCGTTGTCTGATTCAACTAATTTTGAAATTTCTGCTAAAGAATAATCCCTGATGTTTAACTCTAATGTTACTATACTTCCTTGATTAGCAATCGATACTGCTTTAGAGAAATAGGTCAAAACACTTTTAATAGTTATAATTCCTAAGTATTCACCTGAAGGATCAACAACCGGCAAAATGTCAATATTATTTTCAACGATTAGAGAGATAATTTCGAACAAATGTTGATGTGAATGAGCAAAAGGATTTTGATAATTGAGGTTATAATTTTTAATGGGCTCGTCTAGATCGTTTCTATCTAAAATATCATTTTCTTGTATAAGCCCCAGGTATTTACCACCATCAATAATTGGAATTTCTGATACTTTGAACTCTTCCATCCACCCCAAAGCTTTCTCTCCAGTTTCGGAAAGTTTTAATGGTGGAATGTCGTAAGTTATTAGTTCAGAAGCGATCATTGTTATGGAATAGTTTTTACCTTTGTCGTATTCATCAAAGTTACTAATTCGTATGACGAAACTAAGTGTAAATATAAATAAAGTTGCTACCATTAGAAATGCTAGAGGTAATAATTTGCCCGATTTACTGCAGTTTGCTAATGCTTCAGAAAAACATGGTGCTCAAGGCATAACAATTCACCCCAGACCGGATGAAAGACATATTCGATATCAGGATGTATATGATTTAAAACCCATTGTTACTACAGAGTTTAATATAAGGGTTTCCGAATACTCCATTTATCAATTTAGTGCTTGATGTTAAACCAGAACAAGTTACGTTGGTTCCAGATCCTCCGGGAGTGCTAACTTCCAATGCGGGATGGGATACTCTAAAGCAAAAAGATTTTTTAAAAGAGGTGATTGATGAATTTAAAGCAAATGGAATTAGAACATCCATTTTTGTAGATACCGAATTGGTGAATATTGAAAATGCTGTAGAAACCGGAACAGATAGAATTGAATTGTATACGGGGCCTTATGCTGAAGGGTTTGATAATGATAAAGAAGCCGCAATTGCTCCATTTGTTGAAGCAGCTCAATTGGCTAATAAATTAGGATTAGGTATTAATGCAGGTCATGATTTAAACTTAGATAATCTTACTTATTTCCAAGAAAACATCCCTAATTTAGAAGAGGTTTCAATTGGTCATGCATTGATTTCTGATGCATTATACTTTGGGTTAGAGAATACGATTCAAAAATATCTTGCTTGTTTGGTTTGAAGCTAAGATGCGTTTGGAATAATTGTTCCAATTTTTCATCAGAATGTTTCGGATTGTCATCCTGATTCCGATAGCTATAGGAATGTCGAAGGATGTACAAAAATATTTTGTTCTCGATACTTAAATTTTTTCAAATTTAAACTCGAACTGACAATATTTTTAATTCAACTCACCTCAAAGTAATTTTTTAGGGGTTGTAGCGATAAAATCTTTCAAATAATAAGGCTCGAAATAAGCTACATCCTCAAAATTTTCCTTCAAAAATTTCTGAAATGCAATTTGATTGATGTACTGAGCTGAGGGTAATCCTTGGTCAGAGAATATTACATTGGAGTTTTTTGATAAAGTAGATTGACACTTCCCAGCGCCATCACCAAAAAAGAGAATGGATTTGTTTTTAAGAGTAGATGAAAAAGAATCTTCATCTATAATTTTTGCCGAAATATCTTCAATAGATTGATTATTTTCATCAAACAAAGCAGTATAAACTTCCATCCTTCTAGCATCGATCATGGGACAATACAAGAAGTTTTTGTGTAAGGGTGATTGTTGTAAACTCATTCCTTTTGCCATTGCTTGTAATGTGCTCACTGAAATTAAAGGGATACCTAAAGCATAGCACAACCCTTTAGCAGCAGAAACACCAATTCTTAGACCTGTGTATGAGCCAGGGCCTTTGCTAACTGCAATCGCAGAAACATCTTTTAAAGTTTTTCCTGCTCGAGTCATCACCTCTTCAATGAAGAGGGTTAATTTTTCTGAATGAGAATACTCTCCACCTTCTTCTTTTAAGGCTAATAATTGTTCGCCATCTGATAGTGCAACAGAGCATATTTTGGTGGAGGTTTCTATTCCTAAAATTAAGCTCATTTTGCTAATATTTTAATTTCCACTCTTCTGTTAGCTGACATGTCTCTTGGATTATTGGCTTTAGGGAACAACATTTGAGTATTTCCATATCCAATAAATGAAAGTCTATTAGCATCAATACCATTTTCAATCAAATAATTTTTTACTGCTTTTGCTCGATTGTCGGATAACACTTGGTAATCTTTTGAATTTCTTTGTCCAGGGCCATTTACGTGTCCTTCAATTTCAATTTTTACATTTTCGTTGAGTTGCATAAAAGACAATAAAGCCGTTAAAGCACTCTTTGCCGTTGGTAAAAACCTTGGGCTAGCTCCATAAAATTGTATTTTTTTTAAGTTTACTTTCTCTCCAATTTTAATCTCTTCTAAAAAAACTTCTTTGTTTACAGCAACTTTGTTCTTTGTTACTTTAATTGGAATAGAAGTAAGCATGTAACCTTTAGACGCAATATTAATAATGGCGTTGTGAGTTTGTTTTGTGAGTGTTGTTTCATATCCAGTTATACCTTCTAAAGAGATAGGTTTTTTATCAAAACCATCAATAGTAACATTTGCTGCAACAACCGTGTTTGTTTTAACAGATTTAATGGCAAGTTTAAATTGAATAGTTGGTGCTTTAGGGGTGATTGTACTATCTCTTTTCTCTAGAATAGGAGTAGATTCTGCCTTAGGGTAATGTAGGGATAGGGTATGTTTTTTGCCACTTTTTTTTGGATTGTTTACTACTAATACGAACTCTTCTCCTTTTTGAACCAACACTGCTTTACTGTACTTATTGTTGATTCCTGCGCCAATAAATTTTTGACTTGATTTTACTGATAGTCCTGTTTGTGAACTCCTAGATAAGTTACTTCTAATGGGTTGTATTTTGTTGGCTTCAATTCTTTTACAAAACATTTTTTTATGTTCGTATAACAAAAAATCCCAATCGTCATTAGGGCTTTCCGGAACAATGTCGAAGGTGAAAATTCCACTGTCAGGCATAGTGATTAAATACCAAATAGAGTTTTTCTCGTTTTCAAAAGCATACATATTTTCCAGTTGATTTTCAGAAAATTCTTTTACATTACCAAAATTAGAAATTGCTGGAGAGTGATAAATGGTATCGGTTAGTTTTAATAGGGTGGTACAATCTGCATTTTGACTTTTTATTGAAGTGGATAGTAAAAAAAAGAAAATAAAAAATAAAAGAAATTTTGTCAATTCGAGTACACTGACTTTAGGAAGCGTGTATCGAGAATAAAAAGTTGCTGTTAAAAAAGTGTGTTCTCGATACACTTCCGAATGGAATTCGAAAGCACTCGAACGGACACTTTTTTTTAGAATGGGGTGATTCGATAACATGCAGACAAAGTTAATTGTTTTTAATGGTTTGCTAAAATTGTACCAACTGACTTTACTTTAGATTAACTTCGATTCATCACTTTGAAAATGATTATAAAGATACATTTATGAATTTCCTCTTTCCAGAGCTGAAGGTCCAAGCCATGGAGATAAATTGACATTAAAAAAGATGGCGTTTTCGAAAGTGATACTTGGGGGAATGGAACTTTTAAAATTAATGGATCAACTTTGAATTTGAGTTATGATTATGAATTCGGAAAAGCAGGATTTCAATGCAGTATTTAGCGTCCTTTATTTTGGGGGACTCCCCGAATTAATATAGATAGAAATCTTAGATATTACTTTAAAAAAATAAACTAATTGAAATTAGCACAACCCTGTCATTCTTGTAAAGGTTAGGTAATTCGTGGACAAAATTAAGAAGATTTAATTTTGTTTTATGAGAAATACCAAAGATGATTTAACACTGCAACGGAACTATATTCAGAAGTATCAATTTTT
>Ga0114931_10001439_pt1 | contig 30401 bp, 32 predicted proteins | sample 2SBtaG_FD_89579 | JGI IMG/M metagenome (GOLD analysis project Ga0114931, IMG submission 89579) | Deep subsurface microbial communities from Kolumbo volcano to uncover new lineages of life (NeLLi) - 2SBTROV14_V59a metaG | ecosystem: Environmental > Aquatic > Marine > Volcanic | place: Kolumbo... | reverse complement strand
CGGTGTCGGCGAGACGCCCATCGTGGCGCCCCTGGCTGCCGTCGCCAACGCCGTGGGTCAGGCCAGCGGGGTGCGCATGTGCGAGCTTCCCATCTCGCCACCGCGACTGCTGGCCGCGCTGCAGGAAAGCCGGCAGCGCGTGTGAACAAGGTGGTGATTCCTTCAGAGCTGCGCCGGTGCTGCGGCGGGGCCGAGGTCGTGGAGATCGAGGCGGCCAATGTGCGCGGTCTGATCGAGGCCCTGGACAGGCGATTTCCGGGCTTCGCCGAGGGGCTGGGGACGCACTTTGCCGTGGCCATCGACGGCGAGATCGTGCAGGAAGCGTGGCTGGAGCCGCTGCCCCCGGGCAGCGAGGTCTGCTTCCTGCCGGCGCTCTCGGGCGGATCCTAGTAACACGAGATGCAGCGAGGAGCGAGCTTGGAGGCGAGAGAATTCGCGGCACCGATCTCCGTGGCACAGGCCGTAGGCCTGCTGAGGGAGGCCGGGCCGGAGGCACGCGTGCTGGCCGGGGGAACCGACCTGCTGGCCCAGATGAAGAGCGGGCGCGTCGCGCCGCGGCTCGTGGTGGATGTGAAGCGCATCCCGGAGCTCGAGGAGCTGCGCCTGGACGCTGAGGGGCTCACTGTGGGAGCGGCCGTCTGCGGCATGGCGCTTCGCGAGGCCCCCGAGCTGCGCTCGCTGTGGCCGGGGCTGCTGGAGGCCGCGGAGCTGATCGGCTCGGAGCAGATCCAGGGCCGCGCCAGCCTGGGGGGCAACCTCTGCAATGCCTCGCCCGCCGCGGATACGGTGCCGGCGCTGCTGGCGGTGCGGGCCCAGTGCATCGTGGCGAGTGCAGACGGCGAGCGGCGAGTGCCCGTTGCAGAGTTCTGTACGGGCCCCGGCGAGACGCAGCTGGCGGCCGGCGAGCTGCTGGTGGCGCTCTTCGTACCGCGGCCGGCACCGCGAAGCGCCGACGCCTACCTCCGCCTGATCCCGCGCTCCGAGATGGACATTGCGGTGGTGGGGGCTGCCGTGCAGCTGACGCTCTCGCCGGAGGGGCGCTGCAGCGAGGCGCGGGTGGCGCTCGGAGCGGTGGCGCCCACGGCGCTGCTGGTGCCCGAGGCCGCCGACGCCCTGGTGGGGACGGCGCTCGACGAAGCGGCCCTGGAGGCCGCCGCCTCGGCGGCCCGCGCAGCCGCGCGTCCCTTGGACGACATGCGCGGGAGCGTGGCCTACCGCACCCACGTGGCCGGCGTGCTGACGAAGCGCGCCGCCCGGATCGCCGCAGAGCGCGCCGCGGCGGCGGGAGGCGCAGCCTGATGGCCAAGCTCCATGTCGAGACACAAATCAACGGAGAGGCGACCGAGCTGCTCTGCGACCCCCACGAGACCCTCCTCGACGTGCTGCGCAACCGCCTCGGCCTGACCGGGACCAAGGAGGGCTGCGGGACCGGAGATTGTGGCGCCTGCTCCGTGGTGCTGGACGGCCGACTGGTCTGCTCGTGCCTGGTGCTGGCGGCGGAGCTGGAAGGCCGCAGCCTGGAGACCATCGAGGGCGTCGCCGGCCCCGAGCGGCTCCACCCCGTGCAGCAGCAGCTGCTGGAGCACGCGGGGCTCCAGTGCGGCGTCTGCACCCCCGGCATCGTGATGGCGGCGAAGGCGCTGCTGGAGCGCAACCCGGACCCGACGGAGACCCAGGTGCGCTTTGGTCTCGCCGGCAACCTGTGCCGCTGCACGGGCTACGACAAGATCGTACGCGCGGTCCTGGACGCCGCCGCAGATTTGCGTGAAGAGGGGACGACGCATAGCCCCGCTTGATGGCAGCGGGTCGGAGGGTGCCCGGATGGGCTGCGTCACGATCGTCAGCGGCTCGCCTGGGAGCGGGAAGTCCACGCTCTGCGCACGGCTGGCGGCGGCTCTCGATAACGGTCTGCACTTCGAGACGGATCTTTTCTACGGTTTTCCCGCGCATCCCATCGATCCGACGCGCCCGGAGGCGCACGCCCAGAACACCACGCTCCTGCGCGCCATCGGCGGGGCTGCGGCGGCCTTTGCCGAGGGCGGCTATGCCGTCTACCTGGACGGGATCGTCGGGCCCTGGTTTCTGCCGACGCTGCTCGCGGCGCTGCCCGACAGCCTCGAGGTGGAATACGTGATCCTCGAGGTGCCGCTGCCGCTGGCCCTGGCGCGGGTGCGCCAGCGCGTGGGCTCCGGCGAAAGCGCCCGGGTGGCCCAGATGCACCGCGCCTTCCGGGAGCTGGGGGAGCATGCGGCGCGCGTCCTCGATGCGTCCGCCGGGGGGCCCGAAGCGCTGGAGGCGCGCTTCCACGAGCGGCGCGCAAGCGGCTGCTTTCGGGTGGCCCGGCCTTGAGGAGCAGGAGTGTGCTCAGCCTTCCGCCGCGCCGAGCTCCACCGGGATCCCGTTGACGACGGCGTTGCCGGAAGGCACGTCTACCAGATCTCCCGGTGCCAGCACGTTGTTGCACACCCCCGCGTGCTGCGCCGCCACCGATAGCCGGGCACCGCCCTTGTCGTGGCCCCAGCCGTGGGGCAGGCACACGACGCCGGGGAGCATCTCGTCGCTTACCTCGATCGGGGCGACGACTTCCCCGGCTTTCGACGTGATCCGTGCGCGGGCGCCGTCTTGCAGGCCCGCACGTTCGGCGTCGTCCGGATGGACTAGCAGCGTGCAGCGATCTTTGCCAGTCATGAGGCTGGGCACGTTGTGCATCCACGAGTTGTTGGAGCGTACGTGGCGGCGGCTCACCAGCACCAGCTCCTCGCGCCGGCGCCCGAGGCGCTCGTGCAGGCGCGGGACGTCGGCGGTGATATGCGCGGGCGCCAGCTCGATCTTGCCCGAGGGCGTGGCCAGGATCTCGCGGACCCGTGGCGCAAGCGGGCCCATGTCGATGCCGTTGGGTGCGGCCCGGAGCTTCTCGAGGGTGAGCCCATCCGGCTCCGCCCCGTAGGCATCGCCCCAGGGCCCCGTGCGGATGGCGAAATCGAGCAGCCGCTCGGGCCCAGGCCCCCCGGCCTGGGCCACGATCTCCGCCGGGTCGCGGCCTTCGATGCGGGAGCCTGGCAGCTGCGTGATGCCGGCGGCCAGCCCCGCAAAGTAGAGCTGGTCGAGGGCGGCAACATCCACCTCCTTGGCCGCTTGACCTTGGAGGATGCCGACCAGGGTGAGCAGGATCTCCCACTCCTCCGGTCGCCCGGGCTCCGGCTGGAAGAGCCGCTCGGAGAACTTGCCCGCATTGCGCACAGCCCAGGACCAGAGCAGCTCGTCGTAGTGCGGCTGTTCCAGGGGCGAGAGGCCCGGAAGGATCACGTGGGCGTGGCGGCTGGTCTCGTTCAGCCAGTTGTCCACGCTGATCATGCACGCCAGCTCGGGCAGCGCCGCGTCGAGGCGCGCGGCGTCGGGGCTGCTCAGCACGGGGTTGCCTGCGATCGTGATGAGGGCGCGGATCTGCCCCTCGCCGGGGGTCGCGATCTCCTCCGCCAGGCAAGAGACCGGCGCCTGTACCAGCACCTACGGGGCGCCGCGCACGCGCGAGCGCCAGCGGCCAAAGCGGAAGCCTTCCGCATACTCCGGCGGGCGCAGGCTGGTGAGGGACCAGGCGATGGGGTTTGCGAACATCGCGCCGCCCGGGCGGTCGAGGTTGCCGGTCAGCACGTTCAGGACATCCACGAGCCAGGAGGCGAGGGTGCCGAATTCCTGGTTGCAGGTACCGATGCGGCCGTAGACGGCGGCGCTCTCGGCAGCGGCCAGCTCGCGCGCCATGCGGCGGATGGCTTCCGCGGGGATGCGGCACACCGGAGCCACCGCCTCCGGCGTGAAGTCCCGGGCGAGGCGCTCCACGTCGTCCACGCCCTGCACCACGTCCGCCAGGCTGCCCAGGTCCACGAGACCCTCGGCAAAGAGCACCTGCGCCAGGGCCAGCAGCAGGGCCGCGTCCGTGCCGGGCTGGATCGGTACCCACTGGTCCGCGCGCGCGGCGGTACCGGTGCGCCGCGGATCCACCACCACCACCTTGCCGCCGCGCGCCCGGATCGCATCCAGGCGGCCCAGCACGTCCGCCGCGGCCAGCAAGCTCCCCTGGGAGGCGTGGGGGTTGGCTCCGAGCATCAGCAGGTGCTGGGTGCGGTCCAGGTCCGGCGTCGGAAAGGCCCACATGCTCCCGTAGAGGAGCGCGCTGGAGACATTCTTGGGCCACTGGACCACGGTGCCGGCCGAGTAGAGGCGCGGGATGCCGGACATCGGGACGAAGGCGCCGACGTAGCGGGAGAGGGAGAAGTTATGCGCGGTGGGGTTGCCCACATAGGCGGTCACCGCGTCCAGGCCGTGGCGCGCGATCACGGGCCGCAGCAGTGCTTCCACGCGGCCAAAGGCCTGGGGCCAGCTCACCTCGCGGAAGCCGTCCGCCTCGCGCACCAGCGGCCGGCGCAGGCGGTCCGGGTCGTGATGCACCTGGCCGAGGGTAGTGCCCTTGGGGCAGAGGTAGCCCCGGCTCCACACGTCCTCCGGGTTGGCCCGGATCTTTGTGACCCGCCCGTTCTCGACGCGGACCCGCAGCCCGCACATGGCCTCGCATAGCGGACAGGTCCGGATGTGCTCGCTCGCGTCGCCACTCACCCCGGCAGCCTAGCGCGGAGAGGAGTTGGATTGCTCCTCAGCGTGCGAGCAGCTCGCGGGCGATGGCGCGGATCTGGATCTCGTCGGTACCGGCGTAGATCTGCAGCACCTTGGCGTCGCGGGCCAGCTGCTCCACGCGGTACTCGGCCATGTAGCCGTTGCCGCCGTGCACCTGGACCGCTTCCAGAGCCACCTCGACGGCGGCGCGCGCCGCGTAGAGCTTCATGGCGGAGGCCTCGGCGAAGCTCATGCTCTTGCCGTGTCCAGAGAGCTCGATGGTGCGGAACACGAGGTTCTGGAGGTTCATCCGCGCCACCTCCATGCGCGCCAGCTTGTCCTGGATCAGCTGGTACTCGCCGATGGGCCGATCCCACTGCACGCGCTCCTTGGCGTAGCGGACGCAGAGCTGCAGGCACTCCTCCACGATGCCGAGCGCCATCGCCGCAACGCCGGAGCGCTCGGTCTGGAAGGTGTCCTTGGCGCCTTCCTTGCCGGCCTTGCGGCTGCGGGTCAGGGCTTCTTCGCCGCCGAGCAGGTGGTCGAGGCCCACCCGGACATCGTTCAGGTAGAGCTCGCCGGTGGGCGAGGAGTGCATCCCCATCTTGCGCAACGGCTTGCTCTGCTCGAGGCCCGGTGTGCCCGCGTCGAGGGCGAAGTTCAGGATCTTGCGGTCCCGAGCATCGATCCCCGCTTCCTCGAGCTTGCAGATGAACACGATGGTGTCCGCGAAGGGGCCGTTGGTGATGAAGGTCTTGCTGCCGTTCAGCACGAACTCGTCGCCTTCCCGGCGGGCGCTGGACTTCATGCCCCCAAAGGCGTCCGAGCCCGAGCCCGGCTCGGTGATGGCCCAGGCGCCCACCTTCTTCAGGGTGAGCAGATCCAGGCCCCAGCGTTCTTTCTGGGCCAGGGTGCCCTTGCTCATCACCGCCGCCGCGGTGAGCCCCACCGAGACGCCCATGGCCGTGACCATGCCCGGGCAGTAGCGGCACAGCTCGATAATCGGGATCAGCTGCATCGCGGCGCTGTCGCCGCTGCCATCGCCCCTGCGCTTACGGCCTTCCTGCTTCGAGATCTCTCCCGCCGCGACCTTGCGCGCCTTGGCGATCTGCCGCTCGAAGCGGCTGCGGGCCATCTCGTCCATGCCGAAGGTGGCATAGAGCTTGCGCAGGATATCGTAGGGCGGCAGGTCGCCGTGCTCGAGCTCCTCGAGCTTCGGGACGATTTCCTCGTGGATGAAGCGACGCACGGCGTCGCGGATCATCTCGTGCTGCTCGCTCCACTCGATCAACGGGGGCACCTCCTCGCGATTCCGGCGGGAGAGTGACGCCGCCGGCCCCGTACTGCCAGGTTCCCGTGGGCTACGGCACAGGGAACCTCAGCGGCCGTGGAATTCGGGCTCCCGCTTCTCGAGGAAGGAGCGCATGCCTTCCTGGAAGTCCTCGGAGCGGAAGAGCAGCATCAGCTGCATCAGCACATGGTGGGTGTGGGATTCGAAATCCTCGGAGAGCCCGTGGCGGAAGAGGCGCTTCATGGCCGTGATGGCCAGCGGCGCATTCCCCGCGATGGTCTCCGCCCAGCGCCGCACTTCCGCGTCCAGCGCATCGTGGGCGACCACCTTGTTCACCAGACCCAGCTCGAGGGCGCGCTCTGGCAGGATGTCTTCGGCCAGGAAGGCCACCTCGCAGGCCTTGGCCCAGCCGATCATGCGGGGCAGGAACCAGGTGCCGCCGCTCTCGGGTACGATGCCGCGCTTTGCGAAACCTGGGAGCAGCCGGGCCTTGTCGCTCATCAGCCGCAGGTCACAGCCCAGGGCCAGGTCGAAGCCGTAGCCCGCAGCCGCACCGTTCAGCGCACAGATTACGGGCTTGTCGATGCGTTGCAGCGTGACCGTCGGGATCTCCCGGGTGCTGATGTGCACGCCGCCGCCGCTGGGCGAGAGCGCCCCGGAGCCCCCGATGCCGCGCCCAGCGGCCGCATCCTTTAGATCCAGGCCGGCACAGAAGCCGCGGCCCTCGCCGGTCAGCACGATCACGCGGGTCTGGTCGTCGCTGTCCGCGTCTTCGAGGGCCTCTCCCAGGGCCGCGAGCATGGCCACACTGATGGCATTCATGCGCTCCGGCCGATTGAGGCGTAGCCAGGCCACGTGGTCTTTCTTCTCGTAGAGCAGGTCGCTCATGCGTCTCCTTCCCGGTCCGTTGTGCGCAGCGCCGCACCGGGTGGATAGAAGAAATCCAACACGGGTTCCACGGCCGCGCACAAGCCACGCGCCGATCCCCTCGGGGGCTCTAGCCCTGCGTTCGTGCAACCCGGCGATGGACCGTCCGGGTGGTGCGGTCTGCCGGGGTTGGATGCAGCCGCCCGATGCCCGCCAATCGCCCGTCCCTTCCCGCGCGCCATGGAGGGGATTATCTCGCCTGCGTCGCGTTGACCGCACAGTGGTTGATCCCGATCGCAGTCATCGGCATCCACGGCGATTTCCCGATGAGCGATGATTGGGCGTACGCGCTCTCGACTCGGGCGTTGCTGCAGACCGGCCACATTGAACGCGTGGCCTGGACCTGGGTCCCGTTGGTAAGCCACGTCGCGATGGGAGCCGCCGCGAGGTCGCGCTTCGGGCTCTCCTTCCAGACACTTCGGGGCACCGGGCTGCTGCTCGGGTGGCTCGGCATGCTGGGGAGCTTCGCCCTGGCCGGGGAGCTGGGCACTTCTTCGCTGCGCAGCTTCTGGGCGGCCTCGGTGGTCGGACTGAAGCCGCCGTACCTCGTCCTCTCGTTCACGTTCACGACGGACGTGCCGTTCACCGCCCTCGTGACCTGGAGCCTCGCGATGCTCGCCAGAGGCCTGCGTCGGGTATCGAGGGGATGGCTCCTCGCCGGTCTGGGCTGTGCAATGCTGGCGTTGCTGTCGCGCCAGTTTGCGCTTGCGATCTTCCCGGCGGTGGTCGTCGCCCTGGCCATCGCGCGCCAGCGGGATCGGGTGACGTGGACCTTGGCCTCGGCTGCCACCCTGGCGGCTCCGCTGCTGCTCGCCGCCCTCCCACGGCTCCATGGCAGTCACGACACAGGCAAGCTCGCCGGTGTCGCGACGCTGGGCGAGATGCTGCGCTCCAAGTCCGTGCTCTATTTCTTCGCTCGTAACGGGCTCTGGTTCCTCGTCTTTCTGGGCTGCTTTGTCGCTCCCGCGGCGCTGGCTTTCCGCCCGCTCCAGGCGACCCCGATGGCTTGCTCCCGTCTGCGTTGGATCTGCGGCTCTCAGCCTCCTGGCGGTCGGTGCCGTGGGGCTTCGGATGCCCTTCACGGTGCACATCATCCGCGATTTCAATCTCGGTTGGATCACCATCCGCGGCGCTGCAGAGATCCCGCATGCGCCTCCGTGGCTCGGGTGGGGTGTCGCGCTGTTCGGCTTGTCAGTTGGCCTGTGGGTGTCGGGCCGCCTGGTCGCAGCCGCGCTGGTAGACCCCTCCGGCCTTCGGGGCCGCCCCGCATGGGTGCTGGTGCGTGCGTTCGGAATCTCGTACCTCGCGCCCCTTCCGATCCGTTGGCCGTGCTTCGATCGGTATGCCATGCCGGTGCTTCCCCCCTCGTGGCCACTCTGGTGGCGTCGCCATTGGCAGGTGCTTGGCGCGCTCTCATCCACCGCCTTCCCGCGTTTGCGGTCCTGCTTGCCCTGGCTACCTACGGAACTCTCGGAACCCGCGACGACCTCGAGCATCACCGTGCCCTCTGAAAGCTCGTCGACGGGCTCCTCGCACGGGGCGTGCCGACCCGCTGCATCGATGTCGACTTCGCCTTCGCGGGCTTCTACAACTACGACGCTTCCGTGCCTCGCGGGCCAAGACGCGGGACGCGAGACGACACCTATTCCCTCTCGATGGCGAAGGAGCTTCCGGGCTTCGAGGCCCTCGAATCGAGGGGGTATCAACGACTGCTTTCGCCCCGGCGCGAACGCATCCCGGTATTCCGGAAGCTCGCAGCCTCCGTGCCGCAAGGTTGTGTCGCGTGCTTCGGGTCAGAGGAGATGGGGAACGAGCGCCGCGAAGTCCATGATGTCGGCGGGCGCCTGAATCGCACCCGCCCGGGCTCCGGCGACGATGGCAAAGCCACCCCCCCAGTGGTTCCCCCCGCGTCCGGTGTCGGGCTCGCACCGGAGCGTTCCAAGGCCGGCTGAGTGGATTTCCGTGGCGGGCGGCTCGCCGCTCCAACGGAGGGAAACGTCGGGCAGGAGCCGGCTGTGGGAGCCCGGGAAATCGGCGCTCGGAAAGACGACGTCGCGCACGAGCGCGGCACCGCTCTCCACGATCCGAAGTGCCCTGCACTCGCGGGTCAAGTGCTCGAGATAGCGCTCGTGGAGCTCACCGCCTGCCGGCAGCAGGCCCTCGCCCTCCCGGCCGCGCAGGCTACAGCGGATGTAGCCCTCGCCTCCGGTGGGCAGCGCGAAACCCGGTGTCCGCGACCAGTCGAAGCCACCGCCCATGGCGTGGCTCACCACCCAATCCCGGATCCCATCGGGAGTCCAGCGCCCCACGAGCTCCTGGACCTCACTCGGCACCCGCTCGCGTAGCCGGCGCATCAGGCTGCGCTGGGTCGGCGATGAAGGCGCGCCCGGGAGATATGTCTTCAGGAAGGTGGCATTGAGGCGGTCCATCAGTCCGGGGAGGAAGTGCATCTGTGCGTCGTTCGCCCCCATGCCGTGGAGCGAGAAGACCACCACGGTGGTTCGTTCGAGATCGAGCTCCGCCAGGATCCTCCCGATCTCGGCATCCACGGCACGGTAGACATCGAAGAGGTCTCCTCGGCAGGGCAGGGGCCCATCGCTCGTCCCGTTGGGCCAGAGGTTGTGGCCAGCGCGGTGAACCTCGACGAAGACCGTGATGAACAGGCGCCACTCCGTCTGACGCAGAAGCCACAGGGAGACGTCGCCCCTGCGCCGAGCGCCCTCCAGCAGATCCCGGCGGATGGCAGTCAGACGACGCGGCGTCTTGCGAGCTGGGACGTCGGGGCCCATGGGGTGGCGGCCGAAGCGCGCGAGCAGATCCTTGACCAGGTCCGGGCGGTTCGTGTGAAGCTCGCAGAAGGATTGCGCGCCCCAGTTCGTGATCTCGACGCCCCGCGCGATGCGGCTCGGAAAGGCGGTCTGGACGTCAAAGGCGGTGACGGGCAGGCCCTTCCGAGACAGCTCGTACCAGAACGGCTCCCGGTAGAGCCAGTCGTCCGAGGCCCGACGCAAGCGCATCGACTCCGGCTCCCATTGCATCGGGAAGTAGTAGCCGTGTTCGCCGGGCGGAGTTCCTGTGTAGAACGTCGGCCAGACCGAGGCGCTCATCACGCCCGCGGGGGAGCGAAGGCGCCGAAGACCGCCTCCCTTGGCGAGCCCGCGCAAGTGGGGGAGCTGTGGGAGGAAGCCCTCGACGCTGACAGCGTCCGCAGAGTCGATTCCAATCATGACGACGTTCTGGTCGTGGCTCATCCCCGCGCCCCCCCGGCTCGTCCGGCTCCCAGCAGCGCCCGGCCCTCGGCCACCTGCCAGGCGAGCAGGCCCAGGACGCTCGGCACGATCTCGCGGATGCGCGACGCCAAGGAGAGCGCCAGGCTCGCCTCCGGGGCAAGCCCTACCAGCGAGCCGCTCAATACATAGCTCCCTTCCTGCACCCCGACGCCTGCCGGAACGGCAAACGCCGCGCCGCGCAAGGCATGCCCGATACAGTAGATGAAGATCGCCTCGACCATGCCGATCGGGAAACCCATCCACTGCGCTGCGATCCACAGCTCGACCGCCACGAGCAGCCTGGAGCCGAAGCGGAGGGTCACTGCCCCGACGATCCGCCAGGGCCGCGCGTAGATCGCATCCAACGCCGCCTCGGTGGCGGCCGTTCCGCCGAGGAGGCGTCGGGCCCGGTCTCCGCCCTGTCCCGCCAGGCGGCGCACGAGGGCGTTGATCGCCCCGCCGCGCTGGAGCCAGACGACGGCGGCGACACCTCCCGCGAGGACCGTGGAGCCCAGCATCGTGACGAGAATCGTGGTGCCATCGGAGTCCAGGTGGACCAGCAGTACAGCACCCAACAAGGCCGAGAGCAGCAGGGTGGAGACCATCACCGTCTTGTCGACGACGATCGATGCGACGGCGGAAGGCAGGTCCTTGTCCCACAGCGCCAAGAGCCGCACCCGCACGGCTTCTCCGCCGACGCTGGCGACGGGCAGCAGTGCGTTTACCGAGAATCCGATCCAGAGGCAGTGGAGGGTTCGGCCGAACCCGAGAGAGAGATTGGGAGGAAACAACAGCCGCCAGGACGCCGTGCTGAGGGCCAGGTTCGGCAGAGCGAAGCCCGCGAGCAGCAGCAGCCGCCAACCGCCGTCCTGCAACAGGCCCGCGACGGCTCCGAAGCCGCGCCAGGCGATGAGCAGCGTCGCGAGGCCGAGCCCAAGCGCCATCAGCCAGCGCGCAGCTTCGCGTCTCAAGCGCGGGCCCACGGTCTCAGGTTCAAGCGAGCTAGGGGGTGCCATGTCGGCAAGAAGATAGGTGATTCACTTCCGATCATAGGCAATGCGCAGAACCCCACGGGGGCCGGAAGTGAGCTTCCTCGCTGCATGCAGCCGCAGGCGGAAGAAATCCCAGCGCGCAGGAAGAACAGTCCGAATCGCATTCACGGTACACTCGCCAGCCGGACATGCCCCATGCCGAGGGCCCGTCCCCCGAAGGAGTCAATCCATGAGAGTCTCGAGTTTCGTGAGTGCTCTAGTGTGCAGTCTCGTGTTCATCGCAGGATCAAGTCAGGCCGCCGAACCGGCCGCGGCTACGCAGAAAGAAGTGAGCACCGCGATCATCCATGCGGGCTTTGCGGCCGCCGCGAGCGAAGCGAAGGTCACCCACCTGCATCTCCATCATGTGATCAACTGCCTGGTGGGAGCCGGCGGGAGTCACTTCGATGCCAACGCCGGGGATCCGTGCCATGGGCAGGGCCTGGGTGCGCTACGGGATGCCGAGGCCGCCAAGCTGAGTCCATCGGCAAGTGCACGGCTCGACCAGGCCCTGCGCCTCTCGCTGCTCGGTCTGGACCTTCAGGATGCGGCACCCGCAGCCGACGTGGCGAAGGCGGTTGGGGGCCTCCTGAAGGCGGTCAACGAGCAGATCCAGGCCCCCGGGGCAAGCCGCTGACCTGCTCCCCGGCCTGGCCATGGGGTTGCGCCCGAGGGGCACGGAGTGCCTGGGAAGGGCCATCTCGCGTGCCTTGGCCCTCTCTATAGGAGCGAGCCTGCTAACGCCTCTCGAAGTGCGGCTTGCGCTTCTCCGCGAAGGCGCGCGGGCCCTCCTTGGCGTCGCGGCTGGCGAAGACCGCCTGGCCGTACTCCCATTCGTGGCGAAGGGCCTGGTCGAGCTGCATCCCGTCGGTCTCATGAAGGGTGCGGGTGATGGCCTCGAGGGAGAGGGGACCGTTCTCGCCTAACACCGTGGCGATCTCCATGGCCTTGTCGAGGGCCTGGCCGTCGGGAACGACGTGGCCGATCAGGCCGATCTCCAGCGCTTCACGAGCCGTCAGGTGCTTGCCAGTGAGGAGGATCTCGGCCGCCTGGGTGTAGGGGATCTGGCGGGGCAGGCGCACGGCGGAGCCGCCCATGGGGTAGAGGGACCAGCGCGCCTCGGAGACACCGAAGCGTGCGCTCTCGCCCGCCACGCGGATCTCCATGGCCTGGAGCAGCTCGGTACCTCCCGCGATGGCCACGCCTTCTACAGCCGCGATGATGGGCTTGGTGGGGCAGTAGTGGCGGAAAAGGGCCTTGTAGACGATGTCGGGGTCCTCCGCCATGCGCGCATGCACGTCGATCTCGCGGTCGGCGTCGCCGGCGTCGCCCGCCATGCCTTTCAGGTCCGCACCGGAGCAGAAGTTGCCGCCGGCGCCGGTCACGACGATGCAGCGTACGTCGGGATCCGCCGAAGCCTCCTGGTAGGCGTCGTACATGCGGATCAGCATCTCGCCGCTCAGCGCGTTGTAGCGCTCGGGCCGGTTCATGGTGAGGAGCATGGCGTGGCCATGGCGTTCGAGGGTGGCGTGGGGCACGTTGCGGCTCCTGGGGCTAGGCCGCGCCGTCGGCGCGGTCGTGCATGCCGAACTTCTCGAAGGGGCCGATGAAGGCGTGCTCGTAGAGCCCGTGGCCCACGTGGCTGTCGTAGCTGAAGCGCGCCACGTGGTCCACGATGGTGAGCTGGCCGAGCGGCGCGATCTCCTCGGTCTTGTACTCCTTGCCCTGCACGACCAGAGGGCCCTGGTACATGCCGTGGCGCCAGTCCTCTTCTACGCCGTAGCCCGTGCCCAGGGCGATGAAGGCGTGCAGCAGCGGCTCGCAACGGATCTCGAGGGTGCCGCCGGGCGCTTCGGGGAAGCGCAGGGTGGAGCCGGTCATCATCCGGGTGCCGGGCTTCAGCTGGTGCTCGTACTCGACGGGTCCCAGCTCCTCGATCCCCTTGCCGGGGTCGTTCCAGATGCGCCGGGCGTCGTAGAGTACCAGCGTTCCGTCGTTTTCCTCGTTCAGGATGTAGAGGATGGAGTGGTCGGCAAACTGCATGGGGAAGTAGTTCCACATGCCCGAGAGCGAGCCAGGGCCCCCGGCGTGAATGCCCTCGGGCTCGCGCTCGCCGTGGGGACGGATGCCCCAGGAGCGGTCCCGTGTGCCCCACCAGCGATCGGGGGTCACCTGGAACTCCTCGCCTCCGACGCGCAGGCTGCCGCTCCAGCAGCCGGTCTGCGCGAAGCGGCTGGTGTCGAAGAAGACGCGGCCCTTGCGCCGAATCAACTGCGGGCTCTCCTCCACCGCTGGGATCGCTCCTTCCCAGATGAGGTCCGCGGCAATGTCGTGCTCGTTCTCCTCGAGCAGGAAGCGCAGCTTGCGAAGCGGCTCGATCATCTCGATGCGGAAGGGGCCCACCTGGAGGTCCATGCGGTCGCCGAGCTCGCGAGAGGCGCGTACCACACGGTAGCGGTCGCCGCGCTGCACGCAGGCGAAGGCGTCCTGCACGGCCAGGTTCGGGTACTGGCCCACGCCCATCACCATGAATAGCTCGTCGCTGGAACCGTGAAGGTTGAAATAGTAGCGGTCGTAGAAATTGCGATCGCTGGTGGCGACGAAGCGCACCGGCGCCGAGGTCTGGTGGACGGGGAAGTCGTCCCAGGACGAGATCATCGGGTTCCTCCTAGCCGAGGGTTGTGTTTTCGGGCTCTTCGATGACGGGATTCTCGAGGGCACCGAGGCCCTCGATCTCGATGCGCACCACATCGCCGGGCCGCAACCACCGGGGTGGGTGCATGGCTCCTGCGACGCCGCCAGGCGTACCGGTGGTGATGACGTCGCCCGGCTCCAAGGTGAAGGCAGTGCTGAGGTGCTCCACCAGGGCCGCACAGTCGAAGATCAGCTCGCGGGTATTGGAGTGTTGGCGAAGCTCGCCGTTGACCCAGGTGCGCAGGCCCAGGCCGAGCGCACCCGGGGCGCCGCCGACCTCGTCGGCACTGACCAGGGCGGGCCCCATCGGGCAGTGGGTGTCGAAGGACTTGCCCATGGTCATGGTGGGGCTGCGCCGCTGCCAGTCGCGCACGGAGACGTCGTTGCAGAGGGTGTAGCCGGCAATCACCTGTGCGGCGCGTGCCCGTGGAACGTGCCTGCAACGGCGGCCGATCACGAAGGCGAGCTCCCCCTCGTAGTCGAGCTGCTCCGACACCCGCGGGCGGTGGATGGGCTGGCCCGGGCCGGTCACGGCCGTGGGCTGCTTGTTGAAGATGAGAGGGACCGTCGGAGGCTTGCGGCCCGTCTCGGCGACGTGATCGGCGTAGTTCAGCCCCACGGCCAGGATCTTCGCCGGCCGCAGCAGCGGCGCTTCGATGCGCGCCTCCTGGAGGGCCACACGGGGGCCCCGAGCCGCGCCTGCCGCCTGCATCCCACCGCCCGCCAGCAGCGCGGCCATCTCCTTGGGGAGGGCGGGCGCAGCCGCCGCCAGGTCCACGATCTCCGCTCCCTCCAAGCGACCGACGCGGGTGGCCCCAGCATGGGTGAATGTCACGAGCTGCATCCGTGTGAGCTCAGTGCTCGCGACGCCTGCGAACTTCGTAGAGACCGTCGTGGAGCGCACAGAAGAGCTCCGGCACCTGAGGGTGGCCGACGGGCTTTCCGCTCTCATCCGCAGCGAGATTCTGCTCCGAGACGTAGGCCACGTAGGTGGTCTCGGAGTTCTCGGCGAGCAGGTGATAGTAGGGTTGGTTCTTGTCTGGCCGAAGGTCCTCGGGAATGGCGAGCCACCACTCCTCGCTGTTGGCGAAGCTCGGATCGACGTCGAAGACCACGCCGCGGAAGGGGTGGAAGCGGTGGCGCACGACCTGACCGAGCTGGAACTTCGCGTCGCGATGGATCATCGCGCGGAGCCTAACCGCAGAGCGCCTCCTGCGCTGGGCCTCGGCCGGCCCCCCGGGGAGCACTCCCCGTGCAGACGGCGGTACACTCCCCGATGTCAGTCGGGAGGAGTCCCCCCATGCCCGTTGGCGACTACTGTCACGCGCCGGTGGAGGTTGTCTCCGCCGATGCGCCTCTGCGCAGTGTGGCCCGAGTCATGGAGCGCGAAAGGGTCGGCTCGGTGGTCGTGATGGAGGGCGAGCGCGTGCGCGGTGTCGTCACCGACCGCGACGTAGCCCTGCGGGTGCTCGCCCACGCGGGCGACGCCGACGCCCTGCCGGTCCGGGATCTGCTGCATCGCAGGCCCGTGGTGGTCCACGCGGACTCGCGGCTCGGCGTGGCTGCCGGGTTGATGCGCCGGCATGCGCTGCGGCGACTCCCGGTCCTGGACCGCACGCAGCGCCTCGTGGGCATCATCTCTTCGGACGATCTGGTGGGGCTGGTCAGCCGCGAGCTGCGTGGCCTCTCCCGCGCCGTCGAGGGCCAACGCGAGAATGCGCGTCGCGAGGTGGAGTGGGACACGTGAGTCGGGCCCATCACTACGACAGCGAGGTGTGCAGCGTGCGCTGGGACGCGTCGGTGGTGGAGCTCGCCCGCAAGCTGGAGGAGTACGCGGTGGGCTCGGTGGTGGTGGTGGATGATGCCGGTCAGCCCCTCGGCCTGGTCACGGATCGCGACCTCACCTGCCGGGTGATCGCCCCGGGCCTTCCCCCGGCGGCCACCACGGCAGGGGAGGTCATGAGCAAGCCCCTGATCACCGGCCAGGCGGAGGACGCCCTGGAGCGGATCGTCGACCGCATGCGCGTAGCCGGCGTGCGGCGCATTCCGGTGCTCGAGGACGGGCGCCTCGTGGGCATCGTGAGCTTCGACGACGTTCTCGCAGCCCTGGCCCGCGAGCTCGACGATCTAGGCGAAGCCGCCCGCGCAGAAGTGATGCACGCCCGCCGCCGCCGTCGTCGTAGGCGCCAGCTGGAGGAGAGCCTGTGGGCACTTCGGCGCCAGACCGAGCGAGCGGGAGGCCACGGCCGTGACTTTGCCACCCGCGAGCTCGAAGGCCTGCGCGAGCGACTGCGCCGGCTGCTCCACTGAAGGCGGGCCTTGCGGCGGTCGCGCGGCCGGCGCAAGCTGGTCGCCATGCATCGCGCCACTTCGTTCCGCTGGCTCTGTCGGGTGCTGGGAGCCGTCTGGATAATGCTCGGCCTCGTACTCTTCGTGAGCTTCTTCGCCTACCAGCGTCCAGGGAGCCAAGCGCTTCTTCCCACCGGCCCGTGGGGTCACTATTTCGCGGCCATGGCCGGCTGCGCTCTGGTCGCGTGGGGCGGCACGCTCTTCGCCGCCGCTCGGGAGCCCGCGTTGGGGCGTGGCGTCGGTACGGCCACGGCGGTCGGGCTCGTGGGCATGGCGCTGTACCGCATGGCGGGGTGGGTGGTGGGGGACTACTACGCCGTGGCCGGAGACACCCTGCGCGTCGAAGCCGGGATCTTCCTGCTGATCGCGCTGGCGCTGGTCTGGCTACGTCCGCCGCGCTTGCCCTCCCTGGGATCCCCCACTTCCGAAGAGGTTGCGTGATGCTGCGCGGGCTCGCCACGGCTGTCATCCTCCTCTTCTTCGCGCTAGACCTGGCGCTGCCCGCAACGCCGGTGGGTGTGCGAGGGCACGAGGCGCGGGTGCGTGCGGCCGTCCCGCAGGCCTCCACCTGGCTGGGGCACCCCCTCCCTTCGCTCAGCTTCGAGGACCTCCAGGGCCGCGAGGTACACCTCGCCGACCTACGGGGCCACCCGCTGCTCGTCACCTTCGAGCGCAGTGTCGACTGGTGACCTTTCACCAAGGCGCGGCTCGTGGAGCTGCGGAATGCACTGCAAGGCGTGCCGGACCTCGAAATCGTCTGGGTAATGGCGAAGCGCCAGATCAATGGGCGCAGCCTTCGGTTCATCAACGAGTACGGTCTCCAGAGCCGCGTGCACTTCTGGGCAGATCCCGGCAGCCGCGCCATCGACCGGCTCGGCATCCGCAGGCCCCACCCTGAACCCATCGAGAAGGGCGTGCCGCATCCGACCACGCTCCTCGTGGATCGCGAGGGGATCGTGCGCTTTGCCGACGTGCGCGAGAATTATCACATCTGGCTCGACCCTGCGGTGCTGCTCGGGAAGATTCCGACGCTCCGCTAGAGCCCTCGGCAAAGCCCTGGAGCCGCGTGCAGCCGCGAACACACACCTGGCGCGATGGTGGTGTCCACTCGAAGCTACTGCGAGCGCTGAATGTCGGCGGTGCACTGCTCCGGCGCGCGGGGGCAGAGCCTCCTTCCCTCCGTATGGAGTCCCTGTTGGCGACGGCTCGCAGGGGAAGCGGCCTCCAGGACTTTGGCGAGGACTCCTTCCGGGAAGGTCTGGAGGTGCTGTGTGCCTCGCTCCAGGAGGAGAGTGGCCTCACCACCTTCGGGCGTATCGTGCTGCGCGGGCTCTTGCTGCACAACCTCGAGGTCCGCCTGCGCCTCCTGGACTGGGTTCGGCAGCACCCCGAGGTGCGGCAGGAGGAGATCCGCACTCCGTTCGTGATCCTGGGTCTGCCGCGGACGGGCACCACCCTGCTCTCCTTTCTCCTCGACCTCGATCCGCGCAATCGCTCGCTTCTCCAGTGGCAGGCCGGGGACCCCGTGCCCCCGCCCACCCAGAGCGGCGTCGCAGAGGACCCTCGGATCGCGGCCACGGCAACGCAGCTGGCACGGCTCCACGCCATCAACCCCGCCGTCGGCGCCATGCATCCGATGGGCGCGACGCTGCCCACCGAGTGCGTGACGCTCTTCATGCTGGACTTCCGTAGCCTGCTCGTGGAGACCCAGGCCCCAGTGCCTCGCTACGGCCGCTGGCTGGAGAAGGCAAGCCCGCGCTCTGCCTACGCTATCCACAAGCTGGCGCTGCAGACCCTGCAATCCACGATCCCGACCGGGCGCTGGTCTCTGAAGACGCCGCAGCACCTTTGGCACCTGGAGGCCCTGCACGAGGCCTATCCCGACGCCCGTCTCATCTGGACCCACCGGGATCCCGTGAAGGTCGTGGCCTCCACCGCGAGTCTGAACGCCACTTTCTTCGGCGCCACGTGCCGCCGGGTGGATCCAAAGGCGGTGGGGGCGGACTGGGCCCACAAGCTCCATACCGCGGTCTCGCGGGGCGTCGCCCATGACCGTGCGCAGCCGGGGCCGGGGTGGTGCTGTCATGTGCACTATGCCGAGCTGCTGCGCGATCCGATCGGCGCGGTGAGGCGCATCTACGCCCATTTTGGCGAGGAGCCAGGCCCCCTGCATCTGCGCCGCATGCAGGCCTGGATGCGCGAGCGGTCGGAAGACACCGGCCGGCATCGCTATCAATTGGGTGACTTCAGCCTGTGCGAGGCGGCCCTTCGCGAGGATTTTCGCCCCTATACGGAACGCTTCGGTATCCCAGCGGAGGAGCGCTAGACCTGGTTTCCCTCTGCCTCCGGGTCGAAGCCGTTCTCTGCGGCGACCTGCCCGTACCAGCGCCCGCTCTCCTTCAGGGTGCGGTCGCAGCTCTCGAAGTCCACATAGGAGAGGCCAAAACGCTGCTCGAAGCCCTCGGCCCACTCGAAGTTGTCCACCAACGTCCAGGCGTGGTAGCCGCGCACGTCGGCGCCGGCCCCGATGGCGCGGTGCAGGGCAGTCAGGTAGCCGCGGAAGAATTCGATGCGATCCAGGTCGCGGATCACGCCATCCGCGCCAGGGCCGTCGGGATAGGAGCAGCCGTTCTCGGTCACCTCGAGGACGGGGTGGTCGTAGTCGCGGGTGATGCGCAGCACCAACTCGTGCAGCGCGTTGGGCCACACTTCCCAGCCAAAGGCCGTGCGCGGGCCCTCCTGGCCGCCCATCCCAAGGGGCTCCCCTCCTAGACCCAACGGGCTTTCTGGAGCGGCGCGAACGATCATGCGCGAGTAGAGATTGATGCCCAGAAAATCCAGGGGCGCTCGCACGCGCTCCATGTCGCCCTCCCGGATATCCATGCGCGCGGCGGGCAGCCCTTCCTCGAAGGCATCCGGGTAGTGGCCCTTCAGAGCGGGCTCCAGGAACCAGAGGTTGGTCCAGGCATGCAATCGCTCGGCGGCGGCCTCGTCTGCCGCGCCGTCGGCCGGCTCCGTGGGCTGCATGCTGAAGGCCGTGCCCACCACGGCATCGCTCTGCTCCTCCTTGATGGCGGTGAAGGCCTCTGCCTGGGCCAGGTTCACGACATGGGTGGCGCGCAGGCAGGCATCCAGGTCCCGCCGCCCCGGGGCGTGGATACCCAGGCCGTAACCCATCAGGGTGAAGACCATGGGCTCGTTGAAGATCATCCAATGGTTCACACGGTCGCCCAGGGCGCGTGCCACGCTGTGGGCGTATTCGGCGAAGCGGTGTGCCGTATCCCGCACGGGCCAGCCGCCGCGGGTTTCGAGAGCCTGGGGGAGGTCCCAGTGGTACAGGGTGGGGAAGGGGCGGATACCCGCCTCCAAGAGCGCATCGATCAGCGCGCGGTAGTAGTCGAGGCCCCGGGGCTCCGGCTTTCCGCTGCCATCCGGCTGGATGCGCGGCCAGGCAAAGGAGAAGCGGTAGCTCGTGAGATTCATCGCGCGTAGCAGCTTCACGTCGTCGCGAAAGCGATGGTAGGAATCGCAGGCGCGGTCCCCCGTCTGCCCCTTCTTTACGTGGCCGGGTTGGTGAACGTAATGGTCCCAGATGGACTCGCCCTTGCCGTCCTCGTTCCAGGCGCCCTCGATCTGGTAAGATGCCGTGGCTGCTCCCCAGTGGAAGCCCTTGGGGAAGGTGATGCGACTCATGCCTCGTAGCCTCCGAACACTGCAGGGGAAAAGAGGGTGCCACGCCCGTCGAGGCGGCGCAGCACCCGTGCGGAGGAATGGCACTCTTCGCGGGGAGGACGCTGGATGGGCTTGAATCCACGTCGCATGGGCGGCCGCTTCCCTGCCTTCCGCTAGCCCTGCCCGCGCCCGAACATCCGCGGCACGTCCCCCGCGATGCGTTCCACGACGGCTTCCGCGGGCTCGCGCATCTCCTGCTCCAACCAGTGGGCGAGCTGCACCTGCTGCATGGCGGTCAGCATGCGTGCCAGCAGTGCCGGGTCGCCCGGGTGGAAAACCCCGGTTTCGATGCAACGTCCAACGGCAAACGCCAGCATCTGCTGGCCGCGTCGCCATGCCGTGGTGCGCTGGCGGCTGTGCGCGCCAGCCTCTTCGGTGCCCCAGGTGACGCCACCTTGCAGGTTCATGCGAAGAAAATCCGGGTGATCGAGGAAGTAAGCGAGGTAGCCGCGCACGCCGCCGAGCAGCGCCTGCAGTGGGTCTTCTACGCCGCGCGCGCCCTCCAGCCCCCGACGCAACAGCTCCGCATCGGCCAGCTCGTGAACCGTCTGGTGCAGCTCCGCCTTGCCGTGGAAGACCGTGTAGAGGGTGCCCAGGGAGACACCGGATTCTCGCGCGATCTCCTCCATCTTGGCGTCGTCGTAGCCCTTGGCGGCAAAAATGCGTTCCGCCGCCTCCAGGACGAGCTCGCGATACAGGGCCTCCCGGGCCCGTCGGACCTTCTGGCTGCGGCGCCGGGTGGTCAAGCCTGGTCCTCCCGGTCTGCGATCGTCTCGTACCAGTCGAGCTCCGAGCGCTTGATCCAGCCCGGCATCTCAGCACCCTTCTTCATGCGTTCGAGCATCTTCGGGGTGAGCTGCTGGTTCTTCGCCATGGCGCCGAATACCGCTCCTGCGTTCATGTGGTCGAAGAAGTCGCGCTGCCAGCTCCACTGGAAGCTCCCGGCGTAGCGAAACCACGAGCCGCCCGTGCCGGCGATCTCGTACGGCTTGCCATCGGGATCCTTCTCGGGAGCGATCTGCCGCCAGATGCCGATGAATTCGCCCTTCTGGTCGTCGATGAGGGTGCGCACGTACGGATAGACCCAGTGCTCCAGGCCCTCCATCTCCGTGCCGAAGACCCAGTTGTGGATCTGCTGGCGGCCGCGGGCGGCAAACTCCCAGCTGGCGCCGTTGTTCCAGGTATAGAGGGCGTCCTCGGTATAGAAGCGGGACATCTTCGACCAGTCGCCGCTGCGGCCGGCCTCGGCATTGGCGGCTACGAAGCGGCGCACCATCTCCTCCATTTCGTTCCGGGGGAATGCGGGCATGCACGGGCTCCTTTCAGGGCTGGTTTCACATTTCTTCGAGCCGGATCGCTCGGGTGGGGCAGTGGCGGATTGCGGACGTCACCGAAGGCCGGCTCTCCGGTCCGGGGCTCGCTTCCAGGATCCGAGCCTTCATCTTCTCCTCATCGAGCTCGAAGACCTCCGGCGCTTCGTTCACGCACACGGCATGGCCTTGGCAGAGATCGAGGTCGAGCTTCACGCAATACGGGCGCTCTGCGTCCTGCTCCGCGGCCTGGGCGGCCGCACTCGGCCGGCTGGCTCGCGCCGCTTCGGGGCGGCGCTGAGTACGCACCCGACAGGGTTGGTGCACCGCCACCACCATCTTGGAGTGGTCGTTTCTGTAGCTCTCGCGCGACTGGGCCAGGGCGAAGTCATACCGGCGCAGCAGGATCGAGAAGAGGGTCTTCAGCTGCATCATCGCGAAGGCGGCGCCTACGCAGCGGTGGCGCCCCGCGCCGAAGGGGATCCAGGCGAAGAGCTGGCGATCCTCGTGCCGTTCCCCCATGTAGCGCGAGGGGTCGTAGCGCTCCGGCTCGGGGAAGTGCTCGGGCATGCGGTTGGATACGGCAGGGGAGGTGGCCACGATCTGGCCCACTGGAATCTTCCATCCCTTGTAGTGGAACTCCTGGGCGACCTTGCGCATCAGCAGGATGAGTGGCGGATGCAGGCGCAAGGTCTCCTTGAGGCAGCATTCCAGGATCGGGATCTCGCGCAGCGCCTGGTAGCTGACCGCGCGCCCGTCGGCGTAGAGCTGGTCGAGCTCGACCTTTACTTTCTGCAGCCACTCCGGGTGGAGCAGCAGGTCCAGCAGCGCCCAGGAGGCCACCACAGAGCTGGTGTGATGACCCGCGAACATCATCGAGATGAACATCCCCGTGATCTGCTCGTCCGTGTAGCGCCGCTCGCCTGCCGCGTTCTGGAGCCCGTGCAGGATCTGGAAGAGGTCCTGGTACTCGGTGTCGTCTCGCTCGCGTCGTGCAAAGATCTCCTGCAGCCACCCCACCAGGGTGGCGCGCGCCCTGTCCCGCCGGCGGAAGGCTGGGAGCGGCAGGTAGGGGTTTACGTAGGCGAAGGCATCCGTACCGCGCTCCAGGTCCTTGAAGACTTCCACATACTGGGGTCCCAGCTCCTGGCGGAACTGCTTGCCAATGAGGGCCGCGCTCGATGTGTAGAGGGTGAGCTCGGAGAAGAAATCCAGGACGTCGATCTCGCCGCGTTCCCCAAAGCTCGCGGTCATGCGCTCCACCTCCGCGGCGATGCCTTCGGCGTGGCCGCGCATGAACTTGTCGCGCAGGGGCTGGTTGCGCATGGCTTGCTTGCGCTGCTCGGGAGTGGCGTCGAAGACCACCTCCGGACCAAAGATGGGCTTCATGAAGGGGTAGGCCGCCGCCTGGTCGAGCTGCTCGTCCGGCGCGCGGAAGAAGGCCTCCTGGGCATCGGCCCCATAGAGCATCACCATCTGGGTACCCGCGAGGCGCAGCTGACCGATCTCCCCCAGCTCGTCGTGCACGCGCTGCAGCAGGGCCACCGGGTCGCGACGCATGGCCAGCAGGTGGCCCACGAGGGGGAGCGCTCCGCTGGCGACGGGAGGCGCGGTGGTGGGGGAGGCAGCGGGGGCAGCAGCGGTCATGGAGGCCTTTCAAGCGACCGGGGGACCACAACCTAGATCGGAGAAATCATAATTACAATATCCGAATCAGAATTATATGCGCTTGCAGCTCCGAAGGTCTGGAGATGCTGCCCCCCGCACAGATCATTTCCCGCGCAAAGAACTGCATTGCACAAAGCAACCGTCCGGAAAAAGGAATCGCTCTTCCGGCTGTGGTCCCACCGCTCTCCAGGACCGCCCAGCCACGGGTTTCACCGCCATCACGAGAGCCGGCGCAATGGAAATCGCTTCCTCAAAATGCCACCATCCCGCTTCGCCGTGCCGAAGGGGAAGCTTCCCGATGAGTGATGATCCGATCGCCAAAGTGGACAACGGCGAGGCGTGGCGGGAGTTCTGCACGTTGCTGGCCAAGGCCGGCGACGTGCTGCAGCGCGACGACCTGAAGCTCAGCAGCTTCGACCGCGCCGAGGGCATGCGCTACCTGGGCCGCTTGCTGCGCGCGGGCCTGGTCTCCTTCTCCGAGAACGTGGGTCCCCGAAACCCCGTCTTCCGTCCCATGCCGGAGCTCGTGAAGATGGGCCTCGACAATCCGGACAACTACTACGTGAGCGCCACTGTGAACGGCGCTTCCAGCTACCGCATCCGTGGCAAGCGGGGCACGATCCACTATCTCAGCTTTGCCGCCCAGAACCAGAACTTGCCGCGCGCGAGCGCATCTCCGGGGGCGCGGGGCACCTGAACGACTCCGAGCTCACGCTCCGCCCGGACGGCAGCTTCGAGATCCTCGCCAGCCAGGAGGAGAAGCCCGGGAACTGGCTACGCATGACTCCCGACACGAAGCAGATCCTCGTGCGGCAGACCTTCCTCGACCGTCTGCGCGAGACCCCCGTGGAGGTGGAGATCGAGTGCCTGGATGCGGACGGTCCGCCGCCGCCCCTCGACCCCACGCGGGTGGCGGGCGGCTTGATGGGCTCCGCGCTCTATGCCATCGGCTGTGCCCAGTGGTTTGCGGATTGGGTGGCGGACTTTCGGAACAAGGCCCCGGTCAATGCCTTCCACCTGCCGGACCTCGAGAACCATCGGCGGGTGGGGGGGGACCCGAACATCCGCATCTGGCTGGGCTTCTGGGAGCTGGCGCGGGATGAAGCCCTGATCATCGAGGCCACTCCGCCACGCTGCGACTACTGGAACTTCCAGCTCGGCAACATCTGGGCGGAGTCCCTGGACTACCGTTTCCGCAGGGTGCACGTGAACAGCCGCACCGCGAAGCTGCGGGGGGACGGCTCCTTTCAGCTGGTGCTGGCCCGCGAAGACCCCGGGCATCCCAACTGGATGGATCTGGCGGGCCACGATCACGGCACCATGTGCGTGCGCTGGGTGCGCGCCGACTCTCACCCCGAGCCGCGCTGCCGCTGCGTGAAGCTGGCCGAGCTGCCGGGCGCGCTCTCCGACGAGCAGGCCGCCAGGTGAACGAGGCGGGCCTGGCCGTAGCGCTGGGCCTCGGACAGAAGTGGCAGCGCGCCTTCGCGCGGGTCGAGGAGCTGGCAGGCGGGACCGTTGTTGCTGCGGAGCGCCAGGAGCGGTGGCGGCCGGCCTGGTTCCTGGAGGTCGCGCGCGGCGACGAGCGCGTGCCGATCTACTTTCGCGGCGATCGCGGCCTTGGGGAGGGGGGTGTCTATCGCCTGGAGCATGAGTACGGGGTGCTGAAGGTACTGGAAGCCCACGGCATCCCCGTGCCTCACGTCTACGGTTTCTGCGAGGACCCCCGCGGCATTGTAATGGAGCGCAGCCCGGGCCGGGAGAACCTCGGCACAGCCGAGAGCGAGGCGGAGCGCTGCGCTGTCCTCGACCACTATGTGGAGATCCTGGTGGAGATGCACCGCATCCCTGTGGCGGCCTTCGAGGCGATCGGACTTCAACGCCCCCCGCCCGGTAGGGCGGGCGCGCTGGTGGACCTCCCGATCTGGGAGAAGGGTTACCGACGCGCGAAGAGCCGGCCAGAGCCACAGATCGAGTTCACCCTCGAGTGGCTGCGCCGCCATGCGCCCGCCGAGAGCAGCCGGGTCTCCTTTCTCACCGGTGACTGTGGACAGTTCCTCTTCGAGAAGAGCCGGGTCACCGCGGCCCTGGACCTGGAGCTGGCCACCCTGGGAGACCCCCTGGCCGACCTCGGAGCCATGCGCTGCCGCGATACCTCGGAGCCCCTGGGCGATCTTTCCCGGGCTCTGCGCCGTTACGGCGAGCTCACCGGGGAGGCCGTGGACCTGGCCGTGGTGCACTTCCACACGGCCCGCTTCGCGTTGTGTACACCGCTGGCCGTGGCGCCTCTGTGTGCGCAGCCGCCGCCTGGCTTCAACTTGGCGCAGTACCTGGGCTGGCATCTGGTCTTCGGTCGCCTTGCCCTGGAAGCGGTCGCCGAGCTTCAGGGCCTCGCCCTGGTGCCCCCGGAGATCCCCAGGCCCAAGGCCACGCGCCACGCCGCGGCCTACGAGAACCTGCTCTCACTGCTCACTGCAACGGGCGGGAGCTATGCCGCGGACACCGCCCTGCGCACGGCTCAGTATCTTCGCGAGGTCGACCGCCAGGGCCCCAGGCTGGAGGAGCAGGGCCTGGACGACGCCGGGGAGCTGCTGGGCAAACGCCCGGCCGACAGCCTCGAGGCCGACAGCCTTTTGGAGCGCCTGGTGGTGGAGGCGGGTGAAGAGCAGGAGGTGGCCCTGCTCCAGTACTTCTACCGCCGCAGCTTGCGCGAGGAGGCCATGTTGCGCCCGGCCATGCGCGAGCTCACGGACCGGGCGTTGCAGCCCATTGTCCTCTGACGAGATGGCTCCGCCCGGATGGATCTGACGGGAGCCAGCGTCATGCAGCGCATTCCCGAAGCGGAGCTGATGGACGATCCGAGCCAGGCCCTGGCCTACGCACGTGCAGATTTCTCCGAAGTGAACCAGGCCTTCGTCGAGCGCTTCCTGCGCCTCGCCCCGACCCTTCTGCAGGCGGACGTGGTCGACCTGGGCTGTGGCCCCGCCGACATTGCGATCCGCCTGTGCCGGGCACGGCAAGGCCTCCGCGTCTGCGGCGTGGACGGCTCGCCCCCGATGCTGGATCTGGCGCGGAGAGCCGCCGCAACTGCCGGCCTGGCCGGCCGCCTGCGCCTGGTGAACGCGCGCATCCCCGGGTCTCTTCCAGGCGAGCACTTCGACGCCATCCTTTCCAACAGCCTGCTCCATCATCTCCTCGCCCCTGCCGGGTTCTGGCAAGAAATCCGCCGTCTCGGCCGGTCCGGTGTGCCTGTGCTGGTGATGGATCTGCGTCGGCCCCCCCACGCGAGGGACGTGGCGGCTCTCGTCTCCCGCCATGCGGGAGACGAGCACCCCCTTCTACAGCGTGATTTCCGAGCCTCCCTGGGCGCAGCCTTCACGCTGGCCGAGGTCCAGGCGCAGCTTCGAGACGCCGGGCTGCGCGCGTGCCTGGGCGTGGAGGCGCAGGGCGACCGCCACCTCGTGGTCTCCGGGCGACTGCCCGCCACGCGCTAGGGCTGCTGCCCCGGACCTTGCCGAGCGCCTTCAAATACGAAACTATTGGTTTCGAAATGGGCGAGACGCAGTTCCAGGTGCCGGCGCGGCCTGCGCGATCGGCGGGCCCCGGCCGCCCCCGCAGCCCCGAGGCCCACCGCGCTATTCTCGTCGCCACGCGCGAGCTGCTGGCGGCTTTTGGCTACGGCGCCATGACTGTGGACGCCATCGCGAAACGGGCGGGTGTCGGCAAGGCTACGATCTACCGGCATTGGCCTTCCAAGGCGCAGCTCGCCGTAGGGACCCTGGCGATGAGCCCACCGCTCTGCTCGCGGCAGCGAGCCCACGTCGAGGACGACCTGGTGGCCTTGCTGCGCGAGTTTGTCCGCCTTGCCCGAGAGACACCCCTGGGCGCGGTGTTGCCCGCCCTCCTGGCCGAACGCTCACGCGATGCAGAGCTCGCCGCCTCGCTGGATCCCCTGATCCGCGAGCGCATCCAGCCCTTCGAGGCGGCCGTGGCGCGTGCCACTGCGCGTGGCGAGCTTCCCCGCGCGTTGGATCCCCGACTGGCGGTGCAGCTGCTGATCGGCCCGGTGCTCTCGGGCCTCTTCTTCGGGGAGGGGCGAACCGATCCACGGGCGATTCGCAGCTGCGTGCGGGCTGCCATTGCCGGGATCCGCAGTCTTGCAGACCCCCCCCCTCGAGGAGGAAGCCGATGACCTTGAATGCTGAAGCCCAAGAGCTGCTCGAAAAGGTGCGTGTTGTGCAGCCCGTGCTTGCGGCCGAGGCCGCGGAGTCCGAGCGTCTGAGGCGGCCCACTGACGCGGCCATCGATGCCCTGGAGAAGAGCGGCGTCTTTCGCCTACTGGTGCCGCGCTCCTACGGGGGGCTGGAGTTCGACCTGGATGCCTTCGTCGAGGTCGGTCTCACGCTGGGGGAGGTTGATGTCTCCCTCGCCTGGGTCACGACCTTCTACATCGAACACAACTGGATCCTGTGTCAGTTTCCCGAGGCGTTTCAGAAGGAACTCTTTGCAGGCTGTGACCACGTGCTGGCTCCGGCCACCATCGCGCCGACAGGCGAGGGCCAGCCCGTCGACGGGGGCTACCGCCTGCGCGGCCGCTGGCAGTGGGGCACGGGCAGCGCCCATGGCAGCTGGGTGCTGGTGGGCGCGCCCTCGGATCCCGAACTCGGGCTGGCCTCGGTGCGCTTCTTCGCGCTGCCGCGTGACCAGGTGAAGATCGAGGACACCTGGCACGTGGACGGCATGTGCGGCACGGGCAGCAACGACCTGCTGATCGAGGATGTCTTTGTCCCCGCGCAGCACACTGCGCCGATTCCGCAGCTGGTGGCGGGCCAAGGCGAGGGCGCGCGCCTTCATAAGAGCCCCCTCTACCGCACGCCCATGATTCCAGTCCTCTCCCTCGCTGCCTCCATGCCCATCGTTGGCCGCGCGCGGGCCGTGGCGCGGAGCTTCCAGGACCGCCTCCGGGAGCACGTGCGTCTGGGCTCCGGCACGGCCCAGGCAGCGAAGCCCGCAGCCCAGATGCACCTCGCTCGGGGCAACGTCGAGGCGCGGCAGGCCGAGCTGCTGCTGCGCGACGTGGCCACTGAGGTGATGGCGCTTCGCGACCAGGCCAGCCTGGCCGATCGCGGCCGCTGGGCCGCCTCCCTGGCCCACGCCGTGCACCAGAGCCGCCGCGTGATCCAGGACGTGGCCCTGGCCAGCGGCGCCAGCATCCACTTCAAACGCCATCCGCTGCAGCGTGCGCTGCGCGACGTCAACACCGCCACGAGCCACGTGGTCTTCGATCTGGACGCGCGCCTCGAGCTTTACGGAGGCGCGCTGCTGGGCATTGGACCGTCGAGCCCGCTCTTCTGAAAGGAGCGCCTCGCGTTCCTCGGGTTCCCCGTGCCATGCGAGCCCGGCGAAGCCTTGCTGTAGCGGAGTCCGTAGCGGCGGAGTTCGCGCGAGAAGCGCAGCAGGGGAGGCGGCATGAACGAGCGGGTCGCCAGCCCGCGATCACGAGCGGGTCGGGAACTGCAGGTAAACAAACTGTCATGTTAGGGATTGAAACTGCCGATGGCTTGCCTATACAACGAAGCGTGGGGGAAGCCGTCGGCCCAAGGGTCCGACGCCGGACTCTTCGCTGGCGGTGGGTTTCGAGCGGCTCTCCAGATTCGGGCGCCATCGAGGTATCCGGCGGAGGGTTTGTGCTCGAACCTCGGGATCATGCAGCATGCGGGTCCTGCGGGAGGGGTCGTGAGGGGGACGATTTCGGCTCGTGCTGGGCGGCTCGTTGCAGCGATCCTCGCCACCGCATCGTGCATGGCGTTCGCAGCACCGGCTACGGCCATCGATTTCCTGGACGGCAAGGTGCAGGCCCATGGCTTCTACGAGATGCAGGTCCGCTCCCTGCAGAAAGACTTCTCACCCCAGAACGAACTGGATCTGGCGCAGTGGTACCACGTCCTCGACCTCGAGATCGAGGCCAACCTGGTGGAGGACAGCCATGGTCCTCTGGATCTGGTCAGCAGCTTCATGCGCTTCGAGTTCCGCTACGACTGCGTCTGGAAGCGTGGGTGCAACCTGTTTCCGAACGTGAATGCCTATGGAGACAAGACTGGCCTGGGCCAAGGCAGGCTCCCCGAGCGGGTCCAGGGGGGACGTCGCAGCGGTTTCCACGGCAGCCAGTTCATCGGGGATACCCAGCCCTACCTCTTCCAGAGTCTTGGAGATGCCGTTCGGGAGCCCGGCGTCCCTGGCGATAGCCTCGGTGGCCCCAGCATCGGCAACAACACGGGGATCATCCCAGGCAGGCTTTCCGGTAGGGTGGCCACCCAGATCTGGAACACCGATACCTTCGGTTCGACCTATGCCGTTGCCTATGGCCCCGACGGCGTGTTCGGAACGCCGGACGACATCGCCTCCAGGCTCTACGGCTGGGCGCTCGGTGGCAACGGCAAGCGCTGCCTCTTCGGTTCGCGCAAGGTGAAGAGCGGCAACATTGCGGGCTATACCACGCGTGACCTGCCCTGGAACCCGCGCTGCGAGATCCAGCCGCGCGGCGTGATCCGCAACTACCCGAATCCCTTCCGGGCCGGAGACTTCAATCCCGCGGTCGGCGGAGGTGGCTTGGACGCGCTCCCCTTCCGGCCGGCGCCCCTGTTCGGCTCCGCCAGTGGCAACGCCAACAAGGCGGTGGCCCAGGGCATCTACTATCCGAACCACACCCTCGCCAATCGGATCCGCCACAATGAGTTTTCCGCCTTCGACCAGAACTTCTCCGTAGACGAGCTGCAGTGGAACCTCGGCGCCAGCCAGCAGCGCGGCGAGTACTTCCTGAAGGAGGCCTACTTCGACATCGAGATGTTCGATAGCCGCCTGTGGCTGCGGCTGGGCAAGCAGGCGGTGGTCTGGGGCAAGACGGAGCTCTTCCGCAATCAGGACCGGATCAACCCCCAGGACCTGGCCCTGACCTCTCTCCCCACCCTGGAGGAGTCGCGCATCGCCTTGTGGGCGGCGCGTGCGGTCTGGTCCTTCTACGAGGTGGGGCCCTTCGAGGACGTGCGGCTGGAGGGCGTCGCCAACATCGACCAGTTCGAGCCCGCGGACCTCGGGCGCTGTGGTGAGCCGTTTACGGCCCTGGTGGTCTGCGACAAGACCTTTGGCCTGATGGCTCACGGCGTGACGGGCGCCGGAGTGGCGGGCGAGATTCGCCCGAACGACCCCTGGAAGGACATCGGCGACCTCGAGGGGGGCGTGCGCCTGGAGTGGCGCTACGACCGCTTCAGCTTCTCCCTGACGGACTTCTACGGCTTCCAGGACCTGCCCTTCAACCACATCGACCAGAAGTTCGAGCGCAATGTAGACCCCTTTACCGGGCGCCCCCGCCAGCAGAACTTCCGTGGCCGCTGCACGACGGGGGCCGAGCAGGCCTGCCTGACGCCTGCCAACGCGTTGACGAGCCACTCGGCGAACCAGCAGATGTTCGCCTGGATCTGCGCCTCGACCGTGGGGGTGGCAAACGTCCAACTCGGGGCCAACGACT
>Ga0114931_10001438_pt1 | contig 30411 bp, 23 predicted proteins | sample 2SBtaG_FD_89579 | JGI IMG/M metagenome (GOLD analysis project Ga0114931, IMG submission 89579) | Deep subsurface microbial communities from Kolumbo volcano to uncover new lineages of life (NeLLi) - 2SBTROV14_V59a metaG | ecosystem: Environmental > Aquatic > Marine > Volcanic | place: Kolumbo... | reverse complement strand
GCTCGACTCGCTCGACAACTGCAAGCATCTTTCTGCGTGTTTCGATCGAAATCCGCATGATGGAGCCTCCTTGCTCAGGAACGCATCATCGCAAACGGAACACGATCGCGCAAGGCGCATTAGTCACATAGAACAGGACGCCAGCGGATCAGGTTCGTCCTCGAATTCGCTCTTTACAGGTATTTGTAGAGACGGTTCACACAGCGGCGCGTTCCGCTTGGGCTGTTGGAGTCGTGCCCACTGGTTCGGACCGGAACATTTCAGAGGTTTTTGGCGCGCTGGCTTTTGGCGTCCTTGATTGTCCCTGCGCAGCAGCGGCTGACAAGGCTTCGAGTCTTGAGAGGCAGCGCGAGGCGCTGGTGCGATAGGCGACAAGCGCAAAGAGGGTGAAGACCGCGATGATGAGTCCCGCTGCGGTTGTGATGAGCGCCTCAGCGATGCCCGACGCAACGAGTGATGGATCGGCCACACGCATACCCCCGCCGCCCCCCGCGCCTCCACCGACGCCGCCTGCGCCCAGAAGCTCGAAACTGGTGATGATGCCGCTAACCGTGCCAAGGATGCCCAGCAGCGGGGCTGCTGTGAAAATCGTCGAGAGCGCCGTGAGCGAGCGTTCAAAGCGCGGGCGGTGCAGCTCGACAAGCTCGACAGCAGCGTCGTCGGAACAGCCTCGATCGAGCAGGCTGACGACGAACCGCCCGTAGAGCGAGCCATCACTTGCGCAGATCGCTCGCGCGCCGGCGCTGTCGCCCTTACGCAGGCGGTCAGCGACGTTGACCAGCCATCGGCTTCGACCGGGGCGGTGGGCGCCCATCCAGTACAGCGCCCGCTCGACCGCAAGTGATGCGGAAGCGAGACTCAGCGCCAGCAGAGGCCACATGGCCCAGCCGCCTTTGGTGAAGAGTTCCCGGGCTGTGTCGATCGCATTGGAGAGCATGTACGGACGCAATGATACGGACCCGAGCAAACTGGCGGCGCGATGGCGCCCATCCGCGTTGAGCGGGGATGCAATCGCGGGTAAACTGGTTGGCTATCCCGTATCGAGAAGCGAAAGCCGTCAGCCAACACCATGACAAACACCCAAATGCAGGTAACAAGTGCGCACCCCGCCGCGGTTGTCTCGATTGACACAGTGACGGCGCAGCCAGCGGCTGACGAGGATGTGATGCCAGCCAAACCGATCAACGCAGCCCTTGCGGCGCTGGTGGCGGATTGCCAAGTGCCTGGCAATCTGCGGTCTGCGGTGGAGCATTCGCTGCTTTCAGGTGGCAAGCGGCTTCGGCCTCTGCTTGCGATTGGCGCCTGTGAAGCGGTTTGCGGGGACGCAGCTCGCGCAACAGCCGCTGCCTGCGCGCTGGAGTGTGTCCACGCGTTCAGCCTGACGCACGACGACCTGCCAGCGCTCGATAATGACGACCTTCGCAGGGGCAGGCCCACAACGCACGTCGCGTTTGGCGAAGCGATGGCGATTCTCGCGGGGGACGCGTTGCTGTCCATGGCGTTTCAGGCGCTGACCATTGACGCGAACAGGACCAGCGACAACGCGCTGGCGGGCCGATTGTCGCGTGAGCTCGCAACCGCCACGACTTCCATGATCGAAGGACAGGTGTACGACACGCTTGGCGGGCTTGATCCGTCGATGGGCGACAAAGACAAGATTGAACAGATTCATCGAAAGAAAACGGGCGCCCTCATCACCGCTGCCTGCAAAATGGGCGCGATGGCTGGGGGCGCCCCTGACGACAGCGAAAGTCTCAAACGACTAACGCGGTTTGGCCAGGCCGTCGGGCTCATGTTCCAGATTGTCGACGACTTGATCGACGTCGAGCAGACTGCAGAGCATGTCGGCAAACGAACGGGCAAAGACATCGACGCGGGAAAAATGACCTATCCTGCGATCCTTGGCGTAGAACAATCAAGAGTGGCCGTTGATCAACTTCGAAGCGACGCCCTTCAAGCGATCAGGCCGCTTGGCGCCAATGCGGACCGGCTCGTCACGCTTTGCGAGAAGATGGCGCGCAGAACCCGATGAAGCCCATGTCGCCAGGCGCCCGGGTGGGACTGGCCTGCATAGGCTTTGTTCGTACTTAGCGTTGACGAACATAAACAAGGAGCGTGTATGCGCCTGCTCCCGACAATTCAGTCTCCCGCTGACCTGAAACGGCTGCCAGTAGAGCGCCTGCCTGATCTTGCTGCCGAGATCCGCGAAGCGATCATTGGCCAGGTCAGCAGGACCGGTGGGCATCTTGCGCCCAATCTGGGTGTGGTCGAGCTGACGATTGCGCTGCATTACGTCTTTGACTTCAGCCGTGACCGGTTGCTTTTTGACGTCGGGCACCAGTGCTATCCGCACAAACTGTTGACAGGCAGGCAGGACCAACTGCCAGGTCTGCGCACAAGCAAGGGAATGTCAGGATTTCCGGCGCCAGGCGAGTCGCCATTTGATCTCTTTGCTGTGGGCCATGCGGGAACAGCGATCTCGACCGGTGTGGGAATGGCCAGAGGCGACACGCTCGCAAGCGAGGCCTTCGATCCGCGGACCAATGCTGACGGACGCAGGGTCGTTGCGATGATTGGCGATGCGTCGATCGTCAACGGCTTGGCGATGGAGGGGCTCAACAACGCGGGCACGCTCAACCGACAGTTCCTCGTGGTGCTCAACGACAATGGCATGTCGATCGCCAAGCCTCAAGGCGCCGTCGCAGGCTATTTCGACAGGCTGCGATTGAGCGATATGTACAAGGATTTCAAGCAGCAGGCGCAGCGCGTGCTTGGCGGGATTCCGGGTGGATCGCTGCTGGGCGAAGCGTATCACCGCGCAGGTGAAGCCACCAAAGCCATGATCGCGGAGCACTCCTGGTTTGAGAATTTCGGGCTTCTCACCGTCGGGCCTATCGACGGGCACGACCTGCCAACATTGATCGAATTCCTCGCGGAGGCGAAGGACTTCAATCGGCCCATGTTGCTGCATGCAAAGACCATAAAAGGCAAGGGCTTTTCCTTTGCAGAGCAGAACGCGACCATGTTCCACTCCCCTGCTGCCTTTGAAATCAAGACACAGCCAGATCGAACAGACATCGCCGATCCCGATCGTGAAGATCTTGGTCTTGAGCATGTTGGCTGCACAGTCGAGATCAAGAAGAAAGGGCGATCCTTCACCGCTGCCTTCGGCGACGCGATGGGAGATCTGATGGCGCGCGACGAAAAGGTCGTCGCTTGCACCGCTGCGATGCCTGATGGAACGGGTCTGGCGAAAGTCATGCCGACCTTCCCCGATCGAACATGGGATGTCGGCATTTGTGAATCGCACGCGATGGACATGATGGCTGGGCTCGCCAAGACGGGCTTTCGTCCGTTCTTCGCTGTCTATTCAACATTCCTTCAGCGGGCGTTTGACCAGGCGTTTCAGGAGGTCGCGCTGCAGGGGCTCGCGGTTCGGCTGTGCCTCGACCGCGCTGGGCTCGTGGGCAGCGATGGCGCTGTTCACCATGGATTTTACGATATTTCACTCATGCGCGTCTTTCCTGACGCTGCAATCACCGCAGCGATCGACGAGCCTTCACTGCGGGCGGCGCTGGAGTTCATGCGGACGTATGACGACGGGCTCTCAGCGGTGCGCTACCCGCGCGACATTGTGTCGCAACGATTCGTCAAGGAACCCTGTCCGCCCTTTGCGCTTGGAAAAGCCAGGCGATTGTGGGGCGACACGCAATCCGCAGACGCAGCGGTGCTCGCGTTTGGCGTTCCAGCGATCACCGCGGTCGACGTTGCGGAGAACCTCGAGCGTCAAGGCGTCGCCCGTGTTGTGGTGTACGACGCACGGTTCGCAAAGCCCGTCGATGAAGCGCTCGTCGCGGACCTACTCACGCGAAACCTGCCTATTATTACCATAGAAGACCACGGCCTTCCTGGCGGGTTTGGCGCCGCGGTGCTCGAGGCTGGGGCGAAGCTCCAACTGGACACATCGCGCGTGACGCGCCTGGGCGTGCACGAAGCATGGATCATGCAGGACGCCCGCGCATCGCAGCTTGCGGAGGTCGGCATTGACGCTGTCGGTGTCGAGCGGGCCATCCTCGCCGCCGTCGGTGGGCGCGCCAGGATTGAGGCGTCAGCGGAGTCAGCCGGCGCGCATGTGCGCGTTCGCACAGGCGTTCAGCCCGCGTCCACTGTAGTCAACGGTGCGAACAATCAATAAACGAACACCCCTGGGCCGCATACACTGCGCACATATGTCTTCCCGGCGCGCAGTGCTCGTGGTTTCCCCGGAAAAGCCTGAAGCAAAGCAGGCTGCGCAGCGCATCAGGGCGCTGCTCAACGAGTTTGACGCGCTCGTCGAAGAGCGCGTCGCGGACAACGCTGTCATTGAAGACGCCCCGGACGCGGACCTGCTCATCGTCATCGGGGGCGACGGAACGCTCCTGTCGCAAGCGCGGCGTTTTGCACATTGGCAGACGCCCCTGCTCGGCGTCAACGTCGGCAGGCTTGGGTACCTTTCGGAATTCGACGAGTATTCGCTGACGCGTCAGGCCAATGCGATACTGGGCGGCGCCAGTCCGCTCGTCATCGCGGAACGCCGTTTTCTGTCTGCCACAGTCCACGCAGGCGCCACCAGCGCGGTGGTGGAGGCGGGCGTTGCGCTCAACGACTGCGTCATCGCTGCTGGCCCGCCCTTCCGAATGATCGAAGTAAGCCTGTCAATCAATGGAGAACTTGGCCCGACTATTCGCGGTGATGGCGTCATCGTGTCGTCGCCTATCGGTTCGACCGGGCACAACGCCTCTGCGGGCGGGCCAATCGTTTCGCCCGAGCTTGCATGCATGATCATTACGCCCATCGCAGCCCACACGCTGGCGTCGCGCCCTTTCGTGGCGCCCGCAGCAAGCGTCGTGGAAATCCACCTCGAGCGCGCCAACGAATCGGAAGCGGGACAGGGCACGACACTGGTGCTTGACGGCCAGGTGCACCACCGACTTCGCGAGGATGACACGGTTCGTGTCACAGTGAGCGACAGCGTCGCTCGCATGGTGTGCAACCCGGATTCGGGCTATTGGAGCGTGCTTGTGCGGAAACTTGGCTGGGCGGCGCCACCCCTCAACTGCTGACCTCCCCCTCCCCCCCATTCCCCTGCGAACAACAAGCGAACAAACAGCGCGCTTCGACCGAGAACTGCGAAATAACAGGCCTTTCTGCGATTCATGCTTGGCGCACGCCGCCCGGGGGAGTATTGTTCATGCAGTAGTAGGAGGGAGCCCTGCGCTGTTGGGCGCACGGGCAGGAGGGAAGCCCCGCACTGTGGGGCGAACACGTTGCGCCGGGATTCGTCTCGGCGTGTGCTGGGTTGGGAAGCCCAGCAAAGGGAAGACGCCGCCTTGGACCGAGGTGGCGAGAGCACGTCGCTTGCTTGGGTTGTTTGAGTGAGCAACGGGGGAACGAACGCGGCGGAGGCTGGTCCGCCGCCGCGACACACAACTGCTTGCAAAGGCAGGTGTGTGGCAGAAGCTGCGGCCGTCGAAACCGGCGACCGTAGCTTTTTTTGTTGGGCTGCGTCGCGATTACGATCGCGCGCGCTTTGGCTCGAGGCGCGCCAGCCCCGATACCATCGCAACCATGATTGATCTCAGACAACTGCGTGATGATCCCCAGCGCTTTCGTGATGGCGCGCGAAAAAAGCGCATCGACGTCGACATCGATCGGCTGCTCACGCTTGACGAGCGCAAGCGCGCGCTGATGCAGGAGCAGGAATCGCTTCGCGCAAAGAAGCGCAAACTGGAAAAAGAGATCGGCCCACAGATTGGCGGCATGATGGGGCGCATCAAGAAGACGCAGGGTGAGGAACGCGCAGCCTTGGAGCATGAACTTTCTTCGCTGCGGGAACAGCCAATAGCGCTGAAGCGAACGATTCGCGAACTCGACGAAGCCCTGGCGCAGGTCGAGCCTGAACTGACAGCGCTACTGCTCGAAACGCCTCTCCCACCTGCGCCTGAGGTTCCAGATGGTGAAACGAGCGACGACAACGTTGAACTGCGCAGGTGGAATCCGCCCACGTTTGACACGAGTAGATCGTTCGAAGAAAATAGGGGATACTCGCCGCCCAGCCATATCGAGCTCGGGCAGAGGCTCGGCCTTTTTGACTTTGAACGAGGCGTCAAAATGGCGGGCGCCCGCAGCTACGTGCTCACAGGCGACGGCATGCGCCTGCACCAGGCGATCCTCCGGTACGCCTTTGACTTCATGACCGACAAACAGGGATTTACGCCTGTCAGTGTACCAGTGCTGGTGCGCGAGGACGTCATGGTTGGCACAGGCTTTTATCCGGGCGGGCGCGACCAGGCGTACTGCGTCGACGAGAAGTGCAGAGGCGCCAATCAGGATCTGCACCTGACAGGCACTGGCGAAGTCGGCCTGATGGGCTATCGCGCAGGCGAAATTCTCGAATGGGACGAACTCCCTGTCAAAATGACCACTGTCTCCACCTGCTTTCGCCGGGAAGCGGGAGCAGCGGGCAAGGACACCGCGGGGCTCTTCCGCATTCACCAGTTCGACAAGGTCGAGCAAGTCGTCCTGTGCGCCCCAGGCGCGCAGCGGTCGCTTGACTGGCACAAGCGAATGATTGGTTTTGTCGAGGAAATACTCCAGAGCCTCGCGCTGCCTTATCGCCTAGTGCAGTGCTGCGCAGGCGACCTTGGCGCCAAGAACGCGGACATGATCGACATCGAGTGCTGGATGCCCAGCAGAGGCGCGAGCGAGAATGGCGCCAACCCGCCAGGCGCCTACGCGGAGACACACAGCGCCTCGCGCCTGGACGACTTTCAGACGCGCAGACTGGGTATCCGCGTGCGCGATCCCAAGACGGGCGGCATGGTGTTTCCCTATTCACTCAATAACACGGTGGCTGCAAGCCCGCGCATTCTCATTCCACTTCTTGAAATGCACCAGAACGCTGATGGTACGGTGACCATCCCCGAGCCCTTGCGCCCGCACATGGGCGGCCGAACGCGCATCGGGTGAAAGAGTGTGCAATGCGTCATGGCGTCCCCCCCACGGCATTTCATGCTAATAGTTTACTGGGAAATCCAGCTGTCGTCGAACATCATGCCCGGACTGACCGCGGCGGTGTCGCTTTGTTCGATCATGCTGGCGACGGGATAGGCGCAGTAATCCATCGCAAAGGCGGCTGCGGGACGGTGGTTGCCCGATAATCCGACGCCGCCAAAGGGGAGTTTGCTGCTGGCGCCCGCGGTGCCCGTATTGACATTCACACATCCAGCGCGCGCCTGTGCGAGGAACCGCTGCTGCGATGCTTCGCTGGTTGTGAAGATGGACGCAGCCAGGCCATAGCGCGTGGCGTTGGCCTGCTCGATGGCTTCGTCAAGATCGTGAACAACGCACACTCGCACGAGGGGCGCGAAGACCTCGTCGTCACAGCCCGCGTCGCCCAAGGCGCCGTCTGGGCTGGGGGCGGTAAAGCGCTCGACGCGAAAGACGCCAGGCGAAAGAAAATAACCGTCTTCACAGCCTGGAATATTGGTGATTGCGCAAGGCTGCAGCAGCGCCTCTGCGCCTGCGTGTTCGAGGTCGCGCGCAAAGGCAAGCGCTGCGTCACGCGCCACTGCTCGAACCACCGGCCCCATGAAAACAGGCTCATCACGTACGGGATCACCCACGCGCAGTTGCGCAGCGCACTTGAGAAACGCATCGAGAAAGCGCTGTGCGATTGGTTCGTGCAGGATGATCCGCCTCGTGCATGTGCAGCGCTGCCCCGTTGTCGCGAACGACGCTCGACAGCATTCAAGCGCCGCCTGTTTGAGGTGAGCGTCAGCCATGACGACCGCAGCGTTATTGCCGCCCATCTCGAGCGCGACAATTCGACCGGGCGTGTCGAGATTGGCTTCGAGGATCTTTCTGCCCACGGGCCAGGAACCTGTGAAGAGCACGCCATCGACTCCATCGTGCGACACGAGGCGCGAGGCAACGTCGCTTGCGCCTTGCACGAGATTGACGACGCCTGCAGGCATGTCGCACTGCGTTAGCGCATCGCGAAATGTCTGCGCAAGCAGTTGCCCGACTGCGGGCGTCTTGTCGCTTGGCTTGAAGATAATTGTGCAGCCAGTCGCGAGCGCGGGAATGATGTGTCCGTTGGGCAGGTGCGCAGGGAAGTTGAACGGGCCAATGACAGCCATCACACCATGGGGCCGAAAGCGCGTGCGACCAGTGCGTGTGTCAGTGAGTTGGAACGAGAAATCTTCAACGCGCGACATACCCGTGTGCGGGCCCTCTTCCAGCGTGATGTCCACCTTGCCCGCAAGGGCGGCGGCTTCCTGCTTGCATTCCCACAGGGCTTTACCCGTTTCGGCGCAGATGAGCGCTGCGAAATTGTTCTGCCTCTCGCGAAACAGCGTCTGGCAGGCGCGCAAGACTTCGATTCTTTTTGCCTTTGGCGCCTGCGACCATGCGCCCATCGCGTCGCGGGCAGCGGCGACGGCGCCATCGACATGGCCCAAGTCGGGCGCACCTTCCCATATGGTTTCACTAGGTGATGCTGGATAGTGCGAGCGAAGAGCGCTCCCCGTCAGGGCGACGCGGTCAGATCCGATGAAGTTCGCTGGTTCGCCGCCAAATGCCTGGCGGGCGCGTGAGACAATATCAGCGGTCATCAATCAATCGCTCCTCTTCCCGCTGGCGGTCGTTTGTGGTTGCGTGGCGCGGCGCTCGCCAGCGCTTATTGGCGTGAATCCGATGCGGGCGCCTTCGCTAATGCGCAACATGGAGACGATCGCAGCGGGCGCCAGCACGCAATCGTCCTCGACTGCGACGTTGCACATCGCTGCGCGGAACCCGCCCGTGGGGGCGTCGTCGAGGCTGATGATCGCCTGCGTCGTCGCGTCGCGGTCATTGCACTCGCCTGCGAGCGTCACCCAGCGAGTGTCGCGCACGAGCGGTATATCTCCTATATTTGCATGAAAAATAGGACCAGCGTCGAAGGGATCGACGTGGCCACTGTGCGCGAATCCCAGGCGCTCGAGCATGACGCGGGCGGGTTCGGTGTCCTTGCCCACGCGCCCAACCAGAGCGCGAGCGTGCGGCGGAAGCAGCGTGAGATAGATTTCTTCGCGCGGGAGCAGCGCCGTCATGAACTCCCTGCTCTTTGCGCAAAACCGATCTGCTTCATCATAAGATAAATTGATAAATCGCCTGCCGAAATGATCCCAGAAACTGTTCCTGCCGTCGCGCGTGATGGGCGCCATCATTTCTGCGACAATATTATCCTGAAAGCGATCGCGGTGCAGACCAATATAGTGAAACCTGATGAAGCTGAGCTGCTTTCCCAGTCGCTCGGGCCTGCCTCGGAAGGCGGGCGCAAGAATGAGGGCGCCAATCTCGCTCGGGCCGCTTTGGTCAAGCTGCAACTGCGCCGTCATGTGAGTGGCGCCTGTCTGGAGATCGTCGCTGAAGAAATGACGTTTGCGCAGCTTGAGGTAGACGTTTGGATGCCCCGGCGCCCCCATGCGGGATATAGCGGCAGAGCACCCCAGGGCGCCGCCTGTTGTGAGGTCCTCGATGGCGAACATGTACTGCGCCGGCACGCCGGCGGCGCCGCCCAGCGCCGTGAGGTTCGCCTTGGCTGGATCGGGCTCCGGCGCGCCCTGGCGCACGGCTTTGAAGCACTGTTCAGACCAGCGAATTTTGTCGTCAACGACGTCCTTGTCTGCAGGCAGGTTGATAAAATGCACCATCTTCGCCAGCTTGAGCAGCATGTTGGCGTCGTCGTAGCGTGCTTGTCTGATCAGAAACATGCGATGCGCGCCTCCCGGGACATTGAGCGTTCATTTTGTCTGTGCGACCTTGGCCAGCGACGATTCGACAATGGCGAAGACGCGGGGCCAGTCGGCTTCCTGCATAACGCCAAGTGGCGGGAGAAAACGCACATGGAAAGGCCCGTGCCCGCAGTAAAACGCGATCACGCCCTGCTCGAACATCGTCTTACAAAGACTGAGAATAGCCTGCTTGTCACCTCCAAAGGGCGTGAAACGCATCATGCCGCCAAAACCACCCACGATGTCTGGAGCTTTGGCTGTGACAGGAAACCAGTCGGGATGCTTTTTCGCCAGGGCGTGCACATGCTCGCGAAAGATGTCGTGATGGCGCGCGATGGCGCCATTATCGCCATAGTACTCGCCGTCACGCAGGCGCTCGATGATGCGCTTGCCCACGCGCAGGCCGACGGTGCTCCCCAGGAACGTGCCAGACAGCAAGCCGGGCTTGGGGTTGTAGTCATCGGTGAAAAGGGCGGCGCAGACCTGGCTCATCTTGCCAATAGTGACGACGTCAACGTAGTCACCCAGGCCCAGCGCGTCGAAACAGAACATGCGCATCGTCCTGCCAAATGTTTGTATTTCATCGACAGAGACCGCGATGCTGTTCTCCTTGCACACCTCCATGAGCGCCTTGTGAAAATCGGCGGGCGCCTGGTTAAAGCCGCCCTCACCCTGCACAAGCTCAAAGACAAAACATGCGTGCCTGCCGGGATATCGCTGGATGTGCGCTTCAAGGTCTGCAACGCTCTTCTTGATTGCAGCGTCCTGCCCTTCGCGCCGGGCGAGGTCGGCGTCATAGAAGGGGACATAATCGACATGCGCCCAGACGGGCAGGCCGACGCGCCCCGCTGCAGAGTCGCCGATCTGCGACATGGTTGTCGATCGACCCATAAAACAATGCGAAAAAGCGAGCACGCGGTCCGCAGGATGATGCTTTTGCATGCACACCTTGAGGGCGTTCTCGTTGGCCATGGCGCCGGAGCAGCAAAGAAAAGCGTGGGCGAGTTTGCTCGATTTGGCAGCCTGATCGACAAGCGTCCGCCCGAACGTGATCGCTTCCGCGTTCATCTGCAGGTGCCCCTGCATGACGGTGTCAGCAAGGGCCGCTTCGACAGCGGTGCGGACGAGGTCGCCATCGGAATGCCCGAAAAAGTGCACGCCAATGCCTTCGATCATGTCAAACTTGACCGACCCATCCGCCAACTCGACAAGCGGACCTGCGCCCAAACCTGAACCAATGTACGGATAAAGCAGTGGCCTGCCTCGCACATTGGCGGCAGAGTCCAGAAGGTCTTCGAATTGCGTTCTGCGCGAAGCGTCAGCGGGCCTGACGTCATTGATAGTTGCGCGGGCGTCAGCGACGCTCGCAGCGAGCGCGTCGAGCGCCTGGGCGACGCGCGGATCGGCGTGCAGCGCGCCAGCGCGGCCGCCTGTGGTTTGTGTGGTTGGCTTGGTTGTTGTTTGCGTCATTGCGTCGCTCCGAAATAAGGGAAAAGAGCATATGGGTGCGTGGGCCGCCAGCGCAGCCCGATGCAGACGATATCGGTCTCAATGGTCGCTGGCTCGATGCGAACGCGCCCGGACGGACGTCCGCGATGGGACGTTTATGCGGTGAATGGTTCATCGCTCAGGCGCGCCATGAGGATTGCGAGCAGGGACGCTCGTTCGACCAGGCTGGTGAGGTCGATCCATTCGTCCGTCGTATGCAGCCCGCCGCCCCGAACACCAAGCGTGTCGATGGTGGGCAGTCCCGCCGCCTGCATGTTGTTTCCGTCGCACACGCCGCCGGTCGACGCGAACGGCAGGTGCTGGCCCAGATCTTCCGCAGCCTGCCTGGCGCGCAGCGCAAGAGCGCGCGTCGCAGGTATCTCGGGCTTGGGCGGGCGGTTGAACGATCGGCGAACCTGCACACGAGGGAGGGCGTCGCCAGCGGTCGCCAGCGCGTCGAGCCTGTCGCCTATGACGTCGGCTTCTTCCTGCGTCGCATAGCGAGCGTTGCCCCAACAGACAGCGTGATCGGGGACGATGTTCGTCGCAGGCCCGCCCACGATCGGTCCGACGCTGGCGATGTGCCCGGGCGGCGCCGATGCGATGTTGCCTACTTCGACGATCGCTTGCGCAAGCGCGGTCACGGCGCTGACGCCCTCAGCAAATGCGCGACCCACATGCGCCGACTTGCCAAAGGCGTCGATGCGAAACGACCCGCTGCCGTTGCGCTCGATGGCGAGCGCGCCGTCAGGCAGCGCGGGCTCGGTGGCCAGGCCAACGTCGTGCTTGCGCGCGAGGTCAGCGATGGCGCCTTGGGAATGAAAACTCCCCATTTCTTCATCGCTGTTGAAGGCGTATGTCCACGATGCGTCCACGCCCGCCTCTTCAAGCGCCTCGAGCGCGTGCAGCGCAATGATGAAGCCGCCTTTCATATCGACGCAGCCCGGTCCGGTCGCGCGCCTGCCGTCAGCTGAGATGGTGAGCTCGCGGAAATCGCACGCAGGATCAAACACGGTGTCGAGATGGCTCGCCAGCAGGACGCGCGTCTGGGCGTCTTCACGTAATCTGGCGCAGACCGCTGTGGGCGGGGGCGAACCCGTGACGCGATCGGCGCCAAAGAGCCAGTCCGGTCTGTCGTCGCCTGGGACAAGCGTCACTTTCGCGCCCAGCGCCGCCAATCGGCCTGTCACGATGGATCGCAACTCGTCCAGACCCGCGGCGTTGTTAAAGCCCGTAGGCAGCGCGACGCACAAACGGAGATCGTCAAGCATCGCTTGCGCTCGCGACTCGATCGCGCGCGTCAACCGCAGTTCACGATCAGAAAGCGAAGCGCTCATACAGCAGGCCTGCCTGACGCCCGCCGCCAGGCGCTGATCTGCCCGAGGTGGAGCGCGTTGTGCTGCACAAGGAAGTGGATCGGCATGTGTCCGACGGTCGGGAAACGATCGCGCCAGCGCTCAAAGGGCGCGGGACGCGCGAAGTCCGCGTCGCTTGCGCTCTTGAGGGCAGCGACCGCGTCGTCATATCCATCCTGATACAGCCGCAGCAACTCGGTTTTGGGGGGATACGCCGCTGCGTCAGCGATTGGCGCCGAGCTCCTGCCCCACTTGTGGCTGCCGGGATCCTCGACGGGTTCATTTCGCAACATGCCCGCAAGGAGCGGCCCGTAAATGGACAGGTGCGATAGCGCCCACGCAGCGTGATTCATGGTGACGCTGGGGATCGGCTGATGCGCCATGTCGTCAGCTGCAAGGTCGTCGACAAGCCTGCCTGCATAGGCGCGAAGCTCTCGCCAGCGCGACTCGATGGATGCGATTGTTTCTGGTTTCATAACACTTGGATCGTATCGAGCCTGTTGGGCGAATGCGGGTATTGACGGCGCGGCGATTCGGCTGGGCAGGTTGGCGTGGGAGAGTGGATCAGTTCGCGTCCTTGAGGTCGGCTGCTTTGACGATGCGCGTGCTGGGATGAAACGCTGACCACGAGTGGTAGAAGGTCTGCATGACGCGCGCGCCCTTGGGAAGCGCGTCGAACGCGACGCCTTCCTTCGTGCGCTCCAGTGTGACGGCGCCTGCAGCGGTGTCGAACACGCGACGCGAACCCGGCTCGCCCAGCGCGTCCATCGGGATGAACGTCGCCTGCTCCTTGACAAAGACGCCTACACCAAGCGTTTTAGGTGGGAGTTTATCATCATAATCAAACTTGGAAAATACAGCGTCTGGATTGGCGAGATACGAACCATAGGGATTGACGTCGTAGTTGCGCGCATGTCCTGTGTCGCGCGAGAGAATCTGGCCTCGCGGGTGCGCTGCTCGAAAGGCTGCGAGCGTGGTCATGCGAAAGGGAAGAAACGCCAACCGGCGCCCTGCGTCAGGTCCGGTGATGGCGCGCATATCCACCTGCGACCACAGCGCGTTCGTCGCGCGCTCGAACATCACCACGTTGGAGTTGAGCAGCAGACCCGACACGCCAAACTCGAGCGTGCGCGTGGCGCCTGCGTCGTCCGTGAGTTGCCGACGCATCACGCTGACCGAATCGCACAACGGGCAGTAGACAATCGCAATGGGTGTGTCGCCAACGACGTCGTTGACGATTTCGTGCCAGTTGAGAATATTGATGGGGTATGCGACCGCGTCGCCTGCGATCACGACTTCGATGACGCGCGACGCTGGCGAAAAGGACGACGCATTGAGGGATTCTCGCTTGGGGTTGTTGAGCGCGGGAATGCCGTCCTTGGGCGGGCCTCCGCGCTGGATCTGGTCAAGGTCAACCTTGGGGCTTGAGAGATCGAACTGGGCCATATGGGCGGCTCGGCGGGTGTCCTGCATGGCAGTCCGGGCGGTTGTCGCGTGGAGTCGCGCGCCAGACACAGCGGGAGTCGCCACGAGGGGCGCGCTGATGCTGAGCGTTGTGCAAAGAGCGGTCTGACGGAGCGAAATGCGCATTGGAGGGATCTCCTCGTGTGTTGGAATAGATGCAACACCCGGCTGGCCGGGTCCTATTCCGATAGTGGTGCGCGTGAATGCAATATCGGCCTACGGGTGGATTCCAGGGTTGCTGACGCCGCCGTTTGGCGAAAGATGTATGCGTTGCGCCAAGCCGGGTGTTGAATGAACCGATTGGTCCACTTGGGTGTGGTCTGCGCGAAACGGAAAGGCGCTTTTTCATGTTGCGAGTGCGAATGCAGGATGTCGAGGACGGAATGACGCTGGCGATCCCCGTCGCGCATCCGCAAAACGCAGCCCAAACGCTGCTGCGCAATGGTTTTGCGCTCGACAGTCGCTCGATTCGCCGACTCAACGAGCTCCATATCGAAGAAATATGGATCGAATGTCCCGGACTTGAACTTATCGGGCGATATATTGACCCAGAGATCATGCGTGCCCATTCCCGGGTTTCTGGCGCGATCAGCGGCGCGATGCGCGATTTTGCTTCTGAGGACGGCAAACTGGATCTGACGAAGTTTCGTGAAGCGCTGAAGCTGCTCATGAACACGCTCGTGCACAATCCTCGCGCGGCGTTGTTCATGCGCGAACTGGGGCAGGGGGACAATCCCCTTCTTGATCACAGCACGAACACGTGTTTTCTTAGCCTGCTTATGGGGCTGCGCGTCGCGGGATACCTGGTCAATCAGCGGAAAATGTTGCCACCTCGACACGCCAAGAACGTCACCGCCTTGGCGGTGGGCGCCATGCTTCACGATGTCGGGCTGCTTCGAATGGACCCCGAGATCTACACACGCTGGCGACACGACCAGAACGATGCGGATCTGGAATGGCGTCAGCACGCTGAAATTGGCTTCAAACTGGTGCAGGGTAACGTGGAGCCATCGGCGGCGAATGTGGTGCTGCATCACCACCAGCGTTATGACGGCAGAGGGTTCCCGCGAGTCCAGCGCGAGCAGGATCGCATTGATCCGCTTGAAGGCGACACAATTCATATCTTCTCGCGGATCGTCGCGGCTGCGGACTGGTACGACCGCTTGCGCAGACCCGCGAATGGCGCCATACGCCCGCAGGTGCGCGTGCACAACCTGATGCAGGGGCCGGGGCTCGCTGGCGCAATCGACCCGATTATCTACAGATCGCTGCTGTCGGTGGCTCCACCATATCCTCCTGGAACAATCGTTAAATTAAATGATGGGCAAACCGTTGTCGTGACGGCCCTATGCCCACAGGAGCCGTGTAGGCCGGTTGTGCAGCGATTGGAAGGCGACATTGGCGACCATGAACTGCAAATAGGCGAGGAAATGTGTTTACGCGATCACCAGGACCTGTGGATTGAATCTGTTGACGGCGTAAACGTAACCAGCGACAATTTCTTCGCCAATGGATCGCAACAGTTTGATGTGCTATCTTACCAGAGCCATGTCCTGCACGGCGAAGTTGACGCCGACGCTGCGTAAACGCGAAACGTGAAATAATCAGGATCTTGAGCGCGCAGCGTTCTTCTCAACGAATCCACAGACATCTGGCCGAGGTTGGAGCAGACGATCCGAACAGCGACGCCAAGGATGGGATGAGGCCGCAAGCCGGTTTCTCGCCAGCATTGGATTCGCTACGCAGCGTTTTTCAAGAGCGCATTTGGCACAAGCATCTTGACTGGCTCTTTGACGCCGACGCCGCTGGAGAAGTTCTTCAGGCGCGCGATGAGGGCTGGCGTGACTTCGCTCCCATTGGCGACAAGCAAGGCGCCCGATCTTGTGACGATGTCCTCATTGGCGTACATCCCGACTTTGAACGCCCACACTCCTAAGTCTTCGATGGACCCGGTGATGGATTCATCAATCCCTAGTATTTCGATCGTGTCAAGCAGTTTGAGAATCGCTGGGCTGTACTCGCCGTCGCGCTCCGCCAGTTTGGCGACAGCGATGCTCCGGCCAAGCCCGCTGGCGAGCTGGACATCGAAGTCCACAGCAGCGTGCATGATTTGAGCGCCCATGGCGATGACGCCGCTTTCCTCCGACACATCGGGTTCACCCATCGTGTCATAGGGCGTCAGTTGTCCTTCAATCATTCGCGCGCACAGTTCGAGGCGGGGGATCATTTCAAGCAGCTTGCCGCCAAACTGTGGATGCGAGGCGAACATTTCTTCTTCTTTCTTTGTCAGTTTGCGCCCCACAAACATCTTGTCGATGGTCTCAGCGGGCAGAATGATGCACCCCAGTTGGGACAACAGCGCTGCGACTTCATATTGCCAGGAGCCATCGAGCTGCAGCTCATTGACCAATGCCTTCACAATCGCCTTGATTCGGCTGCTGCGCGCGAACGCCTTGGGATTGACCATCTCGAGCACTTCAACAAGCGCCTTGATGCTCCCCGTAAGCGTTCGTTGCAGGAGTTTCTTTTCCGCTGTGATAAGGCGGTACTGCTTCAATGCCGCCTGCAGCGCAGACTGGAGCGCGTCCTGCGGGCATGGCTTTGTGAGAAAACGGAATATATGCCCTTTATTGACCGCATTCACTGCTGTGTCCTGATCCGCATTGCCTGTGAGCATCATGCAGACCATGTCAGGCGCCATCGCGCCTACCTTGATGATGAGTTCGAGCCCATCTATCTCGGGCATCCGCATGTCGCTCAGCAACACAGCGAAGGGGCCTTCGTTGCGAATGAGTTCGATGGCCTCGGCGCCGCTGGTGGATGTGGTGATGTCAAGCTTGCGTCCCAGCGACCTCTTGCAGGCAGCGAGAATATTTGCGTCGTCATCAACGTAGAGGATTCTATCAGACATTGTTCCATTCCTTCTGGCTGAGCGTCTTTTCCACCAAAGGCGTCGCTTCTAGTGAGACAGTTCTCCGAGCTGTCAATGTTGTGTGCTTCATCGAATTAATCATGATTTAGCGCTGGCGAGACTTCCATGTCACCACTGCGTTTGCGCATTCTGTTTTCGGCTTTACGCAGCCAACCGACATTCGTCGCGCCACGCGTCTAGACGATCTATCAAACCCAGACGTTCAAGGTACTCCGTGTCGACCTCAAGGGGCAGGTCGACCAGCTTGCTGGTTGACTGCTGTACGATCGCGCCAGCGACATGGACCGCGGTGAGCGTCGTGAATGAGTCAGTGTTGCTCTTTGATGGGCAGTGGTGGTACGCAGCCGATTCGACGATCGGATTTTCAAAGGCCCACAACCCGAGAAGAAAAGCGCCAATTTCGCTGTGCGATGTGCCGATGACGCGCCGCTCGGCTTCCTCTTCGGGCAGCGATTCGGACTTTGCGAGTCTCACGGCCTCAGCGAACGCGTCGGGACGCTTCACAGCGAGGACGAGTTTGCCAACATCGTGGAGCAGTCCAGCCATGTAGGTCTCGGATACAGCCTCCGTGGACATGTTTTCTATTGCGGCGATTCTCCGCGCGGTCGCTGCAACATCGGTGCATCGTGACAGGAGGTCTTCCTGGGAGAATTCCGATGGCGTCTCCGCCGAAACCTGTGAAAACACCTGCATGGTCACCACGAGTGATCGCACAGTCTCCAGACCAAGGAGCGAGACCGCGTCGCCTGGACTGCTCACGCGCCGCTGCAACGCAAAGAATGACGAGTTGACCAGCTGCAGAATCTTCGCAGTCATCGCAACGTCCTGCCCGATGGCGTCGCCGATCAGGTTCGGGCTCACGCCCGGCGTCTGCAGTTTTTGCATGAGTTCTTCCTGGTTTTTCGGTAGGATTGGCAGCGACTCAAGCTCGGTCACCATCGACTTGAGGTCTTCGTTGGCAAGAAGCGCCTCCAGCTGGATAGTTCGATTGATTGTCGCTGTGAGCGTCGCTGCGTCACAGGGTTTTTGCATGAACTGGTGAATCGGCCCCACGCTCTGGAGAATGCTGTCCTTGTCCGCCTGCCCGGACAGGACCAGTCGAATTGTTTCGGGATGGCGTTTGCGAATCTCCGTGAGCAGTTCGTCGCCTGACATTCCTGGCATTCGCATATCCGTGACGATCACAGCGAAGGAGCGCTCCTCGAACAGTTTCAGCGCCTCGGCGCCGCTGTTCGCGAAGACCATGTCCCACTCCTTGCGCTTGCAATGAAGCAATCGGCGCAAGCCATCAAGCACTTTCTGCTCATCATCGACAAACAATATTTTCAGTTTGTCCGCCATCATGCTGCCTTTCTGCCATCCTCTTTGCTCACCTCAGCGCTTTGGGCCGCTGGCTTGCCTGCAATGGGGAGTCGGACAATGAATGTCGTGCCGACGTTCACTTTCGAATCGCATTCGATCTCGCCGCCATGTTTATTGACGATGACGTCATGGGATATCGCCAGTCCCTGGCCCGTTCCCCTGCCGACAGTTTTCGTCGTGAAAAACGGGTCGAAAATTCGGTTGACGATGTCCGCTGGGATGCCGCCCCCCGTGTCCTTGACGCGAATGACGATCGAGTCGCCTTCCTGTCGCGTGCTGACGGCGATCTCGCCTTTCTGCTCGCTGCCTTCACCGAGTTTTTCAGCGATTGCGTCCGCTGCGTTGACAATAAGGTTGAGCATGACCTGGTTGAACTCGCCAATGAGGCATGGCGCCATGGGTAGATCATCCTGGAAATCCATGTTTAAATCAGCGACATACTTCCAGCGATTTCTGCAGACCGTGATTGTGCTCTTGATGGCGTTGTTGAGATTGGTGAGCGTGGGTTCGACGCCGCCCGGATGCGAAAACTCCTTCATGGCGCGGACGATTTCAGTGACACGCGAGACGCCGTCGAGGGTCTGCGTGATCGCCTTGGGAATTTCCTCGCTGACGAAGGGAAGGTCGAGATCTTCGGTCGCTGTTTCAATTGCTTCGATCTGGGCTGATACGTCCTTGCCCTCTCTTGTGGATTCCCTGAACTGCGCATACTGGTCGAGCAGCTTGAGCAGCGCAACTATGTTCTCTTGCACAAAGTGCGTGTTGTCGCCCACGTATTGAATGGGCGTGTTGATTTCATGGGCGATGCCCGCAGCAAGCTGGCCGATGGACTCGAGCTTTTGCGCGTGCGTGCGCTGGGCTTCTTTCGCCTTTTCGTCACGCAGATCGCGCATGAGCGCCACGAGGTGGCGCTGGTCGTCGTGCGCGACGGAGGTCGCTGCGACGTGGATTGGAAAGCTGGCGCCATTCTTGTGCACACCCTGCGATTCGTTGGTTCTGCCCAGGAACTCGGCGTCGCCTGACTCCTGGAGCCTCTCGAAGCGCTGTGCCGAAAAGAGCGAAGGCGCCAGAACCGAGATATGCAGGCCAATAGCTTCATCGAGGGAATATCCGAAGATTCGCTCAGCGGCTTTGTTGTAGAGATGGATGAGTCCATCCTCGTCCGCTGTGACGATTGCTTCATCAACGCTCGCAAGAATGGCCCGGAGCTGCTCCCGTTGGTTCTCAAGCGCGTTTTCGGCGCGCAGGCGCTCACCAATCTCCACTGTCAACATGTCATATTTATGCTGGACAGCTTCCACATGAGAGTGCAGCGCACTGTGGGAGCGGTGGAGATCTGTGGCCATATTGTTGAAGGTGTCAGCAAGCTGCGTCAGTTCATCCGCGCCGCCAACGTTCACAGGCTCGAACTGCTCCTGCTTTCCCATCACAAGGGCGGCGTTCTTCAGAATGTTGATCCGGTTCGACAGGCGCATCGCGATGAAGCCGCCTCCAAGCACGGTCGCAGCAGCGGCGCCAATGGAGACAATCAGGAACAGACGTTGCAGCTCGCGCATTGGTCGAAAAACGCTGTTGGCGTCGTAGGAAGACATGAGGATCCAGCCAAGCCCTGCGTAGTTGGCGTGACCGTGAGAAACGCCAAACGTCGTCACCCGATCACGCGCGCTGTCGTGGAAAACACGATCCTCGGTGTTCGACGCAGCGTCGCTTGTTCCAAAGGCGTCGGCGAAAAATTCGGCGCCATCGGATACGAAAGCTGCGAGGTTGGCGGTGTCATGGATGACTTTGAGGTTGCGGGTGAACAGGATGTAGCGCAGGCTGGGATCACCAGCGTTTGATGGTTGGCTGGCGGCGGCTCGCGCGTCGAGAATCGCGATTGGTTCAGCGATGTTGAGGACCACCTTGAGAACGCCAGCGAATCGCCCGCCCGCATCGTCAATACGCAGGCAAATGTCGGTGGAGTTGACGCCAGCGCTCTCGTCAAATCCGACATCGCCGACATAGATACCGTTCTTCTTCGCAAGACGCCACCAGTCTTCGTCATCCTGGCGGTAGTCAGACGTGCGGTTTGTCTGTGCGATATTGGCGCCATATCTGTTTGTGACAAACACTTCACGAAAAAGCGGAAACGTGTTGTCTCCATCCAGCCGAAACAGGCGATTTTTCATGTCTATCGCGAGATCGTTGGAAAAAAGTCTATCCATGAGCGGCGTATTGCGCTCCGCGGGCGTAGCTCGCCAGGCGTCGTCGTCGCTGTCGATCTGCTCCTGCGCACTAGACATGTGGTCAAACGTCGCATTGCTTGACGCCAGCGCTTCCTGCACAACGGCGCTGAGCGCATAGGAACGCCATTCTGCGACATGCGTCGCCATTAAACGATCAACTTCATCCAGCAGGGCGCGTGACCGAGCGAGCGTGTTGTTCTCGAGCGCAGATGTCAGCACGCGCCGGGTCAGGTGGTTCGTCACCAGGCCAATCGACGCGATCAGCGCTGCGGGAAGCACCGCGCCAAGAATGAGTTTGTGAACAATCTTCATTCTTTCTTCACCCCGTGTTTGATCGCGTGCTGCATGCTGTCTGTCCGTAGTGAAAGGCGACAACACCGCGCTGACCCTGCCGCTCCGCCAGCGATGCCGGTCGCTCGAAAGCTCTATCCACCGATTTTCATCGGCGATCCGATCATGCGGCTTCTCTGGACGCTTCGCCCAATGTGTGTCTGATATCTCGGAATGGTTCTCGGGCGTCGAGAAACGCAGCAAAGACGGCTGGATCAAAGTGCGACGGCGCTTCCTCTGTCATGATCGCAAGCACTTTGTTCTCTGGGAATGCGGGTTTGTACGGTCTGGCGTGCGACAGCGCGTCGTAGACGTCCGCGACGGCGACGATCCGGGCCGCGAGCGGCGTCTGCTCACCTTGAAGACCGTTTGGATATCCCGTGCCGTCCCACCGTTCGTGGTGGTGCAGCGCGATCGAAGCTGCATGCTCAAGGAGCGGGTTCGGAGGCAGCGCGCCAGCGCCCTCCGTTGCATCACCGCTGAACTGCAGGACGTCCGCAAGACCGGAAACATCTTTTTGCAGAATTTCGTACCCGATCTGGCAGTGCTGCTGCATGATTCGCCATTGGTCCTCTGTCAGGGTTCCGCTCTTGAGCAGGATCGCGTCAGGCACGCCGATCTTGCCAATGTCATGCAGCGGACTGGTCAGGACAAGCGCGTGTGTGAAGGACCGCGATAAGCCAAGCTGCTCCGCGAGCGCTCTGCAATAGGCTGCGACGCGCACGACATGGTTGCCCGTCTGCTCATCGCGGTACTCGCCTGCTTTCGCGAGCCGCCAGATGATCTCCATGCGCGATTGTTCGAGTTCCTGCGTGCGGCTCTGGACCTTCTGTTCAAGAAAATCGTTTTGTTCACGGAGCTGATCTTCGTAAGATTTCAGCCGAAGCACGCTGCGCAACCTGGCGACAAGATCCTCTGCGACGACGGGTTTTGTGATCAGGTCGACGGCGCCCAACTCCAGCGCCCGACGCTTGAGCGCCAGGTCCCCAAGCCCTGTCAGGATGATGACGGGTACGTCTCGTGTTGCCTCTGCCTGCTGAAGCTCCACGAGCAGATCAAGCCCGTCGCGGTGGGGCATAGTGACGTCTGTGACTACAGCGTCAAACGCGGTGCGCTTCATCAGATCGAGCGCTTCGTCGACCCCGCTAGCGAAGCGCAGGTCCCATGTTTGCCGCTGGCTGTGCAAGGATCGACGAAGAGCGTCGTGCACGGCTGGGTCATCATCGACGAAAAGAATGGTTTTTGCTTGGGCCATTGAGTCTGAACCTCGGTCGGCGAAGTGCGCTTCGCTGTGCGGCGAGCTTGGATCCGACGAGCGCCGCAAAGTGCGAATAATCGCACTTGGGGTGTTCGTCCCGTGAACGCCACAGCCGGTTCGCACGGCGCATGCCAATCGGCTATCGACGAAACCGCGCTGTCGCTGAAAGGATGGTTCGCCGATGCACAGCGGAGCAAAGCGGCGCTGCATCACTGAACAGCGCTGCGCTGTGGTTGATTGGTCCGCGTCGCCGTTTGTCGTCGCACCTCCTTCCACCAACTTCCCTCCCCCAACCCCTGAACCGGCCCCGTCTGTAATGCTCGCACGCTCGCATCTGCCGCCGTCGCACAGCATCTATGTTTTTATGTGCCATAAATAGGCAACGATCAGTGCTCTGCGCCACGATTGCTTGGTGTCGTGGAGCATTGAGGCGCGTCGATCAAGTAGATCGCCAAGATATGCAATAATTATAATATATATCCGTATGATCCGAACGTCTGCGCGGGACGAGTCGCGGCATTATAATATATATAAAATAGATATTACATTGACAAAAGCCGAGCCGATGCGCGGGTTCTTTGCGGAAGGCGCAGCGTTCCTACGCCACATCGAGCGGGTGTCATTGCAGTGGAGATCATGCAGCCGGGAGCTTGATCATGAAACAGGCGCCACGCTCACGAAGGTTGTCGATCGTCATGTCGCCATTTGCCGCTTCGACGAGACGTTTGCAGATCGCCAGGCCCAGGCCTGCGTGGGGCCGAACACTGTCGCCGTCGTGAAGGGCGTTGGCTGCAACGAACGGTTCGAAAATATGGGGAAGGATACAGGCGGGCACGCCGGGACCCGTATCGCTGATTGTGATGGCGACGCGGGCTGCGCCACAGTCACCCATTGAGCCGACTGGTTGATTGTTAGAAGCAGAGACGGTTCGGTGGGCGTGCATGCTGACTGGCGACTCGTCACCGGATCGTGGCTGCGAGTTCCCTGTGGAACACAGCTCGGCGCAGATGTGCAGCGAGCCACCAGTGGCGCGCATGGCCTGCAGGGCGTTGAGAAGGAGATTCAGCAGGACCTGTCGAAGCGCGGGCGGAGAAATGCGGGCGATAAGGTTTTCGTTCGCTTCCACGCTCACAGTGATGTTGTCTCGCGCGGGATCGCGCACGACGCACGCCAGGGACTCTTCGATCGCCTGTGCGACACCTGCGCGATGGTCTGTCTGGCGGAGCGATGTCGAGAGGCTTTCGCCTGCGAGATTGAGGACTGCATCGGTCAGTCGGCCCGTTCGGTCAGCGGTGGCGCAGGCGGTTTCGAGCGCCGTCTGCACGAGCGCAGCATCGGTGGGATTGTCAAGAGCCAGCCTGGCGAGACCCAGGAGCGGCGTCATGATGTTGTTGAATTGATGCGCCAGTCCTGCAGCCAGGGCGCCAAGCGCTGCAAGACACTCAGCAGAATCGAGCTGTTCTTCAAGCGCACGCGTCCGCGCCTCCATGGCGTGCAGCCGGTCGAGGAGTTTGTCGTGATCGTATTGTGTGACTGCGTCGGAGGGCATGAGTCGTCGCGAAGGCAGACAGGCAACGCTGCTGCGACCTGACTATCGGCGGGGATTGACTGCTGCGTAAGGCAGACGCTGTGATCGCTCGCAGGTGTGTGTGTACAGCATCGACTGGCAAAGATGGGTAAGTGTGAACGGGCCGACGCCTTTGACTGTTCCGCGCACGGGCGGCGAAGAGCAAGCAGATGTGGTCTTGGCGCATATGTGTGGGTGTTCGGGCGTGGAGCACGGCTGACGGCAGGAACGCTGACTTCACAGAACCGAACGTATGCAAGACATCCCTGGAGGCTGCTTGGCACAACGCCCTAGACCACTGTGCCGGATGGCCCAGCAGGCGGCGCGAGAGCATTGCGGGTGAAGCGGGTGAGGGGGGTTGAGGGGAGTCAGTGGGAATCAGCGATCCATGCGATGTTCGTAGATTCGCAGACGTGTTGTGTATTCTTTAACCAGTCGCGCATGGCAGCAGGCTGCAAGTTGGTGTCAGCGAGACTGGCCTGGCCTATCCAGTCAAACGCGATGGCGTCCTCGCACGATGCGATCTCAGTGCGAGCCCCTGCAGCGAGCAGATCACGACCAGCGGCGTCAGTCAGCCGTTCCACGTGGAACACAAGGTTGTATTCATGCCTGCGCTTCGCCCCTTGGACAAAACGGTGCTCATGGATCGCGACACACCGTTGGACGCTGCTCCGGAGGTCCGCCCCTCAACCAGTTCGCGCGACAATGCCTCAGCCGCTGACTCCCCCGGCTCCACATGCCCGCCGGGGAGATACCAGTATCCCCCCGCCACATTTCGGCACAACAGCAAAGCATTGTTCGCGATAATCAAGCCGCGCGCGATCACTTCAATATGCTTGACATCGTTCGGTTCTGGTGTCGCCACTTTTCTGACTCCTTGCGCTAGCCGTCCACAGCTGGCGTTCGCCCTTGCCATGGCGCACCGCAGCAGCGGCGCATGTTTCCACAGCCTACCCTCGTGTCGAGCCGATGGCATGAATCGCATCGTTACTCGAGCGGCCAGCGCTGCGCGTTGCACAATGGATGCGTCGCCAGCAGGTCAGGAGGACCGCATATGCCCGCAAAGGCTGCAACGAAGAAACGCCCAGCATCCAAGAAACCCCGGCGACTGGGCAGGGGGCTGTCCAGTTTGCTCAGTGACGCTGCGCCGACCGAATCAGCCAGTGCCGCCGCTGTCCCGTCCACCATAGCTCAGGGCGCCACAGCCACGAAACGGCTCCTAGCCGATAGTTCCATAATACATGATACTATACATATAAATAGTAGTAATCCCAGCCGGATGCGCGATATTCCGCTGCGCGACATCGCGCCTAATCCGCACCAGCCCCGTCGAGATTTCCCCGTAGAAGCGCTGCAGCGTCTGGCTGACTCGATTCGCCATGAGGGCCTCGTGCAGCCAATCGTTGTCAGGCCTGCCCCCGATGCCTCCCCTTCTCCCGCTGGGCAAGGCGCTCGCGAGAAGCCCTGGCAGCTCGTCGCAGGTGAGCGCCGCTTGCGGGCTGCGCAGCTGGCGAGGCTCGATTCCATCGCTGTCATCGTCGTCGAGATGCCCGACCGTCAGGCTGCTGAGTGGGCGCTGGTGGAGAACGTCCAGCGGGAAGACCTCAATCCACTCGAGCGCGCCTGGGCTGTCCGCCAGCTGCGCGATGATTTCGCCATCCGTCAGCAGGACATCGCTGATCGACTGGGACTCAGCAGGCCAAGCGTCGCCAATCTTCTGAGACTCACTGAATTAGAACAGCCAATACAGGACTTAATCTCCACAGGCGCCCTGTCGCTTGGTCATGGGAAGGCCCTCCTCGCAGCCCCTGCAGGCGCCGGCAGGGAACGCCTCGCCAGGAAGGCAGCGGAGCGCAGATGGACCGTTCGCCAGGTGGAGCGTGAAGCGAAGGCAGCAGCCCGCGCCGCGGCGCCAACCGCTGAATCCAAGCAAGCGCCCGCTGTCCCTCTACAGGCTGACGCGCTGAGGCGCGCCGCCCGCGTTGACCTTGAACGGCGTCTTGCGGAGAAGCTTGGCGCCCCCGTCACGATTCACGTGGACGCCTCTGGCAAGAAGGGCGCCTTGCGCATCACGTTCTACGACCTCGACCACTTCGACGCCCTCCTGCAAAACCTCGGCGTGACGCAAGCGACCTGACTGTCATATAAGGAATAGGCAATTGATACGACATGCGCGATGGCGATGTGTGTCATTTTCTGTTCAATGTGCGAGAGGGAATACGGCAACGGTCATTCAAAACCCGCCAACCGGCAAAGCAGAATGATATGCGTTGAAACCATGTGGAGCATGTGTTCAGCGTGGGCGGGTTCCACTTCATGTTTGCGAACTGGGCCGCGACCGTGAGCGTCGCTTAGCTTGTTGCGGATCGTACCCGCTCGTTTGAAGACATCGACGTAGAATGACGGAAATAGTTCGTTCCGATGGCAAACGTCGACAAGCGCAGCGCATGTGTCTTTCGCGCAGTATGCCCAATTCTTATTATCGCAAATCGTCTTGAGGACGCTTTCAAAGGCGGACACGCAAGCAGTGATCGCGTCTTCATGGCGGCCTCCGCGATGGTGTGAGTGAGCGTCCAACATTTCGCTGTTGGCCACCTCAAAGATGGGGTTCGAGAGAAGATTCAAGGCTGGCGCGATTATTTCCTGATGGGTCATCTGATGATCGACGCGAATGATGCGTGGAAGCTGAGTCTTGGCAATGCGCTTGCCAATTCGAATTGCTCCACGAGGTTTGGTGGGCGCCCGAAAGCGGGTCAGTTGATAGCCGATGCCTTCCTGGCGGAATACGCGGTTAATTTCATCAACTATTCGCTGTCCGCCAACTTGGACGGATAGACGGAAACAGGCTTCAATAAAGTCTAATACCCGTTCATCTTCGCAACATAAGAAATGTTCAAAGACAGATGTGTCGCTTTGAATCGCAGCATGATAAAAGGTTTGGTTAAGTGCTCCGTATTCTCGAAGGAGCACTCTCTCCATCTCATCAAGAAATAGACCAATATTGTCTTGTGTCAATATATCCTGAATTATGTATAGTATTCGACGCCGAGCCTTTTCGGAAACACTGTAGCGAACATGTGTTGGCGGTGGTGTGTGGCGTTGTGAATACAAGGTCATCAAGGCAACCTCTACAAGCATAGCAAGCATTCTGGATGGTGCTCTACTCCCCCCTTGCCTCCGCCATGTAATTTGGCGCCTCTTTCGTGATGCGGATGTCGTGGGGGTGGCTTTCGACCATGCTTGCAGCGCTGACGCGGTAGAAGCGCGACTCTGCGCGGAAGTCGTCGATCGTTGGGCAGCCGAGGTAGCCCATGGCGCTGCGAAGCCCGCCCACGAGTTGAAAGACGAACTCAGCAAGCGGGCCGCGGTAGGGCGCGAGTCCTTCTACACCTTCCGGCACAAACTTGGGCGACGCGGGGCCGTTGCGCGCGGGCTTGTCTACGCGCTCGGCGCTGGCGACACTCGCCTGGCCATAGCGGTCCGCTGAGCCAGCGTACATGGCGCCCTCACTGCCCATGCCTCTATAGGTCTTGTACCTGCGCCCCTGGCTGATGACCAGCTCGCCTGGCGATTCATCGAGCCCCGCGAAGAGCGAGCCAAGCATGACGGCGCTGGCCCCCGCAGCGATCGCTTTGGCGATGTCGCCACTCTGGCGGATGCCGCCATCAGCGATGACGGGCACGTCGGCGTCCTGCGCGACGCGCACCACGTGCATGATGGCGGTGATCTGGGGCACGCCCACGCCCGTCACGATCCGCGTCGTGCAGATGGAGCCAGGACCGATGCCAACCTTGACCGCGCCCGCGCCCGCTTCTATCAGATCATGGGCAGCAGCGACCGTAGCGATGTTGCCCGCGATCACGTCGATGGGCCATTTGCCCTTGATCTCCCGCACCGTTGTGAGCACGTTTTCGCTGTGGCCATGCGCGGTGTCGACGACGACGAAGTCCACATCGGCAGCGATCAGCGCCTCAACGCGCTCGAGCTGATGCACACCCACCGCTGCCCCCGTGCGCAAACGGCCCTGCGTGTCGACGCAGGCGCGGGGGAACTGCGTCAAGCGATCAATGTCGCGCCGTGTGATGAGCCCGACGAGATGGAACTGGTCGTCAACCAGAATCAGTTTTTCCACCTTGTTTCGACTGAGAATGCGGTTGGCCTGCTCCAGCGTGGTGGCTGCGGGCGCGGTGACGAGGTTGTCGCAGGTCATCACCGCTTTGACGGGTGTCGTGTCGTTTTCGGTGAACTTGAGATCACGCCGAGTCAGAATGCCCAGCACCTTTCCCTTGGTGCGCGACTCGACCTCGCCATCTTCTGTGACGGGAAATCCCGACACGTTGTAGCGGGCCATGGCGCGTTTGGCGTCGCCAACGCAATCGTCCGGACCAAGCGTGAGTGGATCGGTGATGACCCCATGGGCGGAGCGCTTGACCTTTTCGACTTCGCGGGCTTGCGCCTCGATGGGCATGTTCTTGTGAATGACGCCCACGCCCCCTTCCTGCGCCAGCGCGATCGCCAGTGCGGCTTCGGTGACGGTGTCCATGGGCGCAGAGAGCAGCGGAATATTGAGGCGGATGGATTTCGTGAGCTGCGTCGACGTGTCCGCATCGACAGGCAGCACGCTGCTTCGGCGCGGCATGAGCAGCACGTCGTCGAACGTGATCGCATCGCTGACAATCTTGTCCTGTGCAGTGTGTTGGGTCGCCATAGCGAAATGTACTGCAATCACGGGTCAGCGTCAATCGCCCTCCCAAACTGACGCTGTTGTTCGACTATGCTCCAGCGCATGACGAACACGTTCCTCGAGCCTGCCCGATTGCCTCTTGTCGCTGCTTCTGTGCTTGGCGCGGACTTCGCACATCTTGCTGCGGACTGCGCCACGGTGCTGCCGCCTGTCGCGACAGGGGCTGGCGCTGCTGACGCGCTGCACTTGGACGTAATGGACGGGCATTTCGTACCCAATCTGACGATGGGGCCTGATCTTGCTCGGGGGCTTCGCGGCGCGTTTCACGATGTGACGCTCGACGCGCACCTCATGGTGCAACAGCCTGACCTGTTTGTCGATGCGTTTGCGGATGCGGGCGTCGACCACTTCACGTTTCACATCGAGCCCGCCATCGGGATCTATCGCAGCAAGGGCGAGCCCGAAGGGCCGCCGCTCTATGACGCTGTGGCACTCGCACAACGGGTGCGCGATGCGGGGATGAGCGTTGGTGTCGCGATCAATCCGCTTACGCCGGTCGACGCGCTGCTGCCTGTGCTTGACATTGTTGACCTTGTTCTTGTGATGAGTGTGCATCCCGGGTTCGCTGGTCAGCGGTTCATTCAGGCAGCGTTGGCGACGACCCGAGCATTGCGGACTCAGCTGCGTGACAACCAACGGGTGCAGATGGATGGCGGCGTCGGTCCCGCCAACGCGCAGGATGTGCGCGACGCGGGCTGCGACGTACTCGTCGCTGCCTCTGCGATTTTCAAGCACGAGCCAGAAGCACGCCCGGGCGCTGTTTCGGCGCTTCGAGTCGGCGCCAACCCCAGCGTCGTGACGAGCAAACAGGAACCTGACGCCGTACAAAACCCGTCTCCATAGTTGGGTCCAAAGGTTGGACCGGGCCCGCAAACGTGCTATCCTGTTCACTTATCATGGCGGGAAGGCGGGAGAGAGCCCTGCTTCGATCACCAGTCTTGGAGAACCGTCGGCGCAATCGCCGACCGTTGCGCATGTATGTCAAAGCAGCCTTCGATTGACGTGTTGCTGATCCGCAGCGGCGAAACCGACTGGGACGACGCGGAGCGCCTGCAGGGCGAAACCGATCTGCCCATGAGCGAATCAGGCAGAGCCGCCATGTCCGCGATGTCCAGCTCGCTGGCTGACGCGCATGTGGAAGCGGTCTATTGCGGCCCTGACAAAGCGAGCGTCGAGACGGCTCCGGTTGTCGCCAGCCACACCGGAGCGCGCGTTCGCAAGGTGCAGGATCTTGCGGAAATGCGCCTTGGCCTGTGGGAGGGTCTGCGCGAAGCCGAACTGCTGGAGCGCTATCCAAAGGCGTATCAGCAATGGCGCGACGACCCAACCGCAGTCACGCCGCCTGAGGGTGAAATGCTCATCGCCAACTCGGACTGCATCATCGCTGTTGCGAGCAAGGCGCTCGAGCGGGCGCCACGCGGGCCGATTGCATTGGTGCTTCGCCCGCTTGCGATGGCGATCGTCGCAACGTGGCTCAAACAGGGGGCGCTTTCGGACCTTTGGAAAACGAAGGAATCGCTCGGTGCGATCGAACGACTCCATGTTTCGCTGATCGACCTGCACGCAAAGGCCCCGACGACGGTGGATGCAGCCCAGGACAATGACTGAGCGTTCCGTGGCGCCAGCGCGCTGGCGATCCCAATAAGGCGCAACAGTGGGCGGGCAATGCAAATGACAGACGACACACACACCATGGCGCAAATCACCACAGCGCGATCGTGGGCGCAGACGCGCGTGGCGCCGAGAAAGTCCGCCATCCCTGAAGGACTTTGGCTGTCGTGTCCGTCGTGCCAGAAAATGATCTATCGCAAGCAGATGGAGGCGAACCTGCATGTTTGCCCGCTCTGTTCGCACCATTTCCGCATTGGCGC
>Ga0114931_10001437_pt1 | contig 30413 bp, 27 predicted proteins | sample 2SBtaG_FD_89579 | JGI IMG/M metagenome (GOLD analysis project Ga0114931, IMG submission 89579) | Deep subsurface microbial communities from Kolumbo volcano to uncover new lineages of life (NeLLi) - 2SBTROV14_V59a metaG | ecosystem: Environmental > Aquatic > Marine > Volcanic | place: Kolumbo... | reverse complement strand
GGGTATGAAAGCTCATCTTCGTGGACTCATTGATTTTGCCAATATGGTAGAGGCCGATTACGCAAGAGACATGTTGGATCGATTTAAGCAGGTTGATTGGCCTTTCTGATCCGTTTTGCATCCGCTCGGGTGCGCCCGGCTGAAGCCGGACCGGGCTCTCGTGAACCGAACCCCGACTGCGCCGGGTTTCGGCCATCCGGCTTCAAGGATAAGGGGACGGTACCCTTTTAGACCGGGGCGAGGAGCTTCTCGCGCTCCGGTCGCAGGGGCGGCGTTCGCGGGTATTGGGTTCGTTTTGGGTTCCGGGCGCCGCTGGGGCGCTCGGGGGGCCGCGCCTCCTTCGCCCATCCCCTTCGCCCCTGTCGTCCCAGCGCCGGTTCTGGTATACTGTTTGCCCTTCCTTCCTCGCGTTCGGACGCTGATGGCGACGAAAGAGACCAGGAGCGAGCGGCTCGATCGCCTGCGGGCCGATCATCGCGCCCTCGACGTCGAGATCGAGACGATGGTCGCCGCGATGGTCGACGGCGGCGACTTCGACCAGATCGCGGTTCAGCGCCTGAAGAAGCGAAAGCTCCAGCTCAAGGACGAGATCGCGCGGCTGGAAAGCGCCATCCTGCCCGATATCATCGCCTGAACGGGGCCATCGTCGGGACGGGGCGGGGCCTCGGCCCGCCGCCAGGCCCGGCCTTGGCGGGGCCGCCCGGGCGCGGGATTGTCAGCCGGTCTCGCGGTGCTGCTGCTTGTCGGCGTACATCGCCTTGTCGGCGTTGGCGAGCGCCGTGGTCGCGTCCTCGCCGGGCTTGAAGCAATAGGCGCCGCAGGCGACGCTCAGGTTGATCTCGCGGCCGTCCCATTGGAACGGGGTGGCGGCGATCAGATGGGCCAGCATGCGCGCCTTTTCCTGGGCCTTTTCCGCGCTGGCGTTGACCAGGAGGACGCTGAACTCGTCGCCGCCGATGCGCCCGACGATGTCGGATTCGCGCACGTTGGCGATCAGGATGTTGACGACGTGAAGGAGGGCCTTGTCGCCGGCGGCATGGCCATAGCCGTCGTTGATCGCCTTCATCCCGTTGAGGTCGAAGTAGAGAATGCTCGACGGCGTGCCGTAGCGCTGGGCGTAGGACATCACCCGCGACATCTCGCGCACGAAGGCGCGGCGGTTGGCGACCGGCGCCAGGGGGTCCTGGTCGGCGAGCTGCTCTAAATGCTGGATGCGCGCCTGGCTGCGCTGAAGCTCGCGCCGCAGGCTCTCGACCTCCTGCATCAGGGCCATGATCGCGGCCCGCACCTTGGGCGTGAACTCGGCCTCCGAGATGCCCATCACGGTGGTGACGTCGGCGATGGCGCGGGCGCCGCCGCCGGCGGCGGCCGGCGCGGCGGCGGCGGGGCGGCTGCCCGTGGCCGACGATGTTCGTCCCACCTTCATCGCTTCGATCCGTATCCATGCGCCGTTCGGCGCGCGGGACGGGGTCGCGCCCATCGGCTCGCGCGCGCTACCCACGACGCTAGGAGCGTCGGGTTAACAAAGCCTTGTCGTGCCACTTTCGTTCCCTCGGTTGTTCCCCAGGTCGTTCTCTGGGTCGTTCTCTGGGTCGCGCTTGCCGTGGCTGCCCCGGATCGGTAGGTATATTGGGTTTACGGCCCACCCAGCACAAGAGGCGAGGATCAAGAGGCCATGACCGCCACCGCCGCCACCGCATCCGGCGCCGTCGTCGGCGTCATCATGGGCAGCCAGTCCGATTGGGACGTCATGCGCCATGCCGCCGACACCCTGGCCGAACTCGGCGTCGCCCACGAGGTCCGGGTGGTCTCGGCCCACCGCACGCCCGAGCGCATGCGCGACTACGCCAAGGGCGCCCGCGAGCGCGGCCTCAAGGTGATCATCGCCGGCGCCGGCGGCGCGGCGGCGTTGCCCGGGGCGGTCGCCGCCTTGACCCCCTTGCCGGTGCTCGGCGTGCCGATGCTGGGCTGGGCCTTGCAGGGGATTGACGCGCTTCTGTCGATGGCCCAGATGCCGTCGGGCTACCCGGTCGGCACGCTCGCCATCGGCAAGCCCGGGGCGATCAACGCCGCCGTTCTCGCGGCCGCGATCGTGGCCCTCGGCGACGCCGAGGTCGCCGCCGCCCTCGACCGCCGCCGCGCCGCGCAGACGGCGGCGGTGCCCGAAATCCCCGCCGACGGCGGTTAGGGCGCGCGGCGTCAACCGCCGCCGGGCGTCATCCGCGATCGCGGCAGCTTGATATCGACGATCTCGCGGATGCGGGCGTCGATGGCGGGGTCGATATGGGCGGGAAAATGGCCGTCCAGGATCGACCGCGCGCGATCGCGGGCGCGGGCGCGGATGTCGGTGGCGCCCTGGTCGATCCACGACTGCGGGTCGTTGCGGTCGCCGACCAGGGGGTAGACGTAATCGCGTTCCATCAACGAGAGCGTCTGATCGTGACCAAGGTAATGCCCCGGGCCGCGCGCCACCTCGTCGATGACCGCGACCGAGAGGGTCTCGTCGTTGATCTCGATCCCGCGCACCGCGCGCAGCACCGCGCCGAGCATGTCGTTGTCGATCACCAGACCCTCGAGGGCGAAGCCCAGCAGGCTCGCCTGCATGCCCGCCGCCTCGTGCACCATGGTCGCTCCGGCGAGGCCGGCGAGGGCCGTGGTGTAGCCCTTCTCGAAGCCCGACTGGGCGTCGGGAATCTTGGAATCGGCCATGCCCGCCGCGATCGAGCAGGGCAGGCCGTAGAAGTTGGCCATCTGGGCGCAGGCGGCCATCAGCACCGCCTGCTCGCCGCCGCCGCCGCTCATCGCCCCGGTGCGCAGATCCGAGACGAACGGCCAGGCGCCGAGGATGGCCGGGTGGCCGGGCGCGATCAGGTTGACGTAGACCACCCCGGCGAGCACCTCGGCGATCTCCTGCACGACCGCCCCGGCCAGCGCCGCCGGACTGGTGGCGCCGGCCTGGCCGGCGGCCAGAAGGATCACCGGCACGCCGGCGCGAACGGTCGATTCGAGAACCGCGCAGGATTCGGCCGCGAAGCGCAGCGGCGGCACCACGAAGCAGTTCGACATATGGCAGAAGGGACGGGCGCGGAAGCGGCCCTCGCCGCCGGCGGCGAGGTCGAACATGGCCATCACCGCCGCCACGCTCTCGGGATTCATGATGCTGGTGCCGCAGGGCTTGGCGGTGCCGCTCATGACCGCGTAGGCGGTGTTGATGTCGAGCTCGCGGCCATCGGCCAAGTCGCGCGCCACCACCGGGCGCAGGCACCAGTGGATGTTATCGAGGGCGTCGACCAGGCGGGCGATGTCGTAAAGATCGGCGAGGGTCGAGGAGCGGTAGTCGCCGCTGTCCATGTCGACCACGTGGACGGCCGCGCCGGCGGTGCCGAAATGGACCCGCTGGCCCGAGATTTCGAGATCATGGGCCGGCTCGTGGCCGTGCAGGACGAAGCCGCGACAGGCCCGGGTCAGGACGTCCTCGACCAGGGCCGGCAGGAAGCACAGCCGGCCGTCGTCGCTCATGCGGCCGCCGGCCTTGGTCACGATCTCGACGCAAGACGGGATCGGATCGGCGATGCCGATGCGCTCGAGAACATCGAGCGCGGCGCGGTGGATCTTGAGAACGTCGCCATCGGCGAGGGGCTTGAAGCGGCCGCCGAGGAGCCCGGCATGGACCGCCGCCTCGGCCGGTTTGGCGGCCCGCAAGGCGCGGCGCCCCTCGCGCCCGCCCGCCCGCCGTCGCGTCGACGCGTGCTCGCCCATGCGCGCCTCCCCGTTTATCGGGTGTTTCCAATCGCCAGACCGTGGGACCGGCTCGAGTCCCGAAATGATTTTGGCGACCGTTTCGGAGCCGCGTCAATCGCAATCGTCGCCGCCGGACCCGCAATATTTCGCGACCATTCGCGGCCGCGTGCTGGCGACCGCCGGCGAGGGCGGGGCGCCGCTCGCGGTCATCTCGGGTTCCGACGTATTAAGTCGCTGGCAACGCCGCGTAATTCGCCGTCGCCGCTGCCCCGCGCGGTTGCGGGGCGAAGGTCATCATGGTAGCCTGCCGTTAACCATATCCAAAGACGGCGGTCGCATCGCGGTCGTCGCGCTGCCTTGGGGGGCGTCGGAGCGGAGCGTTTGGGTATCGCGTCTTATCGGTCGACCGTTGGATCGCGACACGCTGATCGGTGGCCAATCGCATATTCTCTTTCCACCCGCGACGGGCGGTGGGCCGAGACGGATCGGCGCGCATCCCTTTCGCTTAACCTTTGCCAAGGCAAACTGGCCCGGCGATCACGGCCACGGTCTGTTCAGGAGGCGACGACGTTAATGAAATTTTGTACGAAATTCCTTAAAATTCATGCGCTTGGCGCCTCTCGGCCGAGCCGCCCCTTAACCATCCATTAAGTAACCTTGGTCATGCTGGCGACGGTTGCGGTGCTCTTGTTTCCGCTGGGCTTGGTGTATGCGGCCATACGCGATGTCGCGAGCTATGAAATTCCCAACTGGCTGTCGGTGGCGCTGGTCGCCGACTTCGTCATCCTCGCCCTCGCCCTGTCGTTCGACTGGCGCGTCATCGGGCTACATCTGGGCGCCGGCCTCGTGGTCCTGGTGGTCGGCGCCTTGTTGTTCGCGGCCGGCCTGCTCGGCGGCGGCGACGGCAAGCTGATGGCGGCGGCGGCGATTTGGATCGGATGGGCGCAGTTGTTTCGTTTCATCATGGTGGTGGCGATCGCCGGTGGAGGTCTCGCGTTGCTGGTCATGGCCATCAGGCGCCATGGATTTCTCGGCGGTCTGGCGGGCTGGCGCTGGTTCGAGCGGTTGCGGACCCCCGATCACGGCATCCCCTATGGGGTCGCCATCGGGATCGGCGGCTTAGCGGTCTTTCGCGATCTCGCGATCGTCGGCCTGGCCGCCGGCGATCGCTTTCCCGGACTGGTGGCGATGTCGGGACGATTGCTGCGCCATATCGCGGGCGCCTAGACGGTTGAATGGGAATTTGCTAGATGGACAAATCGGTTACGCCCGTGGATCGCTTGACGTCGACCAGGCTCGACCGCATAATCCGCGCGCCGGCGAGGTTCTCGCGCCGGCCAGCGCGGGGTCGTCTCTTTCGTAGTTAGGAACCCCCCATGCGTATCGCCGCCATCGTCGTCATCGCCGTTGCGCTTGTTATTGGCGGGCTGACCTTTTATCTCGGCCGCAACTATCTGCGCAGCCTGACGCCGCAGCAGACCGTGGCCACGGCCGAGCCGGTGGCCGCGGTCGAGGTCGTGGTCGCGGCCAAGAGCCTGCCGGCGGGGACCGTGATCGGCGATGGCGACGTGCGTTGGCAGCCGTGGCCCGACGACCTCCTCGACGACGCCTATATCGTCCAGCGCGAGGGCGATGGGGCCGATCAGATCGACAAGCTGGTCGGCACCGTGGTTCGGCGCGGCATCTCCATCGGCGAACCGGTGACCTACGCCAGGGTCTTCCGCCGCGAGGAGGGCGGCTATCTGGCCGGCATGCTGGACCCGGGCATGCGCGCGGTCAGCGTCCGCATCAACGAGGTGACCGGGACCGCCGGGTTCATCGTCCACGGCGACCGGGTCGACGTGATCCTGACCCAGGAGCTGCGCCAGGGCGGCTCGCCCGACGCCGAGATCGACATGCGCCGGGCCAGCGAGACGATTTTGCGCAATGTTCGCGTGCTCGCCGTCGATCAGACCATGAACGATTTCGAGGACGCGGCCCAGGTCGGCAAGACCGTCACCCTCGAGGTTACGCCCAAGCAGTCGGAGATGATTTCGGTCGCCAACTCGATGGGCAATCTGTCGCTGGCCTTGCGCAGCCTGGCCGCGGGGCCGGGCGATTCCTACGCCGGTCCGTTCACCAGCGATTTCGAGGTTAGCCGGGCGTTGAGCGGCGGCGCCGATTCGGGCCAGCGCCAGGCCGAGGCGCCGGCCCCCTTCATCGCCCCGGCGGCGGTGCCCCGGATCATCGTCGCGACCCGCGATCTGGTCCCGGGAACATTGCTTCGCGATAGCGATCTCGCCTGGGCCGTGCCGGCCAAGGGGGCCGTCGTCGAGGGCCTGTTCACCGAAGGTAAGGCGACGCCCAAGAGCCTGCGCGGAACCCTGGTGCGAGCGGACATCAAGGCCACCGAGCCGCTCGCCGCGGCCAAGGTCATCATCCCCGACGAGCCCGGCTTCCTGGCCGCCGCCCTGACCCCCGGCATGCGCGCGGTCAGCGTCGATATCGGCGCCTCGCCGGGTATCGCCGCGCTGGTCGCGCCCGGCGACCGGGTCGACGTGGTGCTGACCCTCGATGTCGATAGCGACGCCGCCAAGGCCCAGAAGGGGCCGCGCCGGGCCAGCGAGACCATCATCCAGAACGTGCGTGTCCTGACCCTCGATCCGGCCGAGACGGCGGCGGCGATCGAGGTCACGCCGCAACAGGCGGCCGAACTCGCCACCGCCAGCGGGATGGGCAAGATTTCGCTGTCCGTGCGGGGCTTCGGCGCCGTGGATACGTCCGCGGCCACGGCCACCGATCTCGACATCAGCGCCACCCTCAAACGGGCGGCGGGCGAGGTCGAGACGGTGCCGATGGCGGCGCCGCCGACGGCGCCCCGAGTGCTGGTCGCGGCCAAGAAACTGGCCGTCGGTACCCTGTTGCGCGAGACCGATCTGACCTGGGGGCCGGCCCCCGAGGGCGCCGTCTACACGGACTATTTCGTCGAAGGCCTGAGCGAACGCTCGAGCGTGCGCGGCGCGCTACTCACCGCCGCGGTCGATCCCGGCGCGGCGCTCGCCGTCGATGGGCTCATCCGCCCCGGCGAATCGGGCTTCCTCGCCGCCGTGCTCGGCCCCGGCATGCGCGCGGTCAACATCAACGCGACCGGCGCCACCGGTCTGACCACGTTGATCTCGCCAGGCGATCGCGTCGATATCGTGCTCACCCATCGTGTGCCGGTGTCCGCGCCCGACGGCACGACCATCGAGCGTCGCGCCAGCGAGACCATCATCGAGAACATCCGCGTGATCACCCTCGATGACAAGACCGGCGCGGCGGCGATCGAGGTCACGCCCGAGAATGCCGCCAAGCTGGCGACCGCCGTCAGCATGGGCGAGATATCCTTGTCGGTGCGGAGCGCCGAGGGTGGTGGCGCCGCCGGCGCCGTGGCCACCGACGTCGAGGTCAGTCCGGCGCTCGGCGCGTCGATCGCCGCGATGCGACCGCCGCCCGCGCCGCCGCCGGCCGCGACCGGCAAATCGACCTCGACGCGGGTGCTGGCGGCCGACCGCGACCTGCCCGAGGGCTCGCTGCTGCGCGACAGCGATCTGCGTTGGACCACGGTCGCCGAGGGGACCCCGACCGATAATTACTTCCTCGAGGGCCGCGACAAGCGCGAGCGCCTGCGCGGCGCCCTGATCACCAAGAGCTTCAAGTCCGGCGCGTTGTTGCCGGCGATGGTCGTGATTACTCCCGACGAGCCCGGTTTCCTGGCCGCGGCCGTGCGGCCGGGCATGCGCGCCGTGGGCATCGGCCTCGACGAGGTCTCGGGCATCACCGGCCTGATCTCTCCCGGCGACCGGGTCGACATCGTGTTGACCTCCGATACCAAGGAGCGCCGCTTCTCCGAGACCATCCTGCAAAAGGTGCGGGTGCTGTCGTTCAAGGAGAAATCGAACACCGCGACCGTCGAGGTTTCGTCCAAACAGACCGAGATGCTGGCCGTGGCCCGCACCATGGGCGAACTGTCGCTGGCGCTCCGCAGCCAGTTCGGCGAGGATGCCGGCAATCAGGCCGAGACCAATTTCACCCGCGATCTCGACGTCAGCCAAGCGCTCAAGCGCCAAGCCGAGGCCGCCGCCCTGGCCGCGCGCGCGGCGGCGGCGCTCAATCAGGGCACGACCAAGCCGACGACGACGGCGCCGGCCCAAACAGCGGCGCCCCGGGTGCTGGTCGCCAAGCGGACGCTCGCCGCCGGTACCTTGCTGCGCGATCGCGATTTCCGTTTCGCGCCGCTGCCAACCGGCAAGCCGATCGAAGCCGACGATCTATTCGTCGAGGGGACGGTCAACATCAGCACACTGCTGCGTGGCGCCCTGGTGACCGACGAGATCGCCGCCGGCGCGCCGCTGGTGGCGAGCAAGCTGATCAAGCCCGGCGATCACGGCTTCCTGGCGGCGGCGCTGCGCCCCGGCAAGCGGGCGGTGAGCGTTGGCATCGACGCGGTCGCCGGCATTTCCGGGCTGGTGTCGCCGGGAGACTATGTCGATGTCTTGATGACCACCGAAATTCAGGACGACACGGCGCCATCGACGCTCAAGACGCGGCGCTTCTCCGAGACCATCGCCCAGGGTATCCGGGTATTGTCGGTTGAACAGACCATTGATACCACTACCGGCAAGCCGGTGGTCGGCCAGACCGCGACCCTGGAGGTCGCTCCGCGCGAGGCCGAAGTTCTGGCCCTGGCCGCCAGAATGGGAACCGTCACCTTGTCGCTGCGCGGCAAGGAACCGGGTATTCCGGCTGGCATCGGCGTCACCTATACCAGCGATCTCGGGATCAGCATCGCCGAGGCGGACCTCGTTTCCGGCAACTTCGATCGTCGCTCCGACGAGCCGACCAGCCGCTTCGGCGCCGGCCCGGGCGAGCGGCGCGCGTCGTTGTCCGGGACCCAGCGCGTGCTGGTCGCGGCGCGAGCGCTTGAAAGCGGCCAATTGCTGGGCGGCGACGATTTGCGCTGGCGGCCACTGGCCAAGGGCGAGGCCACCAATGGCGCCTATCTCGAGGGCCGCGATCGTCGCGGCGACCTCGCTGGCGCCCTGGTCCGCGCGTCGCTCGACAAGGGCGCTATCGTTACCGGCGACGCCGTGATGTTGCCCAGCGATCCCGGCTATGTCTCGGCCGCGCTCGGCCCCGACATGCGGGCGGTCAGCATCGGCGCCGACGCGGTCGCCGATATCGCCAGCATGGTCGTTCCCGGTGATCGGGTCGACGTCGTCCTGACTTACGACGTGACCAAGACCGATGCCAGCGGCGCCAGTAAAGATCAGACCATCAGCGAGACCATTCTCAAGGGCCTCCGGGTTCTGGCGCTCGACCGCGAGCGCGGCACGGCGACGGTCGAGGTATCGACGCGCCAGGCCTCGACCCTGGCGATGGCGACGACCATGGGGCGGATGACGCTGGCATTGCGTGGCGGCTCGGATACGATGGTGGCCGAGGCGCCAACGAAATCCAACGCCGAGATGGCCCAATCGATGCCGATGATGCCAACAGCGATACCGGTCAACGTCACCCTCGGCACCACGCGCGTCCTGGTCGCCAACCGCGATCTCGACCGGGGAGCGCTGCTGCGCAACACCGATTACCAGTGGGCGACGATGCCCGCCGGTACGCCGACGGATCGCTTCTTCGTGCAAGGCATCGTGGTCCGCGCGGCTCTCTCGGGGGCGCTCTTGCGAGGGGCGATCAAGGCAGGCGAACCGCTGACCGACGAGGCCCTGATGCTGGCCGGCGAGCAAGGCTACATCGCGGCGGCGCTGCGGCCCGGACGGCGCGCGGTCAGCGTCGCCATCGACGCGGTGAGCGGGGTTTCCGGCTTCATTTCGCCGGGCGATTCGGTCGATGTGCTGATGACCCAGGCAATCAAGGATAACGCCAACCAACCCTTGCTCGATCCCAGGCGCTTCTCCGAGACCATCGTCCGCGCCATTCGGGTATTGGCCATCGAGCAGGCGGTCGACCCGGCCAGCGGCAAGCCGGTGGTCGGCGACACGGTGACCGTCGAGGTGACCCCCAAGCAGGCCGAGACCCTGGCGCTTGGCGCCTCGATCGGATCGCTGTCGCTGTCGCTGCATGGCGTCGCGCCGGGCGAGGACGATGGGCAGAAAACACCCTTCACCGCCGATCTCGAGATCAGCCAGGCGGCCGTCGCCGACATTCTTCGGACGGAAGACATCTATCGTCTGCGCTATCCGAGGATCCCGGCGTCGCCGCCCTTTGACTTGCGTTATCCGAGGGCGCCGGCGTTGCCGATCCGGCGGACGACGAGCGCCGCGCCAAAGGTGGTGACACCATCGTCGACCAAGACCACGACCGCACCGGCGCCGACGGCGACCGCCAAACCGGCGTCCGAAACGGTCAAGGTCTATCGTTCGGCCAACCCGACCACGCTAGAATTCACGCAGTAAGAGGCGATTGTGCCAAGCTTGAAAATTCTGACCTGCCTCGTCGTCGCCGTGGTGCTCTTGGGCGCCGCGCCGGCGATGGCGCAATCCCCGGGAACGGTCGCCGGTATCGACGAAGTTACCGACGGCCCCACGCCCGAGGTCATCCTCTTGCCCCTCAACAAGGCACGCGTCTTCAGGCTGCCGCGCGAGGCCCGCGATATTCTGGTCAGCAACCCCGCGATCGCCGACGTGGTGATCAAGACGCCGACCATGCTCTACGTGCTCGGCCGCGAGGTCGGCGATACCAACGTCTTCGTATTCGACAGCGAGGGAAAGCAAATCACGCGCCTCGAAATCCGCGTCGATCTCGATCTCGCGGCCCTGCGTCAGGTGCTGGCCGAGGTGATGCCCGACGAGTCCATCGATGTCACCGCCGTCAACCGCGACATCGTGCTCTCGGGCACGGTGCGGTCGGCCCAGGCGGCCGAGAATGCACGCCTCATCGCCCGCCGTTTCGTCCAGGGCGACGACAACATGGTCAATCTCATCAACGTCGGCAGCGAGCAACAGGTGTTGTTGCGTGTTCGCGTGGCCGAGATGCAGCGCACGATCGTCAAGCAGCTCGGCTTCCGCACCACCTTGGGCGCCCGCAACAACAATATCAACGCCCCCGGCATAGCGTCGTCGAGCTTGATTCCGCAGGGCACCGGGCCGGCCTTCGACAGAAGCTTCGACGCCGGTTTCGCCAGCGCTCAGCGGACCATCGCCGATCCCTTCGGGACCGCTCAGCTAACGGTCTTCGCTGGCGCCTTCAACGCGCTCTCGACGGCCATCGATGCGCTCGAGAGCAACGGTCTGGTCAAGACCCTGGCCGAGCCCAACCTGACCGCGATCTCGGGCGAGAACGCCAATTTCCTGGTCGGCGGCGAGTTCCCCATTCCGGTGCCCCAGGACCAGAACACCATCACCATCGAGTTCAAGCAGTTCGGCATTCTGCTCACCTTCACCCCCGTGGTGCTGAACTCAGGCGTTATCAGCCTCAAGATCTCGACCGAGGTCAGCCAGTTGTCGACCAAGGCGCAGGTGGTGCTGGCAAACTTCATCATTCCCTCGCTCAGCGTCAACCGGGCCGAGACCACGGTCGAGCTGCCGAGCGGCGGCAGTTTGGTCATCGCCGGCCTGTTGCAGGACGATATCCGCAACACCATCGAGGGGTTCCCGGGGCTCAAGGACATTCCGGTGCTGGGCAGCCTGTTCCGCTCGACCTCCTTCCAGAAGGATGAGACCGAGCTGGTGGTCGCGGTGACGCCCTATCTGGTGCGCTCGGTCGACGATCGCTCGATCGTCCTGCCGACTGATGGCTTCGCGCCGGCGAGCGATTTCGACATGTATTTCCTCGGTCGTCTGCACGACGTCTACGCGGCGCCCGAAGACCAGCCCGATGTCGGCCGTTTGCAAGGGCCGATCGGGTTCATCATGGAGTAGGTTGATCATGGCGCACCCCGCCCGCCACCCAGCCAGGCGATCCGGTCGTTGGCTGATCATGGTCGCCGCCGTCGGCTTCCTGGCCGCTTGCACGACGCCGTCGATGCGGCTGATGCCGGGGCCGGTCAACAACGATCAAGCACCTTGGGACCGATATCCCTATACGGTCGAAAAGCGCGACGTGAGCATCGCCCTGCCGGGTGCCCTCGGGAACGAGGAGCTGAGCGAGAAGGAACTCGTCAAGCTCGATCGTTTCATCGCCGAATACCGGCGCAGCGGTCGCGGCGCCTTGCGCATCGATGTCCCGCGGGCCGAGAACGGCGATACCCGGGCGCTCGACCGCGGCGCGGGGATCGCCGATCACGCCCAGTGGCGCGGCGTGTCGTCGGTCGATGTCGAGCTGGTGGTCGAAACCGCCGCGAGCCAGCCCGACGAGCAGATCGTGGTCAGCTACGCTACCTTTTTCGTGCGCATGAGCCGCTGCGCCGATTGGAGCAAGGAAAACAGTCACGACGTCACGAATACCGCGTTCAACGACCTTGGCTGCTCGACCCGTCATAACGTCGCCGCGATGTTGGCCGACCCCGGCGACATCGTCGCGCCACCTGCCCAGGGGCCGCACGACACGGCTCGCTCGAACTTGGTCATTCAGCTCTATCGTGGCGGCAAGGCCACCGGCGCCGAACGCGCCCAGGCCGAAACCGCGGCGATCAGCAATGTCAATCAGTAGTCATCAGCCACGCGCCCGGTAGTCACCAGTCACGCGCAAAGTCGAGGGACGAGCCATTTTCAGAACCACCATCAATGCCTTCGTCGTCAGCGAGGAAACGACTTCGGCGGTCGAACAGGCGCTTAGCGACCGACGGCTGGAAAAGTCGACCGTGGCCGTGCAGCACGGTGGCATGGACGACGCGATCGCTCATTACGGTCAGAACGCGACGCCGAACATCGTCATCATCGAGGCCTCGAGCGACGGCGGAGACCTGGTCAAGAACATCGATTCGCTGGCCGAGGTCTGCGATCCCGGCACCCAGGTGATCGTCCTGGGCACGATCAACGACGTCCAGCTCTATCGCTCGCTGATCCAGCAAGGGGTCGCCGACTATCTGGTGGCGCCTTTCACGTCGAAACAGATTTTCGAGACCGTGATGGCGATCTCGACCGATCCCGCCGAGCCGACGCTCGGCCGGGTCATCGCCTGTATCGGCGCCAATGGCGGCGCCGGATCGAGCACCATCGCGCACAACGTCGCCTGGTGCCTGACCCGGCTGTTCGACGACGACGTCGCGGTGATCGATCTCGATCTGGCTTTCGGCACCCTGGGGCTCGCCTTCAATCTCGAATCGCAACAGGGCATTCAGGACGCGTTGGCTCATCCCGAACGTCTCGACGAGGTTCTCCTTGAGCGCTTCATGGCCCGCCATGACGATCATATCCTGCTGCTGACTTCGCCCGCGTCGCTCGACGCCGACGCCGATATCGATGTCGAATCCTTCGATGTCTTGTTGAACCTGGTGCGCCGGACGGCCCCCTTCCTGGTGCTCGACCTGCCGCATCAGTGGACCGGCTGGTGCCGTCATGTGCTGACCGTGTCGGACGAGATCGTGTTGACCTCGACCATGGATCTCGCCGCCCTGCGCGATGCCAAGGGAATGTTCGATGCCTTGAGCAACCGCCGACAGAACGACGCGCCGGTGCGCCTGGTGCTCAACCATCAGGGCGCCTATCGCAAGACCCAGCTCACGATCAAGGATTTCGAGGGCGCGATCGGCGCCGCGCCGACGCTGGTGGTGCCCCACGACCCGGCCTTGTTCGGCGCCGCCTCGAACAACGGTCAGATGCTGGGCGCGGTCAGCGAGCGGCATAAGGTCGTCGAGGGGCTCAAATCGCTGGCCCAGACGGTCAGTGGTCGCGACGCGCCCAAGAAAGCCAAGGGCGAGCTGTTCTCGTTCCTCAAGAAGAAGCCGGCCAAGGCCAAAGTCAGGGTCAAGGAAAAGGCGGGTTAATGACATTCGGAAAGCGATCCGGCCTCACACCGCGCGACCCGGCCGGTGGCGCTTCCTCCGGCCCGGGCGACGGCGATCTCGGCGAGGGCCTGGGTCCGCTCCGGCCATTGCTGGCTCGGGACGATATCGCCGATGTCATGGTCAACGGCGCCGACAAGGTCTATATCGAAGCCGGCGGTCGGATCCAGCTTACCGACGTCAAATTTCGCGACGACGATGAATTGTTGGAAGTCTGTCAGCGGATCGTCGCCGCGGTTGGCCGTCATGTCGACGAAACGAGCCCGATCTGCGACGCCCGCCTGGCCGATGGCAGTCGCGTCAACGTCATCCTGCAGCCGTTGTCGATCGACGGGCCGACCCTCACCATCCGCAAATTCGCCAAGGAAAAGCTGACCCTCGACAAGCTGGTCGAGTTCGGCTCGATCACCGATCGCGGCGCGCGCCTGCTGCGGGTGATCGGCGCCTCGCGGCTCAATGTCCTGATCTCGGGCGGCACCGGCTCGGGCAAGACCACGCTCTTGAATTGCATGACCCGCTTCATCGACGAGAACGAGCGGGTGATCACCTGCGAGGACGAGGCCGAATTGCAGCTCCAACAACCCCACGTGGTGCGCTTGGAGACCCGTCCGCCCAATCTCGAGGGCACCGGCGAGGTGACCATGCGCGATCTGGTGCGCAACTGCCTGCGCATGCGGCCCGAGCGGATCATCGTCGGCGAGGTCCGCGGGCCCGATGCGTTCGATCTGTTGCAGGCCATGAACACCGGCCACGACGGCTCGATGGGCACTGTCCACGCCAACAACCCGCGCGAGGCCCTGAGCCGGCTCGAGAACATGATCGCCATGGGCGGCTTCACCTTGGCGGCCAAGACCGTGCGCCAGCAGATCGCCGCCGCCCTCGACCTCATCGTCCAGGCGGCGCGCTTGCGAGACGGCTCGCGCAAGATCACCCATATCACCGAGGTCGTCGGCATGGAGGGCGAGATCGTCACCTTGCAGGACCTGTTCGTCCACGAAATCGAGGGCGAGGACGAGGACGGCGCCATCGTCGGCCACCACAGGGCTACCGGGCTGCGACCCGTGTTTTGGGACCGTGCGCGCTATTTCGGACTTGAACGCGAGCTCGCGGAGGCGTTGGATACTCGTCATGCAGCCTAGCGGAACGATCCCATTCAATCTTCTGCTCTTCTTCGGCATCGCGCTGTTTTCGCTGTTCACGGCACTGGCGGTGGGTGGTTATCTGGTTTATGCCGCGCGCTTCAGCCCCAGGGCGCGTCTCAAGCGGCGGATCGGCGCGGTGATCGGCGAGGGCGTGGTGGCCGGCCAAGGGCACGAGAAAAGCGCCGCCAATCCCCGTCGTCGGCTGATCCAGGCCAAACTCAAGGAACTGGAGAAGTCGCAGAAGAAATCGACCCGGCGGAGCGAGATCAGGCATCTCATCCAGCAGGCCGGGATCAGACTGACCATGGGCCAGTTCTATACCCTCAGCGTGATCAGCGCCCTGGTCGCCGCCGTCGGTTACCTGGCCGCCGGTTTCGCGCCCATCGGTGCCGTGCTGGTCGCCATTCCGGCCGGTCTCTTGTTGCCGAAGTGGTTTCTCAAGCACCTCGGCAAGCGCCGGCGCAAGGCCTTCACCAAGCTGTTCGCCGATGCCGTCGACGTCATTGTACGGGGTATTCAGTCGGGCCTGCCGATCGGTGAATGCCTGGCGATCATCGGTCGCGAAAGCCCGGAGCCGGTGGGGACCGAGTTCCGCCTGATCGTCGAAGGTCAGCGACTGGGCCTGACCCTTGATGACGCCTTGATGCGGGCGCTCGATCGCATGCCGACGCCGGAACTCAAGTTTTTCTCGATCGTCCTCGGCATTCAGCAACAGACCGGCGGCAACCTGGCCGAGACGCTTGGCAACCTGTCGCGCGTGCTGCGTGATCGCAAGAAAATGGCCGACAAGGTGCGGGCGATGTCGTCGGAGGCGCGTTCGACGGCGGCGATCATCGGTTCCTTGCCGTTCGTCATGATCGGCCTTTTGTTTCTCACCAGCCCCGAATACATCATCTGGCTGTTCATCGACCCGATGGGCCATTGGATGATCGGCGCCGGCATCACCTTGATGTTGATCGGTATACTGATCATGAAAAAAATGATCGACTTCCAGATGTAGCGCGGATGACGTCATGAACGCCGAAATCATCATTCTGTTCCTCGCCGCCGTTGCCACCTTCATGACGGTGATCGGCATCGGCATGCCCTATCTGCAGCGCGACCCGCTGACCTCGCGCTTGAAGGCGGTGACCCGACGGCGCGAGGAACTGAGCGCCCAACAGAGGGCCAAGTTTCAGAAGCGGCCGATGATCCGCGAAAGCCATGTCAGCATGATGCGCAAGGTGCTCGAGCGGTTGAAGCTCCAGAACCTGCTGGCGTCGAAGGAAATCCGCAACAAGCTGATGCAGGCCGGCTGGCGTGGCCAGGGACCGGTGGTTATTTTCGGTTTCACGCGGTTGATGGTCTGCCCGGTGCTGTTCGTCATCGGCACGGCCTTCTTGCTTTTCGGGCTGGATATCGAATCGCTGGATTTTCGCACCAACGTCAAGGTATTGATGGTCATCGGCTCGCTCGGGCTGGGGTTCTATTTTCCCAACCTGGTTCTCCAGAACGTGATCCAGAAGCGCCAGCTCGAGATCACCCGGGCCTTTCCCGATGCTCTCGATTTATTGGTCATCTGCGTCGAGGCCGGGCTCAGCATGGAAGCGGCATTCAACCGGGTGGCCGAGGAATTGGTCGACCGGGCGCCGATCATCGCCGAGGAATTCGGCCTGACAACCGCCGAGCTCGCCTTTCTCGGCGATCGCCGTCAGGCGCTGGAAAACCTGTCCCTGCGGACCGGATTGCCGAGCGTCAAGTCGCTGGCGACGTCGCTCATTCAGGCCGAGAAATACGGTACCCCGGTGGCCGTCAGCTTGCGCGTGATATCGCAGGAAAACCGTGATACGCGCTTGGCGAAGGCCGAGGAAAAAGCCGCCTCGCTGCCGGCCAAGTTGACGGTGCCGATGATCGTGTTCTTTCTGCCGGTCATCTTTATCGTCATCCTGGGGCCGGCCATCATCCAATCGATCCGCACCTTTTAATCCCCGGCGCGGAAATCTCTTTCGTTACGCTTACGTCAAGTTGATCGGGGGGATCAGGGCCGGGCCATAGAGCGATGCCAGCCATAGGCCCAGGCAGATCAGCGCGATCATCGGTCGGCGCGACGTTTGGCCATGGTTTTCCTCGCCGAGCGCCCGTATCGCCAGCGTCCCGGTGATCGCCACCCCGGCGCCAATCACCGCGCCGAAGGTCAAATTTCCGGTTGCCAGCCCCCCCTCGGCGAACAGCAGCAGCGCCGATCCGGCCATGACCACGGCGAAGACGAGCGGTCGTGGCACCGATTTGCCGCGCAGATCGATCAAGGCCGCCGCCAGCAGCAGCCAGCCGAACAGGCTGGCGAGCCAAAGCTGCCAGCCCGAAAACAGGGTCCAGGCCCACAACATGACGCCAAGACTGGCGATCTCGATCAATGGATAAAAGGCGCTGACCGGCGCCCGACAATAGCGGCAGCCGCCTCGCGCCAGCACCCAGTTGACGATCGGAAGCAGGTCGATCAGTCGCAAGCGATGGCCGCAGTGATCACAATGCGACGGCGGCGAGAACAGGCTATCGCCCTCGGGCAATCGCAGCACCACCGTGCCCAGGAAACTGCCGGTGATCGGCGCGATCGCGAAAAGTACCAAGCTCGATAGGATAACTGGAACCTCCACTGAAGCCGCGAGCCCTCCACGCGTCGTGGCTGGCTCGGACGACCTCCTTTGCCGCAATATCGCACGACACGATTTAAGCAAGGGTAAACCATGCCGGACGCGACGGAAACCGGCCTGGACAGCCTCTCTCGCGCGGTCTATAGGGCGGTCGGCGTGTTGAACCGGGAAGCGGAGAAGGCCGAGGCATGACGAGCGACGATAGGGACGACTGGCACCGGGTGGCGCGCGTCGACGAGATCCCCGATGACGAAGGCAAGGCGGTGCGGGTCGGCGATCGCGCGATCGCACTCTTTCGGGTCGAAGGCGCGTTCTACGCCACCGACGACATCTGCACCCACGAATACGCTTCGCTCGCCGAGGGCTTCGTCGAGGGCGACGTGGTCGAATGCCCACTCCACGCCGGCGCCTTCCACATCCCCACCGGCAAGGCGCTGACGCCGCCGGTGACGGTCGATATCAAGACCTATCCGGTGCGGGTCGAGGGCGACGACATCTACGTCTTGGTCGTGTAACCCAAGGGACCGGCGATGGCCACGCCCGAAACCTTCGTCGTGGTCGGCGGCGGACAAGCCGCCGGGCGCGCGGTCGAGGCCATGCGCGGCGCTGGCTTCGAGGGGCGGATCGTCCTGGTCGGCGCGGAGACCTTTCCGCCTTATGAACGGCCACCCCTGTCGAAGCGGCTGTTGATCGATGACGCGGCGCCGATCGAGGGTTGCACGCTGTTCGAGCCGGCGTTCTATGAGCGCGAGCGGATCGAACTCCGGCTCGGCGTGGCGGCGGTGGCGATCGATCCGGCGGCGCGCCGGCTGCGCCTCGCCGATGGCGCGACGCTTGCCTATGACAAGCTCCTGATCGCCACCGGCGCCCGGGTCCGCCGCCTCGATCTGCCCGGCGCCGATCTCGACGGGGTGCTCTATTTGCGCGCCATCCCCGACGCGCTCGCCTTGCGCCGGCGTTTGCGTCCGGATACGCGGGTAGGGGTAATCGGTGGCGGCTTCATCGGTCTCGAAGTGGCGGCGGCGGCGCGGGCGCGCGGCGCCCGGGTAACGATCCTGGAGGTCGCGGATCGGGTTCTCCAGCGCGGCGTCGGGGCCGAAATCGCCGCCTTCGTCGCCGGCCTGCACCGCGCCCGGGGGGTCGAGATCCACACTGGCGTCACTGTTTCGGGGCTCGCGGGCGAGGGCGGGCGCGTCGCCTCGATCACTTGTGAAAACGGGCTTCGCGTCGCCGCCGACGTGGTGCTCGTCGGCGTCGGCGTCAGGCCCAACGACGACCTCGCCGCCGCCGCCGGTCTCGCGGTCGATAACGGGGTCGTCGTCGACGCCCATGGGCGGACGTCGGATGCGCGCATCTTCGCCGCTGGCGACGTCACCAATCATCCATCGCCGCATCTCGGTCGTCGGGTCCGGCTCGAATCCTGGGCCAACGCGCAAGATCAGGCCATCGCGGCGGCCCGAACCATGGCCGGTGTCCCGACCGAACATGCCAAGCTGCCATGGTTCTGGAGCGATCAATACGACGTCAACCTTCAGATCGCCGGCCTGCCCGAGCATTGGGACGCGACCATCACGCGCGGTGATCCCGGGAATGGGGCCTTCATCGTCTTTTATCTGGTTGAAAACGCCGTCGTCGGCGCCGCCGCGATCAACCGCCCCCGCGATCTGCGCTTGGCGCGCAAACTGATCGAAAGCGGCCGCTCGGTCGATGCCGCCGTCCTTGCCGATGAAACCGTGCCGCTGAAGACGATCGCCGCGGGTTAGCGCAAGGTCAGGGTGCAGTTGGCGTCCTGGCTGTGGAGCTTGGCGCAGAGATCGGCGGCCAGGGCCTCGCTGGCCAGGGGGCCGGCAAGCAGACGATAGCCGACCACCATGCCGCCGGTCTCGGGTTCGGCGATCTCGAAGCGCATGCCGGTGAGAACTTCGGCGTGGCTCTTGCGCAGGGCGACCAGGCCCTGGGTCGCGCCCGCCTCGGTCGGGAACACGCCGAGCTGGACCATGACCGCGCCATCGTCGCCGGTGGCGTCGTTCGACGGCGCGGCGGCGCTCTCGGCGGCGGTGCTCTCGGCGGTGGCATCGCTTTTAGTGGTTTCGGCGACCGCATTGGCCTTGGTCGTTTCGCCGGCCTGGGGCGTTTCGCCGGCCTTGGGCGTTTCGGCGGCCTGGGGTGTTTCGGTGGTTTGGGCCGTTTCGCCGGCCGGGGCCGTATCGGCGGTTTGGCCCGTTTCGGTGGCCGCGAGCGGCGCCGCTTCGGTCACCGATGCGCTCCCTACCTTTGGCGCCGATGCGCTCCCGACCGTTGGCGTATCGAGAGGCTTATTCGCGGCCGCTCGCGCCAGGCGTTCGGCAAGCGTCGACCCTGACAGCGAAACCGCATCACCCCCCGGTTTGCCCTGGACCCGCGCCAGGCTCGGGAACAGGCGCCGGTAATAGTCGATGTTGTTCCGCACCATTTGCGGCGGCAGGTCCTGTTTGAGCAGCAGCTCGGCGCGATCGAGATCACCGCGCATGGCATAGAGAAGGGCCAGGTTCTGCCGCACCTGCGGCCCAGCCGCGACATGTCGCGAGGCCCGGCGCAGGACCTGGACGCCGCCGTCGAGATCGCCGGACAGGGCTTTCGACAGCGCCAGGTTGTTGAGCACGGTAAGATTGTTGGGCGTCAGCTCGAGAGCCGCCGTGTATTTGGCCTGGGCGTCGTCGTACTGGCCGAGCAGATCGTAGGCGATGCCCTGGGCCGAGAGCAGCCGCCAATCATCGGCCTTGACCTCGGCCGCGACCGAAAGCGCCTCGAGCGCTTCTTGCGCCTTGCCTTCGGCGAGCTTGGTCTTGCCGAGGGCGGCAAGGAGATCGGCGTCATCGGGGCGATCCTCGAGCGCCTTCTCGAGGATGTTGGTCGCCTCGCCGGTGTCGCCGATGTAGCGCAGGTTGCGCGCCAGACCGAGCACGGCTTCGAGGTCCTTGGGATTGCGTGCGTAAAGGCTTTGATAATAATTGACGGCGGCGCCGTAGTTGTTCGCGCGTTGCGACGAAACCGCCGCCGTGCGCAGAAACTCGCTGACGGACTTGTTCTCGGTCTCGGGCGTCGCCTTGAGCGGCGAGGTCGATTGGCAGCCCCCCAGCACCAGCAACGCCAATGCCAACAACGCAATTTTGGGTCGGGTCATGGTTTCCGAATCACATCGTGATGCCCGCTCGCAAGCATTCGTTAACCCGGGATATTGTATCCCTTAACCAGGAGCGGCGCGGCGAGACTATATCGAGGCGTCAATATTTCAGCAACAAAACCCTTAACCGATGATTTACAGGGCCACGCGCTGGCCGAAAGATGGCAGCGGGGCGCCGCTGGAGGCCAGGGTCGCGGCCGTCGGCTTGCGCCTATGGACTCGGCCAAGAATGTGTTAGGTTTCGCGGCCGGTTAGCGATCACGTCGAGATCGCCCGGCGGGTGACGATCGCGAGATGATCGGGTTAGGAGAATGAACGTCATGTCTTCATGTTTCGATGATCGGTGGCTCGGTGTCCGTTGCCGCCGGCTCGCCGCGTTGGTTCTCGGCCTGACGTTGGCTCTGCCGATGGCGATCGCCGGCGCCGTGCCCGACGATGACGGCGGCATGACCATCGCCATCAACAAGGCCGAACTTCTGCGCCTGCCGCGCGATGCCGCGATCGTCCTGGTCGCCGATCCCAATGTCGTGGACGTGGCGATCGAATCGCCCCGCCTGGTGTTCCTGTTCGGCAAGCTGCCTGGCGAGACCAATATCTTCGTCCTCGACAAGAAGGGCGAGGCGATTATCCAGACCGATATCGTCGTCCTGCCGACGGCGAGGAGCCATGTGACGGTCGATCGCGGCGTCGTCGAGGCGACCTATAGCTGCACGCCGCGTTGCGCCGCCATTCCCACGCCGACGGCGGTCAATCCCGATCAGGCCGCCGCCGCCGCCACGTCCGGCGGCACGACCGCGACCACCACCACCACGACCACCGCCGGCGGGTCGAGCGGTACTGGGACGACCGGCGCGACGTCGAGTAGTGGAGCATCAAGCGATCAAGCCGTGTCCGATATCGCCAGTCAAGCCGCCCAGGCCGCGATCGAGGCCCTCGGCCTGCCCAGCACCAGCGAGAAATAGCGCGGCCGACCAGCGACGGTCGATGGCTTGGGGTCGCTTGTATTTGGGGTCTTCGGCGGCGACGTGGGCCACACCCCGTCCGATCCTCGCCGGATCGCTAGCGGATTTCCTCGTAGCGTCGGCGCGGGTGGGTTGCTAGTCTCGGCGCCCGCGCCGGGCGTTCCCGGCCGGACATCGTCCCACCGCCGATCAGGGTACGGGATGGATCACGAAAATCATGTCGCGGCCGAGCGTCGCGGCCGGCCACGGCATCGGATGACGGCGGTCGCGACGCGGTCGCGGGTTGGCGGGTCGATTGCCGCCCGTTGAGACCCCACGCGCGGTCATCCTGGGCTGCGCCGGACCCCGATTGGGTGCCGAGGAACGCGATCTGTTCGCTACCGCCCGGCCGCTCGGTTTCATTCTGTTCGGGCGCAATTGCGAGACCCCGGACCAGGTTCGGGCGCTGGTCGCCGATCTGCGCGCGGCGGTCGGCCGCGCCGACGCGCCGGTGCTGATCGACCAGGAAGGCGGCCGCGTCGCACGCTTGCGCCCGCCCCATTGGCGGGCCTTGCCGGCGGCGGCGCGGGTCGGCGCGATCGCCGGTCGCGACCCGGTCCTGGCCGGCGAGGCGGCCCGGCTCTGCGGCCGGTTGATCGCCGCCGATCTCGTATCCCTCGGCATCGACGTCGATTGCGCGCCGCTCATCGACGTGCCGGTGGCCGGCGCCGACGCGGTGATCGGCGATCGCGCCTTCGCCAGCGATCCGGCGCTGGTCGCCGATCTCGGCCGGGCCTTTCGGAACGGGCTCGAGGCCGGCGGCGTGACCCCGGTGATCAAGCATATCCCCGGCCACGGCCGCGCCCTGGTCGACAGCCACCACCGGCTGCCCCGGGTGGAGACATCGCTGGCCGATCTTCGATCCCGCGATTTCGCGCCCTTCCGCGCCCTCGCCGATGCCCCCTGGGCGATGACCGCGCATGTCGTCTACACCGCCATCGACGATCGCCCGGCGACCCTGTCGGCGGCGGTGATCGAGCGCGTGATCCGGGGCGAAATCGGCTTCGACGGCGTCTTGATCAGCGACGATCTATCGATGAACGCGCTGTCGGGCACGGTCGCCGAACGGGCGCTGGCGGCGCTCGACGCCGGCTGCGATCTGGCGCTGCATTGCAATGGCGAACTCGACGAGATGCGCGCCGTGGCGGCGGCGGTACCGGCCATGAGCGCGGCGGCGCGCGCGCGCCTGGAGCGGGCCGAAGCGGCGCGGCGGCCGCCCGAGCCCTTCGACGCGGCGGCCGGGGTGGCGCGTCTCGCGGCCTTGCTGGATACCGTCGCGACGAGGGCCGGCGCGTGACCGATACCCTCTATTCGGTTTCGGTCTGGGTCATCCCTCTGATCATCGCCATCACCTTTCACGAGGCCGCTCACGGCTGGGTCGCCAATCGTCTCGGCGACGACACCGCGCGACGCCTCGGGCGGGTCACCTTCAATCCGATCCGTCACGTCGATACCTTCGGCACCCTGGTGCTGCCCGGGCTGCTGATCCTATTCGGCTCGCCGTTCGTGTTCGGCTACGCCAAGCCGGTGCCGGTCAATTTCGCCCGCCTGCGGCGGCCGCGCCGCGATATGGTCTGGGTGGCGCTGGCCGGGCCGGGGACCAATCTCCTTCTAGCCCTGGTCTCGGGCGCGCTGATCCACCTCACGCCCTATTTTTCGCCTTGGCTCGGCGGCTGGTTGGTCGATAATCTCGAACGCTCGCTGATCATCAACGTCGTGCTCGCCGTGTTCAACATGCTGCCGCTGCCGCCGCTCGACGGCGGCCGGGTCCTGACCGGACTGTTGCCGCCGGCGCTGGCGCGCCCCTTCGCCCGGATCGAGCGTTACGGCATGCTGCTGCTGATCGGGTTGATTTTCATCCTGCCGATGATCGGCCGCCAGATCGGCGTCGACCTTAACGTTCTCACATGGGTTCTGGGGGCGCCGGTCGAATGGGTGCTGAGACTGGTGCTGATCGCGACCGGGCACGGTTGATCGCCGTGGACGACCCGTTGGACTTCGAGGAGGACCGGCGCGACGCGCCCGCGCGCGGCGAGCGCCTGGTGGTCGATCTCGACGGCTACGAAGGCCCCCTCGACGTGTTGCTGGCGCTGGCCCGCGACCAGAAGGTCGATCTCGCCCGCATCTCGATCCTGCAACTGGTCGACCAATATATCGCCTTCATCGAGACGGCGCGCGCGCTGCGGTTGGAGGTCGCCGCCGATTACCTGGTCATGGCGGCCTGGCTGGCCTATCTCAAGTCGCGCCTGCTGCTACCCGAGGCGCCGGCCGAGGACGAGCCCTCGGGCGAGGCCCTGGCCGCCGCCCTGGCTCATCAGCTCCGCCTGCTCGAGGCGATGCGCGACGCCGGTCTGCGGCTGATGGCGCGGCCGCTTCTGGGGCGCGACGTCTTCGCCCGGGGCGCGCCCGAGGGGGTGCGGGTGGTCGCCCGTCGCGAGATCGATCTGTCGCTCTACGACCTCCTTTCCGCCTATGCCGGCCAGCAGCGGCGGACACGCGGCGAGACCATGGCCATCCGGCCCTCGGCGCTCTATTCGATCGATCGCGCGCTCAAGCGCCTGCGCCGCCTGGTCGGCGCCACCCCGGGCTGGCGGACCTTGGCGAGCTATCTTCCCGTCGGGTTCGGCGATCCCCTGATCCGGCGCTCGTCGCTGGCGGCGACCTTCGTCGCCAGCCTGGAGCTGGCTCGCGAGGGCAAGCTGAAACTGCGCCAGGCCGAGACCTTCGCGCCGCTGTACTTGCGCGCCGTCGAGGGCGATCGATGAGCGCCGACGCCCCGCGCCTGCTGGAGGCGATCCTGTTCGCGGCCGAGGCGCCGATCGACGCCGCCGGCCTGGCCGCCTATCTGCCCGACGGCGCCGACGTGACGGCGCTGCTCGTCCGGCTCCAGGCCGATTACGCGGGACGCGGCGTCAACCTGGTCCAGCTCGGCGAGCGCTGGGCCTTTCGCACCGCCGAAGACCTGGCTCCCCGGCTGCGGCGCCATATCGCGGTGCCGCGAAAGCTCTCGCGGGCGGCGGTCGAGGCGCTGGCGATCATCGCCTATCACCAGCCCATCACCCGGGCCGAGATCGAGGAAATGCGCGGCGTTGCGGTCAGTCGCGGCACCCTCGACATTCTTCTGGAAGCGGGTTGGATCAGGCCCCGGGGGCGGCGCGCCTCGCCGGGACGGCCGATGCTGTGGGCGACGACGGCCGACTTCCTCGATCATTTCGGCCTGGACTCCCTCGACGCCCTGCCGGGGATCGACGAACTGCGCGCGGCCGGGCTCCTCGACCGCGCCGGCGCGATGCCCGGCCAGCCGGCGCTCGATCTGGCGGCGACCGCCAGCGACGACGAGGACGACGGCTAGGGATTCTGTAATTCTCGGCGGTGGCGCGGAACGGGGTCGTATTCGTCGACAAGACGGTTGCGAAATGCGGCGAGAACGCTTAATTTCTACATGGGTATACGAGAGAATGATAATCATTCTCAGTAAATGGTCTTTGTCCTGATCACCAATATCTTAGGCTCTCGCGTACGGATGAGCCGACGAGGGAAGGCCGAGGGGGCATTGATGCCGGGGCGCGACGATGACGATGGACGGGCCAGGACGATGATGATCGCCGCGCTGGCATTCGCCGGCGGGGTGCGCCGGTGACGACGACCGACGCGCCGGGCCCGGCCATGGCCGCCGGCGCGCCGCGTCCGGCGCGGTCGGGGCTGAACGGCTGGGTGGTGGCGGGCGCGATCGTCGCGGCGCTGGTCTCGATCCCGATCGCGGTCGTCGCCGGTAGCGTGTTCGCCCCCGCCGGCGAGGTCTGGCGCCATCTCGTCGATACCGTTCTCGGGCTCTATGTCCGCAACTCGTTGATCCTGATGCTGGGGGTGGGGGCGACGACGTTGATCATCGGCGTCGTCACCGCCTGGCTGGTGACGCTCTGCCGCTTCCCCGGACGGGCGCTGTTCGAATGGGCGCTCTTGCTACCGTTCGCGGTGCCGGCCTATGTGGTGGCTTTCACCTATGGCTGGATGTTCGAATACGCCGGACCCGTGCAGGGCGCCTTGCGCGCGTTTTTCGGCTGGGGCCATGGCGATTACTGGTTCCCCGCCATCCGCTCGCCGGGCGGCGCGGTGTTCGTCTTGTCGATGGTCTTCTACCCCTACGTCTACCTGCTGGCGCGGACCGCCTTTCTCGAACAATCCGTCTGCGTGATCGAGGTCGCGCGCACCCTCGGGCGCGGGCCGTGGCGGGCCTTCGCCGAGGTCGCCCTGCCGTTGGCGCGGCCGGCCATCGCCGGTGGCGTGGCGCTGGCGCTGATGGAGACCTTGAGCAACTTCGGCGCCGTCAAGCAGCTCGCGGTGCCGACCTTCACCACCGGCATCTTCCGTACCTGGTTCGGCCTCGGCGACGCCACAGCGGCGGCGCAGTTGTCGGCGGTGCTGATGCTGTTCGTGCTGGCGGTGATCCTTGCCGAGCGGTTCTCGCGCGGGGGGCGGCGCTTCGATCACACCTCGCGGCGTTACCGAGCGCTGCCGCGGTTCCGGTTGCGCGGCGCCAAGGCGGCGGCGGCGGTGATCGTTTGCGCGACGCCGATCGTCTTCGGTTTCCTGCTGCCCGGCGCCCAGCTCGTGGCCTGGACGCTGGATACGGCGGCGACGGTGATCGACGCGCGCTTCGTTACCCTGGCCCTCAACAGCGTCGGCCTCGCCGCGATGGCGGCGCTGATCGCCGTCGCCGTGGCCCTGGTCCTGGCCTATGGCGCCAGGCTCCGGCGCGGACCCATGATGGCCGCGATCCTGCGCTTCGCCAGCCTCGGCTATGCCATTCCCGGCTCGGTGATCGCGGTCGGCGTGCTGCTCGCCTTCGCCTGGACCGACAACCGCGTCGACGATTTCTTCCGCGCCCAGTTCGGGGTCTCGACCGGGCTCCTGCTCAGCGGCACCCTGGTGGCGTTGCTGTTCGCCTATGTGGTGCGCTTTCTCGCCGTCTCGCTCAACGGCGTCGAGGCCAGCCTGGCCAAGATCACGCCGGCGATCGACGGCGCCGCGCGCACTCTCGGCCTCGGTCCCGGCGCGGCCCTGATCCGGGTTCACGCGCCGATCATCGCCGGCAGCCTGTTCACCGCCGGGTTGCTGGTCTTCGTCGATGTCATGAAGGAGCTTCCGGCGACCCTGATCATGCGGCCGTTCAACTTCAACACCCTGGCCGTGCGCGCCTTCGAGCTGGCTTCCGACGAGCAGCTCGCGGCGGCGGCGCCGGCGGCGCTGGCGATCGTCGCGGTGGGGATCGTGCCGGTGGTCCTCTTGACCCTGGCGATCGCCCGTTCGCGCCCCGGGCACCGCCCCGGACGGGGTTTGGGCTAGGCGATGGTCGATCGCGACGACGCTGCCCTGGTGCTCGAGGGCGTGAGCCACGCCTATGACGGCCTGCGCGCGGTCGATGGCGTCGATCTGCGGGTCGGCATGGGCGAATTGGTCGGCCTGCTGGGGCCGTCGGGCTGCGGCAAATCGACGCTTCTGCGCCTCGCCGCCGGCTTGGAGACGCCGCAAGAGGGGCGGGTGCGGATCGCCGGCCGCGAGGTCGCGCGTCCCGGCGCCTCGGTCCCGCCCGAGGCCCGTGGCGTCGGTCTGGTGTTCCAGGACTACGCCCTCTTTCCGCATCTCACGGTGCTGGACAACGTGGCCTTCGGCCTGCGCGATCGACGTGGGACCGAGCGACGGCGGATGGCGATGGACATGCTCTCCCTGGTCGGCATGGTGGGCGTCGCCGGGCGCTATCCGCACGCGCTCTCGGGCGGCGAGCAGCAGCGCGTCGCCCTGGCCCGGGCGCTGGCGCCCAAGCCGGCGCTTCTGCTCTTGGACGAGCCCTTTTCGGGGCTCGACATCCGCCTGCGCGACCGGGTCCGCGACGAAACCCTGCGGGTGCTCGGCGAGGCCGGCATCTCGACCCTGATCGTCACCCACGACCCCGAGGAGGCGATGTACATGGCCGACCGCATCGCCGTCATGCGCGCCGGCCGGATCTTGCAGGAGGATGCGCCGGCGGCGATCTATCGCGCCCCCGCCGACGGTTTCATCGCCCGCTTCCTGGGCGACATCAACTGCCTCCACGCGACCGTCGCCGGCGGCAAGGCGCCGAGCCCGTTCGGCTGTTTCCCGGCCAAGGGGGTCGCCGACGGCGCCCGGGTCGATCTCCTGATCCGGCCCGAGGGCCTGACGCTCGCCGACGGCGAGGTCGGGACGGTGGCGGCGACGGTCAGGGCGGTCCATCCCCTCGGCCACAGCGCTATCGTCGTCCTCAGGCTCGACGGCGACGGCCGCGATCTGCGCGCCCGGGTCGGCGCCGGTCGCATGCCGGCCGCCGGCGAGCGAGTGCGCATCGGCCTCGATCGCGCCCAGACCTTCGTCTTTCCTTGCACCGAAAGCGGCGGAGGGTGATAAGGTGGCATCGGAGCGGCGCGGCCGCCGTTGCGTGGCCAGGCGCTTTCTGACATCATTCACGACCAATCGCCGGTGCCGCGCGTGGCCCAGTGAATCGAGTTTGGAGCGAACGTAAGATGGGAACCTTCAGTATCTGGCACTGGCTGATCGTGCTGGTCGTCGTTCTTCTTCTCTTTGGCCGCGGCAAGATCCCCACCCTGATGGGTGACATGGCCAAGGGGATCAAGGCCTTCAAGGCCGGCATGAAGGACGACGGCGACGACAAGCCTCGGGAAATCGACGACAAGACAGAGACGGTGGCCAACGACGCCACGGTCAACAACGACAAGGCCGCGAACGGCTGACCGGCCCGGACGCCCGCGAGTGTCGGGACAGGACATCGTGCGCGCGGCATAGGGCTTAGATCGCCATGTTCGACATCGGCTGGTCCGAAATGGCGGTTGTCGCGGTCATCGCGCTGATCGTCATCGGACCGAGAGACCTGCCGCGAATCTTGCGTGCCGCCGGCAAATGGGCCGGCAAGGCGCGTCGCATGGCGCGCGAATTCCAGTCCAGCATCGACGACATGGTGCGCGAATCCGACATCGCGGACGTCAAGAAAAGCGTCGAATCGGCGGCCGGTGTCAACATCGCCAAGGAGATGGAGAACGCCATCGACCCGACCGGCACCCTGGCCCACGACCTCGATCCCAACACGTCGGACGACGCTTCCGAGAAGCCCGCGCCCGGCGTTGCGGAGGAGAGCGCCGCCGCCGACGATTCTTCGGAAGGGAGCACCGGCGACATCCGGCCCGCCGCCGACGTTCGACCCGCCGCCGACATCCGGCCCGCCGCCGACGTTCGACCCGCCGCCGACGTTCGGCCCGCCGCCGACGTTCGGCCCGCCGCCGACGTTCGGCCCGCCGCCGGCAATGGCCGCGCGGCGACCGAGAGCGGCGGTGACAACGCCGGCGACGAGACCACGCCAACGCCCGACCCGCCGATCGCCACGGACAACGAGCCGGTCGCCGACGACACCGCCAAGGCCGGCGGTTAGACGGCGCCATGGATGTGATCAAGGATATCGACGACAGCAAGGCGCCGCTGCTCGAGCATCTGGTCGAGCTGCGCAAGCGGCTGATTCGCTCGGTGATCGCTATCCTGGTGCTGTTCCTCGTCTGCTATGTCTTCGCCGACAAGATCTACGCCTTCCTCGTTCGCCCCTTGGCGGCCGTCTACGATCGCGAGGGCGCGCGGCTGATTTTCACGGGCCTGACCGAGGTCTTTTTCACCTATGTCAAGGTCTCCTTCTTCGCCGCTTTGTTCCTGTCCTTCCCGTTCATTTCGATGCAGATCTGGAAGTTCATCGCGCCGGGGCTCTACCGTGACGAGAAGCGCGCCTTCCTGCCCTTTTTATTGCTGACGCCGGTGCTGTTCTTCGCCGGCGGAGCGCTGGTCTATTATCTGATCTTTCCGCTAGCCTGGAAGTTTTTCCTGAGCTTCGAATCGCCTGGCGGTCCCGGCACCCTGCCGATCCAGCTCGAGGCCAAGGTCAACGAATACCTGTCGCTGGTGATGAAGCTGATCTTCGCCTTCGGGCTCAGCTTCGAACTGCCGCTGCTGCTCACGCTTCTGGCCCGGGTCGGCATGGTCACCCAGGCCGGCCTCAAGGAGAAGCGAAAATGGGCCATCGTCGGCGCCTTCATCGCCGCCGCCGTCCTGACGCCGCTCGACCCGATCAGCCAGATCAGCTTGGCGATCCCGATCATCCTGCTCTACGAGGCTTCGATCATTTCGGTCGGCTGGGTCGAGCGGCGGCGCGCGGCGGAGGATGCGGCGGGCACGCCTCCCGATAACGGCGGCGATGACAACGACGGTGACGATGATATAGAGGAAAACGACTTCAGCGAGGGGCGCTAGCCCGTAATTCCGCCGAGATCGGTTCCCGGATCGCCGCCGTCCGAACGAGGGTGGCGGCGGTCATCGATAGGCCGTCGAGACCATGATCCGCATCAATGCCGGGTTGGGGCGACATGGTATGCCGCGGTCGCGCGGCGGCGGATCGCCCGCGCGTGGGGTCGGTTGATACCAGGCAACCTGGAAATGGGTCGGACCATCTTGGCAAACGCCGCGATCCGGGGCATTGTGCGCGCGCTTGGCGGTGGAACGGTCGGGGTGGACGCGGGAGGCGTCGCATGAAGGTCGGAATAGCGAAGGAACGGCGGCCCCACGAGGCCCGCGTCGCGGGCGCGCCCGACATGGTCAAGAAGCTGGTGGCGATGGGCGTCGCGGTGGTGGTCGAGGCCGGCGCCGGCGCCGGCGCCGGGATCGCCGACGGTGATTTCGAGGCCGCCGGCGCGACCATCGCCGCCGACGCCAAGGCGCTATACGGCGCCGCCGATATCGTGCTCAAGG
>Ga0114931_10001436_pt1 | contig 30421 bp, 30 predicted proteins | sample 2SBtaG_FD_89579 | JGI IMG/M metagenome (GOLD analysis project Ga0114931, IMG submission 89579) | Deep subsurface microbial communities from Kolumbo volcano to uncover new lineages of life (NeLLi) - 2SBTROV14_V59a metaG | ecosystem: Environmental > Aquatic > Marine > Volcanic | place: Kolumbo... | reverse complement strand
GTCATAGAAAACGCAGCGAAACGACCAAGCAGCTTATTGAACCCACAATGATCTGTGCCTGTTACCGTTGTTTGCCATCCCATACGGGATCATAGGAGTTCTTCGCCTTCGATCAAGGCCAAGGGTCGAGTACGAGCCTTGATCAACGGCGATGAACTCGTATGGGAATCCCGCGATGGTGAACGACGGTGACAGGCGCGTTTAATCCAGGTCCCGCGCCAGGCGAAATCCGCCACCGTTATTGTCATCTTTGTCAGGCGGCAGACCGGACCGGTGGGATGAGCGCAGGGTACTGAATTCGTTGTACCATGAGCCTCCACGGATAGAGCGCAACGGGCAGTTGTCTTCCAGAATGGGCTGGCCGTTGATAGGCGCGTGGGAATAATCCGGTTTATAGCAATCCTTGGTCCATTCGGTTACATTGCCTGCCGTATCATACAGCCCAAAAGCATTGGCTTTGAATTGCCCCACGGGTAAGGTGCCCCTCAATGCTTGCTTGGTGCAGTTCCGGCAGTGAGCAAGCCGGGATTCCGGGTTTACGCTATCACCCCACCAGTAAATCGTGACACTGCCGGCCCTGGCGGCGTATTCCCATTCAGCTTCACTGGGTAAGCGGTACTTGCCACCCGTATTTATCGCCAACCAAAGGGCATAATCCCTGGCGTCGTGCCAGGAAACATGGATGACTGGTCGTCGACCCCGCCCCCAACCATGGTCCGGTGGCAATCGCCGTTTGGTCAGGCGGGCAAACACATCGTATTCACCAAATGTGACCTCATACCGGCCGATCGCAAAGTCATTTTCAATGCTCACCTTGTGGCGGGGGCGTTCATTGCTGTGTGCCAGGGGATCCTGGGTGTTGCCGCCCATAAAAAACGTGCCTGCTTTAATCACCACCATGTCGGGCAATTGGGGTTGGGTCAAGCCAGGATTTAAATCGACAGACGGCGGTTCGGTGAATGGTTCTTTGGGTTGGGCTGTCGGTTGGCGCGGATGCAATTGGGGATTGTAGGCCCATAGAAAGTAGCCAGCTACCATGCCTAAAATGCCGAGTAAAGCGAACAGGCTTTTTTCAAAAATTTTCTTCATGGGATATTCGGTACACGAGCTCTCCCCATCATAGCATGCCGGTAACGCCATGCGTTGCGATGCCGGGCTGCATGGGCTAAAGTTAATCAGTGGGGTCGAGTGAGGGGATGGTATGGTACAAGATACATCTGGGTTGAATGCGATGTTGGAAATTGTCGAAGATCAGCTGGTTCAGAATTATCCCCGTGAGGTCGGGCTGACCCTGGACCGGCTGCGGGATGAAGGTTACTCACGGGATAAGGCAGTGCAACTTATCGGCTGCGCATTGTCAATAGAGATGATGGAAATGATGAAGCATGACCAGAAGTTCAATGAGCGGCGTTATTGGATGAATCTGGAGCGACTGCCGAAATTGCCTTGGGAGTTTCCCTGACTGCAGTGTCTGAACATAATAATTCGCATTCGGTGATTTTGTTGCATGGACTGGGCCGAACGGCCGGATCCATGCGACTGCTGCAACGCCGCCTCAACCGGCATGGATTTCGTGCCCACAATATCGGTTACTCATCCCGTCGCCTAACCATCGAGCAAGCCGCCGACGAGGTGATGGAAAAAATCGCCCCCCTCATTGCCGGGCGCAGGCGCTGCCATTTCGTGACCCATTCCCTGGGCGGTATCGTCTTGAGAACATTGTTGGTCAGTCGCCGAATTCAACGGCCCGGACGTGTCGTCATGCTGGCGCCGCCGAGTCAGGGCAGTGAGTTGGCGGATCGCTTGCAAGTCAGCCCCGTATTGCGTTTTTTGCTGGGCCCGGCTTTTATGCAACTGGGAACCGCCGAGGATAGTTTGCCGAACAGGCTGATCAATCATCATTCGGAGATAGGGGTCATTGCCGGCAGCCGCAGTATCAATCCACTGTTTGCCAGTTATTTTCGCGATGCCAATGACGGCAAAGTGTCTGTCAGTCGTGCTCAATTACACGGCATGAAGGATTTTATTGTCGTTCCCCGCTCCCATACATTTATTATGAACAGCGACCTGGTCGCCCGGCAGACAATTAATTTTTTAGAGCATGGCCGGTTCCGGCGCTGATGTGTCGTTCGCCAGGTCCGGCCTTGCGTCGGGCTTAGTTTTGGCGTAGCTGTTTACTGACCATGGACAGGAAACGCAATGCATCCTGGGTTCCCGGGTCCATGGCCAATTTTAACAGACCACCGAAACCACCCTTGGCCGCTGGTAAATCCGCGGATTGTTTTTTTACGGTGTAAACGGACTCGGCGACATCGACCAAGCCGCACTGAACCTCCTCACGTCCTAGAATGTCGACCAGGCGCATAAATCCGTTGTTACGGGAAAGTTTATCCACCAGCGACGCCATTTCCGTGGCAACGATCGACAATCGGTTGATAATATCATCGGATAAGGAGTCTTCCACGGCCGCAAAAAAACGCGCCAGGTTGACCAGACGTTCCATATCACCGTTTTCCACCAATTGCACAATGGCCGGCAATGCCTTTGCAATACCGCTGCGGTTGATGCTATCGAGCAGGTCCAATCCTTCCGTTATCGTCGAACTTAGGCGTGTGACCATGTCATCGGTCAGGGCGTCTTGCGCACTGGCGATCAGCCTTTCGATTTCCGTGGTGACACCGCCGTTCATGGGAATCGCGGTGCTGTCAATTTGTTTGGGCTCGTTCATTTCTCACCTCCGTTACAGCAAGCCGCGAGCGCTCGACCAATAAAGCTGGTTGTAGGCCATCTTAAACCAATGAATTGACTTGGTGGGTGGTTTCGGATCGGGGGGGTTGTTGTAGTTAAACATGGCATAGGTAGCGCGATCTTTGCCGGCTTCGATAAAGCAAAATACCTTGCCGTCATAGTCGCGTACCGGTGCGCCGATTTTAATGATGGAGGCAAGATTTTCAGCCAGCGCCTCGGCCTCAAAATGCGCCGTGGAACCGGCTTTGCTGATGGGAATATTGGTGGTGTCACCCAGTGCATAGGCATTGGTGTAGCCGTCGATACTAAGACGATTACGATCCACCGGAATCCAACCGCCTTTACCCAGATCGTTTTGCTCGATAACCGCCATGCCTTTGTGTGCCGGTACGGCGACCAGTAAATCAAATTCGGCCTTGGATCCTTCTTCGCTGTAGACGGTTTTATTATCACCGTCGACTTCCTTGATGTTAAACAGGGTCTCGGTAGTAATACCGCGGGAGGAAAATTCTCCCTGCATCCAGTTGCTGACCGGCTCTAGACTGTGCAGGCGGCCGATCGGATAGGTGTAGTGAAACGATACTTTGTCAAGTATGCCCCGGTCCTTAAAATAATCGTACAGGCAAAACGTGATTTCAGGCGGAATCATGGGGCATTTATGCGGTACGCCTACCGCCACGACCACACGGCCGCCCTGGAATTCGCTGATGGTTTTGAAAAACGTCAGTGCCGCTTGCTCGGTATACACATTGATGGAATTTTCCGCCAGGCCGGGAATGTCTTCTGCTACCGGTCGCGAACCGGTGGCGATAACGACATAGTCATAGGCGTGGGTTTTGCCGCCTTTGGTTTTTACCTGGTTGGCGCCAAGGTTAAATTCGGTCACGGGATCCACCATAAATTCGATACCGGGTTCAAGCAGGCTGGCCTGGTCACGATAGAGTTCGTCGGGTGTCATACGCCCGAGTGCGACATAGAGCAGGCCGGGTTGATACATGTGTTTATCCGACGCGGAGAGCATGGTGATACTGGCTTTGCCGCTTTTTAACTCGCTTTTTAGGCGTCTTGCCAGATTGTTGGCCAGGATGGTCCCGCCCATGCCGCCACCGATAATTAAAATCTTCATGCCTGTCTCCTTCCTTAAACTGGGTATGGTTTACTTGGCTTTACGCACGATGATGTGCCACACACCGTCTTGTTCCGAATTGGACACCATTTCATGTCCGACCTTGTTTACCCATTCGGGTATGTCTCCCATGGAGCCTTTATCCGTGGACAGTACTTCCAGTTCGTCACCAACATTAATTAATTTCATATTGGCGATTAATTCCATTAATGGCCCAGGACAAAACGTACCGCGCGCATCAATGACTATCTTTTCCGCCATCTGGTCACCTCCACAATCAAAATGTCCATACTTGCCTACCGGCGGCATCACTCAGGAATTTAGTCAAGCCCAATGGCTGGGACAAGTAGGGTTCCAGCCGGTCCGTTTCAATTTCAAGCACGTCCATGGCCATCGAGCAAGGGTGGATTGTTGCATCCCCGAGCTCGACCGCGTTGTGGAACAGTTCTTTGAACGGCGGAACGTTCTTGGCTTGCATGAGACGTCCAAATTCGCCTTCGTCGGGCGCGGCCATGGCTTGATCCTTAATGAAGTATGGCAAAGCATTCATCGACAGAAAAACCATGACTTGGTTTCCGCTGACCGCGCCGACCGAAGCGACCATGGCCGCCATCTGGAGCTTCTCGCGGCTTCCCGAAACCACCATGATGCAAAGATCTGATGAACTCATAACACTTCTCCAAAATGCTCGCGAAATACTGAGAATCGCTGTCCTGAATATTGGAGACGCTGGATGAAGAAATTATTTGGGACAGTTTCTATAAATATACAAAATTGAGGGGCTCACCGATAGCGGTGATTGGCTAAATTGTCGAAATTTTTTCATAGATGACGGGCTTTGTACACTATTGATAACCGCTATGTCTGCTCGGAGAAACCCTCATCACGAGAAAATTTGACATAGCCGGGCTGGTCAAGCACGCGATCGATCGATAGGTCGGTGAAACGATTGCTTGATAACAACACTTTTGACAGGTGTAAATCGGAAATAGTTTCGCGCATTGGTCGACAGGAAGTAAACGGCTGTTGCGGTGAATGCGGGTGCGCAAGGTCATCGAGGTTCAGGAATCGCTACCCCGCGGCGGTAATAACCCCATTAATGCCAGCGGATATTTTGAGGCTGGAATGACGGGGTTTCTTTAGCTTATCATAGCGTGATTTTTTGCAGCTTAGATGTATTGTTGAAAAATCATATGAACATATAACAAAATTCGTACCGTGTGGAGGATAGACGTATGTGCAAGACCGCCATACCATGGCTGGTTATTTTTTTGTTGGCTTTTTCATTGCAGGTTTTGGCCGGTAATGATGTCAAAGGCAGCCGCGATCACCCGTTAACAGGACGATTCACGGGCTCGTGGATAGCCTCCTATAAGTCCGTCGATTTTGATGAGTATACCTTTATTCAGGGAAAAGTGGATAAAGTCGGCGAAAACGTAAAAAAACTGGAAGGCAAAGTCACACAGATTTTTTATCTGGCTGAAAATCGATTTTCGCCCTTGCAAATGTATCGAAATTTTAAACTGAAATTGGAGAAATCAGGATTCGTACCGGCATTTGAATGCGCAAAAATACAGTGTGGTAGCCGGTTCTATCAGGCATATCCGAAATTTCGCCAAGTCGCGCTGCGCCAGAATCATGGCCGTTATCTGGCCGGAAAAATAGTGAATTCAGGCAAGGCAGTCTATGTGTCGATTTTGTGCGGACTGCTGGGGCAGGGTGCCAACATCGGACACCCCGGCTGTCAAGTGTCAATCATCGAAATCAAAGGCATGTCATTCACCATGGTTGACGCGAAAAACATGGCGCAATCCATCAAAAAGACCGGTAGTGTGTCCGTCTACGGTATTTACTTTGATAGCGGTGAAGCCAGGCTGAAGCCGAAATCCCTGGCAACCCTTTCTGAAATCAGTAAACTGTTAAAATCCCATAAAGATCTGCGGATCATTTTGGTGGGGCATACCGACAATCAGGGTGATTTTGATTTTAACGTGGCATTATCAAAAAATCGTGCTGAGGCCGTGAAGGAAGCATTGACAAAAAGCCAGGGTGTGGATGCTGATCGGCTGCGTACATGGGGCGCGGGTATGACGGCACCGATCGCCAGCAACACTAACGAAAAGGGGCGCGCGCTCAATCGTCGGGTGGAGCTGGTCGCCGAATAAACCTACCACCGCGCCGTTATCCAGCGGGTATTGAACCGCCGCGGATCGAAATCCCAGTTCGACACCGCGGCGGTCTTCAGTCCGACATACCGACAACGGCGTCATCGGGAATATCAACCGGTTTGATTTTCTTGTCTTTAATATAGCGGAGCATTTTTTCTTTCTCGGCAACCGCTCGCCGAAAAAAACCGGGGAATACGATTTCATAATCGGACCCTTTCAGCAGGTAAATGGCTTTTTCATCTTTGGCTTCCCTTTTAATTTGCCCCAAACTGTAGATCCATCCTTGCCAGAGGCGGATTTTAATGACTTTCGGCGTGGTTTTAGCCGTTGTATAAAGAATTTCGTCGATATGTACATGCATCCTAATGGTGTTGTCCGTCCCCAGGCCGGTTTTGGCATTTTCATCGAACACCAACGTACCCTGTTTGTTCACCATATCCACGCCAACCACATGGCCCAGTAGAATATGATCGGCGTCGGGCAGGATATCGGCCAATTTAACCGGTTTGACCGAAACCGCGAAGGCGGTACCTTGCAACAAAATAAAGAGCAGCGCGAATGCTTTTAATCCCGTGGATGGATGATCTTGAAAAGTGACTGGCATGGGAACTCCTGTTGTTGTGTGTTTGAGTTATTTTAACTTAAGCCGGATATCGGTATTGCTAAAGCTGCCGTGAAGAGGCAATTTGAACAACGGTTGCTTCGGTTCTATCCAATGGGTGACCTTATCCCTGGACCATTGCAGGTGTTTGTCGGGTAAATCCGCCGCCGGCGTAAGCCGAGGGTGCGGGCGTAACCGGCCCTGCGCATACAGGCAATGGTCAAACGCCGCATTCGGATGCCATTGGCCGTCATGCATATGCACCGTGGGATAAAACAAGCTAAACGGTTCGGCTGTTTTAAAGCTGAACGCCATGGGATGAATCCGGTTGCTGCCCGCGCGCAATTGAAACACCGCAAAACCGAAGGATTGGTAAATGGGAACATGTTCAAACAGGGACGCATTAAGCAGAAATCTGGCGTCGAGACGGGAAAAGTCTTCCAGCGCCGGCACGAACGAAGCCTCATAGGCCCCCACCGTGGTAACCGCCAGCGCGGATGGCGTGGCATTGGAGACAGGGGCCGCGCGGCACGCTGGAAAGCACTTGTCGATATCCGCAAAGATATCCGGATAGGACGACAAATCCATCCATTGCACGGCGGAATCACCGCCTTGAGCGACTGGAACAGGCAGTAGCATGGCGGTGTCTTGTGAACTGGACAGGTCCATTTCATAAATCACCAATTGCCTGTCGCCGGCCAAGCGGGCAAAAATTCGTGTACTGCCAACGTGATCAATAGCGTTGAGAAATATGCACATGGTTCGGGCCGTCAATAACTGCTTGCCGCTATTGTATATCGCTTCGCCAAGCCTGCCAATGTGGGCAGGTGCAAGCTAAGCGGCGTTTTCGCGGCGTGGTTTTAACGTAGTTTGGGTGTTTTTAGGGTGACCATGGACAGCCGGTCGAACGGTCATGCAAGGGCTATATTGCCTGCGCCGCCGAGTATGGGGGATTGCTGTTGTGACGCATGCCGCTGGGAAGTGTAACCACAACCGAACAATCCGCGCGGGCCACCCGGGTTCAGCGCGTGGACCGGCTTATGCCGTTGCCCGATTTACTATCATTACCGGCGGCCGCTTGATACATGACGTCTGTTCGCAGCACATATTTAACCCCTTCACTCACGGCGGCGCCTTCGTGAAGAAGCTTGTGTGCAAAGCATAAGCCCATGCCGGTCCGCGGTTGCACGCTAAAGTCGGTGAATCGGGTGGCGCCACCGGTAAAGTCCGTATTGAGATAAATCAGCAGCGTCATTTGGGATGCTGTTTGCGGGTCGCGCCGAAACGACCCATCGCGGTGCCAGCGAAAGGCTTGTCCCGGTTGATAACGGTATAATCGAAAACGCTCATTCAACCCCCGCCGCAGTCCGCGGCCGGGTATTTGCAGCGGCATCATATCGGCGCAACGCAGCCACAAGGTTTGCGCTAAAAACGAATCATCAAACATGACGCGGGTGTTATTGCGTATATCGGATGCGATGGCAAAACCGAAACCCGTGTTGATCGGCGCCGCTTGAAATCCCAATGATTCACCGTAGGCAATCATGCGCCGGCATTCAGCCGTGCTCATGAATGATTGGATCAAAAAGGTATCATCGTAAAGATAACTGTATTGGCTCATGGCGTTTTTCGATAGTCATTCATAAAAAGCAACCAGTGCCGCAGAAGGCCTGCGGCACTACACGACACTAGTCGGCTTTAACCTGGATTTTGATGGTGTCGTTCAATACCGAATCCAGTCCACCGAACACGGTCAACTTGTCGACCTTTTCGGTGATTTTTTCCAGCACTTCCAGTTCTTTCAAGCGCATCAAGGTTGGATTTTCATCCATCAGGCGCGCGGTGTTTAACAGCGATCGCGTAGCCGCGGTTTCTTCCCGCCGCTTGATGACGTTAGCCTGCGCGGCTTTTTCCGTTTCAACGACTTGGTTAAGTATCTCCTTCATGTCACCCGGAAGAATTATATCCTTAACGCCTACCGCATGCAGCACCATACCGTGAGCCTGTAATTTGGCGGCTACGGTTTCGTGAACCTCGCGGTCCAAGGCGTGCTTGTCCGCCAGCAGCGAATCCAAAGCACGGGTTCCGATAATCTGCCGCAACGCAAACTGCAGTTCCCGGTAAATAAACTCTTGCGGTTTGGCCAACTTGCGGCGGGTTTTCACCGGGTCGAGCATTTGATAGGCGGCCGACAGGTTGACGCGCAAACTGACTTTATCCTTGGTCAGAATTTCCTGGCCGCTCACTTCCATGGTCAGCAAACGCATGTCCACCGTATCCACGCGAACGTTGCGGTGGAACTTCCAATACGCATACAGTCCGGGTTTAAGCGTTTCCACCAATGTGCCATCAACCACCAAAAGCCCCAAGTGATGATCGGCGACTTCGCCGACCAGGATGTTGGCACTGACCGACCGGGGCAATGAATCAGCATGGGCCAGCCATCCGGCCACCGGCTGCCGGATTTGGAAATCCGTGCTGATGTCAATGGTTTCCACGCGAATCGCAATAGCACCTTTCCAAAATATATAGCGCTTATTCGGCGCCAGTACGCCGGTAAACTTGCCGTTGGTGTACAGCAGTCCGACTTGAAACTCCGCCAGGTCCACGACCGCAAGGGCTTCGGCCAGTTTGTCGGCGTTGGATTGCAGCAAAAAGTCCGCCTGCTTGTGCTCAAATACCGGCATGGTCAAATCGTATGTTTCAAAGGTCAAGCGCCGCAACGGGTCCCAGAATGTGTAAATGCCGGGAGTCAGTACTTTTTGGAAGACACCCTCTTTCCACATCAAGGCGCGTTCATGTTGCGCGATGACAACACGTCTACTAAACAAAGCACACCTCCTTTTTTGTTTGTGGCACTATGCATGCGCCGGATGCCACTATCCCGGCGCAAAAAAATGGTGGAACAACACACGCCACCGGCCACGCGGCGGAACGGGTCATCGCGATGGCGGGGAACTGATGGGGCTCGGCAGGGCATGGCTTATTATGATTCGTTCCGTGCCTTGCCGCCGCCGCCTCACGCGCCCGCGCCATCTTGCCATGACGCAAAGTGCCGGCCGCGCCGCGGGTTACGGCGAACCGCTCACCCGCCGGCCATGCGGTATTACCGCCATGACGTGTGTTGTGCCGCGGTGCCTTTCGGCACCGTTCTTTCATTGCCAGATGTGTGAGATCTGGTGGAGTCAGGGATGGGATTCGAACCCACAATCCACTGGTTAACAGCCAGTTGCGTTATCCTATTACGCTACCCAAACATGGTCGAGTTGCCGGTCACAGTGTTCGGTACACGCGGTGCAATGATTAGCGTTGGCGTGCCGGTGGGCGCACAAACCCTGGCCACGGAACACAATCCGGACATCCCGTCGGTTACGTTGCCCGCCCTCGATGGAGGGCAACCAAAATCATCCTGTCCATACAGGTACTATCATTTTCTTCCGCTGGTAAAAAAAATTGTGCAGCCGCAAGGCAGTGGCCTTCCGGCAAAAAGGAAGGTCAGGTGCTGGAATCTTCCATACCGTATCGCCATGGCATGGTGGTCGATTCATGTCGGGCATTATACCCGTTAAAAATCATGAATCAAGATAAAATAACAAGATATTTGTATTTTTGGCGAGGCCGGCCCGGCTTGCCGACACCGACAAGGATTGCTATATTTAGGCCTTAATAATAAAGGGGGGGAGGTTGCATGCCCTGTCTACCTGTACCCAGCCGGCTTCTGCGGTTGTCCATTCCAAGCGTAATCCGTAAGCGATCGTGAGTCTGCATCCGTTTCGCGACATCTACAGCATTGACCTGCGCTCCCTGGCGCTGTTTCGTATAGCCCTTTCCCTGTTGCTCATTGTGGATCTATGGTCACGATCGACCTCTCTGGAGGCACACTACAGCGACATGGGTGTGCTGCCCCGTGATGTGCTCATGTATGTGGATTCACCATGGCGAATTTCCGTGCATTTATTTAACGGCACCTGGGTTTTTCAGGCACTGCTTTTTGTGATAGCCGCTCTGGTGGCCGTGGCACTGATGATCGGCTACCGAAGCCGCTTGATGACGGTTTTGTCCTGGTTCTTATTGTTGTCCTTGCATAATCGCAATCCTTTGTTATTACAGGCATCCGATAATCTGTTGTTGATGCTGCTGTTTTGGAGCATGTTTCTGCCTTTGGGCGCGCGATACAGTATGGATATGGCCTTGGCCGGTGTCGCAAAGGATCATGAACGGGGTGGGGAGCGGGGTGGGCATGCACTTTTAACAGTGGCTTCGGTCGCCATCCTGTTGCAGGTGATGCTGGTCTATTTTTTTGGCGCTTTGCATCAGTATGGCACGGAATGGATACCCGATGGCACGGCACTCTATTTTGCTTTTCATGTGGATATATTCGCCACCCCGCTGGCTATCTGGTTACGGCACTTCCCAGGCTTGCTACAGGTTTTGACGTATATGGTTTGGGTTTTGGAATTGGTCGGACCCATTCTCGTGTTTATCCCGGTATTCACTTATTATCTTCGCTTTGTGGTCATCAGCGGTTTATGCGCCTTGCAGCTCGGCCTGTTGTTATGCATGGACCTGGGTTTGCATCCGTGGGTGGGCATGACCGCGCTGTTGCTTTTCATACCGGCCGGTTTTTGGCGGCGGGCTGCGCAATGGTTTTTGGCGGTTGAGGATTTTACCGTCCTCTACCGCGATGATCTGGCCGGCAGGCGGCTGGCAGGGCTGGTGCAAACCGTGTTTTTTTTGCAGGGCGAGGCCGAACCGCGGGAACACTTAAAGACCGTAATTGCCTGCGTGGACAAGCGCGGCCGGATGTATTCGGGCAAGCATGCGCTGTCGCGTATGGTGTTTCGAGCCTGGCCGCTGGTGCCGTTTAATTTTGTCTGGCGGCTGCCGGGTGTTTACCCGTTTTTGATCAAATGGGTGGGTTCTCGCTCCATCACCGTATCGGTCAGCGATCAGGTGCGTCCCGGCATGTGGCAACAGGCCGTGGCGGGGCTTTGTTTTGTTTATATATTTGCTTTTAATGTCAGCACCTTACCGCAATCCGGGTTGCGCCTGCCGGCATTTTTCAGACCGTTTCACGATGCATTGCGTTTGGATCAGCGCTGGGCGATTTTCGCGCCGTATCCCATGAAAGACGACGGCTGGCACATTATTAAGGGGCAATTGATTGATGGCTCGGTTGTGGATGTGCTGGCCGGCCGCTTTGATCCGCCGAAATGGGTAAAACCGACTTCGGTTGCCGCAATCTATCCTGATTCACGCTGGCGCCAATACCTGATACGGTTGCGTTACCAGGCTTTCTACGCCCAGCGGGTGTTTTACGGCCGCTATGTTTGCCACCACTGGAACCGGAACCGGGTCGTGGACCGGCAACTGCAGATGTTCGAAATGTATTATCATTATGAAATGACCGGCCTTCCGGGCCAACCCATGCAAACCGATGTCAAGCTTTTGTGGCGGCATGATTGTTTTGCAAGACCGAAGGCCGGGTAGTTTATTTGGATTGGTTGATTTGAGACTTATTTCATGCATATGACTTTTCTGGGTACCTCTTCGGGAACGCCCACCACCAACCGCAATGTATCAGCGCTGGCCCTGGGCGTGGACAACAGTAAGTTCTGGTACTTGGTGGATTGCGGCGAAGGTACCCAACATAGGCTGTTGCGAACCCGCTTCAGCCTTAGTACTCTGAAATTGATTTGTATAACCCATGTTCACGGTGACCACTGTTACGGCTTGCCGGGTTTGCTTGCCAGCGCCAATATGGCCAGCCGGGAATTGCCGTTGACTATTATCGGTCCGCAGGCGCTGCAGCAATGGATAGCCTCGGTGCAAACTTTTACCGAATTGAACTTAGGTTTTCCGCTACGGTTTATCGATGTCAATACCTGTTCCGAGTGGTCGGATGAGGATGTCTCAGTCGTACCGGTAGAATTGTCGCATAGGGTTCCCAGCCACGCATTTTGTTTTATCGAACAGGTCAGCAGTAGAAATCTGGACCTTGACAAGCTCAACGCCTTGGGCTTGTCGCCCGGACCCTTGTACGGTCAGTTGCAGCGTGGCGATACGGTGACACTGCCGGATGGAACCCTATTGGATGGAAAGCAATTTTTAAAGCCGACGCGCGCCGCTCGCAAGGCGGTTATCGCCGGTGATAATGACAATCCCGGGTTACTCGCCGAGGCCTGCCGTGATGCCCATGTGCTGGTACACGAAGCTACTTATACCGATGATGTGCTTGAAAAAATCGGCGCCCACCCCCAGCACAGCAGTGCCGGCATGGTGGCGCGATTTGCCGAGTCGGTGGCTTTAAATCAGTTGTTGTTGACGCACTTCAGCCCTCGATACCAAGACGATAAGCAGATGTCCCCCAACATCACCGAAATCGAACAAGAAGCGAAATCGTATTTCGGGGGGCCGTTGTATCTTGCTAGGGATTTTGACTGCTATCAATTAGACAAAAACGGTGGCATGCGATTGCAAAGCCCGCCGCCGGATGGCGTGAAAACATGCCTGTGACCGCGGCGTTTACAATCGGTTACAAAATCCCGGCGCGGCAAATGGGACTTTTGGTTTACAATTTATAGGCTGGCCCGCCACGCACAAAGGAAGCTGCCATGCGCAGAACGATTGTTACCCTACTGTTACTGACATGGTTTACCCCGTCGGTACTACTGGCTGATGGCATCTACTTGGGCGGCAGTTTAGGCAATGCTTCCATTGATGACACCATCCCGGTGAGTGAAAGTGTACAAGATATTGATTATAAATCCGATGATACGGCATATAAGTTATTTATCGGTATGGGTATTGCGCAGTTCGCCGTTGAAACGGGTTATGTGAATTTCGGTGGCACGCGAAATAGCGGCACCGACACCGCCATGACCGCGCTGGACGCCTTCGGTATGTTGCATGTCGGTCTGGGTCCCCTCGGCGTGTTCGGCAAAGTCGGTTTCGTACGCTGGGACTATGATGTGAATAACATAGCCCGAAGTTATAAAAAAGACGGCACCGATGTAGCCTACGGTTTGGGAGCGCAGTTTGATCTTGGGTCGATCGCAGTTCGCGCCGAGTACGAACTGTTTGATGTCGGTGAAGTTAACGACTTGTACTTGTTTTCAGTGGGTGTCACGGTTCCTTTCTAGTGTCGTGTCTCCTATAAAACGTGCATTGAGAAAGCCACTCAAGGTGGCCTATCAAAGCGGTTCGAGAGCAAGGCGCAGACCGCTGGGAATGGTGGTCACCTTTCCAAGGTCTGGAACGCGGCAATCGCACCAAGTGCGCTTTATATGAGACACTACGCTGGCGACCGGTGCATGCCGGTTTGCAACGGCATGAAAGTATGCCCTGCAATCGTGCATCAATTCCCGCTCTGTTGTACTGTTCGGAATCAACCGGAATAGTCTATACTGTGTGCATTGGGGTGCTGGTCACAGTGATCCTATGTGTCGCAATATTTACAAGCAGGTACTATGAAATATTTGCAGCGATTTGCCATTATTCCAAAGAATATTAAAGTTGTTGATGACCGTACGGGCATCAGCAAGGATGAGTTAAAACGGGCGTTTCTGGATAATTTATTTTATAACCAGGCCAAGTTTCCTAGGCTGGCTACCGCCCAGGACTATTACCTGGCTTTGGCTTATGTCGTTCGCGACCGGATGCTGCAGCGCTGGATCAGTACCGCGGAAACGTATACCAAGAAAAAAACCCGTACGGTTTGCTACTTGTCGGCGGAATACCTGTTGGGACCGCATCTCGAAAATAACATTATTAATTTGGGTATTTATGATCAATTGTCCGAGACCATCGAAGAGCTAGGCCTAAACCTTGATGACCTGTTGGACCAGGAAGAGGAGCCGGGCCTGGGCAACGGCGGCCTGGGCCGGTTGGCGGCGTGTTTCCTCGACTCCTTGGCCAGCCTGGAAATTCCCGCGCTGGGCTATGGGATTCGTTATGAATTCGGTATTTTCGAGCAGGTCTTACAGGACGGTTGGCAAACGGAAAAAACCGACAAATGGCTGCGTTACGTTAATCCTTGGGAAATCGTCCGCCAGGAGTGGGCGGTGGAAATCAAGTTCGGCGGCCATACCGAAAAGGTCATTGCCGATGATGGCACCGAGCGTGTGTTATGGCATCCGGAGAAAATAATCAAGGGTGTTCCCTATGACACACCCATTCTCGGTTACCGGGTGAACACGGCGAATACATTGCGGTTGTGGCAGGCTGAAGCGCCCGAGTCATTTGATTTTGCGGTGTTCAATCGCGGCGACTACTACGGCGCCGTTGATCAAAAAATTATATCCGAAAATATTACCAAGGTTTTGTACCCGAATGATGAGCAATGGGAAGGTAAAAAACTGCGGTTAGAACAACAGTTTTTCTTCGTCTCGTGTTCCCTGCAGGACATGATCCGCATTCTCGGAATTCAGGAGATTTCACTGCAAGCCTTCCATGAAAAATTCACCATCCAGCTTAACGACACACATCCGGCAATCGCCGTGGCTGAATTGATGCGCCTGTTCGTGGATGAACACCATATGCCGTGGAAGCAGGCATGGGAGATTACTCAAAAAACCTTTGCCTACACCAATCATACCTTGCTTCCGGAGGCATTGGAGTGTTGGCCGGTCAGCATGATTTCGTATATCCTGCCCCGGCACATGGAAATTATCTATACGATTAACAAGCAGTTTCTTGATTATGTGCGCAGCCATCTGACCACCGACGTCAAGCTGATTTCACAATTGTCGATAATCAGCGAAGGAGACGATCATTTGGTACGCATGGCGCACTTGGCCTGTGTGGGCAGCTTTGCGGTCAATGGGGTAGCCAATCTCCACTCCCAACTACTCAAAGATCAGGTGCTTAAACATTATTATGAAATCTGGCCGGAAAAATTCAGCAACAAAACCAACGGCGTCACGCCAAGGCGCTGGATGGCGCTTTGCAATCGTTCACTGGCGGCATTGATCACCGAGCGTATCGGTGACGATTGGGTGAAAAACCTCAGTCACTTAAAGAATTTAAAAAACAGCGTCAATGATTCTGCGTTTCGAGAACACTGGCGTCAAATCAAACACAGCAATAAATCCCGCCTGGCGGGGCTTATACAGGAAAAAACCGGCGTTACGGTGGATCCTTTAAGCATGTTTGATGTGCAGGTAAAGCGGCTGCATGAATACAAGCGGCAGCATTTGAATGTATTACACATTATTTACCTGTATTTTCAGTTACGTAATCAATCCGATGCCGATTTGGTGCCGCGTACCTTTATTTTCGGCGGCAAGGCTGCTCCGGGCTATCATATGGCCAAGCTGATTATCAAGTTGATCAATGCGGTCGGCAGTGTCGTCAACCGGGACCCGCTGGTCAGCAATACGCTAAAAGTTGTGTTTTGGCCTAATTTCAATGTCAGTACGGGTCAGGATATTTATCCCGCCGCGGATTTGTCCGAGCAAATTTCCACCGCCGGTAAAGAAGCATCGGGCACGGGTAACATGAAGTTCGCCATGAACGGTGCGTTGACCATCGGCACCTTGGATGGCGCCAATATTGAAATTCGCGAGCAGGTGGGTGAGGACAATTTCTTTTTGTTTGGCCTGACCGCGGAGCAAATCATGGATATGCAAAATACCGGGTATCATCCGCACACTTACTACGAACAAAACCCCATGCTCAAGGAGGTGATCGACCTGATCAGCAGCGGTTTTTTTTCGAACGGTGACACAGAATTGTTTCGTCCGATTGTTGATAATCTACTGTACCATGATCCGTATTTTCTGCTGGCCGATTTCAAATCCTATGTCGACGTCCAGCAGCAGGTCAGTCGGGAATATCTTAACAGGGACAATTGGACCCGCATGTCCATCGCCAATGTGGCCGGATCTGGATATTTTTCCTCGGATCGAACCATTAACGAATACGCGGTGGATATTTGGAAAGTGAAAAAATTGCCGGTTAAAATGTTGTCGCCCGATGATGTCAGCACTCAGTTGGGACAGTAGCGTCCCCAACAAGCATCGATAGGGCCATCCGGCGTTGAGTCGAGCTACCCTCTCGGATAGCTGTCCGCAGGTTTATGACCGCCGACCAACGATTTGTCGGTAACTCGGTTAGTCACGACCAACCTGAATCCGCGTTGAAATCTGCAAAAATGAGGCGACGAATAATGCAGCTATCCCTCATGATTGGCAAGCTTTTGCGTGTGCTGGCTTGGGTTATCTTTGTTCCAACGGCCTACGTGATTGTCTCCTGTCAGTATCGAAGTCACTTCTATCACGAGCCCGTGGTGAGTGCTTCGGCCGATTCGGATATCGCGGCTCAATTGCGTTTTTTGAAATCCGCTTTGATTAACGGTGCCGCAGAGAACATGCAACAGCTGTTTCCGGAAGGCTATTTTTTCAACTATGTCCTGTACGGTTTGAGTTGGATTAATGTCGCTGTCATCGAACAAAAACCCGCTGTCACCCTGCAGGCCGTAAAGGAAGCCCGTTGGGCTTATCAAAAGCTGCAAAGTGAATCCGGTCGGGCCGCCTTTGAAAAAGCCATGCACCCGCCGTTGGGGATTTTCTATACCGGATGGAGCAACTATTTGCTGGGAGGTATCGTGCTGCTGCAGGACCCGACTCGGCGACAAACCGAGGAAGTCGAAGCGTTTCGCCGTGCCAGTGCGCGAATTGCGTCGGCATTTCGCGATACCGGTGAAACGTTCTTGCCTTCCTACCCCGGCGCCATATGGCCGTGCGACAGTTTTGCGGCCATGCTTAGTTTACAGGTTCATGACCATCTGCTGGGGCCGACTTATGAAAAACTGCGACGGCAATGGTTGGTCGATGCAAAAAAGTATGTGGAAAAAAAACACGGCCTGTTGCCGCACAGCCTCGATGTGATCAGCGATACACCGGTACAAGGACCGCGTGCCACCTCGCAAACCATGTTGTTGCGATTTGCCAGGGAATTGGATCCGCAATGGGCGCAACAGCAGTATGAAGTGTTTCGCCGCCTGTTTATCGCCTACCCGGTCGCCTTGCCGGGCGTGCGGGAATACCCCGCCGGTGATAAAGGACGTGCCGATATTGATTCGGGTCCGTTGATTTTCGGTATCAGCCTTTCCTCGAGTACCGTCGCCATTGGCACGGCGAAGATGTTTGGTGACCGGGAAGTCGTTGACGGGCTGTCGCGCGCGGTGGAAGCTTATGGCATGGCGTTGCGGTTCGGCGGTAAAAAACGCTATATGTTCGGTTTGCTGCCGGTCGGAGACGCCTTTGTCTTGTGGTCAAAAACGGCCGTACCCTGGCTGGAACGCTCACCCCGTCAGCCGCCGGTCTATCCAAACCTGTTTCCCGCCTGGCTGTTCTGGCCTTATACTCTGATCGGCGTGATGTTTATCGTGGCGCCGGTGGGTTTTATGATCAACAGGCCGGTTCGCGTTCATGGCCAAACACTGAAACGCCAAACACTGAAACATTCGGCTGCCCATTCGGTAACCGCCGCTGAGGGCGATGATGAATTATCGTTTAAAGATGTACTTTAATTCGCCGTGATTGTTTATAGCATTGCGCTCATGATCGCCGCGCTGATCATAGCCGTTATCGTCCTCAAACCGGTGTTGCGCGACTATCGCCGTAGGCGCGTTCGGAATATCCCTTTCGGTAGCCGGTGGCAGGGAGAACTGCAGCAGGCGTGGGGATTATACGGTCGTATTCCTGCTGAGTTAAAAACCGCTCTTCACGCCCACATGCAGGTGTTTTTGGACGAGAAATCCTTTGTGGGTTGCAATGGGCTGCAGGTGACACCCCGCATGAAACACATAATTGCCGCCCAAGCCTGCCTGTTATTACTGAAAAAAGATATCAGCCTATACGATCGTATTGCCTGCGTGTTGATTTATCCCACCGCGTTTATCAATGCCGGTCATCGCAGCCTGGATAACGGCGCGACCATCACCGGGATACGGGTATTGTCCGGCGAATCCTGGCAAACCGGCAAGGTCATATTGTCCTGGGATGATGTGCAAGCCGGCGCGCAGCACGGTTATGACGGTCAAAATGTTGTGATTCATGAGTTTGCCCATCAATTGGATCAGGACAACGGTTATGCCAATGGGGCGCCGTATCTGACGGATAAGGCGCACTATGAAAAATGGTCCCACGTGTTGTCCCAACAATTCCAGCAGTTGCAGCAAGCGTTGCAGCTTGGCCAACCCCACCTGTTGGACGCCTATGCGGCAAGCAACCCAGCCGAATTTTTTGCCGTGGCCAGTGAAGTGTTCTTTGAACAGGCCGAGTTGATGCGAAGCCACATGCCTTAATTATATACCCAGCTATGTGGCTACTATGAACTTGATCCCTCCCTTTGGCGTGCCTAAGCCGCCATACCCGCCCGCCATACCCGCTCGGCAGGCGCCGACACCGTGCGCCGGTCTTCCTGCCTGCGCATTTGCCCGCGTTTTGATACCATAAGCGCTCCATAAAGCTGAAAAATGAAGTCAGATGGCGGAAAAAACACGCGTGGGAGTCGTAGGGGTTGGTTATTTGGGCAGCAGTCATGCAAAGATTTATGCGCAAATGCCGGAAGTCGAATTGGTGGGGGTGGTGGATACGGATGCCAGGCGGGTCCAGGAGGTGGCGCAGAGCTACGCCTGCAGGGCATTTAGCGCCGCCGGCGATCTGCTCGGACAGGTTGACGCGGTCAGTATAGTCGTGCCGACCGTTTATCATCTGAGCACCGCCGCGCCGTTTCTGGAGCACGGCGTGCATATTATGATGGAAAAACCGCTGGCGCCGGATTATCCCGAATCCTTGGCACTGGTGGAAATGGCGGAAAAATCGGCTGTGGTTTTTCAAGTCGGGCACCTGGAGCGGTTTAACGCCGGTGTCATGGCGTTGGCCAGCCGGGTTAAAAATCCGCGCTTTATTGAGGCCCATCGTTTGAGCCCGTTTGTGGACCGGGCCACGGATGTGGATGTGGTGACCGATTTAATGATTCACGATATTGATATCATTTTGTCGTTAGCCGGTTCGACCTTGGTCCATATCGCCGCCAGCGGTACCCCCGTGATCACGGATAAAATCGATATCGCCAATGCCCGGTTGGCGTTTGCCAACGGCGCGGTGGCCAACGTCACCGCCAGCCGGGTGTCCAACAAGCGCCACCGTTATATGCGGATCTTTGAGCAGCAGCACTACTACAAGCTGAACTATATCGATCAGCAAATCGAGGTGGCCACCGCCAGCCCGCCGGCCGGCGGACAACAGTGGCCCACCATCAGCACCGAACAGATGGTTATCGAGCCACGTCAGCCGCTTAACGAAGAGTTGGGTGCTTTTATTCATTCGGTTCGCACCCAGGCCCCGCCTTTGGTAACGGGTCGAATAGGTCTGGAAGCCGTGCGCGTTGCGCACACCGTGAAGGAGACGATTCAATCATGAGCGCGCACGAACCCATACCCTTCCTGAATTTATCCGCTGAGTATAAGGCGCTGGAGCAGGAGTGGTTTGAACAAATTCGAATGACCGGTGGATCGGGCCGGTATATTCTGGGTCCCCAGGTTGCTGAATTTGAAAACGAATTTGCCGCAGCATGTGGCGCAGGTTTTTCAGTGGCGGTAGCCAACGGTACCGATGCACTGCTTTTGTCCATGCGTGCCTTGGGGATTGGGCCGGGTGATGAAGTGATCACTACCCCGTATACTTTTTTTGCCACCGCCGAAGCCATTAGCCATACCGGCGCAAAACCGGTGTTTGCCGATATCGATGAAAACACTTTTTGTATCAATCCGGATCACGTGGCTTCACGGATCACGCCAAAGTCCAAAGCCATACTGCCTGTCCATCTGTTTGGTTGCGCGGCCGATATGACGGCGTTGAATACAATCGCAGCGGACAACGGTCTGGCGGTTGTGGAGGACGCCGCGCAGGCGTTCGGTGCCCGGGTAGGCGGTAGCCGGGTGGGTGCATTGGGGGATGTTGGTTGTTTTAGTTTTTATCCCACTAAGGTGTTGGGATGTTACGGCGATGGCGGTATCATCAGCATGGCAAATGAAATACATGTTGCCGCACTGCAAAAGTTGCGCAATCATGGCGCCAGTGCCCCGTTTATGCACGATCAGTTGGGGTATAACAGCCGGTTGGATGAAATTCAAGCAGCATTGCTGCGAATCAAGCTGCGCAAGGTGGACCAGGATATCGCCGCCCGCCAGGCGATTGCCGACCGCTACCGTCAAGGTTTGCAGGCCACCGATGTCCGCCTGGCGCAGGCGCCGGCCTATGGCACCCATGTCTATAATCTTTTTACCATTGCCAGCGCTCGCCGGGATGCTATCCGCAAGGCGCTACAGGCAAACCAGATCCCGCATTCCCAATGTTATCCGTTACCGTTGCACCTGCAGCAGGTATATGCCGAACTCCATTATAAAGCCGGTGATTTACCGGTGAGCGAGAAAGCGTCCATGGAAACATTGTCATTACCGGTTTATCCGGCCATGCCTCATGCGCATGTGGACAGGATTTGCGAGATCATTCGGTCGGCGTTGGGGTAATCGGTTGTGAACTAATCCGGCATGATCAGTTTTTTTCCCGCCGAACTCCTTAGCACCTTGTTAAATACCGAAACCCACTGCCGGTCAAATTGAATACCGCCTTTGTTGTTGATTTCACTGATCACCCGAAGAATCGGGCGGGCGTGAGAGCGGTATGATTGTTTGTGGCTCATGGCGTACACGGTATCGGCAATGCTGAGGATCTTTGCGCCATCGCATATACCCCGGGAAGTCAATCCTTCGGGGTAGCCCTGAGCGTCATCGCGCTCATGGTGTTGCAGTACGATCGTTGCCGCTTCTTCCCAACCGCCAATCCTGTATAACATTTCCGCGCCTACCAGGGTATGGTCATGCAGTAACGATTTTTCATCCTTGCTGATTTTGTCCGGCCGGCGCAAAAGGTCGCCGGGTACAAAAGCCATTCCAAAGTCGTGCATAAACACCGCGGCCCGCAGTTGATTTTCGTCGATGTTTGCGTTCGCCTCGTTTGCCATGGCCATGGCCATGTACAAATGCAGGATAAATTCGCTGCGCCCACTCCAATCTTTATAAAAGCCTTCAAGGCGTTCAATAAGCTCGCGAAAATAGGCCAGGTCACCGTCACGATCCTTCGTTTTTGTAATATCCATGATCGGGTGCTTGGATGGCATTTGGCGTCGTGGTGCACTGTCATTTTCTTTGCTGTATACGGTGGAAATAGTCGTTAACGCGTCAGCGGCGGCTTGATCCACCCTGCTGCGATGACAACTGGTCAGGGGTTCCAGGGCCCTGCGTTGTGTGTTGATCAGACCTTCATCGACAAACTGATTGGTAAATATTTTTTCTGCAAACAGGCTTAAGTGTTCAATGGACGAAATAATCGTATCCAGCAGCATTTCGGTGGCGGCGATCTTGTTTTTTTGAATGCGATCCAATACCGCGGTAATGGTTTCACACAGTTTGGCGGGAATATTATGGGAGCCGAATCGGAAAATGGAACTCAGGCTATGAAGGCGATCGATCAACTGCTTAACGATGTCGGTTTTGTCCGGGTCCTTGTCGTACTGAACAAGCAGATTTTCGATATCATCCAGGTTGAATTGCGCGTCTTCCCAGAATTCCGAAACAAAAACCGATTCTTCGGGATGTGGTTGGCTCAATGTCTGGCTACACTCGCTTATGCCGAAACTGTAAGTTCATCGACTCAAACCGGCAATGGTTTAGGCCAAGCGTCCGTGTTGAATGGATTTTTAAAACGGTGCGCGGTGAAAATCACCAAGCTTTTCAATCATTATGTTTAGGGGGATCGTTCCGACGAACGGTCAGTCCGCTTCGCCGCGTCCTCCGGCGAACCGGTATATTCCCCGCTTACTGTTCGCCGCGAGCCAGTTTTTCAGCAGCAGGATTTCTTCAGTCTCCCGCAGGCCGGCTTGTTCAATGGCGGTATCCCAGCGGGTGTGTTGGGACTTGAGAACACGATAGGCTTCACCGACGGTTTTGATGCGCTCGTTGGTAACCCCTGCACGGCGAAGGCCGATGCTATTAACCCGGTAGTGCCTCACCGGTTGCCCGCCCAACATGGCGAACGGTAAGACATCCTTACGTACCCCAATAACACCGGCCACAATGGCGAAATCGCCGACCCGGCAGAATTGGTGCACCATGGCCCCGCCGCCAAAAAACACGCGCGATCCCATTTGTACGTGGCCGCCAAGCGTGGCACAGCTGGCAAAGACGCAGTGATCACCTACCCGGCAGTCATGCCCCACATGGCTGTTGTTCATAAGATAATTGTTGGATCCCAGCACCGTTTTGTCCGTGGCCTGACTGCCGCGATTGATCGTAACCCTCTCACGAAAGACATTTCCCGATCCAATTTCCACCCGGGTCACGCTGTCCCGGTCAAAACTGAGGTCTTGGGGGAGACCGCCAATGACGGCAAACGGTCCAATTTCATTGTCCGATCCCATATGAACGTGACGGCGAACCATGGCATGGCTGTCGATGATACAACCATCACCGATGGTGGTGTCATCTTCCACAATGGCGAAAGGGCCTATACGAACATTGGCGCCAATGTGTGCACCGGCGGCGATTTGAGCGCTTGCATGGATACTCATTCATTTTTCCTAAGGTATGTTCAGCCATTTTAGCGCAGCCATGCACGGCGCTCAAAATCAACGTCGGCGAATCGCATGCAAGCACGATGTTTTTGATCCGTTTAGACGGCAGGCATGGGCTGTAAGATAAAATGACGGTACATGGGTGATAGGGTTAGGTAGCCGGGCGGCCATCCGTTATAATGCGTAAACTGCGGCTGCGGCCCTTCTCAACGACAGGACCATGATTTCCCTAGCATCGGTCAAGCAAAAAATACAGGGATTTAAGCAATTATCCGCCCTTCAGCATGCCAGGTATCTGGCATGGCTGAAAAGCAAGGACGCGATTTTTATCACGGCTTTGATCTTTGCCCTGTTGGTGGCGAATGTGGGCATCGACTCCCTTATCGATAGCCCCCGGCTGGTATTCGAGGGCGGTCGCGCCGATCTGGCGGACCACGAAAATATCATTTCTATTCATCATGTTACTATCGACGGCGAGTTCTACCGGCCGATGCCGGATTATCAAAACATGGCCAGCCAGTTGGGTTGGTGGCGCATGCAAAAGGTCATGTCGGCATTGTTGACACACCAAAAATCCGTCGAGATCATTATTAAAAATGACGACAAAGAGGTAGTCAAACAAGCGCAAGTGGTACCGTTGTCGGGCGCAGCGGTCATGGATAAGATCGGATATGCCTATATCGTGTCCACGCTGTATCTGGTTTTGGCCGTGCTGATGTATTTTTTGTTCCGTTTTCGTGCCGCCGAAATTCTCAGCTATGTTTTTATTGCGGCGGCCTTATATATATTCTCCCTGGCGCCGGTCATAACCCGGGACCTGACCCTGCATTATCCCCATTTTGCCCATTTGCTGAAAATAAATTTTTTTTCTTCGATGGGAAGCGCCGCGCTTGCGCACTTTGCGGTAGTGTTTAGCGGTGCGCGCTTGCCGTTTCTGTTGCGGCGGGTCATCGTGGTTACCGTGTATCTTTCCCTTATACTGTTTTCCCTGTTATTCATGCATCGTTACCTGGCATTCGGTTATATGTACTATATCAACGGTTTTTGGGCCTTGGTGACGGTTAGTTTGTTTGTGGTTGGGGCGTATATGGAAAAAGACCGATTCCTGCGGCGGCAAATTGTGTTTGCCGCCGCGGTCCCGGTGTTGGCGAGCGCCGGCATATTACTCTACCACAGTGGTATCCCCGTATTGGGGGACACGCCCATGCGGATTTTTTACTTCTGTTTGTTGTCGCTGATTTTGCCGTTGAGCTTGTTGGTGATTATCAGTAACGTTCAATTGTACCGCAAGCAAATGACCCGGTGGATATATGTCAATCATGAAGCGGAAAAAACGCGCAAGGATTTTCATGTGAATCTATTGCAGCGGTTTGCCGATATCGCCCTGTATAGCGAAAATGCCATCAAGGTACTGCAGAAAAGCCCCAAGGATGCGCAAGCGCAGTTGCGAAGAATATTCGATACCGCAGTGAATTTTTCCAAACACAGTCGTTATTTTCTGTCGTTGATGGATGAGCGCAGTGCGGATTGGGCCGCCGTGGTACAGCAAATCAGCCGGATTGGCCTGGAAATGTGCCAAAAGAAAAAGGTCCAGTTTAAACTCAATCCGGTTATAGACGCGCATGCATTTGTGCCGATGCTGCCTGCCCGGGTATGCCTCTACTATATGTTTACCGAATCCATGGCCAACGCCCTGAAACATGCCGGTGCGGATACTATCGAATGCCGGGTACACGCCGGTCGAAAATCCCTGCTGATTGGTGTGCGAGACAACGGCAAAGGTTTTGACAGCCATGGACCTGAAATGGGCGGTCACTACGGGTTGAAAATCCTCCAGCGCCGGTTGGAGGAAATGCACGGCAAGCTGAGTATCGAAAGCGCGCCGGGCGAGGGCACCACCATCATGGCGGAAATCCCGCTGCTATAACGATGCAACACACTGGATGACTAAAAACCGGTCAGCAGGGGACCGTAGGTTTTCAAGTTACCGTGGCCGGTTAGAAAAAGTTGCCGCCAAAATTCCTCGATTCGGCGTGCCTGCTGATCGGATAAATTACCCCCCGCGCCCACGACGAATACATCGATGCCGGTAAGCGCCGACACCAGTTTCTCCTTGATAACCTGTTTGATCAGTGTTGCGATATCGAGCTTTTTCAGTTTATAAAACGACAAGGCTTCGCTGTTTTGAATCATGTCGGAAAACACAATCAAGCGCTTCTTCTTGGCCTGCGTCTGGTGAATCAGGTACGCCACGTACTTGACGGTTTCCAGTATGGCGGATTTACGGTAGGATTCCGGTTTGCCGGTCAGCACCGACTGTGTTTGCTTGACGCACCGGCTGAATTCGTGTTTCTGCTTACGGATTTTCATGGGGGACACCAGCAAGGAAGAAGCCGGTTTGATTGTATCCATCATAATCCGGGTTTCAGAGCCCTTACCCGTGATCGCGCCGATGACCAGGCGTTCCGCATGTTTGTTGTTTTTTTTAGAGGCAATGGTTTTTTGCAATACGGTGATCGTCTGCGTGTTCCCGATACGTTCCCATCATTACCTCAACGTGACATGCGTCTTAAAGTTTAACTGTTTTGAATTATCCTGGAGTTCGCGATTAATAGTGTACATGACGACCTGAGGCGGAAATAAACAGGCAAACGCCGGTGGCTGGGAGGCGGCCGCCGTCGAGCGAACAGGGAGGCATTCAGCGCGCGTCGTGAACCTGTCGTTGCTTCTCTCGCGCCAACCGTGTCGGGCAGTCATGTTTCGTAACTTATAGCATTCGAATGTGGTGCTATGTTGGCGCGCAAATAAATTCAATGCGTATACCGCTGGGTTCGTAACACATCATGTGCCTTGCCGGACCGGCTTTTAGCGGTTCGGGGGCAAACTCAATGCTTATACCGTGGTCTATCAGTTTGGTATAAATCGCTTCAAGCGCCTGAAAACTGTTAACCCGCAACGCCAGATGATGCAAGCCAACGTTCCGATTTTTGTCAAACGCGTTGGGTGGCGCTGCTTTTACCCCCCACAGGGTTAACATTATGGTGCCGTCGGTGACGAAAACGGCGGGGTAATCGGGATCCCGGCGAACGTCGGTCCATCCCAACAAATCCACGAAAAAGCGGGCGGATGCGTCGAGTTGCGAAACGGTCAGACCGATATGGTGTGCGCCGACGGTGACAGCTTGCGGCTCACTCATGGCGTGCTCTCCTGCTTGTTACACTTTCACCGCCGATTCCCCAGTTATCCGGGTTGACTTCGTCGATAATGACGACGGTGGTTTGCGGATTTTTACCCAGCACCTTTTGCAGCAAACTTGTGACACCAGAAATAAGTTCCTGCTTATTCGCCGGTGTGACACCTTCGTTGGTAATGCGAATATTCACGAATGGCATGGTTTTGTCCTTCCCCGCAACTAAGTGCGATGCTTCGGTGGTTCTTGTGTTGTTCATGGATACGGGCCCATTTTTTTTGCAGAGGGCATCGCATACGCTCAAGCACGTTTGCTGGGCTGCGCTGTTTTTATAAGCGCGCTGCCTCGCAATAAACTATGGCGTGTGTCAGCATCGAACACCATTAGGACAAACAGCTTTCCCCGCAGGCTGTTGCGGATATGACGCCGTTAATACGGATTGATGCGCCGCCTGAAAAATCGACAAATAGCCTAAAAATAGATAATGTTTTCATCACCTGTGTTCCAGTCTATAATTTTTGATGAAAAGTCTACCACAAATGCCGTTGGAATGAATGCTAGTTGACGTTTTCGGTTGCGGCGCAAAGGTGTATTTAAAAATCCAAAATCCAAAATCCAAAATCCAAACTTTTCGACAGCGTAGGCTTGTTTTTGGTTTCGTTGGTGGGGGGTGGTTGGTGTGGGTTACCTTTATAAGGTACGCGTATGGTGCCACGCGGTTGGAGCCTGTCAGTCGCCTTCCACCCGTTCTTCACCGGTTGAGGCGTATGCACCGGCTTCGATAACGACGGTTTTACGGTCGATCAACAAACCGTCGGATACCGTTAACGTCAGTTTGACGCTGTTTATTGATGGGTCCACATGCATGCTGGCCAGCGCCCGGTTGGCCCGGTGGAGTTGTACACCGCTGGGCTGGTTAACAACTGTCCAGTGGTAACTAAGATTGTCATGGTCGGGATCAATGCTTGCAGTGGCATCGAGAATAAACAGGCCTTGCTCCGTCGTGCCTCGCCGGCTTTGTATGATGGCGCTGGGCGGCGAGTTGACCCGCACTTTCATGCTGTCTGAGTCGGATTTGCCGTTCTCGAATACAGTGAGCTGCAATTCATATAGACCGGCCAAGTCGGGCGTCAGGTGGGCTTGTTCTTGTTCGGGTTTGTCCACATAGGCGTGGCTGCCCTTGGGGGCACCCGTCAGTCGCCAGTGGTAGAGCCTGTTGTTTGCCGGGTTACCGCGACTGCCGCTGCCATCCAATTGAATATCGCCGGTGCCCAAGTTGACCGTGACATCCGCGCCGGCATTGGCCGCCAATGGTGGATAGCGGTTGTCCGTGGCTGTGCCGTTGCAAGCAAACATAATGATCAGCAGGCAAAAAATTCCCGCCAATAAGCCATAGGCACGCATGATTGTTCCTTCGTATGCTGAGATCTTCCACGCCAGCTTAGCAAGCCGTATCTTACAGGCATGTTACAACGGTGATATAGGTTGCGAATAATGAGGCCCTAAAGTATACCTGAAAATAATAGGGAAGTTACCGGGTGGGTTACCGCCGCCGGAGCGGCGGCGGGGACGGTACAAAGATGGCTATTTTTCCAAGATAGACGAATGCCAGCGCTGACCGTTGCGTTGCGTGTCGCGAAGATCTTGGTTGGCTTGAAAATGGTATACCAGACTGAGGTTGATGGTTTCACTCTGATTGCCTTGTAAGCGTGACAACATCAAACCATAAGGTTTATTGGCAAACTGGTATTCAAAACCAAATGCAAAAAAATCTTCATTGTCGGCTAGACCTTTTTCCAATATCAACGCTGCATTGTTCCTCAGGAAATAGTGAAGTCCAAGCGCGGCATTTTCCGAGTCTTCGGCAAGAAACTCTTCGGTTTGATTGGATTGAGAATCGGAACTGACATTGGTGATCCCCAGATTCACATTAATATCATCTTGATAATTGATAATTGATAATTGATAATTGATAATTGATAAAAGAAACGCGACTGCTATTACGATGGTTGTCTTGGTCATAGGTTGACTCCCTGTTGCCCAAATAAGCTTATCGTTTATGTTGTTATCTGATAGGGGCCCAGCCGTTCTCCATGCCGGGTGTAGTGCTTATTTTTTTCGACCTACCGCTTTTTATCGTTGTTAAAAATTAAAAATTAATATAATTGTGGTAACGAAAAACAGGAAAGACGTAACAAGAAAAGTATTACTGATACAAGCGGTATTTTATCCCAATCAACGCCAGTGTAAAATTAAGTTTGCATGTCAAAGCCTGTTAAAATCAGGAATGGTAGCCGAATTGATCATGACATGCGCATGGGGGAAAAATGCCACTACGATACATACTGATAATGCTTTTGCCAGTCGTGGTCGCAGCCTGTCAACAGTCCACAAAAAATCCGATGGGCAAGCGCACAGTCTTAAAGGTTTGGGCTCATGCCGGTCAGGCCGCGGAGAGAAACGTTTTACAAGATCAGGTGCGGCGATTTAACCTGGTCCATAAAGAAATGATAGTTCAATTGAGCCTGTTGCCCGAGCGCAATTACAATGATCAGGTCCAGGCAGCCGCTGTCGCCGGTGACTTGCCCGATTTGCTTGAACTGGATGGGCCGTATTTGTACAATTTTGTCTGGCAGGGCCATTTGCAGGCATTAGGATCCTTGCTATCCCAGGCACTGATTGACGATTTATTACCGTCGATACGCGACCAAGGCAGTTACCAGGGTAAACTCTACGGTGTCGGAGTGTTTGATTCAGGTCTTGCCTTGTATAGCCGGCGCAGTGTGCTTAAAAAAGCCGGTATCAGCATACCCAAACATCCCAAGCAAGCCTGGACTATCCAGCAATTCAATGCGCTGTTGGCGCAGTTGTCCGACAATGACAGCGATGGAGCCGTTTTGGATCTTAAATTGAATTACCCGGATGAATGGTTTAGCTATGCTTTTTCGCCTGCCTTGCAGTCTGCCGGTGCCGATCTTATCGATCGTACGACCTATCGATCAGCAAAAGCCGTGTTAAACAGCGCGCAAGCCGTGGCGGCCATGGAATATTTTCAAGCATGGATCCAGAAAGGCAAGGTGGATCTTAATGTGGATGATGCAGCATTCGTGGACGGTCGCGTGGTATTGTCCTGGGCAGGCCATTGGGAGTACGCCCGTTACCACGAAAAGTATGGCGAGGATTTGGTGGTGGTACCATTACCCGATTTTGGATATGGCTCTCGTACCGGTCAGGGTTCATGGTTGTGGACATTAAGCCAGGCCAGCGACAAACGCCCTCAAGCCAGGGAATTTTTACATTTTTTATTGCAAGTCGATGAGGTGCTAAACATGACTGCCGCCAATGGCGCAGTACCGGGCAGGTTAACGGCGGCCAACCAGTCACCCCTATACCAACGGGGCGGTGACTTGCACTTGTTCTTTGTGCAATTATCCGAGGGCTACGCGATACCGCGACCGAAAACACCGGCCTATCCTGCGATTACCAGTTTGTTCCGACGTGCATTTGCCAATATCCGCAACGGCGAAAACATACCAGTAGCACTGACCCGGGCAGCGGTGGCTATCGACCAGGATATTCAAGACAATCAGGGCTATCCCATGGCGGTCCCGCATAAAGCAAACCGTTGAAAAGCAAGCTGCAAACAAGCGACGGGCCGGTGGCATGGCTGTTTGTGTTTCCCGCCTTGGCCGGATTGCTGCTGTTTGTCGCGGTACCGTTTTTAATGGCCGTGGCGCTATCATTAACCAACTTGCGTATGGGTTCGCCGTTAGCGCTGGAGTTTGTCGGTTGGCGGCAATACGTCCGGTTGCTGGGCGATGACGGCTTTCGCCATGCGTTGTGGAACAATGTTGTGTTTGCCGCCGTGGTGGTACCGATGCAAACCGTGTTGGCCTTGGCGCTGGCCTTGTTGTTAAACCAACCGTTGAAAGCCCGGTGGTGGTTTC
>Ga0114931_10001435_pt1 | contig 30425 bp, 25 predicted proteins | sample 2SBtaG_FD_89579 | JGI IMG/M metagenome (GOLD analysis project Ga0114931, IMG submission 89579) | Deep subsurface microbial communities from Kolumbo volcano to uncover new lineages of life (NeLLi) - 2SBTROV14_V59a metaG | ecosystem: Environmental > Aquatic > Marine > Volcanic | place: Kolumbo... | reverse complement strand
CGAGTACGTGGTGCTCGCCGTTCCCGACACGCCGGACACGCGCGGGATGATCGACCGCGCCGCGTTGGGGCGGATGAGGCCCGGAAGCGTGCTGATCAACGTGGCGCGCGGCAAGCTGGTCGACGAGGACGCGCTGGTCGAGGCGCTCGCGGCGGGAAGGCTGCGCGGGGCGGGGTTGGACGTGTTCGCGCACGAGCCGCTCGAGCCGGACCACCCGCTGTGGGGCCTGCCGAACGTGCTGATCACGCCCCACGTCTCGGCGGTGACGCGCCGATTCTGGCGGCGTGAAGTCGATCTGATCGTCGAGAACGTCCGGCGCTACCTGGCCGGGCGGCCGCTGCGCAACGTCGTCGACGTGGAGGCGGGCTATTGAACGCGAAGGGTGCGGGGACCACCGGGCTCGATCTGTCGTCCGTCGAGGCGCTGACGTTCGACTGCTACGGCACGCTGATCGACTGGGACCGCGGCCTGGGCGACTGGCTCACGTCGTGGTGCCGGAGCAGGGGAGGCACGCCGGATCGGGCCGCACTGCTCGCTCGCTTCGCCCGGCTGGAGACGCGCGTTCAGCAGGCCGATCCCGAGACGCCGTATCCGGAGGTGCTCGCGCGCGTGGGTGGTGCGATCGCCGCCGAGCTCGGCCTGCCGTGGACGGCGGAGGACGGCGCGGCGTTCGGCTCGAGCATAGGGGAATGGCCGCCCTTTCCCGAGACCCCGTCCGCCCTGGCGGCGCTCGGACGCCGATACCGACTGGTGGTGATCTCGAATGTGGACAGGGCGTCGTTCCGGCGCTCCAGCGCGCTCCTGGGGGTGGCGTTCGACGCCGTCGTCACCGCCGAGGAGGTCGGCGCGTACAAGCCGGATCCCGCGATGTTCCGCCGGGCGTTCGAGGTCCTCGAGGAGATGGGCGTGCCCCCCGCGCGCATCCTGCACGTGGCGCAGAGCCTGTACCACGACGTGGCGCCCGCCCGCGCGCTCGGGCTTGGGGTGGTATGGGTCCATCGGCGGACGGGCGGGGAGGGGCAGGGAGCGAGCGCGGCGGCCGCCGTCGATGTCACGCCAGACTTCGAGGTCGCGGATCTGGCGGAGCTTGCGGCGTTGCTCGGCGTGTGACGCCGTCAGCCCTCTTCCGACTCCTTGACCTCGTTCCAAAGCGCGTCCAGCACCTCGAGACCCGCATCCGTCATCACGATGTCCCGCGCGCGGGCCAGGCGCTCCAGCGCCTCGAAACGAGCATGGAACTTCCGGTTGGCGGCGTCGAGTGCCGTGGTCGGGTGCGCCCCGGCCAGGCGGGTCAGGTTGACCACGGCGAAGAGGAGATCGCCGATCTCCTCATGGACCGCGGCTTCGTTGCCCTCCGCGAGCGCTACGCGCACCTCCTCGAGCTCCTCGGCCACCTTGTCCCAGGCACCGCCGTGGTCCTCCCATTCGAAGCCCACGCCCGCGACGCGCTCCTGCATACGGTGCGCGCGGGTCAGGGGATCGAGACCTTGCGGAAGCCCTTCCAGGACGCCCTCCCGTGCGCCGCGCTCCTCCGCCTTCAGCTCCTCCCAGTCGCGCGGCTCGCCGCCGAAGAGGTGCGGATGGCGACGGACCATCTTCTCCTCGAGCCGGCGGTAGACCTCCTCCGCGTCGAAACGGCCCGACTCCTCCGCGAGGACGATCTGGAATGCCAGGTTCAGCAGGAGGTCGCCCAGCTCGCCAGCCAGCGCGCGCGCCTCGCCTGCGCGAATCGCATCGACGACCTCGTGGGTCTCTTCGAGGAGATGAGGAATCAATGTCTCTGGCGTCTGCGCCTGATCCCAGGGGCAATTCACGCGCAGAAAGCGCATCAGACGCAGTGCGCCGTCGAGGACGCCGGGGCCCTGGAACGGGGGAGGTGGGGGATCGCTGGGTGCCATGGGTGCGCGTCGATGGGGCGATAGGGCCCGCGTGTCGGGCCGCCGAGCCGGGTTGCTCCGGCCGTACTTCTTCGCATCTTTCTCGGATCATGTCAACGGATCGTAGGACCCGGGCCTGGATGGAGGTGCGGGCGTCGTCCCTCCGGCGCAACCTCGCTCGGATCCGCGAGCGCGTGGGCGCGGACGTCGCCCTGATCCCGATGGTCAAGGCCGATGCGTACGGCCTGGGGGTCGACCGCGCCATCCGTGCCCTGGAGCCCATGGATCCGTGGGGCTGGGGAGTCGCCGCGGTCGAGGAGGGCGTTGCGCTGCGGGCGCTTGGCGCCGACCGGCCGATCGTGGTCTTCAGCCCCGCGCCGCGCGGCTCTCTCGTCGACGCGGTGGCGGACGGGCTGATCGTGAGCGCCTCGGACGAGGGCACCCTGCGAGCGCTCGGTGCGGCGGCCGAGCGACTCGGCCGGGAGGCGTCGTTTCAGGTGGAGGTGGACACGGGCATGGGCCGCGCCGGCTTCGACTGGCGGCAGGCGACGCTGTGGAAGGCCTTCGTGGACGAGGCGGTTGCGGCCGGGCTGCGCTGGACGGGTTGCTACACCCACCTCCACTCCGCCGATCTCGAGGACGTATCGTCGGTGCGGGCGCAGTGGGAGCGTTTGCAGGTCGTGCTCAGCCATCTGGATCCCCCGGAAGACGACTTCATGGTCCATGCGTTGAACTCCGCGGGTGCGTTGCGGTGCCCGGAGTACGCGGCCGACGCGGTCCGCCCCGGGATCTTCATGTACGGTGGGCGCGCCGGCGCCGGACTCCCGGATCCGGAGCCCGTGGCATCGGTCCACGCCCGCGTGGTCTTCACGCGCGACGCGCCGCCCGGCTCGACCGTGGGATACGGCGCCACGCACCGCGCGCACGCCTGGGAGCGATGGGCCACCGTGGCCATCGGCTATGGCGACGGGCTTCCCCGGGCGCTCGGCAATCGGGGCCGGGCGCTGGTGCGCGGCAGGAGCGTCGGGATCATCGGACGGATCTCCATGGACGTCACGGTGGTAAACATCTCCGACGTGCCCGAAGTCGAGGTGGGTGACGCGGTCACCTTCATCGGTTCGGACGGGGCCGAAGAGATCACGGTGGACGAGGTGGCCGACCTGGTGGGAACCATCAGCTACGAGATCCTGACGGGGTTCACGCCCCGCGTGCGGCGGGTGTGGGTGGACGACGGTGGATCCTGACGCGCTGATGGAGCGCGCGGCATCGGCCATGCGCCACGCGCACGCGCCGTACTCCGGCTTTCGAGTCGGCGCGGCGCTGCTGGCCGCCGACGGATCCGTCCATATGGGCTGCAACGTGGAGAGCGCTTCGTACGGGCTCACGATGTGTGCCGAGCGCGTGGCGCTCTTCTCCGCGGTGGCGGCCGGACGACGACGCTTCCGGTCCATCGCCGTCCACACGGAAGGGCCGGCGCCGGTGGCGCCCTGCGGCGCATGCCGGCAGGCGCTCGCCGAGTTCGGCATACGACTCCGCGTGATCTCCGAAGCCGGCGGAACCCGGCAGGAGTGGACGCTCGCGGAGCTCCTGCCCGCCCCGTTCAGGGGGCCGGATCTTCCCTCTCGCGATGACACGGTAGAGTAGACGCTTGAAGCGAACCATCGAAGCCGCGCTGCTGGGTTCTGTGATCCTGGCGGGCTCGGCCTGTAACGAGGAGTCGCCCGTGGCTCCGGACGGCGACCTGTTTCCCGTCCGGGCCGCGACGGTGGAGGTACGGCTGGAGTGGGACGAGTTTGCGAGCAATCTCGAGGTGCTCGGCGGATTTGGGTCTCCCTCGGAGCTGGGCGCCGCGGTGCTGGCGAAGGGCTTCGCCGGGGAGCTGGATTCCCGGGCGCTTGCCCGCTTCGGGCCGTTTCCCGCGGCCACCTCGGTGCGTGACACCACCGGAACCATCCGCTCGGACTCGTTGCTGGCCTTCGTGTCGGGGCGCGTGGTGGCGGTGTTCGACACCGTGGCGTCGACGAACGAGGGGCCGGTAACGCTCGCGCTCGGAGCGCTCCAGGCCGAGTGGGATGCCACGACGGCCACATGGACCACCGCGGTCGATACGATCCACGATACCCGCATGTGGCCCGAGCCGGGCGCCGGACCCGTCGTCGCGCTGGGCACCCGGACGTGGGATCCGGCAGAGGGCGACTCGGTGGTGTTCGACGTGGACTCCGCGACGATCTCCCTGCTCGCCGACACCACGGACGAGTCGAGGGGAATCCGCCTTGATCTGCTGAGCGACGGCGTTCGGCTCCAGATTTCGCGCGTTACGCTGCGTATCGACACCCGGGCCAGCATCCGCCCGGACAGTCTCGTGGTGCTCTCGGCCCCGGCCAGCGAGCTCACCTTCGTCTATACCCCGTTCCCCGAGCCCCCACCCGACGGCATACGCATCGAAGGAGCGACCGCGTGGCGTACCGTGCTCGACGTGGACCCGCCGCGCACGCTCGACGGGCCCGCTGAGGTGTGCCGGGTGCTCGGCTGCCCACTGAAGCTGACGCCCAACACCGTTGGATACGCCGCGCTGGTCTTCCGGAGCAGGGCCTCGGACCCGGCGTTCCAACCCACGGATTCGGTGGGCCTGGACGTGCGTACGGTGCTCAGCCGAGAGGCGTTGCCCAAGTCGCCCCTGGGAGGATCGCTGCTCGGCGCCTTCGGCGTCACCGGCTTGCGGGTCGCGCCGGAGGCGTTCGGCAGTGATCCGGGCCGCGCCATCGAGATCCCGATCACCCCGTTCATCCGCAGCATCCTTCAGGCGGAGGCCGACAGCACCGAGCTTCCTCCTCGGACCCTTGCGCTCCTCTCTCCGTTCGAGCCGATCTCTATCGCGTTCGCGTCCTTCCAGGGACCCGGCGGACCGAGTGCTCCGGTGCTCCGCATGATCCTCACCTCCGGTCCCACGGTGGAGCTGCCATGAAGCGTTCGGTGCCGGGCTTCGCACTCGTCGTGGCCCTGGCGGTCGCGCCACCGGTGGCGGGCCAGTCGCTGTTCAGTGCGGCCGGGCTCGGGCTGCCTATCGCTTCGCTCGACGCGCGTAGCCGCGCGCTGGGCAATCCCGGAATCGGGCTGAGTGGTTCGGCCATTCTGCCGGAGGATCCGGCTGCATCGGCCGGGCTCTTCGCGCCTACGGCTACGTTCACCGCCCAGCCAAGCTGGGTCTCGTTCCAGGGGCTCGGAGACGACGGCGCGGGGACGTTCCAGGGCACGCGGTTTCCGACCGTGGGTGTGGCCTACCCCGTGGGTGGGTGGGGCATGGCCACGGCGACGTTCGGGTCGGTCCTGGATCAGCGCTATGGCGTCGAACAGGCCGGCACGGTCGAACTCCAGGACGGCACCGCCGAGGTGACCGATCGCTTCCTCTCGGACGGCGGACTCTCCGTGGTCCGCCTCGGCGTGTCCCGGGTGCTCGGGGGTGGCGTGGCGGTCGGCCTGTCGCTGGGCCGCTACACCGGCAAGGTCGTACGTCGCTTCGAGCGTACCTTCCTGACCGCGGTGGGCAGCTCGACCGTCCAGCAGTTCCAGGCGGGAGGCTTCTGGAGCTACTCCGGCACGAACGTGATTGCGGGCGCCTCCTGGGACATCTCGCGCATTGTCCGTGTGGCCGGCAGCGTGTCGTGGTCGTCCTCGCTCCACGCCAAACCCTCTGACGACACCAAGGGCGAGGCCGCGTCGTACGATCTGCCGCTCCGGATCCGGCTCGGCGGCAGCGGGCTGCTCGCTCCGGGGATGTCGCTGACGGCGGGTATCTCGCTCGAGGACTGGAGCGGCACGACGGGTGACCTGCACTCCGGCGGCACGTCCGGCTTCATCAAGGACATCGGCATCGGGCTGGAGCTCGGGCAGGCTTCACTCGCGGGCCGTTCGATGCCGATCCGTCTCGGGTATCGCCGCCGCGATCTGCCGTTCGTCATGAACGGCGCCACACCGCGCGAGCACGTCTACTCCGGCGGCTTCGGCCTGGCGTTTCGCGAAGTGGAGGGGGTTACAATGGCCGGGGTCGATCTCTCGCTGGAGCGCGGCAAGCGGTACGACGACGTCCTCAGCGAGACCTTCTGGCGGGGGACGATTACCCTGACCGTTGCGGGTTTCTGACGCTCCCGCTTCCGTCGAGGCCTCGCATGCGTGTGCACTTCCATACCTTCGGGTGCAAGACCAACCAGTACGACACCGAGCGCATGCGGCAGGAGGTTGAGGCGCGCGGCGCGGATGTCACCACCGACCGAGCGGCAGCGGACGTGCATGTGGTCAATACGTGCACGGTCACGAACCACGCGGATGCCGAGGCTCGCCGCTGGATCCGTCGCTTGCGTCGGGAGAACCCTGCCGCGCGCATCGTGGTCGCCGGGTGCTCGGCCGCGCTGCGTGGCGGCAACTACCGGCGGATGGACGGCGTGTCGGCCGTCATCGAGGGATTCGATTCCTGCGCGGTCGCGGACGCCGTCGCCCCCACGGCCCGCGGAGGCGCGCGGAGCGCGCCGGTGCCACTCGAGCTGCGCGTCTCTTTCGACCGGATCGACACCGAGCCGATCGGCGGGGCGTTGCTGCGCCGTCGCGCCGGGGGGGCGCGCGGGTGGCTCAAGATCCAGGACGGGTGCGACCGCCGCTGCTCGTTCTGCGCCACCCGCCTGGCCCGCGGGGCCTCGCGCTCGCGTGCTCCGGAACGGATTGTGGCCGAGGCGCGGCTGCTTGCGACGGCGCATGCCGAACTCGTGCTCACGGGCATCCATATCGGTCACTTCGGCCGGGATCTCGATCCGCCCTGGACGCTCTCGCGCCTGGTGGCGTTGCTGCTCGAACGCGTGCCCGGCGTGCGATTTCGCCTGGGCAGCGTCGAAGCCACGGAAGTGGACGATCTTCTCGTGTCATTGATGGAAGACGGTGGGGGCCGACTGGCCCGGCACCTCCACATGCCGCTCCAGAGCGGGGCCGATGCCGTGCTCCGCCGAATGCGGCGGTGGCACACGCGTGAGGCGTACCGGCGGCGCACGCTCCACATCGTGGATCGGCTGGGCGCCATCGGCCTCGGCGCCGACATCATCGCGGGCTTTCCGGGAGAGAGCGAAGAGGACCACGCGCAGACGATGTCGATGGTCGAGGAGCTGCCGTTCACCTATCTGCACGTCTTCCCGTTTTCGCCCCGGGACGCTACGCCGGCGGCGCAGCTCGACGGCGCGGTACCCCAGCGGGTGGCCGGCGAGCGTGCCCGCGCGCTGCGGGAATTGGGGCATGAGAAGGGTCGCGCCTACAGGGCACGGCGCGTAGGCCAGCGGGCGTGCGTCGTGCTCGAAGGACGGGGAGGCAGGGCGCTCACGGAGGACTACCTGCGCGTGGAAGTCGGAGAGCCTCCGCCCGCCGGGCTCACGCGTCTGCCGACGGGAACCCTGCGGATACGCGAGGACCATCTGTATATTGTGTGGCCCCGGGAATCTTCCTTGAATGGTGCACGATGAGCCACCAGGACCGCACGCGGCGGGCGTACGTCGAGACCTACGGCTGCCAGATGAACATCTCCGACGGGGAGCTGATGGAGGGCGTCCTCGAGCGGGCGGGCTACGAGGTCGTGGCCACGCCGGAGGAGGCCGACGTAGTCCTCGTCAACACCTGCGCCGTCCGTGAGCACGCCGAGCGCCGGGTACTCGGCCGGGTGAGTCAACTCGGCGGCCTCAAGCGCGAACGTCCCGGCCTGCTGCTGGGCGTCACGGGCTGCATGGCCCAGAGGATGGGCAAGGCGCTGCTGGAGCGGGCGCCGTACGTCGATCTGGTCATGGGACCCGACGGCTACCGCAGCCTGCCCGAGTCGCTCGACCGGCTCAGCCCGGCCCACCCCTCGGGGGAGGATCGACCTCGAGGGGCGCGCACGCCGGCCGCCGGAGCTTCCGAGAGCACACCGGACGGTGTGTCGGAGGCGCGCCGGCGGCTGGCCGTGCTGGACCTGAGCCTGGGCGAGAACTACGAAGGTCTGACGCAGCGGCGGGCGCGAGGCGCCTCCGCGTGGGTCACCGTGCAGCGGGGGTGCGACCACCGGTGCACCTTCTGCATCGTTCCGTACGTGCGTGGGCCGGAGAAGAACCGGTCCGCCCACGAGGTGCTGGCCGAAGTGCGCAGCCTGGCTGAGGCCGGCGTCAGCGACGTGACGCTCCTGGGCCAGACCGTCAACTCGTACGCCCGGGATGGGTGGACCTTCCCGGCGCTGCTGCGGGCCGTCGCGCGCGTCGACGGGATCCGCCGGGTGTGGTTCACCTCGCCCCACCCCAACGACGTCACGGAGGAGCTGGTCTAGGTGATGGCCACCGAGACTGCGGTCTGCGAGCAGCTCCATCTGCCCCTACAGTCCGGCAACGACCGGGTGCTCCGCAGGATGCTGCGCCGCTACAGCGTCGAGCGATACCTGGAGAAGGTGGAGTTGGTGCGGGCGGCCGTGCCTGATGTGAGCCTCTCGACGGATGTCATCGTCGCCTTTCCGGGCGAGACCGACGCGGAGTTCCGCGACACGCTCGACGTCATGCGCCACGTCCGCTTCGACGACGCCTTCACGTACCGCTACTCGCCGAGGGACGGTACGCCGGCGACCCGCCTTCCGGAGGCCGACTCCGTCCCCGACGACGTGGCGCGGGCGCGTCTCGAGGAGCTCATCGGAGTCGCGCGCGAGATCCAGGCCGAGATCAACCGCCAGGAGGTCGGCCGGGTGGTGGAGGTGCTCGTCGAGAAGGAGGCGCGCGGCGAGGGACAGGTGCTGGGACGGACCCGGCGCAACAAGGTCGTGGCGTTTTCCGGTGACCCCGTGCTCGTGGGTTCGTACGTCCACGTGGCGCTCGAGGGAACTTCCGGGGCCACCTTCACCGGTAGCGCCGCCGACGCTCGGGTCGCGGCGGGAAGCCCGTGAGCAGGGCGCTCACCGCACTGGGGATTCTGGCCGTGCTCGTATTGAGCATAGGATTCTCGGCGCTCAACGGAACCCAGCGCGTGACCGTGCGGCTGGGGTTCACGACACTCTACGGGGTTCCGCTGACCGTGGTGGTCTTCGGCGCGCTCATCCTGGGGATGGTCGTCATGCTGGTGGCCGGAATCCACTCGGACCTCAAGGTGCGCAGGATCCTGCGGGCTCGCCTCGCCGAGGAGGCGGAGGAGGAGCAGAGCCGCTTCATCGACCTGTCGCAGAGGGATCTTTTCGAAGGAGACGGCATCGACGCCTGACTTCAACCTTTCCTGAGGAGGAGCCATTCCACTGATCCGGCGCGCTCCTCCCGTCGTCGGGCTGGCCGCGGTCTTTGCCATCGCGCCGGCCCTCCATCTCATGGGCGCTCCTCCCCTCCTCGCGCCCGCCCTCCTCCTGCTCCTCTTCGCGCCCATCCCGACATCCTCGCGCCCCTCCGCGCGGTGGGGTTGGATCCTTGCCGCCGCCGCGGGGCTGGCGGCCGTGCCGCGCGAAGGCGCGCGGGTGTGCGCCCCGCCGGGCCACGCGGGCCCCGCTACCATCGTCGGCCGCGTGCTGGGCAGACTGCCGGACGGAGCACTCCGCGTAGGTGTGGATGCCGACCCCGGAGGTGCGTGCCGCGGAGGCCCGGTCGTCCGGATGACGACGGATGGACTGTCCGCCTCTAGCGGGGTGCGGTTGCTTGCGCTCGGGCGGCGCGTGCGTGTGGAAGGCGACTGGCGGGGGCGAGCAGGGCAGGCGGGCACGCTGCGTGTGCACCGCGCCGCTCGCGTGCCCGACCGCGCTCCCTGGCGAGGTTGGAGGGTGCGGTGGATGGGCGTGCTGCGTGGACGCACGGACGCACTGTTCGTGGATACGGCGCCCCTCGTGGCGGCGCTCCTTCTCGCCGACCGGGCTGGCATGGACGCCGCGGTGCGGGAGCGCTTCGCCCGCACCGGCGTGGCGCACCTGCTCGCGATCTCCGGCTTTCACGTGGGCGTGGTGGCCGGCATGGTGTACGGCCTGCTGCGGACGCTCGGCCTCGGGCGCGGCGGCGCCGGGCTGTGGGCCACGATGTTCGTCTGGCTGTACGTGGCCTTTCTCGGCTTCCCGGACGCGGCGACGCGGGCTGCGGTGATCCTGACGGCGGCGGCCGTGGGGCGCGCGCGCGGGCGGCCGGTCGCCAGAGGGGCGCCGCTGGCCACGGCGTTCCTCCTCCTCGTGCTGGACGACCCGGCCAGGCTCGCAGGGGTGGGCTTCCAGCTCTCCTTCGCGGGAGCCGCCGGGCTGACCCTCGGGTCGCGATCGCTCACCGAGTGGCTGGCCCGTCGCGCGCGCATGCCCAGGACCGCCGCGAGCGCGGTCTCGGCGGGGATCTGCGCCACGGCGTCGACGCTGCCCTTCGTGGCGTGGCACTTTCAGCGCATGTCTCTCGTCGGCATTCCGGTTACCCTGGTGGCCGGGCCGCTCGTGGGCGCTGCGCTGCCGGGCGCCGTGGCGGGGCTCGTACTCGATCCGATCTGGCCCGCCGCCGCTCATTTCATCGCCTCGGGTGTTCAGGGGCTCCTGCAGCTCCTGAACGCCGTGGTGGCCGTCGCGGCCGGGTGGCCCTTCGCGAGCGTAGCGGTGGGACGCCCGGACGTCCTGGCCGGCGCGGTCGCGATCGCCGGGGGGGCGATCTGTCTGCGGTGGGTGCCGGCCGGCCGTACGCGTCCGGCGGTGCGCCGGGTCATCGCCATGGCCGGCGGAGTCTCGGCGATGGCTCTCTGGCCGGTGGCGACGGGGCTACGGGGGCGAGGCACGCTCGAGATCATCGTCGTGGACGTCGGCCAGGGCGATGCCATCCTGCTCCATTCACCCGCCGGCAGGTGGGCCATGGTCGACGCGGGCCCCGCCGCCCGGGAGGGAAGCGGGCGAGACGCCCGGATCGTCCCGGCGCTTCGGAGGTGGGGTGTCCACCGGCTCGCGTACCTCGTGCTCACACACCCGGACATGGACCACATCGGTGGCGCCGAAGACGCGCTGCGGGAGGTCGAGATCGGCGAGGTGCTCGATCCCGGATACGCTGCGGGCAAGAGCCGGTACGTTGAGACGCTCCGCGAAGCCCGAGCGCGCGCGTTGCCCTGGGTCCGTGCTGAGCGGGGGATGACACTCGCGTTCGACGGGGTGCGCCTGCGCGTCGTATGGCCTCCAGGCCCGGACGAAGCGCCGCCTCCGGGCGTGGAAGACGCAGAGGGGAGCGCGGCCAACGCCGTCTCGGTCGTGGTGCTCGTGTCGTACCACGGCTTCACGGCGCTCCTGACCGGGGATGCGCCGACCGCCGTCGAACGGGTGCTGCTCCCGGAGCTGCCGGATCACCTGGACGTGCTGAAGGTGGGCCATCACGGGAGCCGCACGTCGACCGATTCCCTTCTTCTTGACCGAACCCGGCCGGAGGTCGCGGTGGTCTCCGTGGGCCGGAGGAACCGATACGGACACCCCAGTCCTTCGGTAATCGCGCGCCTGCGCCGCGCACGTGTCCGGGTACTGAGAACCGACGTCCTCGGCTCGATTCGCATCCGGGTCGGCCCGGACGGGCGGTGGAGCGCCGCGCCGGCGGCGCGGCACTGACGTCGCAGGGGGTAGCGGGCGCGGGCGGCGCGGCTCGCCGCTCGGTGGGGAAGACGGCGCGGTGGAGGCTGTCCGGGCGTGGTGGTGGGCGTCGTTGACGTCGCGCCACGGCGAATCTATCCTGCGGGAGGTTCCGCCCGAGCGCCGTCCCGTCCGGGAGCCGGCGCGCACCCTCCATTGCTCCGGCCGCACGCCATCATGACCACCCGTCCCGTCGTGACGCTGTCTCGCTTCCTGGTCCACCAGGAGCGGATGCATCCCGAAGCCACCGGCGCGTTCACGAACATCCTGCATGACATGGCGCTCGCGGCGAAGCTGATCTCGCGCGAGGTGAGCAAGGCGGGCCTCGTGGACATCCTCGGCGCCGCCGGCAGGGAGAACGTCCACGGCGAGAGCGTCCAGAAGCTGGATCTCTTCGCCAACGACGTCATCTACCGTGCGATGGATCACACCGGGCACCTGGCGTGCATGGCTTCCGAGGAGGACGACGAGGTCGTGCCGATTCCCGACGAGTTTCCGGCCGGAGAGTATGTGTTGCTCTACGACCCTCTGGACGGCTCGTCCAACATCGACGTGAACGTGTCGATCGGGACGATCTTTTCGGTGCACCGTAAGGTGAGCGAGGGAAAGCGCGGCACGCTGGCCGACTGTCTCCAGATGGGGTGTCGCCAGGTGGCCGCCGGGTACGTGCTCTACGGCTCCTCGACCATGCTCGTCTATACCACGGGCTCCGGCGTGCACGGCTTCACGCTCGACCCGTCGATCGGCGAGTTCCTGCTCAGCCATCCCCGCATGACGATTCCGGAGCCGCCGTCGAAGACGTACTCGATCAATGAGGCGTACTACGCCCGGTGGAGCCGAGGGCAGCAGCGCCTGGTGTCGTATCTGAAGGGCAAGGGGGAATTCGGCTCGCGATACATCGGATCGATGGTCGCGGACGTGCATCGCACGCTCCTGCAGGGCGGTCTGTTCATGTATCCCGCCGACACCCGGCATCCGCGCGGGAAGTTGCGCCTGCTGTACGAAGCGGCGCCGATGGCGATGATCGTGACGCAGGCGGGGGGGCGGGCCACGGACGGCGCCCGCGACATTCTCGAGATCGAGCCCGTGGAGCTGCACCAGAGAACGCCGGTCTACCTGGGTTCCAGCGAGTTCGTGGAGCTCGCCGGGCGCTATCTGGTGGAGGATTCAGAAATCTGATGAGTTTCGGTTTTCCAAGGTGACTTCCGCATGACGGATATGCCTTAACATATTGTAAAACCACGAGTTAAGGCGTTCGGTATTGTGGCACTGAACTTGCTCTAGATCCCGTCGGTCACATGTGCCCGAGCGTTCGGGCGCTCCATCCATCCCAAAATGGGACCAGGTGACATGAAGCGACTCAAGTATCTTTCCCTCGTAGCCCTGGTGGCTTTCGCGGCCTGCGACGAAGGTGGCAACACCGTTGTCAAGCCGGTCGTCGAAGGCAGCATCGCGGGCGTGGTTACGATCGAGGGGCAGGCCGCTTCTGGTGTCTCCGTATCGCTTTCGTCCGGGGCGGCAACGTCCACGGACGCGTCGGGAAGCTATTCGTTTAGCAACGTCCCGGCGGGCGCGTATACGGTGAGCATCAGCGGCTTTGCCTCCGACGCGACCTTCTCTTCCACGTCGCAAGCCGCCGTGATCTCGTCTGCCGGGCAGACGGTGACGGTGAACTTCGACGGATCCTACGTACGGACCGCTTCCATTTCGGGTTCCGTCAGCGCGGGAGGCTCGGGTATCTCGGGCGTGACCGTGTCGATGACGGGCCAGGAGAGCGGGACCAAGACCACGGACGCCGCCGGCAACTACGCCTTCACGGGCCTTCGTGCCGGAAGCTACACCGTAACGATCAGCGGCTTCGACGGCGCCGAGTACAACTTCTCGAGCACCTCGACGTCCGTGACGCTCGGCGCGGGTGAGGCCAAGACGGCCAGCTTCGAGGGCACGCTGCAGGCGACCGCGAGGATCATCGGCTCCGTGCTGGTGGACGGACAGGCCCAGGAAGGCGTGACCGTCACGATGTCGGGCGCCGCGAGCGGCACGACGACGACGAACGCGAGTGGCGCGTTCGAGTTCTCGGGGCTGACCAAGGGCACCTACACGATCAAGATCTCGGGCTTCGCCGACGATGCCGAGTTCGGGTCCAATGAGGCGACCACGACGATCGCTTCGGCGAGCTCGGTCGCTTCGGTCGACTTCTCGGGCACCTTCAAGAAGACCTCGTCGATCAGCGGTCAGGTGGCGGTCGGCTCGTCCGGTCTGGCCAACGTGGTCGTGACTCTGACGGGCAGCGCGTCCGTCCTGAAGGACACGACGTCGACGAGCGGGCAGTACGCCTTCACCGGCCTCCGGAAGGGCGACTACACGCTGGAGATCAGCGGCTTCGACGCGAACGAGTACTCGTTCAGCGCCACGACGCAGTCGGTCACGCTCGGCGTGGACGAGGCGAAGGTCGCCAACTTCACCGGCTCGAAGCAGGCCACGGCCAGCATCTCCGGTACGGTTACGCTCGAAGGCACGGCGGTGAGCGGCGCGACGGTCACGCTGTCGGGCGATGCTTCCGCAACGGACACGACCGGCACCGACGGCTCGTACACCTTCTCCGGCCTCAAGGCCGGCTCGTACACCGTGGCCGTGACGGCCGGCGGACCGTCGGACGCGACGTTCTCGTCCGTCGACGTCTCGATCGCCTCGGCGACGGACTCGAAGACCGCGGACATCTCGGGAACGTACATCCGGACCGCCAGCATCTCCGGCACGGTCACGGGTGACGGTGTGGGCATGGCCGGCGTGACGGTGACGCTGAGCGGCCTCGCCAGCGACACCACGACGACGGACTCCAGCGGTTCGTATGCCTTCACCGGGCTGCGCGCCGGGGCCTACACCGTGACGATCAGCGGCTTCAGCACCGACTTCGACTTCACGGCCACGAGCGCCGCGGCGTCTCCGGCGGTCGGTGAGGCCAAGGTCGTTTCGTTCGCCGGTACCGAGAAGGCGACGGCGACGATCAGCGGCTCGCTCTTCATCGACGAGAACGCGAAGGACGACACGTTCACGCCGAACCTGGAGGACAAGCTCGCGGTGTCCGGTGTCACGGTGACGCTGACGGGCCCGACGGTCGGGAACACGGCCACCAAGACGACGGACGCGAACGGCGACTACTCCTTCACCGGCCTGAAGAAGGGCAACTACACGGTCGCGATCTCGCCGACGGACGCGAACCTGACGGGCCGTGCTGTGACGATCACGACAGCTTCCGCCACGCAGTCCGTGACGAGCCTGGCCGTGGGCGGCACCGCTACGGTAAACTTCCCGTTCGACATCGCGACGCAGCAGGTCAAGGCGTACGCCTACCTGGGGACGGATGGCACGAACCCGGGTCAGACCGCGCTGCCGAACGTCGTGATCGACCTGTACGACACCCAGGCCAACGCTACGACAGGTGGCACCACGGGTCGTCTGGCGCAGGCGACGACGGACGCGAACGGGATGGTGGACTTCACCTTCTCGCGCGCGAACGAGAGCAGCCCGCAGGGTGGCGCGACGGACAACATCGTCTTCGCGCGCTACAACAGCGGACCGGACGCCTTCCACGGGACGAACGGCGAGACGATCATCCAGATCGCTTACTCCCCCAAGGACTCCATGGTCATGGCGCCCGACACCTTCGACCTGCTCAACGGTCGTGTGGTGATGAAGTTCGACGCCAAGGACCTGGGTGGGAACGCACTGGCCGGTTGGAACGGTGCGCTGTACCTCAATGACACCACGAACGTGGCGATGGCGACGCCGCAGCTCGCGGCCGACGGCTCGTTCACGATCGCCGACGCTGTGGCCGTGGGTTCGCTGCCGGTTACGTATTACTTCCGGCTCTCGACCACACAGCCGCTGGCCAACGGACACGGCTTCTCTCAGTCGCCGTCGGCCAACCGCGGTACGACGGTTACCCGCTGGCTGAAGTTCACGAACAGCGGGCTGGTGGCACCGGGCGACACGCTCATGGTGGGTTCGGAGACCATCACGTACACGGATACCGACCTCAAGGTCAGGGTCCACCACGAGATGGACGACTCCACGAGCACGCCGACGTACACCCTCGGAGACGGGGTGCTGGCCGGCGTGGCCGAGGCCCAGCTGTACGAAGTGGCCTCCGATGGTACGAAGACGGCTGTGGCGGGCCAGGGTCCGTTCACGATCGGCGCCACCGGAGAGGTCACCTTCAACAACGTGCCGACCGGCAAGAACTACGAGGTCCGGGCGCGTACGCTGGCGGCGAACGTCGACGTCCTCAACGACACGGTCCAGGCGAAGTCGCTGGACGGGTCGCTGCAGAAGGACTCGATCACGACGCTGACCGGTGGCGCGGGTTACTCGACGTTCGCGTGGAAGTACAACGACGGCACCATCCCCGGTGTCGTGCGTTCCGCGGCGTCGCCCATCTCCGGCCTGACGCGTGATGCGGACGGCCTGGTGGTGCGGATCCAGGCCACCTCCGACAACATCCAGCCGAACCGCGGCAAGGATACGACGGTGGTGGTGAGTGGCGGCGCGTACACGGTGAGCGGATTCCGCGAGGGTCCGTACACGGTGTCGGTCGCGGATTCCATCACGTCGACGGGTGATACGATCTGGCACTTCGTCGGTGCCTCGTCCGCGACCGTGGATCTCCAGGGCGCGACGGACAACAAGATCACCAACTTCACCCCGACGCGGATGGACACCCAGATCAAGGGTGTGATCGCCAACGACCGTGATCAGGACCTCACCACGATCGACCTGAACGAGGCGCTCTCCGGAGCCGTCGTTCAGCTGTATAGGGACAACAGCGGCACGGCGACCGTGTCCACGGACTCCCTGGTGGCGACCGATACCACCGACGCGAACGGGCAGTACTCGTTCTCGAAGCTGATGGAAGCCCAGTACATCGTGAAGTGGGTGTCCGGCACGCCGGATACGAACCAGGATGTGCTGCGGGCCATCAGCAAGGACACCGCCGTGGTGACCACGGCTGCCGAGACCGTGAACTCGGGCTCGAACGGCAGCGCGGTGGTCGGAACGCACACGTTCACGGCCGGTGCGCCGCTGCCGGAATGGGATTACGGGGAGAGCAAGGTGAACTTCGGTTCCACCACGCACTTCACCTTCCTGTTCAAGAACGGGGTCGTCAAGGGCCAGGTCACGAACGCTGGTGTGGGCGTTTCCGGAATGACGGTTTCGCTGCGTCGCTGTGACGATTCGACCGCAAACGCGCCGGCGCCCAACACGCTGACGACGAACTCGGGACCGCAGCCGGTCACGGCCAACACCAAGTGCACGACGTACCTCGGTACGACCGTGAACACGGTGACGGATTCGAACGGGAACTTCGAGTTCTCATCGAACTCCACGGCCACCACCACGACCAGCATCATCGAGGGTGTGTACGAAATCACCCCGCAGCCCGGCACGGTTGGCGGCTTCACCAGCGCCTCGCCGGCTCAGATGCTCTTCCTCACGTCGGGTAACGCCGACACCGAGGTGGGCAACTTCACGGTGAGCTGATCACCTGAAGAAAAGGCCTTACGGCCTCCGCCCCCGTCCGGGTTCGCCCGGGCGGGGGCGGTTTTCTTGTGCCGTGGAGGTGGTCCGGGGGGCTCGATCCTGGTCGGACAGGGGGCTCCACCCGGCGCCGGGAACCGCCGGGCCGGAAGGCTGCTGCGCGACGCCGGGTGCGGGCGGGCGGCCGTGGAGCGGTGGAAGGCGACACGCCGGCTCGGCGACGCGGCGTCTCCGGAGGCGCGAGAGGACCCGCTACACCAGCTCGGCCACGCTCCGGTCGAAGACCTCGAGGAGCTCGGTTCGCTCCTCGGGCGGCAGGAAGGCGCACTCGAACCCCGTTCGGGCGATCCGTACGAGCTCGTCAGGTGTGAAGGCCAGATGGTCGCGGGCGAGCGCGAACTCGCGGGTGAGCGTGGTGCCCGACATGAGGCGGTTGTCGGTGCACAGGCTCACCGGAATGCCTTCATCGAAGTAGCGGCGCAGGGGATGGCGGTCGTAGCTGGCGACCACGCGCGTCTGCACGTTCGAGGTCAGGCAGATCTCGAGCGGGATGTGCGCGTCGCGGATGCGCGCCTCCAGCTCCGGGTCGTCGAAGAGGCGGGTGCCGTGGCCGATGCGCTCCGCCCCGCAGTCGTCCAGCGCCTGTCTGATGGAGTCGGGCCCGTAGCCCTCTCCCGCGTGCACGGTGGCGTGGAGCCCCCCGGCACGGGCTACGGCGAAGGCCTCACGGTGGTCCCGGGAGGGGTTGCCGTGCTCCGCGCCGGCGAGGTCGAACGCCACGACGCCGTCATCGCGGAAGTCCACGGCCAGTCGGGCGAGCTCCAGCGAGACGGAGGGATCGAGGGAGCGCAGGCCGCACACGATGACGGTGCACCGGATGTCCATCCCGGCCTCGGCGCGGTGCAGGCCGTCGAGCACGGCCTCCATGACCCCGTGCGTGCTCAGACCGCCCTCGGTGTTCAGCGCCGGGCAGAAGCGGGTTTCCAGGTACCGGACTCCCTCGCGTGCGTTGTCCTCCGCCAGCTCGTATGCGATACGCTCGAGCCCGTCGGGCCGCTGCATGAGCTCGAGCGTGATACGGAACCGCTCGAGGTACTCCTCGAGGCTCCGTGCGTCATCCACGTTCATGTACGCGGCCAGGGCCTCCGGGTCGGAGGCCGGCAGCGCCACGCTGTCCTCCGCGGCGAGTTCCAGCATCGTCCGCGGCCTGAGGCTTCCGTCGAGGTGGCAGTGCAGCTCCGCCTTGGGGAGTGCGCGAAGGACTGCGTCCGGATCCCTCAGCACGAAGCGGGTCCTTCGGCGGACGCCAACCCCCTCTCCACGTCGACCAGCGGGGCCGGGTAGTCTCCGGAGAAGCACGCGGAGCAGAACGGGCCGGACTCGGCCACCGCACCGACCATCCCGTCGTGCGACAGGTATCCGAGCGACTCGACCCCCAGGATCTTCTCGATCCCGTCCACGTCCAGCCGGGATCCGATCAGCTCGCCCCGCGTGGGCATGTCGATGCCGTAGAAGCAGGGGAAGCGCACGGGTGGGCTGGCGACGCGGAAGTGCACTTCCGTAGCGCCGGCATGGCGCAGCATGCGTACCAGGCTCCGACTCGTCGTCCCCCGGACGAGGGAATCGTCGACGACCACAACGCGCTTGCCCTCGAGCACGCTGCGAACCGGGTTGTACTTCATCCGGGCGCCGAAGTCCCGGTCCTTCTGCGAGGGCTGGATGAAGGTGCGGCCGACGTAGTGGTTGCGCAGCAGCCCCAGCTCGAAGGGGATCCCGCTCTCCTCCGCGAAGCCCAGCGCCGCCGAGTTCGCGGAGTCGGGTACGGCGACGACGGCGTCGGCGTCCGCGGGATGCTCGCGCGCCAACTGTCGTCCGAAGGCTCGCCGCGCGCTGTCCACGCTCACGCCCCACAGGTTCGAGTCGGGGCGGGCGAAGTAGACGAGCTCGAAGATGCACGGGGCGGGCCGCTCCGCGGCCGGTAGCGAACGCATGTGGGTCAGGTTGCCGTCACGAATCCGGATGACCTCGCCCGGCTCGAGGTCACGGACGTACTCGGCGCCGACGATATCGAACGCGCACGTCTCCGAGGCCACGATGTACCCCCCGTCCTTGCGGCCCAGCACCAGGGGGCGGAAGCCACGAGGGTCACGCGCCGCGTAGATGGCGTCGTCGACGGCCAGGACGAGCGAGTACGCGCCCTCCAGGAAGGTGAGCGCGTCGTCGACCTGTGCGTCCACGTTCCGGTGGCGCGACTTGGCGATCAGATGGATCAGGGTCTCCGAGTCGGAGTCCGTGCGGAAGATCGCGCCTTCCGCCACGAGGCGGGCCCGCAGATCGAGATGGTTGGTAAGGTTGCCGTTGTGCGCGAGCGCCATCTCGCCGTTGGCGTACCGCGCCAGGATCGGCTGCGCGTTGAGCAGGCTCTTCTCTCCTGCCGTGGAGTAGCGCACGTGCCCGACCTCGGTGCGGCCGGGAAGCTTCTCGAGCGTCGCAGGATCGAACACCTCTCCCACGAGCCCGAGGCCTTTGTGGCTCCGCATGACGCCTTCGGCAACGGCGGCGATGCCCGCAGCTTCCTGCCCACGATGTTGCAGCGCATAGAGCGCGAGAAAGGTAAGCTCGGCCGCGTCCTTCACACCGCTGATGGCCACCACGCCGCATTCGTCCCGGGGATGATCGCCGATCATGACGCTCTCCCCGGTGAGGAGCTCCCTGGGGCTGAAGGAGAGATGTCCATGATCGTGGGCAGCGCGTCGCGGTACGCGTGAGCCATCGCGTCCACGTCCGCGTCCACGACGGCGTGCGGCAGGCGGATGCGGAAGCGCCCGCCGCGCGCGCCGACCGTGCCGACGCGCATCGCCGTGACACCGTGGCGCTCAGCCGCCCCGAGCACCTCGTCCACGTGCTCGGGGGCGCACGACACCACGATCCGGCCCTGAGCCTCGCCGAAGAGAACGGCGGCGGCGGGGAGCGGATCGTCGAGCCGCACGTCGACGCCGACCGGCTCGGGCCCGCTTCCGAGGGCGGACTCGGCCACCGCGCATGCCAGACCGCCCTCGGAGCAGTCGTGGGCGGAGCGAACGAGCCCACCCCGGATCGCGGCCAGGACGGTCTGCTGCAGTGCCCGTTCGGCCATGAGATCCACCACCGGCGGTTCGCCGGCCACGAGCCCTCGTGTGCGGTAGAGGTACTCCGAGGCGCCGATCTCGCCGGTGTTGGCGCCGAGGAGCACGATCGCGTCGCCCTCCTCCTGGAAGGCCTGCGGGGTGATGTGGGCCACGTCTTCCACGACCCCGACCATACCGACGACCGGGGTGGGATAGATCGCCTGCCCGTCCGTCTCGTTGTAGAACGAGACGTTGCCTCCGGTGACGGGCGTCTCGAAGGCCCTGCACGCCTCCGCCATGCCCAGCACGGCCTCCCGGAACTGGAAGTAGATCGGGGGCTTGAGCGGGTTGCCGAAGTTCAGGTTGTTCGTGATGGCCGTGGGCAGCGCGCCCACGCACACGAGGTTGCGCGCGGCCTCGGCCATGGCGGCCATCGCGCCCCGCCTCGGGTGCAGGTACACGTAGCGGCCGTTGCAGTCCGTACTCGCCGCCACGGCCCGGCGCGTGCCGCGGATCCGCACGACCCCCGCGTCGCCCCCGGGACGGACAGCCGTGGACGTGCGGACGGTCGTGTCATACTGGTGGTAGACCCACGCCTTGCTGGCGACGTTGGGCGACGCGAGCAGATCGAGGAAGACGTCCGTGACGTCGCCCTCGAGCGCCGCTGCGTCCGACACGTCGCGGGAGCGCAGCGCGCGGATCTCCTCGCTCTCGACGCCCTCGCGCTCGTACGTGGGGCAGCCGTCGGTCAGGGGCAGAGCGGGAATGTCCGCCACCACCGTACCGCCCTCCAGGACCCGGAATCGCCCATCGTCCGTTACCCGGCCGATCTCGGCGGCCTCCAGCTCCCACTTCTCCAGGATGCGGCGCACCTCGTCTTCCCGTCCTTTCCGAGCCACGACGAGCATCCGCTCCTGGGACTCCGACAGCAGGATCTCATACGGCGTCATCGCGGGCTCGCGCACCGGTACCCGCGCCACGTCGATCTCCACTCCGTTGCCCGCGCGGCCGGCCATCTCCGATGCGCTCGACGTGATGCCCGCCGCGCCCATGTCCTGGATGCCGGTGATGGCGCCGCTGGAGATGAGCTCGAGGCTGGCTTCGAGCAGAAGCTTCTCGGTGAACGGGTCCCCTACCTGGACCTGGGGCCGGCTGGCCTCATCGGAATCCTCGCTCAACTCCTCGCTGGCGAAGGTGGCGCCGTGGATGCCGTCCCGGCCCGTGCGCGCGCCGACCGCCATCAGCGTGTTGCCCACGCCCTGCGCCGACGCGGTGATCAACTCATCCTTCTTCAACAGCCCCAGGCACATCGCGTTGACGATCGGGTTGCCCTCGTACCCGCGGTCGAAGACCACCTCGCCCCCGATATTGGGGATGCCCATGCAGTTCCCGTAGTCTCCGATGCCCCGGACGACCCCGGCGAAGAGATACCGCACGCGCGGGCTGTCCAGGTCGCCGAAATGGAGTGAGTCGAGGATGGCGATGGGCCGCGCGCCCATCGTGAAGATGTCGCGCAGAATCCCCCCCACGCCTGTAGCGGCGCCCTGGTACGGCTCGACAGCCGACGGATGGTTGTGCGATTCAATCTTGAAGGCGAGCGCGAACCCGTCGCCGATGTCGATCACCCCCGCGTTCTCTCCCGGACCCTGGATGACCCAGGGGGCTTCGGTCGGGAGCAGGCGCAGCACCCGCTTGGAGTTCTTGTAGCCGCAGTGCTCGGACCACATCGCCGAGAAGATCCCCAGCTCGGTAAAGGTCGGGGTGCGGCCCAGGATCCGGCGGATCCGGCCGTACTCCTCCTCCGACAGGCCATGATCGGCCACGAGCGCTTCCGTGACCTCCGGGTCTCCCGGGCGCGGAGGCACCGTCTCCCGGGTGACGGCTCCGGCCCCGCTCGGTTCGTCTGGTGTGCTCACGGGTCGTGTTTTCCTTCGTGTGATCGTGTTGGGGTCTACCGTGCGGAGGCTCAGCCGGACGCCGCGGACGGGCTCAGGTGCTTGGCGAGCGACGTGAAGAGTCCGAGCCCGTCCGTCGAGCCCAGGATCGCCTCCGTGGCCCGCTCGGGATGCGGCATCATCCCCACGACGTTGCCGCCGTCGTTCATCAGCCCGGCAATGTTGTGGGCCGATCCGTTGGGGTTGGCCTCGGGCGTGGGCGCTCCGTCGGCATCGACGTAGCGGAAGACAATGCGGCCCTCTCCCTCGAGGGCGCGCAGCGTCTCGGAATCGGCCACGTAGTTGCCCTCACCGTGTGCGATCGGCATGCGGAGCACCTGCCCCCTCTCATACTCGGACGTGAAGAGCGTGTCCTTCCGCTCGACGCGCACCCGGACGTCTCGGCTCTCGAACCGCAACGTGTCGTTGCGTACCAGGGCCCCGGGGAGAAGGCCCGCCTCGCACAGGATCTGGAAGCCGTTGCAGATGCCGAGGACCGGTCCGCCACCGCCGGCGAAGGCGATGACGTCCTCCATCACCGGGCTCATGCGCGCGATGGCGCCGGCGCGGAGATAATCGCCGTAAGAGAACCCCCCGGGCAGCATCACGACGTCCATGTCAGTCAGGTTCCGCTCGCGGTGCCATACGAACTCCGGCCGGCCGCCCACCCGCTGGACCGCCTTGTAGAGGTCGTAGTCGCAGTTGGACCCGGGGAACGTGATCACCGCCACCTTCATCACGACGCTCCTTCCATCGTTTCGGGTGTGCCGATCTCGTAGTCCTCGGTCACGGGGTTGGCCAGGAGCCGGCGGCACATCTCGTCGGCGATCTTCACGGCCTCCTCGGGCGAGTCGGCCTCCATGTCCAGGTCGATGGCTTTGCCTACCCGCGCATCGAGCACCCCCTTCCAGCCCAGCGATTGGAGTGCGTGGTGGATGGCCTTGCCTTCCGGATCGAGGATGCCCGAGCGGGGCTTCACACGGATCTCGAGTCGATAGCGGTTCACGTGTAGTTCTCCGGGGAATGAGGGCTTCCGGCGCGGTCGTCAGGGTCGTCGGCAGCGGAGGCGTCCCCGAGGTACGCCGCATCGGACGCGAGGGGGCCATAGTCGAGGTCGCGGACCTCGGCGCGGTCGTCGGCGGTGTCGCTCTCTCCCACGTCACGCAGCGGATCACCACCCGGAAGCCGATCGAGCAGTCCCAGCAGCACAGATTTCACCAACCCCCACGTGGCGTACAGCAGCAGCGCCGGGAAGAAGTAGTAGCGGGGTACGGCGATTGCTGCGAAGAGCGCCGCAAGCACGAATGCCATCGTGGCGAGACCTCTGGCCGTACGCAGCCCGATCCGCGGCACGATCGGGTAGGGCACGTGGCTGACCATGAGCACGGAGAGGAGCACCATGCCCATCGCAATGATCTGGGCCCACGGAAAGCCGTTGAGGTAGCTCTCGAAGAACGCCGTCCGGCTGAACGGATAGAACGACGCCAGAAGCATTCCGGCCGCGGGCGAGGGGAGCCCATGGAAGTAGCGCTTGGCTTCGCCCGCCTGCTCGATGTTGAAGCGGGCCAGGCGCACCACGACCGCGGTCACGTAGAAGAACGCGAGCGTCCAGCTCCACTGCGTGTCCGTGAAGAAGAGCCGGTACATGATGAAGCCGGGCGCCACCCCGAAGGAGATGGCGTCGACGAGGGAATCCAGCTCGGCACCGAAGCGCGATCCGGTCCGCGTGAAGCGTGCGATGCGCCCGTCGAGCATGTCCAGCGTGCCCGCGAAGATGATGAACCAGCCGGCCCAGACGAAGTCTCCCCGCGAGGCCGCCACCATCGCGTAGAGCCCGAAGAAGAGGTTGCCCAACGTGAACGCGGACGGAAGGATCACCACGCCGCGCTGGAGCGCCTCGCCGGGTCGGCGGCGTACCGCGCTCACGCGGCATCCTCCGGGAGCCGGAAGGGCGGCTCGGCATCGGAGGTCTCCGAGCCGGTGCGGGCCTCCGTCACAGGCCGGCGCGCGACGACGGTTCTTCCGGCCGCGACGCGGTCGCCCTTGCGCACGGTCACGTTCCACCCGATCGGCAGGAACAGCTCCACGCGCGAGCCGAAGCGGATCAGGCCGATGCGCTGGCCCCGCTCCACGTGTGCGCCCTCCTGCGGATCGGTGACGATGCGCCGCGCGATCATGCCCGCGATCTGCCGCACGAGCACCCTGCCCATCGGTGTCTCGATGCCCAGGGACGCCTGCTCGTTGTCCTCGCTGGCCTTGTCCTTCCACGCGATCGCATAGGTGCCCGGGCGATACTCCCGGTACCCCACGGTTCCGCCGACCGGCGCACGCTGAACGTGGACGTCGAAGATGCTGAGGAAGATCGTGATCCGCCGGGCCGGCCCGGCGAGGTAGGCGGGTTCCTCAACCTCCGCGACGTCGAGGATCCGCCCCTGTCCCGGTGCGAGCACGGCCGCGGGATCGTTGGGAAGAATCGCAGGGGGATCGCGGAAGAAGTACGTGACGAAGAGGGCCAGCACGGTTACGCCCCCGGCGAGGGGCGTCCACGTCCCGCCCCACACGGCCGCGGCGAGCCATGCGAGCAGCGCCAGAGAGGTGGCGCCAAGGATGAAGGGAAGGCCCTCACGAGCGAACGTCATCGTCGCTCCTCGCCGAAGCGAGGTGGCTGGAAGTGATCGAGGTCGCTTCCGGTCAGGTGGCGGAAGATGTCGAGGTAGCGTGCGCTCGTGGCTTCCACGACCTCGCGCGGGAGGTCGGGCGGGGGCGGCGTCTTGTCCCAATCGTCCAGCGCGTCGAGCCAGTCGCGGATGGGCTGCTTGTCGAGCGACGGCTGGCCCCGGCCTTCGGCGTAGTGCTCCATCGGCCAGAAGCGGGACGAATCGGGGGTGAGCACCTCATCGATCAGAAGCAGGTGTCCGGCTCCATCGATACCGAACTCGAACTTGGTGTCCGCCAGGATGATGTCCCGAGCGGCCGCCACATCGCGCCCGAAAGCGTAGATCTCGACGGAGAGGTCCTTCAGGCGGTGAGCCAGGCCGGCGCCGAGCATCTCCTCGACCTCCCCGAAGGGGATGTTCTCATCGTGCCCTTCCGTGGCTTTGCGGGCGGGCGAGAAGATCGGGGGATCGAGGCGCGAGCTCTCCCGGAGGCCCTCCGGCAGACGCTCGCCGGCGAGCGTGCCCGTCTCCCTGTACTCCTTCCACGCCGAGCCCGCCAGGAATCCTCGCACGACGCACTCGACGAGGATCGGATCGGTACGCCGCACGAGCATCGCGCGCCGCGCCCATACGTCGCGCTCGCCGGCGAGCGCCGGGTGGCGGGCCACGATCTCCTCGGGGTCCACCGCGAGCAGATGGTGACGTACCCGGCCCCCGAGCTCGTGAAGCCACCACGCGGTAATCTGCGTCAGCACCTCGCCCTTGCGGGGGATCGGCTGCGGGAGAACCACGTCGAAGGCGCTGACACGGTCGCTGGCAACCATGAGGAGTGTCTCTTCGTCGACCTCGTAGACATCCCGGACCTTTCCCTGGTGAAGGAGCGGAAGCCCGAGGTTGGACTGGAGGATGCCGGCTTCAGACATGGATCTCCGGGGGTTGGATCTGTCGGGCGGCTTCGAGGTAGCGGTCGAGAACGGGCTGGACCTCTCGCGCTAGGAAGGCCTCGACCTGCTGCGGCGCACGTCCCACGAACCGAGCGGGGTCCACCAGCGCCGCCAGCTCTCCGGCGCTCAGGCCGAACGCTTCGTCCGCGGCGATACGGTCGAGCAGATCCACCTCGGCGCCTTCATCCTTCATGCGCCGGGCAACCTCGATCGAGTGACGCCGGATGCGTTCGTGCAACTCCTGCCGGTCGCCTCCGCGGCTGACGGCGTGCATCAGGATGGTCTCGGTAGCCATGAACGGGAGATGCTCCGCGAGGTTCTTTCGGATCACCTCCGGATGGACCACGAGACCGGCCGAGACGTTCTCGATAAGGAGGAGCGCACCGTCGAGGGCCAGGTATGCGTCGGGAATCGAAATCCGGCGGTTGGCCGAGTCGTCGAGCGTCCGCTCGAGCCACTGGGTCGCGGCGGTGAACGCTGGATCCTGGGCGAGCACGATCACATGCCGTGCCAGCGCGCAGATTCGTTCGGCCCTCATGGGGTTGCGTTTGTACGGCATCGCGGAGGAGCCGATCTGCTCTTCTTCGAACGGCTCCTCGACCTCGCGCAGATGCGCGAGCAGACGCAGGTCGTGGCCCATCTTGGAGATCGACATCGCGACGCCCGCCAGCGTGGCCTGGATCGCGGCGTCCACCTTGCGCGGGTAGGTCTGGCCCGAGACGGGGTACGTGGCCTCAAAACCCAGCCGGCGGACCACCTCACGGTCCAGGCGCTCGACCTTCTCTTGATCGCCGTCGAACAGCTCGAGGAACGAAGCCTGGGTGCCGGTGGTGCTGCGCACCCCGCGCAGCCGGAGCGCACCGAGCCGGTGCGTGACCTCCTCGAGATCCAGCAGGAGATCCTGCATCCAGAGCGTCGCGCGCTTGCCCACCGTCGTCGGCTGCGCGGGTTGGAAGTGCGTATACCCCAGCGTCGGCAGGCCCGCGTACCTCCGGGCGAAGGGGGCGAGCGCCGCGATGCACCGCACGAGCCGGTCGCGGACGAGCCCGAGGGCGTCGCGATGGAGGATGAGGTCGGTATTGTCGCCGATGAAGGCGCTCGTCGCACCGAGATGGATGATGCCCCGTCCCGCCGGAGCGTCGTCGCCGAAGAGGTGGACGTGCGCCATGACATCGTGCCGGAAGCGCCGCTCGTAGGCGGCGGCGCGCTCCAGATCGATGTTGTCCAGCGCCGAGCGCATCTGTGCGACCGCCTGTTCCGGGATCGGAAGGCCCAACTCCCGTTCCGCTTCGGCGAGCGCCAGCCACAGCCTCCGCCACGTGCCGTAGCGGTGGGTCGACGAGAAAATCTCCTGCATCGCGGCGGAGGCGTACCGCCCCGCCAGCGGATGGATGTAGCTCCCCTCGGCGTGGCTCACGGGCTCAACGCCTCCAGTAGAACTGGCGCACGACGTATCCGCCGTTGCGCTCGAAGTAGATGCGGACCGGCGAACGACTCCTCAACCCCGCGAAGATGCGGGCCGCATCGTCCGCGCTCCGCACGCGACTGTTGTTGATCTGTACGATGACGTCGCCCTCCTGGAGCCCAAGCTGCGCCGACAACGCGTCCGAGATCGAGGCGATGAGGGCGCCCTGCTCGCTGTCGAGGCCCCGTTCGGCCTGGATCGCCGGCGTAACGGTGATGAGCTGCATGTCCTGCAGCACGGTCACGCGCTCCGCCGTCACCGACGGCAGGGCTTCCGCGCGCAGGCGCACCGGGCGACGCTGGCCCTCCACTTCCAGGTCGAGCTCGTCGCCCGAACGTAGATCGAGCAGGACGGCCTCGAAGTCGAGCGGAGCCATCAGGCGGTGGCCGTTCGCCGCCGTCAGGCGATCTCCGGGCTCCAGAGCGGCCCGGTCCGCAGGCGACCCCGGGGCCACACGCGACACCTTGACCCCCCGCGTGCGTCCCCAGACGTCCGCTTCCTCCGGTTCCACATCGAGCCCGACCCAGGCGCGGCGGACCTCGCCGTACCGGACCAGATCGTCCGCGATACGAAGCGCGCGGTCGATCGGGATGGCGAAGCCGAGCCCCTCGCTGCCTCCACTCGTCGTAAAGATCGAGGCGTTGATGCCGATCACCTCGCCCAGGGCGTTGACCATGGCTCCGCCGGAGTTGCCCGGGTTGATCGAGGCGTCGGTCTGGATCATCCCCAGATAGAACCCCTGGCCCTCGCCGGACGAGACGAGGTTGCGCCCCACAGCCGAGATGACGCCGGCCGTGACGGTGGGCTCCGCGTTGGCGAAGTAGTTGCCGAACGGGTTGCCGATGGCCACCGCCCACTCACCGATCAGGAGACCCTGGCTCGAACCCACGGGCGCCACGGGAAGATTCTCTCCCTTGATGCGTACCACCGCGATGTCGGTCACGGGATCGGTACCTGCCAGCTCGCCCGGGAAGTCCCTGCCGTCGGAGAGCGTGACCATGATGCGGTCGGCACCGTGCACCACGTGGTCGTTCGTCAGGATGATGCCGGCCGGATCGACGATCACGCCGGAGCCCAAGCCCGCGCTACGGCGGAGCGCGCCGGGGGGCAGGAAGAAGCTCTCCCACATCGAGCGCGGCCGCACGCGCTCGGTCTTGACGATGTTGATGCTCACGACCGCGGGCGCAGCGCGTCCGGCCGCTTGTACGATCGCGGTACGGCGCGATGCCTCCACGGACTGCGGGGTGGTGCCACCCACCGCGGTGCCCGGGCCGCCGGCTCCGGCCATGCCGGCCTCCGAGGGGGCGGTCGCGCCCGCGGCGGAGTCATCCTGCGCCGCGGCCGTGGTCACCGAATGATCGAGACGCGTGGTGACGATTGCGGGGGCGGAGGTGCTCTCCGCGGCCTCGGCCGCGCCGCTCCACGGCGGCCCCTGTCCTCCGCAAGCTGCCGCAGCGAACCACAGGCTGAGCGTGCCCACCAGGCGGACCTCCCTCCGCCCGCCGATCGGGCGAGACCCCGAAGGCAGACGCGGCGGTTGTGCCCGGTGTCGCGCGGATCGACCGGCGCTACGGTCGCGCATGACGTCAGAGATCCTTTCCGATGCTCTTCCAGTCCTTGAGGAACCGGTCGAGCCCGATGTCGGTCAGTGGATGCTTGAGGAGCTGCCAGAGCACCTTGGGTGGAATCGTGGCGCAGTCCGCGCCCAGGAGCGCCGCCTCCACCACGTGGGGAGCATGGCGCACCGAGGCCACCAGGATCTCGGTGTCGAAGCCGTAGTTGTCGTAAATCTGGCGGATCTGATGGATGAGCTGCATGCCCTCGCCCGAGACGTCGTCGATCCGGCCCACGAAGGGCGAGATGTAGCTCGCCCCCGCCTTGGCCGCCAGGAGCGCCTGCGAAGGCGAGAAGCACAACGTGACGTTGACGCGGATTCCCTCGCGTGTCAGCGCGCGGCACGCGCGTAGCCCGTGCTCCGTCAGCGGAGCCTTGACCACGATGTTGTCGTGGATGGCGGCGAGCTTGCGACCCTCCCGGATCATCGTGTCCGAGTCGAGGCTCACGACCTCGGCGCTCACCGGGCCGTGCACCGTGTCGCAGATCTCCCGGTAGAGATCCTTGGGATCGCGGTCGCCGGCGACCCGGGCAACCAGGGTCGGGTTCGTGGTGATGCCGTCGATCAGGCCTGCTTCGGCCGCACGGCGGATTTCCGCGACGTCGGCGGTGTCCAGGAAGATCTTCATCTCGAGGTCGTGCTCCTCGCGTCGGGTGTCTTGGGTGGCTTCACACGTTGCGTTTCTTGCAGCGGCGGTTCCGGCCGCAGAGACGGTTCCGACCGCTCGGCTACTTCCGGCCGTAGCGCCTCTGCCGGGTACTCGACCCGTTCCAGGCAGAGACCTCGGGCCGGCGCCGGCGGAGAAGTGTCGAGCTTCGCCTGCCCGGCCAGGAGTCCCTCCATGTCGCTGATGGGGCGCCGGCCGCGGGCGACCTCCACCATCGTGCCCACAAGATAGCGGACCATGTGGTGAAGATAGCGGTCCGCCGTGATCCGGAAGACCACCCCCAGGGCCCACTCGTCCCAGACGGCTGTACGCACGTGGCATCGGTACCCGCGCTCGGGTTGTCCGGACTTGGCGAAGCTCCGGAACGAGCGCTCGCCGGGTATGAGAGCCGCGGCCCGATCGAGGAGCTTCCGGTCGATTCGCTCCGTCAACGGCCAGCACCAGCGTCGATGGAACGGGGAGCGGGCTTGCGGAGCAAGCCCCAGGCGGTACCGGTACGTGCGGGCTCGTGCGTCGTAGCGCGGGTGGAAGTCCCACGGGACCTCCCGGGCCCGCTCGACCCAGATGTCTGCGGGAAGTAGCGCATTGAGGGCGCGCTGAAACGCCGTGGGGGTCCACCGGCTCGGCATGGCAACCGATGCCACCTGGCCCGTGGCGTGGACCCCGCTGTCCGTACGCCCGGAGCCGAGCACGGACGTAGGCATTCCCGCGAGACGGGTCACCACCTTCTGGACCTCCCCCTGGACGGTCCGGACGTCCGGCTGGGATTGCCATCCGTGAAAGGCGGACCCGTCGTAGTGCAGGGTAAGCTGGAGGCGGATCTTCTCCCGGGTTTCCACGGCGGAAAGGTAGACGAGCGACATACGATGTCAAGCGAGCAGGATCTCCGTGGATTGACCGAAAACCCGCACTGCCATTAGCCTTTCGTCCGGCGTAGGCCGCTGATGATCAACGGATTGACCGAAAACCCGCACTGCCATTAGCCTTTCGTCCGGCGTAGGCCGCTGATGATCAACCCGAAGGTGGAGG